>JABLTH010053640.1_pt1 | contig 79086 bp, 68 predicted proteins | sample 7875711 | NCBI WGS metagenome assembly JABLTH01 (sample SAMN14941262, study PRJNA633318) | bioreactor metagenome | isolation source: bioreactor | place: China | collected 2019-03-05 | reverse complement strand
GGTCTTGGTGCCGTCGCCGTTGTGGTCGAACAGGATGGGGTTGGCCGGGTTGATCCCCACCGTCTCGATGCCGTCCCCGTCCAGGTCGAGAACCAGTGGATCGCGCGGGCGGGTCCAGGAGCGGGCGAAGCTGAAGTACCTGTTGACGAAGTTGCCAATTCCGTCAACCCCGTCGATAAACCAGTTTGCGGCCAGCAGCGAGTTTTTCCAATTCTGAAATTCCTGTCCACCAAAGTAGGAACCGGCGCCGGCAGCGACCGCGGCTAAAGCCGTCACACCAATCACCGGTAAAATTGGTGCAAATACAGCCACGGTAAGCGCAGCCGCTCCCCAACTCAAAGCGACTCCAGCACAGGCGCTTTCCCAACTGGTCGAGTCGCCAGTTTGCTGAAACTCGACAGCGCCAACGATCATCTGCGCAGCATCAATAATCGGACCGAACGCCTTGGCCGCCGTGCCCCCGGTTGTGGCAATGGTTTTGTTTGCCGCATCCAACCTGACGTTGGCATCGGCCACCAAGGCGTCCAACCATTGCTTCTTGTCGATAGCGCCTGACAGCACCTTGTCGGCCTCCGCGAAGGCTTTGTCGCCATACTTGCGCATGATGTCCGCAATACCCGTTTTCCCTGCCGCCTCAGCCGCGTTGGCCCAAGTGTTTGCGGTATCCCTAAGACTGCGAAATACCTTCGCTTGCTCAGTAGCAAAAATCTCGAATTTTTGGGTTTCAGTCAATACCTTCTGGCCGGTTTGCTGCACAACGCGGGCTGCTTCCGTTGTGTAGTTTTTGGCGCCCTCCGTCCATGCACTTGCTACCGCACCGCCCCATGTGGTCAGCATCTGAATGAAATCGGCATATGAAATTGAATTGCTCATGATTGTTCCTTGTTAGACTTGGATGAACCCAGAAACGGGATTCGGAAAAAGTTGTAAGTTACGAGACACCACGCGAACCACGCTGTAGTAGCGCCAATAGATGCGATTGCCCCAAATGTGGCAAGTCCGGCCTTTGTCATCACCATCAGACTCACAACAAGCTGTCCACGGCTCCCATGCGGATTCCCTGTAGGTTGACCCGGAAAGATATAGACAAATGCAAGCAGAGCAGCACAGATGAAAAAACCAAGCAAGGCCTTACACCACAAATTCCATCGCCCATGTGGAGCGTTCTTGGCAATGCTGAATTTCAGGTAATCGAGACGGCAATTCAATAATAGGAAATGTCCAATTCCCAGCAAAAACGACAGCGTCAGCATGACCACAATATAGACGTGTGCGACGTTAGGAAAAAGCGCCGCGCTCGCCAACTTTTCCGCCGACGGAATCAGTTGGCTCAACTGCTGAATTAAGAAGCTGTCCGCAAGCACGGGGGATTCAGGCAACAAAAATGGCATCACGACACCCAGAAGCCCGATGCAGTAGATAAGCTTGATCAATCTCGCGTTAGCCTCCAACACAGAAGGATGTTGGGGGAAATCATGCGCGTGGACAGTTGTTTTCATTTCACGATGCCGAGAAGTGGCTCCGTTTTCAAGGACACGCACCTGGCGCGAGTGCTGCAGGCACCACTGTGGTACTTTTGGGCGGTGGACGACGACGAGGCAGAGTTGCTGCGGTTGTACGCGACTCTGGGTGCCCGCAAGCGTAAGCAACTTGTTCGTTTCGCTAGCGAATTGAACGACACAGCTTGACGCATATCTGATCGCACAGCCACCTTGTCCTTGAGCGCCAGCGCCTGGGGTGTGCCCAAGCTCATGGCCTCGCGCAAGTCCCGCACCCAACCACTCCCCCCCATTTGCGGCAAGGCCCCCGCCTCGGGCGTGACCACAGGGTTGTCGGTGAACTTCCGGTAGAACCCGTTGGACGCCAGCAGCAGGCTGCCCGTGACTTCGGCCACGCCGCTTTGGCCCGTGCTGCCGTTGTCGCGGGTAAAACCGCCGCTCCAGGGTTGGGTGTTGCCGTTGCAATGACGAAGCGCATTGCGTGCAGTTGTCCATCCTTCGCTACGAATTCCCAAGTAGAGACTCCCGACCGAGGTCATTTCCAATACGCGAACTATATTGGATTTGATCGGGAAAAGGCTTGCCCCAAGGTGCAAGCCTTGCACGGTTCGCGCCACCCTTTTCTGGTCCCCATGAGTGCAAGGACAAGCCTCGGTCTGGATTTCCCTGCGCGGCCCGCGTCACTGCCAGACGACCGCGATCGCCTTGTTCAACGGCGCGTGGGCGTCACCCACTAACCCTCGATCGCCGCTTGCGCCGCGGCCAGCCGTGCAATCGGCACGCGGTAGGGAGAGCAACTCACATAGTCCAGCCCGGCACGGTGGAAGAAGGCCACGGAGGCGGGGTCGCCACCGTGTTCGCCACACACACCCACCTCGATGTCGGGCCGCACGGAGCGCCCCTTGTCCACGGCCATCTGCACCAGCAGGCCCACGCCCTTCTGGTCGATGGAGCGGAAGGGGTCGTGCTCGTACAGACCGCGCTTGAGGTAGTCGGGCAGGAACTTGCCTGCGTCGTCGCGCGAAAAGCCCAGGGTCATCTGCGTCAGGTCGTTGGTGCCAAACGAGAAGAACTCGGCCTGCTTGCCGATGCTGTCGGCAATGAGCGCGGCACGCGGGGTCTCGATCATGGTGCCCAGCATGTAGTGCAGGGTCTCGTCCCGCTCGGTGAACACGGTGTTGGCCACGCGCCGTATCACTTCGGCCTGGGCGTTGAACTCGCGCACGGTGCCCACCAGCGGGACCATGATCTCGGCCTTGACCACAATACCTTCGGCCTGCACGTTCAGGCCGGCCTCGAAGATGGCGCGTGCCTGCATCTCGGTGATCTCGGGGTAGCTGATGCCCAAGCGGCAGCCACGGTGGCCCATCATGGGGTTGAACTCATGCAGTTCTTCCACGCGCATCTTGATCTTGCCCAGCGGCACTTGCAGGTCCTGCGCCAGCAGGCGTTGGCTCACCTCATCGTGTGGCACGAACTCGTGCAGTGGCGGGTCGAGCAAGCGGATGGTCACGGGCAGCCCCTTCATGGCGCGGAACAGCCCCTCGAAGTCGCCGCGCTGGATGGGCAGCAACTTGGCCAAGGCCTTGCGGCGTCCAGCCTCGTCGTCCGCCAGGATCATCTCGCGCACAGGATTGATGCGGTCGCCCTCGAAGAACATGTGCTCGGTGCGGCACAAGCCGATGCCGGTGGCACCGAAGTTGCGCGCCACCTCGGCCTCTTCCGGTGTATCCGCGTTGGTGCGGATTTCCAGGCGTTTGTAGCGATCCGTCAGTGCCATGAGGGTGCCGAAGTCGCCGCTGAGTTCGGCATCCTTGGTGTGGATCTTGCCCTCGTACACCTCGCCGGTGGAGCCGTTGAGCGAGATCCAGTCGCCCTCGTTGTAGATGTCATCGCCCACGGTCATGGTGCGCGCCTTCAGGTCCACGTGCACGGCACCCGCGCCCGAGACGCAGCACTTGCCCATGCCGCGCGCCACCACCGCTGCATGCGATGTCATGCCGCCGCGCGCCGTGAGAATGCCCTTGGCCACGCTCATGCCGCGCAGGTCCTCGGGCGAGGTTTCCTGGCGCACCAGGATCACCGACTTGCCACCCTTGGCCCAGGTTTCGGCCTCATCGGCAAAGAACACGATCTGCCCCGTGGCCGCGCCCGGTGAAGCGGGCAAACCACGCGCAATGGGCCTGGCGGCCTTGAGCGCCTTGGGGTCGAAGATGGGGTGCAGCAACTCGTTGAGCCGGTCCGGGCTCACGCGCTGCAAGGCGGTCTTCTCGTCGATCATGCCCTGCGCCAGCATCTCCATGGCGATGCGCACCATGGCCGCGCCGGTACGCTTGCCGTTGCGCGTTTGCAGCATCCACAGCTTGCCTTCCTGGATGGTGAACTCCAGGTCCTGCATGTCGCGGAAATGATTTTCCAGCGTGGTTTCCGCGTGCAGTAGCTGCTGGTAGATTTGCGGCATGAGTTCCTCGAGCGACGGATACTTCGTCCGGCGCTCTTCCTCGCTCACCAATGCCAGCTCGGCCCAGCGGCGCGACCCCACCAACGACACTTGTTGCGGTGTGCGGATGCCCGCCACCACGTCCTCGCCTTGGGCGTTCACCAGGAATTCGCCGTTGAACAGGTCCTCTCCCGTGCCCGCATCGCGCGAAAACGCCACACCGGTGGCACTGGTGTTACCCAGGTTGCCGAACACCATGGCCTGCACGTTGACGGCCGTACCCCACGACTGGGGAATGTCGTTGAGCTCGCGGTACACGCGGGCGCGGTCGTTGTTCCAGCTTTCAAACACCGCCCAGATGGCGCCCCACAGTTGTTCCCAGGGGTCGGTGGGAAACTCACGGCCCACGCGCGCCCGGATCAGCGACTTGAAGCGTTGCACCAGTTCCTTAAGGTCTGCTGTTTCCAGCTCCGTATCGAGCTGCACGCCCTTCTTGGTCTTCACCATGTCGATGATGACTTCGAACGGGTCGTGCTCCTCCTTGGACACGGGCTTGAGCCCCATCACCACGTCGCCGTACATCTGCACGAAGCGCCTGTACGAGTCCCAGGCAAAGCGCTCGTTGTTGGCCTTGCGCGCAAGGCCTTGCACGGCCTCGTCGTTCAGCCCCAGATTGAGAATGGTATCCATCATGCCGGGCATGGACGCGCGCGCGCCGGAACGAACCGACAGCAGCATCGGGTCGCTGGAGTCACCGAACTTCTTGCCCATCTCCTTCTCGACGAAAGCCACGCCTTGCAACACCTCGGCATGGATCAAGGCCATCACCTCGTCCTTGCCGCGTTCCGTGAAGACCGTGCAGGCCTCGGTACTGATGGTGAAGCCAGAGGGCACCGGAATACCTAGCAGGCACATCTCGGCCAGGTTGGCCCCCTTGCCACCGAGCAGGTTCTTCATGGCGGCAGCACCCTCGGTGCGAGCATTGCCAAAGACGTAAACGTATTTTTTCTGGAGGGAGTTCATGTGCACAGACCTTGTGTTGTGAGCTAGGGTTCTTACTGTAACGGACTCGCACTGGTACCACGGTATTGGCCACCGACGACCCCGTTGCAGCCAGTATCGACCCACAAATTGACGCGGTCAAGAATCATCAAAATCCATACGTGTTCATGCAGGTTTATGATGCACGGCGCATGATCGTGGGCGGTGCAGTCCATCGCCCCGTGGAGCGGCGATAATGACGGGTTTCACCCTTTACCGGAGTTAATTCATGGCCCAGAAAATCAGGACCGAAGCAGACCGCAAAGCCACCCCCCGCCCGGCAGCCCCCAAGGGCGTGTGTTTTACCGCCGGACGCGGCCAGAAGCGCAGCCTGGAACGTGGCGTGGCCACCAACAACAAGAAGAATCCGGGCAAGCGCGCCAAGAAAGGCGGCTGATCGTCTCCCGGCGCTCGACGCCGGCATTTGAACGCTGGTGCGTCCGGTATCCCCTTAGCGGGGTGTCTGGTTCATGCCCTTCCTGTCCTACGCCTCCGAATCAACCTGGAATGCGCCATGAACGAGGAACACAAATTTCGTCAGTACCTGTTTCGGTTGATTCCGGTGTTGATGCTGGTGAGTCTTCTGGCTTGGTGCTCTTCCAGCAACCAGACGCTGCAGGAAAACCTGCCGGTCAAAACCGAGCTGATTGATCTGATGCAGCAAAACGGGCTGATCGACAGTCCGATGGAGAAGGAACCGCTGGCCAAGGTTGCCAAGCGCGCTGGCGTGCCAGCGATGAACCGCCTGCTGTATGACGCAGCTCCCACCGCAAGCCTGGACGCGCTGAAATGGATCGTGCAGAACGGCGCTGATCCGAAGAACGTGGGTGCTTTGCAGGAACAGACGCTGCTGCAACGGGTGGCCAAGCTACCACGAGCGGAGCGCCTCGAGTATTTTCTGAGCCTGGGCCTGGACCCGCTGGAACGCACGCCCGATGGCAAGACGCTGCTTCACATCGCAGCGGCGGGAGGTGTTGAGGAGCGCGCCCTCTCCTTGCTCACCGCCAAGGGACTGAAACTGACCGATACCACGCGCGGTGGCCAGCAACCCATTCACTTCGTCAACGTCAAGTCCTTGCCCGTGCTGGTCGCCGCCGGCGCCGAAGTCGACGCCAAGGATGCCGAGTTGCGCACTCCACTGCACTGGGCCGCAGCCGACGGCAACAATGAACTCGTGACCGCGCTGCTGCGCCTGAACGCTTCGGTGTTCTCGGTGGACAACAAGGGGCGCACCCCCTTGCATCTGGCCATTTTGGGCCGTTTTGACAACGTCAAGCAGACACTGATTGCCGCTGGGGCCCCACAAACCGTCCGCGACCAGGACGGGAATACCCCCGCCGACCTTGAGCAGTCAACCCCTCGCGGCCGCCGCACGAGCGGTCTCTCCACGCAGCGTTGAGCTGCGTCGGGCTCGACAAGCGCCCGCGCGCAACCGAGGGATGTGGGCCGCCACCGGCAGCTCCTACGCATTGCCACTATAGTTTCGGCCATCGCGGCTCGGGTGCACCTTTGCCCCGCGTGCCCAGGCAACTCATGAGGATGCGGACCATGCCGAGTAATCACGACGAACATTTGGGACTATGGACTTGGGGCATCCGTCTGATGCGCGGCGTGAGATTCCCGGTCAAGCTGGGCATGGTCGCCGCCGTCCTGATTGTTCCGATGCTGGTGGCGGTGACGTTGCTGGTGCAGCGACAAAGCAGTGAGATCGCCAACACACGCGCAAAGATCGAGGGCATTTCCCTGGTTCGTCCCATCATGCGCATCGTGACGCTGGTGCAAAAGCACCGAGGGCAGACCAACATCCTACTTGCCGGGAATGCGACCATTCAGACCGAGCTGGAAAAGACCCGCGCGGAACTGTCGCAATCCATCGACGAAACCAGCAGCGCTCTCAAGGCCATACAGTCCTTTGATCTGGCGCCACATTGGCAACCCATGCTGACACGCCTGCATCGGCTACCTTCCGACACACAGGGTGCTGCGGCCTCGACCAGCTTTGCCCTGCACTCCGATCTGGTGCGCGACCTGCGCTACCTTGTCCACACCGTGGGCGAACATTCAGGCCTGCTCTACGACCCTCATCCCAACTCGTACCTGCTGATGGAGGCCATCGTTGGCCGGACCCTTGCCTTTACGGAGCAACTGGCGCAACTGCGCGGCGCGGGTGCGGGTGTACTGGCCCAACCGCGCGCTCAACCCGAGGCGTTGGCAGCCATGCGCATGCGAATCGACCCGCTCAAGGTCACGCTGCAGGATTGGCGCTTTCTGCTGGAGGTCCTGAGGCGCCATGGGGAGGTCGTTTCTGGCGGTGACGCGGCGATGGAGGATTCGGAAGCCTTTCGTCGGTTGGCGGAGGATGCCTTCTCCGGAACTGCACAGTCCAAGGTCGATACGGCCGTCTTCTTTTCCGCGGGCACCCGGGCCATCGAGTCGGCATTGGTGGTTCAGACCCAGATGATGGATCGGCTGAACACGCTGCTCCGCAGCCGAACCGACCACCTGATTTGGGAACGCAACGCCATGGCGGCCGTACTGTCGCTGGGCTTCGTGACAGTGATGTACCTCCTGATTGCGTTCTACCGGGCATTCATGGTCGATGTGACAGGTCTGAGCCAGACCCTGCACGAACTGGCCGGCGGCAACTTGCGCGCATCCGGCAATGTACGCAGCCGCGACGAAATCGGTGAGTTGGCTGTGTGGCTGCGCAAGATGATCGATGGCGTCTCAGCGATGGTCGCCGCCGTGAGCAGCAACTCCGCGCTCGTGGCTCACGCCGGGCACGACCTGAGCAAGGGCAATCGCGATCTGTCTGACCGCACGGAGCAGCAGGCCGCCAACCTCGAGCAAACCTCGGCCAGTGTGCAGGACCTGGCCGCCACCGTGCAGCGCAACGCGCAGACCGCCTGCGACGTGGACCGGCGAGCGGTGCAGGTACGTGACATTGCGGACACCAGTGCCAAGGCCATGGAGGCGTCGGTGGCATCCGTGGAGGCGATTCACGAGAGCTCCAAGCGCATGAATGAAATCATTGGCGTCATCGATGGCCTGGCGTTTCAGACCAACATCCTCGCGCTCAACGCCGCCGTGGAAGCGGCCCGCGCGGGCGAGGCAGGCCGGGGGTTCGCGGTGGTCGCTGCGGAAGTGCGATCGCTGGCGCAGCGCTCGGCCGAGAACGCGCGTGAAATCCGCCAGTTGATTCAGGAGTCCTCCACGCGGGTCGAATCCAGCGTGGCCCAGATTCGCCATGCCGGCGAGGGCATGGCCCGCGTGGTCTCGGACATCCGTCGTGTCTCGCAGGACATCTCACGGATCTCCGCGGCGAGCGCGGAGCAGAGCACCAGCATCGGAGAAATCTCCGCAGCCATCAAACAACTCGATGAAATCACCCAGCGCAACGCCCAAATGGTGGAGCGCGCGGTCAGCCAATCGAATGGCCTGGAACTGCAAGCCGGCTCCCTGTCCGCGGCGATCAGCAACTTCAAGCTGCCGCAGGGCGTTGCCACGGAGGCCATGGCGCTTGTGGGGCAGGCCGCCGCATTTCGGAACCAATGCAGCTCGCGAGACGCATTCCTGCGTGGACTGACCGATCCGGCCAGCGGATTTCACGACCGTGACATGTACGTGTTTGCACTTGCCGACGACGGCACCTACCTGGCGTTTGCCGGAAACCCCGCCAAGGTGGGGACACGCGTGCAGGACGTGCCCGGCATCGATGGGGATGGACTCACGCGCGCCATCGTTCAGCAGGCCAGCCTGAAGCCAGGCTGGGTGGAATACGACATCACCAACCCCAGCACGGGCAAGGTGCAATCCAAGATGTCCTACGTGATGGCGCTGGAGGGCGTGTACCTCGGCTGCGGCGTGTACAAGGCGCTGGCGTAGGCGCGAAACGCGCGGCTGTCACATATTGCGCCGGTACTGCCCACCCACCTCGAACAATGCGTTCGTGATCTGCCCCAGCGAACACACGCGCACCGCGTCCATCAGCACTTCGAACACGTTGGCGTTGGCAATGACCGCCTGCCGCAGACGCTCGAGCTGGATCGGTGCCTCGGCGGCGTGCCGCGCATGGAAATCGGCCAGCCGCCGCAACTGGCTCTGCTTTTCCTCTTCCGTGGAGCGGGCCAGTTCCAGCTTGTCCAGCACCGCGTCGCCATGCGGGTTGCGGAAGGTGTTGACTCCGATGATGGGCAGCTCGCCCGTGTGCTTGAGCATCTCGTAGGTCATGCTCTCGTCCTGGATCTTGCCGCGCTGGTAGCCGGTTTCCATGGCGCCGAGCACGCCACCGCGGTCCGCGATGGCCGAGAACTCCGACAGCACGGCCTCCTCCACCAGCTCGGTGAGTTCCTCGATGATGAAGGAGCCCTGGTTCGGGTTCTCGTTCTTCGCCAGGCCCCACTCGCGGTTGATGATGAGCTGGATCGCCATGGCACGGCGCACGCTGTCTTCCGTGGGCGTGGTGATGGCCTCGTCGAACGCGTTGGTGTGCAAGCTGTTGCAGTTGTCGTAGATGGCGATCAGCGCCTGCAGGGTGGTGCGGATGTCGTTGAACTGGATCTCCTGCGCATGCAGGCTGCGCCCCGACGTCTGGATGTGGTACTTGAGCTTCTGGCTGCGCTCGTTGGCCCCGTACTTTTCCTTCATGGCCACGGCCCAGATGCGCCGCGCCACGCGGCCCATGACCGTGTACTCGGGGTCCATGCCGTTGCTGAAGAAGAAGCTCAGGTTGGGCGCGAAGTCGTCGATGTGCATGCCGCGCGCCAGGTATGCCTCCACCAGCGTGAAGCCATTGGACAGCGTGAACGCCAGTTGGCTGATGGGGTTGGCGCCGGCCTCGGCGATGTGGTAGCCGGAAATGGACACACTGTAGAAATTGCGCACCCGGTTGTGCACGAAGTACTGCGCGATGTCGCCCATCACCTTGAGGCTGAACTCGGTCGAGAAGATGCAGGTGTTCTGGCCCTGGTCTTCCTTGAGGATGTCGGCCTGCACCGTTCCCCGCACGTTCTCCAGGACCCATTCACGGATTTTGGCGGCCTCGGTGTCGGTGGCGTCGCGTCCGTTGTCGGCTCTGAATTTGTCCAGGTTCTGGTCGATGGCGGTGTTCATGAACATGGCCAGGATGCTGGGCGCCGGGCCGTTGATGGTCATGCTCACCGACGTGGCTGGATGGCACAGGTCAAAGCCGTCGTACAGCACCTTCATGTCGTCCAGCGTGGCGATGGAGACGCCGCTGTTGCCTACCTTGCCGTAGATGTCCGGCCGCGGATCGGGGTCGTTGCCATAGAGCGTGACCGAATCAAAGGCCGTACTTAGGCGCTTGGCGGGCATGCCCGCGGACAGCAGTTTGAAGCGCCGGTTGGTGCGAAACGGATCTCCCTCGCCCGCGAACATGCGCGTGGGGTCTTCGTTCTCGCGCTTGAAGGCGAAGGTGCCCGCCGTGTAGGGGAAGCTGCCAGGCACGTTGTCCAGCATCAGCCACTTGAGGATTTCGCCGTGGTCCTCGAATTGCGGCAGCGCCACCTTGCGCACGGGGGTGCCGCTCAGGGACTTGGTGGTGAGCGTTGTTCGGATTTCCTTGTCCCGGATCTTCACCACATACTCGTCGCCCGCATAGGCCGCCTGCATGTCGGGCCACTGCGCCAGCAGTTTGGCCGCAGCCGGTTCCTGACGGGCAGCCCGCTCCGCCGCCAAGGCCAGCACCGTACCGTAGGCGCCGGGCTTGGCCGAACCGTCCTTGCCCGGGTTCTGCTCCAACAACATCTGCGCGCTGGCCTGCAACTGCTGAATCTCGCGCGCCAGCCTGGACTGGGCGCGCGCGCGGGCCTTGTAGCCACGCACGGTGTCGCTGATCTCGGCCAGGTAACGGGTTCGGGCCGCGGGCACGATGGGGTTCTGGTTGGTGCTGTGGCGGGTGCTCACCCGTGGCAGCGTGCCCGGCTCGACCTTCAGCCCCAGCGCCTGCAGGCGCGGCAGCAGGGCCCGGTACAGCGCCGTCACGCCGTCATCGTTGAAGCGTGCGGCCATGGTGCCGAACACCGGCATGGCCTCCGGTGGCGTGCTGAACGCCTCGCGGTTGCGCTGCACCTGCTTGGCCACGTCGCGCAGGGCGTCGGACGCGCCCTTGCGGTCGAACTTGTTGATGGCCACGAACTCGGCAAAGTCCAGCATGTCGATCTTTTCGAGCTGGCTGGCGGCGCCGAACTCGGGCGTCATGACGTACATGGGCACGTCCACATGCGGCACGATGGCCGCATCCCCCTGGCCGATCCCGGAGGTCTCGACCACGATCAGGTCAAAGTCCGCGCACTTGCAGGCTGCCACCACGTCGGGCAAGGCGGCGCTGATCTCGCTGCCGAAGTCGCGCGTCGCCAAGCTGCGCATAAAAATCCGCTCACTGGCCCGCCACGGACCGATGGCATTCATGCGAATGCGGTCGCCCAGCAGAGCGCCGCCGCTCTTGCGGCGCGACGGGTCGATGCTGATGACCGCCACACGCAGCGCATCGCCCTGATCCAGGCGCAGGCGGCGGATCAGTTCGTCGGTGAGGGACGATTTACCGGCACCGCCGGTACCGGTAATGCCCAACACCGGTATCCTTTTTGTAGCAGCCTTCTCCCGCAATTCGGGAGCCAGCGGGTGTTTCCCCTCCGCACCCTCGAGCCCGGTGATGAGTTGGGCCAATGCGCGCCAGGCCGATGGGGTGTGGCCTTGAATGGCGCCCAGACCGGTGGGCGCAAAGCCCGTCAGGTCCTGGTCGCAGCGCATCACCATCTCGCCGATCATGCCGGCCAGACCCATGCGTTGACCGTCCTCGGGGCTGTAGATGCGAGCCACGCCGTAGGCCTGCAGTTCGCGTATCTCGGAAGGAACGATCACGCCCCCGCCGCCGCCAAACACCTGGATGTGCTCGCCACCCCGGCTGCGCAGCAGGTCGATCATGTACTTGAAATATTCCACGTGCCCGCCCTGGTAGGAACTGATGGCAATGCCCTGCACATCTTCCTGCAGGGCGGCGGTCACGACCTCGTCGACACTGCGGTTGTGCCCCAGGTGGATCACCTCCGCGCCCATGCTCTGCAGGATGCGGCGCATGATGTTGATGGCCGCGTCGTGCCCGTCAAACAGGCTGGCCGCCGTGACAAAGCGCACCTTGTGCTGGGGTCGGTAGTTGGCAAGAGCCTTGAATTCGGCGGACAGGTCGGCCATGGCGTTTGTCTCCTGACTCAACTAATGGGGGTCAGATTCCAATTAGCTGATTGACGTTTACGTAAACGTCAATCTTAGCCCAGTCCGCCTTGCCGCGTGCTGACGCGGCCGATCATTCACGCAGGCACCTCCGCGAAAGGAGATTTGTCCCGCAGAATGACGCCATCGACTGGGAGAAACCCTTGAAACAACGTCTGGAAGATCTGCTGGCGCGCATTCGTGAGTTGCAGGAGGAAGTAGAAGCGGTCTACCGTCAGGCCCAGGCCGAGCTGGAACAGAGAAAGGCACAGCTCGCGGGAGAGTTCCAACGACGCCAGCGTGTCTACAAGGTCGGCGCCTTGCGGTTCCTCGTGCGGTCCCGTCCGCTGGTACTGCTCACCGCCCCGGTGATCTACCTGGGTTGGATTCCCTTCATCCTCATGGATCTGTTCGTGACGCTGTACCAGATCATGTGCTTCCCCGTCTACCGGATTCCCAGGGTACGACGCCGCGACTACCTGATCTTCGACCGGGAAATGCTGCCCTACCTGAACCTGATCGAGCGCTTCAATTGCTTGTATTGCAGCTATGCCAACGGCGTGGCCGCCTACGCGCGTGAGGTCGCGGCGCGCACCGAGCAGTACTGGTGCCCGATCAAGCACGCCAAGCGCATCATCGCCGCGCACGAGCACTACCCCAACTTCGTCGATCAAGGCGATGCGGAAAGTTACCACCGGGAACTGGAGCGTCTGCGGCGGGAGTTGCGCACCCTGCGCGAGCGCACTCCGGACAGATAGTCAGGCCTCCCGTTCCAAGACACGGCTGGGTTCTGGCGCGACGGGCTCCTCGTTGCGCCTGATCCACTTCAGGACGCGTTGCCCCCAGGCGTCAAAGTAGGTGTACAGCACCGGCACCACGACCAGGGTGAACAAGGTGGAGGTGATGATGCCGCCGATCACCGCATGCGCCATGGGCGACTGCTGCTCCGATCCTGGCCCCAGCGCCAGTGCCAGAGGCAACATTCCGCCGATCATGGCGGCCGTGGTCATCAGAATGGGGCGCAGACGCACCTGGCCCGCGTCCAGGATGGCCTGCTCACGCGTCTTGCCTTCTCGCAGCCCCTGGTTGGTGAAGTCCACCAGCAGGATGGCGTTCTTGGTCACCAACCCCATGAGCATGATGAAGCCGATGATGGAAAAGATATTCAGCGTTGACCCGAAGATGAGCAGCGCCAGAAACACTCCGATGAGAGACAGTGGCAGCGATGCCATGATCGCAATCGGTTGCAGAAAGCTTCCGAACTGCGACGCCAGGATGAGGTAGATGAAGACCACTCCCAGGCCCAGGGCGGCCACCGCGTAGCCGAAAGATTCGTTCATGTCCTCCGACGATCCTCCGTGCTGGATGCGATAGCCCGCAGGCAAGACAATGTCCTTGATGGCCTCGTGCAATTCGTTGCTCGCGTCGCCCACGTTGCGGTCGTTGGACACGCCGGCACTGATGCGAATCTGGCGCTGCAGGTTGCGCCGCTCGATCTGGCGCTCGGCCAGCGAGGGCTGGAACTGCGCCACCTGGCGCAGCGGCACCATGCGTGGCAAGCCCTCCGGACTCGGATTGCCCGGCACGAACAGCTTGTCAAGATCGGCCATGCCGGTGCGTTCGCCCTTGGGCAGGCGCACAAGTATCTGATGGTTCTCGCCGTCCGGACCTTCCCACTGGCCCGCGGACTCGCCGCCGATCATGGCGCGCGTGGTGGCGCTGATCTGGCCCATGCTCACACCCAGGTCGCTGGCCAGCTCACGGTTCACCACCACGTCCAGCGTCGGCGTCGTGGGCTTGAACGTGGTCTCGATGTCCACCATGCCCTTGATGCCCTTCATCTTGGCCATGATGCGACGCGAAATCTGATCGAGCACCTGCACATCCGGACCCAGCACGTAGAGCTGTATCGGCCGGTTCCAACCGATGTTCACCTCGAGCCCGGCCACTTTGGCCAGGCGCTGACGGATCTGGTCGTCCACTTCCTTTTGCGTACGGCGGCGCGACTTCTTGTCCACCAGTTCCAGATCGAACCACGCCCCGCCCTTGTTGACGTTCTTGGAAATGCGCTTGATTTCCGGGAACTCATGCAGCACCTGCTCCACCTGCTCTGCCTTCGCGGCGGCATACTCGAGCGACGAACCGATCGGTGTCTGGATGCGCACGCTGGAATAGCCTTCGTCGATCTCTGGCACGAACTCCGAGCCGATGAAGGACACCAGGAAGAAACTGGCGACAAAGGTGGCGCTCACCAGCGCCAGCGTGGTCTTGCGCCGCGCCAGGCACCAGCGCAGCACCACGTCATAGCGGGCGTGCAGCCAATCGATGAGGCGCTGCTGCGCGTCCAGCGCGACACGCACCGGGCGCCAGGTCATCCACTTCGCGGGGCGGTCTCGCCAGATGCTGGAGAGCATGGGGTCCAGCGTGAACGACACGAACAGCGACACGAGCACCGCCACGACCACCGTGATGCCGAACTGAAAGAAGAACTTTCCGATGATGCCCCCCATGAACGCCACGGGCAGGAACACCGCGACGATGGTGAAGGTCGTGGCCATCACGGCCAGGCCGATCTCTTGCGTGGCCTCCAGAGCGGCCTGGCGGTGGCTCTTGCCCATGGCCAGATGACGCACGATGTTCTCGCGCACCACGATGGCGTCGTCGATCAGGATGCCGATGGACAGCGACAGCGCCAGCAGCGTCAGGAAGTTCAACGTGAATCCCATGGCGTACAGCGCGATGAAGGCGGCAAACACCGAGATCGGCAAGGTCAGACCGGTGATGACGGTGGAGCGCCACGAATGCAGAAACAGGAAGACGATCAGCACCGTCAGCAAGGCACCTTCGAGAATGGTGCTGCGCACGTTGTCCACGCCATCCTTGATGAAGGTGGAACGATCAAAAGTAAGCGTGAGCTGGATATCCGCGGGCAGTGTCTTGCGGATCTCATCCAACTGCTTGCGGATGGCCGCGGCCATGTCGATCGTATTGGCGCCGCGCGTCTTGCGAATCTCGATGGAGATGACACGCCTTCCGTTTTCCGTGGAGAGCGAGGACTCCTCGCGCTGCGCGTCGCGCACCGAAGCCACTTGCCCGAGGGTGACGGCGCTGTTGCTCCCCGGCGCGCCGGCACGCCCGACGATGATGTTCTCGAACTGTTCGACCCGCCTGAGCTTGCCCTGCACGCGCACCAGGCGCTCGCTGCGGTCCGAGGCCAGCGCCCCAGCTGGTGAGTCCTGGTTTTCGGCGCGGATGGCATTGACGATCTGGTCCACCCCCACGCCGTGGGCCGCCATTTTGTCCGGGTTCAACAGCACGGCCAATTCGCGCTGCACAGCGCCGTTGACCTCAATGCTGCCCACACCCTGTGCTCCCTGAAGCCGCTTGACCACCAGGCGTTCGGCCAGATCGGAGAGTTCGCGCAGCGAACGTGAATCGCTGCGCAGCGAAAGGTACAGCAGCGGCTGATCGTTGTCGTTCTCCACGCGGGTGACGGTGGGCTCACCCACGTCCCGGTTGAAGCCACGCCTCACCTGCGCCACCTTGTCGCGCACATCCTGCACGGCACCCTTCACATCCACGTTCAGCTCAAACTCCGCCACGACCGTGGAATACCCCTCGCGCGAATAGGATCGTATGGCCTTGACGCCGCTGATGGTGTTGATGATCTCTTCGATCGGTCGACTGACCTCCTGCTCCACCGCCTGCGCCGATGCACCGGGGTAAGGTGTACCGACGACTGCCACCGGAATGGATATGTCCGGCATCTGCTCGACCGACAGGCGCTGGTAGGAGAACAGCCCCAGCACCATGATGGCGATCATCATCATGGTGGCGAACACGGGATGCTGGATGCTGACGCGGGTAAACCACATGGTGCGGGCTCCGGTTACTTGACCGCGGGCTTGACGATGGCCTTGGCGCCATGCTGCAAGCCCTCAGGTTTGACCGCCACCACCTGCGTGCCGGCCACGGGCCCATCGCGCAACTCCACCAAGCCCAGTTCCTCGCGGCGCTTGCCCAATAGCACGGGGCGCCGATCGAGCTTGCCGTCCTTCAGGGCAAACACAAACGCCTGGCCCGCCTCCTCCTGCACAGCCGCCGCAGGCAAGGTGCTGACCGGCACCCCGTTGGCCACTGTGATACGCCCCTTGGCGAACATGCCTCCCTTGAGCGCGCCATCCGCATTGGGCAGCGCCACAAAAATGGAAATGGCGCGTGTGCCGGCCTCGGCGGCCGGGTTGATGCGCCCCACACGGCCCTTGAACACGCGCCCCTCGAACCCGTCCACCGTCAGTTCCAGTTCCTGCCCCAGCTTGATGAAGGGAATCTCCGACACCGGCACCTGAGCCTGCATTTCTATACGCGACAGGTCCACCAGTTGCAGCAGCGCCACGTCGGGTGACACCTTTTCGCCGGCGTTGGCCAGCCGCTTGGCCACGATGCCCGCGAACGGCGCGCGCACCTGCGTGTCCGCCAACGCGCGCCGGGCAATGTCGGCCTGCGCCTGCGCCGCCTGCAACGAGGCGTTGGCCACATCGACGCCGTTTTGCGCGGTGTCGAAGGCGTTTTGCGAAATGAAGTTCTGGCTGAGCAGTTGCCGGTTGTTGGCCTGGTTCTTGCGTGCCAGGTCGAGCCGGGCCTGGGCTTCGGCCTGTACCGCGAGTTGCGCGTCCATCCGGGCGCGCAGGTCGGCGGCATCGAGCGTCACCAGCACCTGCCCCGCTGCCACGGCCTCGCCTTCCTGAACGTGAAGACGCGCCACCTCTGCCGCCAGCTTGGACTTGACCGTGGCGGACACCACGGGATTGATGCTGCCGGAGAGGGGAATGATGCGTCCCAGCTCACGCGGAGTCACCTGAGCCAGATCACTCGCGACAAATTCGAACACCTTCTCGGCCGGGGGTTTGACGTCCACTCGAGCGGCCGAACTGGCACGCCATGCCACCAGACTGCCCACGGAGCCCAACAGCACCAGCGTGACGGCGCCGATCTTGGCCCAACGCTTGAATCGCGTCGACCGCGAACTGGGGACCTCAACCACGCAAGGTACGGATTCTGGTTGCGACATGGTAGATTTTCTTGAAACGAGAAGATCGCCAGTCTGCCTGCTTCCGCATGCCCCTGCCATGACCATGCGATAAAACGCGTATTCCCTGCCGATTTCAGCGGGTCCACGTACCCGAATGTCACACCACCCAGGCGGACCCGGTTCGGTGGGCAACCTTCATATATACCCAGTGGGGTATAAAATGCCACCGTACCAAGGTCGGAGCCCACCATGCCTCAACTCGCCAACCCCACCCGCAAGAAAGCACTGTGCGACCGCCTCGCCCGCATCGAAGGCCAGTTGCGCGGCGTGCAACGCCTGATCGAAAGCGATGCCGATTGCGAAAAGATCGCGCAGCAGCTCTCGGCCGCGCGCAAGGCGCTGGACAAGTCCTTCTTCAGCATGGTCGGCTGCATGATCGAACAGGGCGACCTTCCCTCCGACCAAGTGGCCGACATGCTGTCCAAGTTCGCCTGACATTTTTCGCGACGATGACCATGCCCACACGACCCTCCACGGACACCTTGATGGACACCGCACGCCTGGCCGCTGGGTACGCCGGTGATGTTTCTCCCCGATTGGCCCACGCCTGGTGGCGCGACGGACTGGCGCTGTTGATCGACGTGCGCAGTGACGCGGAGCGCGAATGGGTGGGTTACGTACCCGACGCGCTGGCCATCCCGTGGAAGCAGTGGCCCGGCATGGCCATGAACCCGAATTTCGACGAGGCCATACGGGCTGTGGCACCCGCAGGCACCAAGCTGCTGCTGCTGTGCCGCAGCGGCGTGCGCTCTATCGCCGCCGCCAAACGTGCGACAGAACTGGGCATGTTGGCCTACAACATACTCGAAGGCTTTGAGGGCGATCCCGACGAGCAAGGTCAGCGCGGCCACAAGGGTGGCTGGCGCTTCCATGGCCTGCCCTGGCGCCAGGCTTAAGCCCCCACGCTTGCCACGGTGTGTGCTGCGCTGGCCCACCGAGGGGGCGCAGCCTTGCTTGGGGCGGCCCGGCGCGGCGGCTAGCCCCCACGGCCTCGTCACTTCCCGCGAATTTTGGCGCGCGGATGTGCCGCGTCGTAGGCCTTGGCCAGGTGCTGGAAATCCAGACGCGTGTAGACCTGCGTGGTGGTGATGTTGGCGTGCCCCAGCAATTCCTGCACGGCACGCAGGTCACCGCTGGACTGCAGCACGTGGCTCGCAAAAGAATGACGCAGCATGTGCGGATGCACGGGCGTGGCCAGGCCGGCCTGGTGGCTGCGCGCCTTGAGGCGCTGCCAGACCGACTGCGCCGTCAACCGCGTGCCGTTGCGCCCGATGAAGAGTGCCGGTACATCTCGGGCCTGGGCAGAGCGCACAGCCAGCCAGGCCTGCAGCGCCTGCAGGGCCTGGCGCCCCACCGGTACGGTACGGCGCTTGCTGCCCTTGCCCAGCACGTGTGCTTCAGCGGCCAGCACGTCCACCCAGCCGCGTGCCTTTTCACTGGCACACACATCCAGCCCCACCAGTTCACCCACCCGCAGGCCGCTGCCGTACAACAGTTCCACCATGGCGGCATCGCGCGCCTCGAGCCAGGGGGCGTTGTGGTCGGAGTGAAAGTCCGCCAATTGCACCGATTCGTCCACGCTCAGCGCCTTGGGCAGGGGCTTGCCGGCCTTGGGTGAACGCACGTCCTGCACCGGGTTGCTGGCGATCAGGCCCTCGCGCCCCAACCAGGCGTAAAAGCCGCGCCAGCCCGACAGGATGAGCGCAATGCCGCGCGCACTGCGCCCGCCGCCGTGCATCTGCGCTACCCAGCGGCGGATGTGAGCGTTGTGCACCTGCAGCAACGGCACGGGCACCCCCTGCGCATATTGCGTCAGCTTGTGCAGGTCCAGCGCGTACAGCTCCACCGTGCGTTGCGCCAATCGCTTTTCCACACGCACATGCTCCAGGTAGCGCTCCACGAGCGCCTGATCGCCATGTGTCGTGGTGTCCACTCAGTGAGGGAGCAGCCGCGACAGACCTGCGCTGGCAATGTCCGCGATGCGCTCCAGGAAATCCGTGCCCATGCCTGCGTGAAAGCGATATCCATCCGGTGAAGCAAGCACGATCAGGCCAAAAGTCTGACTAGGGTCGCCCGAAACACGCAGCGGGATCAATGCCACCGACTCGACTTGGTCGGGCTGCGCCAGCCAGCGCACGACTTCAAAGCCGGCGTTCGCCCCCACGTAGGGAATCGAAAGAGACGCCACAAAAGTCTTGACGTCTTCGCTCACATCGCTGGCAAACTCCGCGGCCTGGTACTCGGATGCCAGATTCCACAGGCGAAGCGTAGCCTGCGGCATGCTGAACTGAGATCGCAGTTCACGGGTCACGACGTCAGGAAGATCGGCGGTCACGGATGTGCGTAGCAGGGACAAGGTCCAGCGCTGCAGTTTGTCGGCGATCAGCATGTTCTCGCTGCCATGACGCAGCATGTCCATGGCGCGATGCTCCAGCGACTTGATTTTTTCACGCAGCAACTCCGCCTGCCGTTCCTGAAGGCTCACGGCGCGGTTGCCGTGCGGGCTGGTGATCTGCACGCTGGCCAGAACGTCGGCATGACGCGTGAAGAAGTCCGGCGTGTTGACCAGGAAGTTGGCAATGTCGGTTTCGGTGATGGGGCTGGGGGTGTCCATGATGTGTGAGGTTTGGCAATGAAGTCAGGTGAAAAGGGCGTCTCTCAAGGCCGGATCAATCCGGCAGGTTGATATCGCCGGAGAAAACCGTGACGGCGGGGCCAGCCATGCGCACCGAGCCGTCGCCTCCGTCCCACTCGACGGTCAAGCGCCCACCCGTGGCGTCCACATCCACTCTGGCATCCAGCAGGCCCAACTGGATGCCGCTGACCACGGCGGCACAGGCGCCCGTACCACAGGCCAGGGTTTCTCCCGCACCACGCTCATACACGCGCAAACGAATATGGGAACGACTGACGATCTCCATGAAGCCGGCGTTCACCCGCTGGGGGAAGCGTGCATGCCGTTCGATCAACGGCCCCTGTTCGGCCACCGGCGCAGTGGCCACGTCCGTGACGATCTGCACGGCGTGCGGGTTTCCCATGGATACCACGGCCACCCACACCGAGAGCCCATTTCCCGGATCTCCGAGCACCAGCGGCCACTGTTCGCCCGCGCCCAAGACGCGGGACCGAAGGCCCGCACCATCAAATGGAATGCGCGGCAGATCGAACACGGGCGGACCCATGTCCACGACCACACGGCCTTCGGCATCCATGCGCAGAACCAGTTCGCGGTTCACGGTGCGCACGCGTATCTGACTCTTGCTCGTCAGGCCATGCTCGCGCACGTACTGGAAAAAGCAGCGCGCGCCGTTGCCGCAGTGCTCGACCTCTTGCCCATCGGCATTGTGGATCACGTATTCGAAGTCCACGTCCGGGCTGGGTGCTGGGCGTACGGACAGGATCTGATCCGCGCCCACGCCGAAGTGGCGATCCGCCAGGCGTTGGTACTGGGCTCCGGTCAAACCCAGCAGCCGGCGCGTTTCATCCAGCACGACGAAGTCGTTGCCCGCGCCCTGCATTTTGGTGAAATGAAGTTGCATGCGTGAATTATCCGCTCTGGCATCCGCGTGCGCGAACACCGGATTTACGCAGGATTTACACTTTATTTCCTGCCCACTGTCGGCACCGCCACCCTGTCACCCGTTAGGCTTTGCAGCCGAACGGATTTTCAGGGGCATCTTGAACTTCCCCGCTCAATTCCGATCCCAAGAGCGTGGGCAGCTTCGCCCTTAGTTTGTCAGGAGTGCATCATGAAGAAACTCGCCCTGTTCACCGCCGCGTCCCTGCTTGCGGGGGTCGGCTTTGCCCAGCAGGAAACCGCTCGCGTCATTTCCGTAACACCCATCATGCAGCAGGTCAGTGTGCCACGACAAGTTTGCGGGACAGAGACCGTCACGACCACTGCCCCCAAGTCCGGCGCAGGTGCCGCGATGGGCGCCATTGCCGGGGGCGCCATTGGCAACTCCATGGGCCAGGGCAGCGGTAAGGCCGCAGCTACGGTGATCGGTATCGTGGGTGGCGCCATTCTGGGCGACAAGATCGAAGGTCCGGACACGACACAAACACACAATGTGCAGCGCTGCACGACCCAGCACGTGTTGGAAAACCGGATCGTGAACTACAACGTGGTGTATGAATTCGGCGGCAAGCAGTACACGGTGCAAATGCCTTACGACCCGGGACCGACGATCAAGCTGCAGTTGACCCCCATCAGCGCCGCACCGTCGGCGGCACCGGTCGCGGTGGCCGCGCCGTACCCTCAGGCCACCTACCCACAAGCCGTGGTCGTATCCGATCCCTACCCCGTCATTGTGTCGCGCCCCTACTATCCAGGCTTTGTGGTGCGCCCCAGCCTCTACCTGAACTATTCGTACGGAGGTTACGGGCACCATCACTGGCGATAGGCCCAGGCCAGATTCGAAGAAAGTGTGAAGCTCGCCGATAAGCCGGATTCTGTGCACGGCGGCCCTCTTGCGAAGGCCCCGCGTGACCGCCATTACTCTGGGCCGTTTGTCACCAAACGGCTCGGTGCTACCTACCCGCCAGCTCTGCGGAGCCACATCGGCGCTGGCCTACTTGGTATTGCTGCGCGTAGAGATTGCCCGTTTCACCCGCACTCAAGCGGCTCGTCTCTGTTGCTCTGATCCTCACCTCACGGTGGACAGCCGTTAGCTGCTACGCTGCCCTTTGCAGTCCGGACGTTCCTCCGGTGCGGTGTTTCCACCCTTGCACCAGCGGCGGTCTGGCGAGCTTCACGGCGCTATTATCGGGCCAAGCGGCGTGGGTCGTGCACCCACGTCGCCGCTTTTCCCCACCTGCTTGATAAACCCAAGCCCACCGCTCCATGCTGCGCCTGACAGAACTCAAATTTCCGCTCGACCATCCTGCCGACGCCCTGCCCCAACGCATCTGCGAGACCCTGGCCATTGCCCCGTCCGACCTGCTGGACTTCAAGGTGTTCAAGCACAGCTTCGATGCCCGCAAGGCCCAATTGATGCGGGTCTACATTGTGGACATCACGGTCCCACCCGAGCTGGAACGCAGTCTGCTGCAGCGCCACCAGGGCCACCCGCACATCCTGCCCACCCCCGACATGACCTGGCACCCACCGGCCACCGCGCCCGACGGACTGTCGCAGCGTCCGGTGGTCGTGGGCTTCGGCCCGTGTGGCATCTTCGCTGCGCTTTGCTTGGCGCAAATGGGGTTTCGCCCCATCGTGCTTGAGCGTGGCAAGAAGGTGCGCGAACGCACCAAGGACACCTGGGGCCTGTGGCGCAAGCGCACGCTCAACCCGGAGTCGAACGTGCAGTTCGGCGAAGGCGGTGCCGGCACCTTCTCGGATGGCAAGCTGTACAGCCAGATCAAGGACCCGCGCCACCTCGGTCGCAAGGTGATGACGGAATTCGTCCAGGCTGGCGCGCCCGAGGACATTCTGGTGGCCGCGCACCCGCACATCGGCACGTTCAAGCTGGTGAAGGTCGTGGAGACTCTGCGCGCCCAGATCATCGCGTTGGGCGGCGAAGTACGCTTCGGGCACCGGGTGACCGACGTGGCGATCGACGCCGGGCAGTTGGCCGGTGTGACGGTGCTGGACACCACCACGGGCACCTCCTACGAGCTGCCAGCACGTCATGTGGTGCTGGCGCTGGGACACAGCGCGCGCGACACCTTCGTGATGCTGCACGGACGCGGCGTAAGCATGACCGCCAAACCGTTTTCGATCGGCTTTCGCATCGAGCATCCGCAGGGCATGATCGACCGCGCGCGCTGGGGGCGCCATGCCGGCCACCCCCTGCTGGGCGCGGCGGACTACAAGTTGGTGCACCACGCTGCCAACGGGCGGGCTGTCTACAGCTTCTGCATGTGCCCTGGCGGCACGGTGGTGGCAGCCACGTCCGAGGTCGGGCGGGTGGTGACCAACGGAATGAGCCAGTATTCGCGCAACGAGCGCAACGCCAACGCCGGCATCGTCGTGGGCATTTCCGCCGAGGACTTTCCGCGCGAGTTCACGACCGAGGGACTGGCGCAGCCTGCGCTGCCGCTGCCCGATGGCAGTCCCCACGCGCTCGCGGGTGTGGCCTTGCAGCGCCAGCTCGAATCCCACGCTTTCGTGCTGGGTGGCGGCACCTACGACGCACCAGGTCAGTTGGTGGGTGACTTCTTGGCCGGGCGCGCTTCCACGGCGCTGGGCGAAGTGCTGCCCTCCTACAAGCCGGGCGTGCGCCTCACCGACCTGGGCAGCGCATTGCCCGCCTATGCCATTGAGGCGCTGCGTGAAGCCTTGCCCGTGTTCGGCCGCAAGATCAAGGGCTTTGACCGCCCGGATGCGGTGCTGACGGGGGTGGAAACACGTACCTCGTCCCCGTTGCGCATGGAGCGCGGTGAAGATTTCCAAAGCGTCAACGTGCGTGGTCTGTACCCAGCGGGGGAAGGAGCAGGCTACGCCGGCGGCATCCTTTCGGCGGGGGTGGATGGGATCAAGGTTGCCGAAGCCGTGGCTGCGGCGATGGCGCGGGCCTGAACTCACTCAAAACACGCGCACTCGAAGGAATATCTGCATCGCGAGCAGACCCAGCACAAAGCCCACGCCCCCGTAGATCAGGATCTGCAGCAGGCTGTTGGTACGCCTCTGTTCGGCCAGCAACTCCCGCAGGTGGCGGTCGATATCCGAACGCTGCGTGGACGCACCGGCCTTCAGGTAGTCATGCAGCAGGCGCGGCAGACCGGGCAACATCTTCGCGTAACGCGGCGCCTCGTCCCGCAGCTGGCGCAGCAACCGCTTCGGGCCCACCTGCTCCACCATCCACTTTTCCAGGAAGGGCTTGGACGTGCTCCACAGATCCAGTTCCGGATCCAGCTCGCGCCCCAGACCCTCGATATTGAGCAGGGTCTTTTGCAGCAACACCAGCTGGGGCTGAATTTCCAGGTGGAAACGGCGCGAGGTCTGGAACAGGCGCAGCAGGATCAGACCAAGCGAGATTTCCCGCAACGGGCGGTCGAAATAGGGCTCACACACGGAGCGGATCGCGGACTCCAGTTCGTCCACGCGGGTGTCGGGCGGCACCCAGCCGGACTCAATGTGCAGTTCGGCCACACGCTTGTAGTCGCGCCGGAAGAACGCCGTGAAATTCTGGGCAAGGTATTCCTTGTCGAACTCCGTGAGCGTTCCGACAATGCCAAAATCCAGCGAGATGTAGCGTCCCAGGGTCGCGGGTTCCACGCTCACTTGGATGTTGCCCGGGTGCATGTCGGCATGGAAGAAGCCATCCCGAAACACCTGGGTGTAGAACAGGGTCACGCCATCGCGGGCAAGCTGCCTCATGTCCACGCCAGCGGCCAGAAGTCGATCGCGCTGATTGATGGGGATACCCTTCATGCGCTCCATCACGATCACCTCATTGGCGCAGTAGTCCCAATGCATCTGGGGGATCAGCACCAAATTGAGCCCCTCCATGTTGCGCCGCAGTTGCGTGGCGTTCGAGGCTTCGCGCACCAGATCGAGCTCATCGTGCAGGTACTTGTCGAACTCGGCCACGACTTCCAGCGGCTTGAGGCGTTTGGCCTCGGCGGACAGGCTCTCGACCCAGCCAGCCATCATGCGCATCAGGCTCAAGTCCTTCTCGATTACCGGCAGCATGTTGGGCCGCAGGACCTTCACCGCCACTTCGTGCGTGCGCCCGTTGCGGTCCCGAAGGACGGCGAAATGCACCTGCGCGATGGAGGCACTGGCCACGGGCTCGCGTTCGAAACTGACGAAGATTTCGCTCAATTGCCGACGAAACGCGCGCTCGATGGTCGCCACCGCCCCCTCGGAATCGAAGGGCGGCACCCGATCCTGCAGGCGAGCGAGCTCATCCGCAATGTCAACGGGCATCAAATCCCGGCGTGTGGACAGCACCTGGCCGAACTTGACGAAGATCGGCCCCAACCGCTCCAGAGCCTCACGCAACCGTTGGCCGCGCGGTGCACGCAAGTCCCGGCCAACCGACAGCACACGCGCCAAAATGCGTAGCCAGCGCTTGCGAAAACTGGTCAGGACCAGTTCGTCAAGTCCGTAGCGGAAGACGATCCAGACAATATAGATGCTGCGAAAGACGCGGCTCATGCAGCGCCCTTGCCTGATCCCGAGGCCAACGTACCGACAAACTGGCGCAGAGCCGCCGCCATGCGGCGCGCCGTCTCGCACACAGCATGGGCAGGTGCATCGCCCAGAACCCGCGACAGGTCTTCTTCCAGATCCCAGCGCACATGTTCCACCAGCCAGTTCACCTCGGCCGCCAGTTGCACGTCGCCTTCGACAGCCACGGCAGGGCGCTCCCCACGCAGCGCTGCCTGCGTCAATCCCAGGGGCGACGTTTCGGTCACTGTCAGCGTCAGATCCGGCTGGGCTTGAGGCTTTGCCAGGTCCAGCAGGCCCGCTGGAGTCGCCTGGAGCCTGACGTTGAACGAACGCCATTGCGCCAGCACCACTCTGCCCTTGCACCGGCCCAACCGGGCCTGAGCCTCGGGCTCCTGCATCAATACGTGATTGAGCAACAGCACCATGCGGTGCTGCACCTCACCCACCACCCACTCAGGCGGTTGCACGGCGGAGGCCACCTGATCAAAAATCTGGTCCAGGAACGGAAAGGGGGACTGTGTTGCCATAGTCCCCCATTATTCCCGCTTTATCGGGGAATTTTCAGCGGTCCAGCCTGCAGCGCCCCTATTGCAGGGCCTGAACGCCTGCCACCAGCCAGCCAGCGCTGCCATCCTTGGGTTTGCTCATGTTCCAGACCTCACGAAACGGACTCGGTCCGGACGAGGCGTCCTCTTTCAGCATGCCGGAGAACTCCACGCTCGCAAGGTACTCACCGGGCCGGTCTTCAATGCCGAGCAACTCCGCCTGCAGCATCACCACCTCGGTCTTTCCGACTGGGCCGCTGGCGTTGGCATCACGTTCAGCCAGTTGAGCCTTGATCTCACCGAGCATGGCGTCGGTCATCATGGAACGAAGCACCTGCGTATCCGAGACGTCCCAAGCCGCCTGAAGAGTCACAAAGTTGGCTTTGGCGGCCTTGAGGAAACCCTCCGTGTCAAACCCGGACGGAATCCCCCAATTCTGAGACCCCTCCAGGGCCGAACCGATCATGGAGCCTGATGACTGCGCCGCCTTGGCGTCAAACGCCATGCTGTTGCGCTCCCAGGGACGCGCCGAGGCGTCATTGCCAACATTTTCCGGACGGTAGGTGGAAGGCGCGGCATTGCCTGCACCCTGATACGCAAATGGCGCCGGTTGGGTCGCGCTGCCTGCGGGTCTGCGGCTGCGCATGAACCAACCCACGGCCACCATCACCGCCAGCGCCAGAAGCCCGAAGAGCAACACCTGCCCGAAGGCCTCACCCAAGCCCAGTGAGTGCGCGAGCCACGCAAGGCCCAGGCCCGCGGCCAGCCCTCCCAGCATCGCGCCCCAGGGTTTGCGTGTGGGTGCCGCCGCCGGACTGGGCGTGGCCGGCGCAGGGGCCGCGGCATTCTGGTTCGGCGCAGCCGGTGCCCGGGTCGCCTCGCGTTGCGTCACCTGACTGGACTGCTGTCCCACGGATTTGCCGCCCCCCAAGCGGCGCGCCGCCTCGGCATTCAGCCCCGTCAACGCCAGCACGACCGTCAAAACCAAAGTCCAGACCTTCATTCCATCCCCTTGAAAAAAACACCGTACGAATCTCTCAGCACTTGATCCCCACGTGCAGCGCCACCACGCCGCCACTCATGTTGTGGTAGTCCACGTGACCAAAGCCCGCCTGCAACATCATGGTCTTCAACTCTTCCTGCCCTGGATGCATGCGGATCGACTCGGCCAAGTATTGATAGCTGGCCTCGTCTCCGGCCACCAGCTTGCCCATACTTGGGAGCACTTTGAAGGAATACCAGTCATATATTTTTTCCAGGGGCTTGGCCACCTTGGAAAACTCAAGCACCAGCAGTTTGCCGCCGGGCTTGAGCACCCGGTTCATCTCGGCCAGGGCCACGTCCTTGTGCGTCATGTTGCGCAGGCCAAAAGCCACGCTCACGAGATCGAAATGCTGGTCGGGGAAAGGCAGTTTCTCGGCGTCGCACACCAGCGTGGGCAGTGCCACGCCCTGGTCCAGCAAGCGGTCGCGACCAGTGCGCAGCATGGCTTCGTTGATGTCGGTGTGCACCACGCGCCCGCTGGCGCCTACCTTCTTCGAAAACGCCAACGCCAAGTCGCCCGTGCCCCCCGCGATGTCCAGCACCTGCTGGCCCTCGCGCAGGTTGGCCACCATGACGGCGTAGGCCTTCCAGGCGCGGTGCAGCCCCATGGACATCAGATCGTTCATGAGGTCGTACTTGGACGCGACCGAATCGAACACGCCGCGCACGCGTTGCGCCTTCTCCCGCTCGTCCACCGACTGAAAGCCAAAATGTGTAGTTGTCATGTATTGATGCTAGATCGAAACTGGAATACGGGCGTTAAGGGACGGTAAAAACCAATCCGCCTGTGGCAATTTTGTTGAATCGTGTACACCAGCAAACTCCCACGCGCCGACGCGGTTGACACGGATCAAGCCTGCTTGTCGGCATCGGTCAACAGATGGGCAACGTGGGCATGCAGAACTTGGGGCTGCACCATGGACGGGGACAGGGCCACCCCGACGTTCAAACCGACGCGGCTCCACAAGCCCCGCCGGAACGGTCGCACCATGGCGTCTCCATGTTCGATGCGGCTGAAAAAGGACCCCCACAGGTTGGTCAGCGCCATGGGGATGACGGGAACCGGGACACGTTCGAGGATTTTCATGATGCCGCCCTTGAATTCCTGAAGGCTGCCATCGCGCGTGATGCCCCCCTCGGGGAAGATCGCCAACAGATCGCCCTCGCGCAACACCTGTGCAGCCGCTTCGAACGCAGCGTCGTAGGCTGCGGGGTCCTCGGCCCGAGGCGCAATCGGAATGGCTTTGGCCAGCTTGAACAGCCAGCCTAGCACGGGCACCTTGAAAATGCGGTGGTCCATGATGAACCGGATCGGGCGCGGACTGGCCGCCATGAGCAGCACCGCATCAACGAAGCTCACGTGGTTGCAGACCAGCACGGCCGCACCCTGAGCCGGGATGTTTTCATCGCCCCTGATCTTGAAACGGTAGACGAAGCGTGACGCGACCCAAGCCACGAAACGTAGCAGGTATTCGGGCACCAGCATGAAGATGTAGAAGGCCACCACGGCATTGGCCAGACCCGTGAGCAGGAAGATCTGCGGAATCGTGAACTGCGCACCCAGCAGGGCACCGGCCAGCACGGAGCTCACGATCATGAACAAGGCGTTGAGGATATTGTTGGCGGCGATGATGCGAGCCCTGTGCGTGGGAGCGCTGCGCAGTTGGATCAGAGCGTACATGGGCACGCTGTACAACCCAGCAAACAGACTCAGCAGCGCCAGATCGACCATGATGCGCCAGTGCGCTGCGACATCCACGAACTGACCCACTGTTTGCGTTGCCACCGCGGGCAGGGCGTGGGAGGCAAAATACAGGTCCACCGAGAACACGCTCATGCCGATGGCGCCCAGGGGCACCAGGCCGATTTCCACATGGCGGTGGCTCAGCATTTCGCACAGCAGCGAGCCCGTGCCGATGCCCACGGAAAACACGACCAGCAGCAGCGAAGCGACCTGCGCATCGCCATGCAGCACCTGCTTGGCAAAACTGGGGAACTGGCTCAGGAATACCGCGCCGAAGAACCACATCCAGCTGATGCCCAGGAGGGAGCGGAACACGACCACGTTGCCGTGAGCCAGCTTCAGGTTGCGCCAGGTCTCCGATACCGGATTCCAATTGATCGTCAGATCCGGGTCCGTGGCGGCTGCCGAAGGAATGAACTGCGCCACGACACGCCCTGCGAGGGCCACAGCCACACAAGCCAGTGCCACGTAGCCATGCCCCACCTCAGGCACGGCGACCAGCAGCCCTCCCACGATGTTGCCCAGCAGGATGGACACGAAGGTCCCCATCTCCACCATGCCGTTGCCGCCCGTAAGCTCGCGCTCGGACAACACCTGCGGCAGGTACGCGAACTTCACCGGACCAAACAAGGTGGAGTGCACACCCATGAGAAAGGTGCACAGCAACAACACGGGCACGTTGCTGGCGGTGAACCCGTAGGCCGCGATGAGCATGATCGCCACTTCCAGGTTCTTCACAAACCGGATCACACGCGTCTTGTCGTACTTGTCCGTCAACTGCCCGCTGGTCGCGGAGAACAGCAGGAACGGCAGGATAAACAGCGCACCGATCACCAGCCCCGCCATGGTCGGCGGCAGCCAGTCCACGCTGAGCTGGTAGGTCACCATCACCGTGACCGCGAATTTGAAGATGTTGTCGTTGCCCGCACCGGCAAACTGTGTCCAGAAGAAGGGCGCAAAGCGGCGCTGCGCGAGCAGCGAGAACTGGTTGGGATGCTCGTGTGGTGCGGCGCCGGGTACGGCGGTGGTCTCAGCGGACATGGTGTCTCCCGATGGTTGTGGTGATCCGGCTGGAAGCCGTCCCAATGCGACCCGCAATCACGATGGGCGTCTTGGTTCTGACAGACACACGATTTTGCCCTGTCTTCGGCAAGCGCCGCAGCGCCGACCACACGGGCCAAGCTGCCAGACTGGCCACCACATGCTTCAGACTGTGGCCCGACACCCAGCCCGCCGTGAGCACAAACACCTGCGGATCCAGGGCTTCGAGCAACTTCGCGGCGGCATAGACCAGGATCACGGCCACCCATGAAACGGGCACCGCGTCCGGCAGCGGCTTGCGCAACGCCAGCCACACGACGAGGGCCATGCCACCAAACTGCAACACCGCCCAGGGCAGCACATTGGCTGTACGCGTCCAAAGCGCCACGCTCAGCGATCCGGCCAGCAGCACGCCCCATCCCAGTGCCGTACCCGCTCGAGCGCTGATGCGCCCAGCGGCGACCAGCCCCAACAACCCCGCGAAGGCCGTTGCCATGCACAGGCGATCCAACGCCAGACCTGCGTCGTCCGGGCGCCAGTGGTAGTAGCTGGATGCAGCCGATGTCAGGATCAGACCGGTGAAAAACAGCCTGGCCATATTCCCTTGGGCTGCCGCCAAGGTCGACGGATACCTACCGCGCAGCGCAACCAACCCTGCGATTCCCCACAGCGCGAACGGAAGGTTGGTGGCGACATCCATGATATGGGGCACGCGCCACCAAGCTCGCTGGTCGGCAAATTCGTGGTAGGCCGCAGGTTGCGCCATGGACGGCCCTAGTGCGGCCAGCAAGACCCAGGCGATACAAACCAGCAACAAAGCCGTTTCACCGGCAGGTAGTTTCCATTTCATACGCGCTCCATTTCGTAGAAGTGGGTGCAGTGTCCCGGGCCCGATGCGAAAAGACGCGCAATTTGAGTCTGGCATGACAAAATGCATCAACCAGTACCAAGTACCGATACCAAGGAGTTTCCATGAGCACAACGGCCGACCTGGTCCTTGCATTGAAGAGAGAACTCAAGGCCGCGCAAATGACCTACGCCGACCTGGCGCGCGAACTGGGCATGGCCGAATCCAGCGTGAAGCGCATGCTGGCCAAGGGTGACATGTCACTGTCGCGCATCGACGCGATATGCCGTGCCCTGAAGCTGGACTTCGCCGAACTTGCGCAGCGGGTAGCCGATGCCCAGCCCTTGCTGGCTCAGCTCACGGAGGCACAGGAAAAGGCCGTGGTAGCCGACAGAAAGCTGCTGCTCGTGGCCATCAATGTGCTGAGCCAATGGACGCTGGAGCAAATGGTGGCGCACTACCGTTTGTCCGAGGCAGAGTGCGTGAAATACCTGGCGCAACTGGACCGCATCGGCATCATCGAACTCAAGCCCCTGAATCGCTACCGGCTCAAACTGTCGAAGGCGTTCCGCTGGCGCCCACACGGTCCGGTGATGAACTATTTCCGGGAGCATGCCGCGCTGGACTATTTCTCAGGCGGCTTTGACGGTCCGGCAGAGGGCCTACTGTTGGTACATGGCTCGGTCAGCCGCGGTCTTGCACCGTCATTTCTCGAACGCATGCAGCGTGTCGCCCAGGATTTCGCTCAGCAGCACCAAGCCGACCAGAAGTTGGCCGTCAATGACCGAGAGGGCTACACCCTGCTGTTGGCCATGCGGTCCTGGGAGTTTGCGGAATTCGAGGCGATGAGGCGCTGAACCCGCTCACGCCTTCGGCAAAGTCACCCCGCGCTGCCCCTGGTACTTGCCGCCGCGATCCTTGTAGCTGGTCTCGCAGACTTCGTCGCTCTCGAAGAACAGTACTTGCGCGCAGCCTTCGCCCGCGTAGATCTTGGCCGGCAACGGTGTCGTGTTGGAGAACTCGAGCGTCACGTAGCCTTCCCACTCGGGTTCGAAGGGCGTGACATTGACGATGATGCCGCAGCGTGCGTAGGTGCTCTTACCCAGGCAGATGGTGAGTACATTGCGCGGGATGCGGAAGTACTCCATGGTGCGCGCCAGGGCAAAACTGTTGGGCGGGATGATGCACACGTCTTCGTTGAAATCGACGAAGCTTTTCTCGTCGAAATTCTTCGGATCCACGACCGTGCTGTGGATGTTGGTGAACACCTTGAACTCGGGCGCGCAGCGGATGTCGTAGCCGTAGCTGCTGGTGCCATAGCTGATGATCCTGTGCCCCTCGCGCTCGCGGATCTGGCCGGGCTCGAAGGGCTCGATCATGCCGTGCTGCTCCGCCATGCGGCGAATCCATTTATCGCTCTTGATGCTCATCTTTGGGGTTCCTTGATGGGCCAGATTGTAGGCAGGCAAACGCCCACCTACTTGGTGGGCTTGCCCTGCACGCCGGCCACCAGGTAGTTCATGTTCAGTATCTGCTCGTCACTGAGCGCGGTGCCGGCGGGAATCACGACTCGCCCCTCGTTGTCGCGCACCTCGGCTTTGGCGGCAAATGGCCGCAGGCGCCCGGAGGCGATGTCCCTCTGACGTGCGAGCACTTCGTCCTGTACCCCCCTGGGTACTCTCGGTCCGAAGCCCTCGACACGGATCATGCCCTCCCTCACGCCGCCCCACACATTGCCGCTCCTCCAGGTGCCATCCATCACCGCCTTGGCGCGGCGGGTGTAGTAGTCGCCCCACTGGTGCGTCACGGCCAGTATTTGCGCGTCGGGTGCCACGCCGCGCATGTCCGAATGGTAGGCCACAGCCAGCTTGCCACGCTCCTGGGCAGCGGCCATGACGGCGGTAGACGCGGTGTGGAACGCCAGCACGTCGACCTCCCCGTTGAACAATGTCATCGCTGCGTCACGCTCACGGGCGGGATCGAACCATGTGTTGAGCCACACTACCTTGACCTGTGCTCTGGGGTTGACCGACTGCATGCCCAGCGCAAAGGCATTGATGCCCTGAAGCACCTCGGGAATAGGGAAACCCGCTACGTAACCCGCGACGTTGGTTTTGGTCATGCGTCCGGCCGCGATACCAGCCAGATAACGGCCTTCGTAGTAACGCGCGTTGGCCACGGCCACGTTGGGTGCCGTCTTGTAGCCAGTGATCGACTCGAACCTGACGTGCGGGAACTCGTGCGCCACCTTGAGCGTGGCGTCCATGTAGCCAAAGCTGGGGGTGAAGATGAGCTGATGCCCCTGCCGGGCCAAGTCCCGAATGACACGCTCGCTGTCCGGGCCTTCGGCGACGTTCTCCACGTAGCGAGTCTGGACCCTGGCACCCAGCGCCGTCTCCACGGACTTGCGCCCCTGGTCATGCTGATGCACCCAGCCTGCGTCGGTCAACGGTGCCACATAGACAAAACCGATCTTCAGCGGCTCGCCTGGGGCGGTGGGAGACAGGGAAGTCTGCGCAAACGCAGATTGGAGAAAACTGGCGACCACAAGCGCCATACGGCCCGCGGACACGAGGTTTTTGTACATGGTGTTCCTCTACATGGCTCCGACAACAAAGAGTCCCGCGCCGTTGGAGCGAACGCGCAGGGCGTGCAATTTTACCGAGGAAGCACGCGACTACCCAGGGCCTGGGACCGAGGAGCACCTCAACCAATCGTCTGGTTCACGGTGTGGCGGACTGGGCGGGCCGCACGCCCTCGGGAGGCAAGCTGCAAGGCAACGTGCCAGGCACAGCGGGCTCAGGCCGATAGGCGAAGATCCAGTCAGCGTAGCGTTTCGCGCCCTCAAACTGGCGGTGAACCCGATCGAAATTCGTCACCCTGAGCGGTTCGGAATGCGAGCTACTGAAGACACCCTGGATCCGTTCGTCGGGCGTCTTGAGCAAACCCCACTCGGTCTGACCGGTGATCGGGTCGCGATACAGACGGCGCAGATGCCGCATCGTCCTCGAAGATCTCTCGTCGGCCACCAGTACCTCCAGACTCGCGGGAAAGCGCTTCTCGCCCACATCGGTGCGCTCGTAGTAGCGGCAAATGGCCAGACGGAACTGCTCGCCTATGTACAGCAACTCGTCCTCACGCGATCGGGCCGCATCCGTACTCCATACCACGCCCATGGCACCCCAGCCCACTGCCATGATGGCCAACACGAACAGCAGCCCCAGATAGCTGAAGCCCCACTGTCCGGGCGCGCCACACGCCATGCTTCTACCAAGACGAGTAGGCCGTTCCATCGCGTGCCTTGCCGGGAGCGCCACTGTGCACATCCATCAAGCCGCCCTTGGTCGTGTCCGCAGGCGGCACCAGCAACCAGGTGGTGGTACTTTCCGTCAGGGGATCGAAGGGCAGCCGCCGCAGGTACTTCCGGTTCACCAGATCCTCCAGATCGTCCGGATACCGCCCGCGGTCAGCGTGGTATTTGTCGATGGCTTCGCGCACATTGCTCAGGTTCTCGCGCAGCACGGTCTCCTTTGCGCGTGCCACGGATTGGTAGTAGCGCGGCACGGCCAGGCTGAGCAACAAGCCCACGATTGTCATCACCACCAGCAATTCGATGAGCGTGAAGCCGCGGACGATCGTTCGAGTCCGGGATCGACCCTCGTGGACCCATGACGTGCTACCAGTCACGGTATGCGACCCCGTTCAAACCCGTGCCGCGCGCCAGTGAGTACACGTCGAATACATCTTCCCCCTCCCGCGGATCGTTCGGCGGACTGGCATAACTGCGCTTGCCCCATGTGTCGGAGACAGAAATCGAACCTGTATCGCCATGCAGCGGATCCCGTGGCAACCGCCGCAAAAAGTAGATCCTTTGGCCATTCACGTCCTTCGCGTCGGTCACACCGTCGACCAGCACATCCAGCGATGGGGGATAGCCGCTACCACCCGCCTTGCGCACCACGCGACCCTCGTCCACTGCTCGCTTGTAGGCGTCGATGGCGTCGCGAATGTCGCGCAGATTGCGCCGCAATTCCTGCTCCTTCTGCCGCTGCGCGGTCAGTTCGGCCAGCGGCACCACCATGGCGGACAAGATACCGATCACCGCCACCGTTACGACCAACTCTATGAGCGTAAAGCCACGTTGCCGCCGGTGCGAGGAGGGTGGCAAGCGATCCGAGGTCAAGAAATCGAGCGATGGCATTTTCAGCGAGCCGGGCTGGCGGGCTTGAACAATTCGTCCGCAGTGGACGGCGGCGTCTTGGGTGCCGCCGTTGGAGATACCGGCGACGCGCCGCCCGATGCTATGGGAGAGCCCTGTGCCGATGGGTTGGCAGCAGGCGCCTCGGCAGGCTGGGGAGGTGGCATGGCCTCCTCGGGCGTCCCTGGCATGTGCAGGGACTGCCCCCCCACGGATGCCTCGGTGCCCGACGGAATCTCCGCATCCGCAACATCCGGACGCGTCAGGTTGCGCACGATGCGAGGCGTGATCAGCAGCACAACCTCATTCTTGGTGTGATCCGTGCGCTGATTGGAGAACAAGTGCCCCAGCACAGGAAGGTCCCCCAAGCCGGGAATCCTGCTGGCGCTGTCGCGCTCGGAGTTTTGGATCAACCCGGCCAGCACCTGAGGCTCGCCGTCACGCAGCCGCAGCGTAGTGGTTGCGTTGCGCGTGCCCACACGATAGGTTTGCAGCCCCGAGGCACGCGACACCACCTCCAGCAGGCTGCTAACCTCCAAGTTGACTTTGATGGAGACTTCATCATCCAGGTAGACCGTGGGCTCAACCTCCAGCTTCAGTCCCACGTCCAGATAGCTGACCGATTCAGACACCCCGACGTTTGCCGTAGAGGTTGTCGTGATGACAGGTAGTCTCTCGCCAATCAGTACTTTGGCCTTCTCCCGGTTCTTCACCCGTATGCGCGGATTGGCCAAGAGATTCGTATCCCCGTCGGTCTTGCTCAGGTTCAAGGCCAGTACCGGATCGGTGATCGTCAGTTGCACCATATCCGAGGAACGGTTCTTGAAATCCCGCAGCGTCAGCACGCCGGGCGTGGCGTTGGAGCCTCCGTTGGGCACGACAATACCCGTTGCGAGCCGGGTTGGATACTGGATACCCAAGTCCAGCAGACGGCTCTGGCTGACCTCGAGCACCTCCAACTCCAGAATGACCTCAGACTCGGGAAGATCCTGCGTCGCGATCAGCCGCTCAGCCACGCCCATCACTTCCGGCGTATCACGCAGCACCAGCAGGTTCAACCTCTCATCGACATAGGCATCCTTGGTCTTGAGCACTGCGCGCAACATGGTCAACACCTGCTTGGCATCCGAGTTCGCGATGAAGAATGTCTTGACCACCAGGTCCCGGTACTCCCGCTGCTTCTGTGGATTGCTGGGATAGACCAGAATCGAGTTCTCGTTGAGGACCTTGTATTCCAACTGGTTGGACGTCATGACCAGGCGCAAGCCGTCCTCCATGCGCACGTTTTTCAGTGATACTGTGGTCTTGAGATCAGGCTTGACATCCTTGTCCAGCACGAAATTGATCCCGCCGGCACGCCCCAAGGCATCCAGCACGAGCTTGATGGGTGCTTCCCGAAATTCCAGCGAAACAGGCGTCTTGACCTTGGTCCTGATTCCTGTCTGCTGGCCGTCCCGGTATACCTTTTCCTGCATTTTCCGCAGCAATTCGGTCGCGTCCCGCTGTTTCGGATCCTCGGCCAAAACACTGCGTAGCCGGGCCTCTGCTGTCTCGTGATCGCCCTTCTTGAGAAGTTCCCTAACCTCTTGTACCGTCTGTGCACGCCGCCGGTCTTGGGCAATGGCCTCCAGTCCCGCCTGCGCCTTGGGATGCCCCGGTGCTAACGCTAGCGCCCGCTTGTAGGCTGCCTGTGCTGCCTCGACCCGGCCCTGTAGGCGGGCTGCATCACCGTCAAGCGCGAGCTGGCTAACGGCTCGCTCCCGTTGCAGCAGGTAGAACGAGCGATATTCGGCACGGCTGGGGTCCTGCTCCATGGCCGCTTCGACCGATCGTAGCCCCTCCTCCACCCGCCCCTCGTACAACATCTGCCGCCCATCGCGAAACGCGCGCTCAGCGGCACAACCGCTGAGCAACACCAGCACCAGTGGAAACAACCATTGCAATCTCAATTCATTTCTCCAGTCGGCAGCACCTGCTGTTGGTTCAGGGGTAAGTACGTCAGCACCAGTGCACTCGGCTGTACGTCATCGACGCGATAGGTGTCCAGCAGAGTATCTCCGCGCTTGACAACGTAAGTCTGCTCACCCCGCATCAGAAATACCGTGATCACCGGGCCGTCGGCAAGCTGACCATGGTAAGTGAACGGCAATATCGGTGCAGCGGGTGCCGGCGGGGGTGGGGGTGCCGCTGGAGCTACCAGCGGCACCCAGGAGTGCGGTGCGAATGCATCGTCATGTGACCCAACGGCCTGCCTCGGGCGTTGCAGCGACTGCAGCTGCAACTGCGGGGGTGCACTTACCGCCTTGGTCGCCACCTGAGCGCGACGCGTCCGCGATGGACGTGGAACCTCCGGTTCATCGTCCTCCTGGGACGCTAGCCAAAGCGCCGCACCCACACTGACAAGCAGCACGCTGCCCAGTATGATCTTTCGCCAGGGCATTGAACGCACGTTCATCGGTTGTCCACCCAGAGGGAAAACTGCAGTCTTGCTTCGATCGCTTGCGCTCCCACTTGCTCGCGTGTAAACCGGATGCTGTCAAGGGAGAGATTGGGTTGGGCATCCAGGATAGCGGCTACAAACGCCTTGATCTGACGGTAGTCGCCACGCACCGGTAAGTTCATGCGATAGCGTGCCAGGGCGAGACCGTTCTCCGGGGCATATTGATAGTCGCCGCGGTCCACGGCCACGCCGTGCCTGGCGGCCTCCGCATAAACTTGACGCAGCAGGTCCGCCGTAGCGGGCGGTAGCGGAAAAAACCGGTAGAACTTGTCCAGTTCGGCTGACGCCGACGCCACCGGATCCTGAGGACGGATCTGGCGTGCCGACAGGGCTTGGCGCCGAATCTGATCCTGCAACTGCGCCACTTTCTGCCGTGCCGGCACGGCGAAACCGAGTTGCAACAGAACCGCTGCCGCAATCACTGCCAGCGTGGCCCATGCCCCCCAGCCGACTCGACGAACCAGACGGCGCAACCAATGGCGTATTTCAGAAATCATCCGATTGCCCACGCAGTTCCCGCCGCCCCCACGCCGCCTGAACCACAAACCGCACGGGCTTCTGTGGATCCTGCAGCTGGACCTGATGCTCCAGCAATATGACTTCGCGCAACAGAGGCTTGCGGCCCAGCAACTCCAGGTAGTCGGGCAACAAGGCCAGCGTGCGTACCTCGCCGGTAATGCGCACCACGCGCTTGCGTGCATCCGGCTCGATGGCCAGCAGTGCCACCTGACCCGGATCGCGTGATTCAAACGCTTCCACCAGTTGCCCCCAAGGCACGTTCAACGCTTCGATCACCTGGTTGGCCGCCCGCACTTCCGCCGCCTGCGCTTGGGTCAGGATGCGGGCCCGGGCCGGTACAACCTCGGACGACTGCCCCCCCGTGCTGCGCATCAATTCCAGCTCCTGTTGCTTCACACCACGGTAATCCAGACACATGGCACACAACACGCCGATGGCCAACGCCAGCAGCAGCAACCAACGCCTGCGACGCGCCGACCAGGGATCCTGGAAGTCGATCTCCACAGCCCTCACGACAGTGCTCCGAGAAGCGCCGCGGCGTGGTCCGCGTCGGTGTCGGGATCAAACCCGCGCACAACCCGTGGCGGCAACGGTATCACGCGCGGCCCGATGTCCTGACTGTCAGCCTGCCAAGGGCGAGACGACCACACATAGGCTCGCTCCTCGACATCCGCCGGCAGTTCCTGCGACGTTACGATGCGTTCGCGCGCTATCAATGTGGCCAAATCCACAGCCGCTCCCGTCGTGCGCGCGCAGCGCAGGCTATGCCAGCCCTGCGCATCCACGCGCCCAAAGCACAGCAGCCCGGGTTCCGCCGTTGCAAACCAGGTTCCCGCGTCCACTCGCAGGATATTCCGATAGGAATTGAAGGCGCCGATCAACAACGGCTGCACCGATATCAGACGCACCCGATGCTCCTGACTCAGATCCCGCAAACGGGACAGCGCATGCCGCGGTAACGCACACGCCATGCGCTGCATCCCCTCCTGATCCCAACGCACCTCGCAGGCAGTCATTGCCGACGCACCGTGAATTTCAACCATTCGATGGCGCACCAGCGCCTCTTCCTCGGCCGTACCGCGCAAGCCCTCGGTCCATTGCAACCACGCGTAGCGCACCAACGCGTTGGACACCACCACGCGCAAACGGGCCGCACGCCAGCGTGGCTCGGAGAGTACCGCGGCGCATACGTCCAGTAGGTCCTCCCACACATCGGCTGTAGCGTGTGCGGGACTTGAACGCATCTCCCGGTCCAGCCACCGAAACGTCGGGAAATGGCGCAGCCGAACCACCCCCACCCGATCGGGCATGAGCGTCAGAACCAACGTATCATTCCACGAACGTGACACGGTTGATCTCCTCCAACGTGGTTTCGCCGCGCAGCAACATGTCCTCTGCACTTTCCCTCAGATAGCGCGTGCCCGCGCGCCGAGCCGCTTCCTTGATGCGGCGTATGGGTTCTCGCGCGACAATCCGCTCACGAATTTCATCATTCAGGTTCAACAGTTCGCTGATGGCCTTGCGTCCGCGATAGCCGGACCCACGGCAGTGCCCGCATCCGCGCCCTTGCATGAAGGTACCCACCGCAGCACGCTCAGGAGCGATGCGGGCCGCCTGCAAGGCCGCCGGGTCGAGCGTCACCGGTTCCGCACAGTGAGTGCAGACCACACGGATCAGTCTCTGTGCCAGCACTCCGTTCAGAGCCGATACCAGGCTGTATGGGTCCACATCCATGTTGGCAAAGCGGCCGATGACATCGAACACGTTGTTGGCGTGTACGGTGGTCAGCACCAGATGCCCGGTGAGCGCCGACTGCACCGCGATGTTGGCTGTCTCGGCGTCGCGGATTTCACCCACCATGATCTTGTCGGGATCGTGGCGCAGGATCGACCGCAGGCCGCGTGCAAATGTCAATCCCTTTTTTTCGTTCACCGGGATCTGCAGCACACCGCCCAATTGATACTCCACAGGGTCCTCAATGGTGACGATCTTGTCGCGACCGTTGTTGATTTCCGAGATGGCGGCGTACAGGGTGGTCGTCTTGCCGCTACCGGTGGGACCGGTCACGAGCACCATTCCATACGGTTCATTGAAGAGTCGGTGCATCTCCGACAGTGTGACTTCATCGAACCCGAGGTCGCGCAGTCGCAGCGACTGGAGGTGGCTCGTGATGGAGCTGCGATCGAGCACCCGCAACACCGCATCCTCGCCGAACGCACTGGGCATGATGGACACACGTAGATCCACCTCGCGATCGCTCACTGCCACGCGAAAGCGCCCATCCTGTGGCACTCGACGCTCGGCGATGTCCAGTTCCGCCATGACCTTGATGCGCGACATCACCTGTTCAGCCGGCACGGAACTTCCCACTGAGCTGATGTGGTTGAGTACGCCGTCAATGCGGTAGCGCACCACCAGCCCACTGGGCTCGGACTCCAGGTGGATATCACTGGCGCCAGCCTTGAGTGCGTCATAGATGGTTGAATGCACGAGCCGCACGACGGGACTGGCATCCTCGCTGATTCCCGCTAGCGACAGATGCTCCACACGCGCGTCGGCGGTCTGGGGACTGGGGTGGTCTGTTGCCGTCGAATCCATGGCGCGCAGCGAGTTTTCGTGCAGTGCCAGATACGCGGATAGGTCGTCGTCGTGCACCAGAACCTGCGACACGTCCGCAGGCAGGGCCCCATGCATCCATTGCAGGAGATCCGTATCGAACGGATCGGAAAACGCCAGAACGTGCCCGTCAGGCCTGTGCAGCAGCAGGCAGTGACGGCGCAAGGCCTCTGCGTAGGGCAACAGGTCAAACGCCGCCTCCAGTGAGCGCAACTCATCCATCGTCAGCCACGAGTACCCCAGCATCCGTGCCAGCGCCTCCACGAACTGGTCCCCCTCCATGCCGGACACCTGCTGTAACGCCACGGTGACTCGCTCGCCGCTGGATCGAGCCAGGACCCGTGCCTGCGCCAAGCATTTGTCCAGTGGTGGCAGGACGGGTTGATGGGTTGTGGGTGGCGCCGTCATTGCAGGCTCGACGCCAATTCAAAGATCGGGAAATACATGAGTACCACGATGCCGCCGACCACGATGCCAATGGCCGCCATCAGCAACGGTTCAAACAGGCGCACGAGTCGGTCCACGGAACGTTCAATCTCCTCGTCGTGAAACGACGCTGCACTCTCCAGCATCTCGCCCAGGCGACCGCTCTGCTCCCCTACGCGAAGCATCTTCAACGCCACAGGTGTTGTCAGACCATGATCCTGCAAGGCCGAGGAGAACGCTTGCCCCGACTGAATGGCCACCGCTGCCGGCGCGGCCCCTTCGAAAAGCTTTCCTGGAAGCAAGCCACGCGCCATGCCCATGGCCGTGACCACCGGTATTCCTCCACGCAGCAGCATGCCCAAGGTGCGGTAATAACGTCCCAACTGAAACACCCGATATCGTGTACCCAGCGCAGGAATGCGCCACAGCCAACCGACCAGGGTCGCACGCACCCTGGGTCTCGCGAGCATAGACCCGATAGCCACTGCCGCGCCTGCTGCGACGGTGCCCACCATCAGAGGATGGTCAGACAGGAAATGCCCCCACTCAACCAGCAGCCGCGAAAGCAAAGGTAACTCCCGTCCCGTGCTTTCAAACACGGCGCTGAACCGTGGCACTACGTAAACGAGCAGAAACATCGTAACCAGACCACCCACCCCCGCGAGAATCGCCGGGTAGATGGACGCGCTAACGATTTTTTCGCGTACCCCGTCCATGCGTTGACGGTAGTTGACGTATCTTCCCAGCGCCTCGCCGATGTCGCCAGTGCGCTCGGCCGAGCGCACCGTGGCGACATAGAGCTCCGGAAAGATCTCCGGAAAGTGCGCAATGGCCATGGAGAACGTGAGTCCCTCGCGGATATGGGCATTGATCGCGTCCAGCACCCGACGGGTATCCACGCGCTCCTCCTTTTCTGCCAGAGTGTCCATGGCTTCCACCAGATTCAGTCCAGCCGCCAGTAGCGCCAACAGCTCCTGACTGAACAGCACCAACGGAAAAACCGTCTTTCCGGCGAGACGTGCACGCAGATCAAGGCCAGCAACAGGTTGTACCGAGAGCACCGCGGCGCCATCACGTTCCGCCATGGCACGTGCGTGAGCGGCACTGGGCATATCCACATCGAACGCGGAGATCGCCCCCTGCTCCGCTAACACGCGCACCCGGTATCGCATGGAGAAGTCACCAGTTGGTCACATCCGCGGCTTCACCAGTCCCGCCGGGCTGACCATCTTTACCGAACGAGAACAGGTCCACCTCACCGTGCGAACCAGGTTGGCGATATTGGTAGGAAGCTCCCCATGGATCACTGGGAAGTCCCTTCTTCAGGTAGGGACCATCCCACTTGGGCTCATCCGCTGGCCGCGTCACCAAGGCGGACAGACCCTGCTCGTTGCTGGGGTAATGACCGGTATCGAGTCGATACTGGTCCAGTGCTTTTTCCAACGCATCGATTTGGGCACGCGCCGCCTTGACCTCGGATTTCCCGACCTGCGCGAAGTACTTGGGACCAACATAGCCCGCCAAAAGACCGATGATGACCATGACGACCAACAGCTCCAGCAGCGTGAAGCCCCTTGTCCGTCGGTCAACGTTTGTTTCAGCGTTCATGTATCCCCTGTGCTCACAAGAATCCAAGGATCTCAGCCCTGATCCGGACTGATCATATAGCACGTGCAGTTGGTGAAAACCCGAGTCCACGGGCAATATGAACCCGCGGCAGAGGCTACTCCGGGCACGTGAACAACTCGTCGAGTTTCACCCTGAACAAACGCTTGGCACTGTCTTCCGCGAAGCTCGCCTCCAGGCTGTTGCCGGCAAGCTGATAGGCGTGCCGCGCGCTCAACCCGGTAGCGGCACAGGTCTCGAGAAAGTTGTCGTTGATGTAACCGCCGAAATAGGCGGGATCGTCGGAGTTGATCGTGGCCACGAGCCCCGAGTCCAGCAGCCGCATCAGATTGTGCTCGGCCAAGTTGGGGAACACGCACAGCTTCTGGTTGGACAGGGGACAAACGGTCAGTGGAATGCGATCCCGCGCCAATCGCTGCACGAGCAGGGCATCCCGTTCGCAGCGCACTCCGTGGTCGACGCGCTCCACCTTCAGGACATCCAGCGCACTCCAGATGTAGGACGGTGGCCCCTCCTCGCCCGCATGTGCGACCAGGTGGAAGCCCAGTTCGCGACAGCGCGCAAACACCCGGGCGAATTTCTCCGGCGGGTGCCCCAACTCGCTCGAATCCAGCCCGACACCAATGAACTTGTCGCGCAACGGGAGCGCCTGCTCCAGCGTGGCAAACGCATCGTCCTCGCTCAAGTGGCGCAGGAAGCACAGAATCAGGGCAGAACTCAGATCCAGTTTCGATTGCGCGTCGAGACAGGCGCGGTGCAGACCGTTGATGACCACCGCCATGTCCACGCCCCGAGCCGTATGAGTTTGCGGATCGAAAAATATCTCGGCCCGCACCACGTTGTCTGCCGCCGCCCGTGTCAGGTAGGCCCAGGCCATGTCGTAGAAATCCTGCTCTGTCTGGAGCACGCTGGCACCCGCGTAGTAGATATCCAGAAAGCTTTGCAGATGGGTGAATGCGTAGGCGCCGCGCAGTGCCTGCACGCTGCCGTAGGGGAGCGCGATGCCGTTGCGCGCGGCCAGGACAAACATCATCTCGGGCTCCAACGTGCCTTCGATATGGACGTGCAACTCCGCCTTTGGCATGCGCCGCAACAACTCGGGCAAACGCTGCGGAGCGATATCAGGGATTGACTGCATGAACCACACTCCTCGGCACACGGGCCACATATGGGCAAAGGGCCGTCCGAAGACAGCCCTTGTGCTTCAAAACCCCATGGCGGGACGCCTACTTGTCGCCAGGCACCTTACCTTCCACGCCCTTCACATAGAACTTGATGCCGCCCAGGAATTTGTCGTCCGCGACCGCATCCTTGGCCAACTGTTCCTTGCCGGTGTTGTCGACGATAGGCCCCTTCCAAATGACGTAGCTGCCGTCCTTGAGACCCTTCTTCACTTCTTCAACCTTGGCCTTGGTTTCAGCGGGCACGTCATCGGCGATGGACACGATGTCGATCGCGCCTTCCTTGACACCCCACCATGAGGCGCCACCGCCGGTCCATTTACCCTCCAGCGCCTCTCGCGTGGCCTTGATGTAGTAAGGGCCCCAGTTGATGATGGAGGACGCCAGATGGGCTTTGGGGCCATAGGCGGTCATGTCGGAGTCCCAGCCAAACGCGCGCTTGCCCTTGGCTTCGGCCGTCTTGAGCACGGCAGCGGAGTCGGTGTTCTGGAACAGCACGTCGGCACCGGAATCGATGAGCGACGTAGCGGCCTCGGTTTCCTTGGGTGGATTGAACCACTCATTGACCCACACCACCTTGGTCTTGATTTTCGGGTTGCTGGACTGCGCGCCCAGAGTAAAGCTGTTGATGTTGCGAATGACTTCGGGAATCGGGATCGACGCCACCACGCCCAGGGTGTTGCTCTTGGTCATCGTGCCCGCGATCACGCCAGCCATGTAGGCGCCCTCGTACGTGCGACTGTCGTAGGTACGCATGTTCGACGCCTGCTTGTACCCCGTGGCGTGCTCGAACTTGACGCCCGCGTTGTCCACGGCCACCTTGAGCATGGGTTCCATGTAGCCAAACGTCGTACCGAAGATCAGTTTGTTGCCTTGTCCCACCATATCGCGAATCACGCGTTCCGCATCGGTCGACTCGGGCACGCGCTCCACAAAAGTGGTTGTGACCTTGTCACCGAACTCCTTTTCCACCGCCTTGCGACCGTTGTCGTGCGCGAAAGTCCAGCCGCCATCGCCTACCGGCCCCACATAGGCAAAAGCAATTTTCAGGGGCTCGGCCTTGGCAATAGGCGCCGAAGCGGCGGAAGCGGGCGCTGGAGCGGATTCTTCCTTCTTTCCGCAAGCCACGAGCGCAGCGAGAGCCACACCCGATAGAACCACCTTGAGCACTGCGCGTTTTTGTAGATCAGTCATGGGATTTCCTTTGAACAAAAAGAGACTTCTGCGGAAAGAACGGTCAATTATGACCCCGTTCAGTCACGACCCCGGCTGGAATGGCTTGCCGATGGACGCGGGCATGTTCACTCGAATCCACTGCGGGTTGCGCGAGATCAACGCCAGCACCACGATCGTGGCCAGGTACGGCAGCATGCTCAGCATCTGACTGGGCACTTCCACGCCATTCCCCTGAAGATGGAACTGCAACATGGTGACACCGCCGAACAGGTACGCGCCCAGCAGCACCCGTGCGGGACGCCAGGTGGCAAACGTGGTCAACGCCAGTGCAATCCAACCCTTGCCCGCCACCATGCCTTCCACCCACAGCGGCGTGTACACGATGGAGATGAAAGCACCGGCCAGCCCGCACAGTGCGCCACCAGCACACACGGCCAGCAGACGGATGCGGCGCACCGGATAGCCGAGTGCATGCGCCGAATCGGGGTTTTCACCCACGCTGCGCAAGACCAGACCGGCGCGCGTGCGCTGTAGAAACCAGATCAAACCCAATGCCAAGGCGATCGTGCCGTACACCAGCGGGTGGTGCCGGAACAGTGCCACTCCCAAGAGCGGAATATCGGACAACCAGGGCACTGCGAAATGCGGCCGCGCGGGCATGCGCTCCTGCACGAAACCCATTCCGGCGAATGCCGAAATGCCCGCACCGAACAGGCTCAGAGCCAGCCCCGTGGCGTATTGGTTGGTATTGAGCCAGACCACCAGCCCACCAAAAACAGCGGCCATCAGCGCAGCCACGCCCATACCTGCGGCAAAGCCCAGCCAGTCGCTCCCGGTATGCACCACCGTGGCAAAGCCGGCTAGAGCCGCGCACAGCATCATCCCCTCGGCACCCAGGTTCACGATGCCTGCCTTCTCGTTGATGAGCAGCCCCAGCGAAGCCAGCGCGAGTACCGTGCCCGCGTTGAGCGTTGCCGCCAACAGAAGTGCATACGGCTCCATCAGTTCCTCCACCTCAGGCGGTAATTGAGCAACGTGTCACAAGCCAGCAGACTGAACAGTAGCAGCCCCTGGAACACGCCGGTCAGCGACTTGGGCAGTCCCAGACGAGACTGGGCGAGCTCGCCACCGATGTAGAACATGCTCATCAGCACCGCCGACAGCACCACGCCCACCGGGTGCAGTCGCCCGACGAACGCGACGATGATGGCGGCAAAACCATAGCCCGCGGGTACGTAGGGCGTGAGTTGCCCCATGGGACCTGCCACCTCCAGTGCCCCGGCCAAACCGGCCGTCCCACCGGAAACAAGCAGGGCCAGCCACAGAGCGCGCCGCGATGAAAAACCCGCATAGCGAGCTGCCGCCGGTGCCATGCCACCCACTTGCTGGGCGAGCCCAGCCCGGGTGCGAAACAGGAACACCCACAACCCTGCTGCACCGACCAATGCCAGCAGCACACCAATGCTTACACGCGAGCCATCGAACAGGCGTGGAACCCGCGCCACGGCCTCAAAGGTCTTGGTTTGGGGAAAGTTGTACCCGGCCGGGTCTTTCCATGGCCCGTACACGATGTAGTCCAGGAACAAGGTGGCAACGTACACCAGCATCAGACTGACCAGAATCTCGCTGGCATGGAAACGGTCGCGCAACCACGCCGTGACGCCGCCCCAAGCCATTCCGCCCAGAGCTCCGGCCAGCAGTACGATGAGCACGATCCACCTGCCGGTGCCTGGCCCAGCCACCAGAGCCACTCCACTGGCGGCGATGGCACCCATGATGTACTGTCCCTCGGCGCCGATGTTCCACACGTTGGAACGAAAGCACACTGCCAGACCCAGGGCTATCAGTAGAAGTGGAGTAGCCTTGACGACCAGTTCACCCAGCGCATACGCGTTGCGGATCGGCTCCCAGAAGAACATCTGCAGCGCCTGCAATGGGTCCTTACCCAATGCCGTGAACATCACGACGCCCAGCATCACGGTGATGAACAGCGCCAGCAGCGGCGAGGCATACCGCCAAGCGCGAGACGGTTCTGCTCGCTCCTCAAGTGCCAGCATGCTCTTCCTCTGCCCGCGTGCCCGCATGCCACAGCCCGCTCATCCACTCACCGATCTGTTCCACTGCGGCCTGCCCCACAGGCACGCTGGGTGACAGCCGTCCCTTGGCAATGACGTACAGGCGGTCGCAGATTTCAAACAACTCATCCAATTCCTCGCTCACCACCAACACCGCACACCCGCCATCACGCAGTTCCAGCAGTTCAGCGCGAATCTGTGCCGCGGCCCCGACGTCCACGCCCCAGGTGGGTTGCGACACGATCAGAACCTTGGGATTCGCGTCGATCTCCCGGGCCATGATGAATTTTTGCAGATTGCCTCCGGACAACGACCGCGCCAGGGCATTCGGCCCACCCGCCTTGACGTTGAAGCGGCGAATGAGCTCGCGCGCGTGACCCTGCAGGGAGCGCAGATCGATCCAGCCACCCATCCAGGGTGAAGAACGCACCGCCTCGCGGCGCGTCAGCAGCAGGTTGTGCGCCAGACCAAGGTCCGGCACCGCGCCGCGGCCCAGGCGCTCTTCGGGCACGAAGTGCAATCCCATCTGGCGCCGGGCCCCGGGATGAAGCTGCGATACATCCACCCCCTGCCCACCCTCGCCCATCACGATGCTGCCGGACGGTGCACGCGTGTCCTCACCCGATAGTGCAAAGAGCAGTTCGCGCTGACCGTTTCCCGATACCCCGGCGATACCCACGATTTCGCCAGCACACACGCGCAGGTTCACGGCCTGCAGGTCGACGCCGAACTGATCCTCCTTGCGCAAGTGGAGATCCCGCACCTGGAGGCGCACGGCACCGGGCGCGCCGTCGTGGTGTGCCAGCGCCGGTGGCTCAGCGCCTATCATCATGGCCGAGAGCGACGCGTTGGATTCCCGCCGCGGATCGCACACTCCCGTGACCTTGCCGCCGCGCAGCACGGTGCAGGCGCCACACAATTCACGAATTTCATGCAGCTTGTGGCTGATGTACAGCACGCTGCAGCCTTGCGCCGACAGTTTTCGCAGCACGCCAAACAGCTTGTCCACTGCCTGTGGTGTCAGCACCGAAGTAGGTTCATCCAGGATGAGCAGCTGCGGTTGCGTGAGCAGCGCGCGGACGATCTCCACACGCTGCATCTCGCCGACGCTGAGCGTATGTACCGGACGAATCGGATCGATATCCAGTCCGTATTCGGCCGCCTTGTCCCTGATGCGCTGAGTGAGCTGCGCCAGCGCCAGACGCCTATCCATGCCCAGCCAGACGTTCTCGGCGACGGTCAGTGTGTCGAACAGGCTGAAGTGCTGGAACACCATGCTGATACCCAGCGCGCGTGCTTCCTGAGGATTGCGAATGTGCACCTGTTTCCCATTGAACAGGATCACCCCAGCGTCCGGCTTGACCGCGCCGTAGATGATCTTCATCAGCGTCGATTTGCCGGCACCGTTCTCCCCAAGAACCGCATGGATCTGTCCGGGCAACACGGCCAGGGATACGGCGTCATTGGCCACAACGCCCGGATAGTGCTTGGTGATGCCGCGCAGCACCAGTCGCGGCGTGGACTCGTTCTCAGTTACGGGCATACGACAAATTGAATCCCGCCACGCCATCGAACCGTGCCATGTCAGCCGCCAGTTCCGAGATGGTCACCATTTGCTTGCGGTCCTGAGCGACGGCCACGAAACGCCACTCGGGAGCACCATCGTGGAACGCAATCGATATAGTACCTTCGGCAATGTCGTAGCCACGCTGCAGGGCCATGCTGCGCAGAACGCTTTGCACCGGGACGAAGCCGGGCTTGAACTGCAGGGTGATGGCCACGGCCTGTCGCGACGGCAACCAGGACTCGAGCCTGGAGACCCAGACCATGCACACCGCCGACAGCAGGGCCAGCATCATGGCCGAGGCGTAGAAACCCACGCCCACCAGGACTCCTATCACCGACGAGGTCCACAGCGACGCGGCCGTGGTCAGGCCGCTGATATTGAATCCCTCGCGCATGATGACACCGGCGCACAGAAAGCCGATCCCCGTGACGATGCCCTGAATGACACGCGTCGGATCACCTCCTGTGGCTACCAAGACCTGCCCACCGTACCACGACGCGGAATGACCGCCAATCACCGTCAGCGCTGCGGAGGCCATGCACACCAGGCCGTAGGTGCGCATCCCCGCGGCCCTACCGTGATAGGAGCGTTCATACCCCACCAGCAATCCGAGCGCCAGGGCACCGAGAATGTTGAGGAACACAAGGACGTTCGCGGCCACTTCCTGGGCGGTCCAGTAGGCCAGGAACGTGTCGAAAGTCAGCACAGGATAGCTCCAGTCGGTGCGAGAAGGAAGACAAGGCAGCGTCAGGGATTCTGCCACGTCAGCAACGTGGGATCGGACGGTTGGTGCCAACCTCCAGCGACCGTCGCGCCGGACCTCGGAACGGCGGATCACGCCGGGTTACGCACCCGCCAAGGCTCGCAGATCGCCTGGATGGGGCAAGGTCAGGGTACGTCCGGTGCCTGCAATCAACCCCCGGTCACGCAACTGCCGCAGAACGCGCGACAGGGTCTCGGGTGCTATGCCCAACTGTGCCGCAATGAGACGTTTGCGCAACTGCAGCGGCACGACCAGAGCGCCCTGCGGGCCGGTCTCAGCCTGACGCAGCAGCCATTCCGCGCAACGCGACTCAGCGTCCTTGGCCAAACGACTGACCGCCAGCTCGGTTTGCTGCCGGTGAGCCAGCGCCATGTCGCGCAGTACGCCGAGTGCCGGTGCCGGCAACTCCACCATCGAACGCCGGAACACCGCCAACGGCACGCGCCGCAACGCGACATCTGTCTGCGCCACCGCATCCACCGCGCTGGGTTGGTTGAGCACCGCGTCCGCTGCCTCCAGCCACGCCGGTCCCTGTACTACGCCAAATTGATGCTCCAACTTGTCGCCCTGCAACAAACCCAGTGCCACACGCCCGCTGTCCAGATGCAGGACCCAGTTCATGGGAGCGGCCCGGCGCAACAGCACGTCACCGGGCTTGGCGCTCAGGATTTCTGCCGATTGATCGAAGCGGGTATAGGGCGGCATGCGGCATACTGTGCCGCGCTTTTTCGCTCGTGATATTGAGGGAAATCAAGAGTCTGTCGTGAACGGCTACCTGCCAACTACAGCACCAGCACCGCCCGGAAATCATTCACATTGGTGAATGTCGGCCCAGTGACAATCAGGTCTTCCAGTGGCCTGAAGTAGCCGTAGGCGTCATTGCGGTCCAGGTGGTCTTCGATGCGCAGGCCAAGTTCTTGCGCCCTTGTGAGCGTGTTCGGCGTGACGCAGGCGCCAGCGTTGTCCTCTACGCCATCGATGCCATCGGTATCCGCCGCCAGTGCCCACACCCCGGTCTGGCCCCTCAGCGCCTGCGCCAATCCCAGGCAAAACTCACCTGCCCGCCCGCCTCGCCCTGGCATCACACCCGGCTTCCGCGGATGCACGGTGACGGTGGTTTCGCCACCCGACAACAGCACGCAGGGACGCGCAAACGGCTGCCCCCACTTTGACACGGACCGCGCCAAAGCAGCATGCACCTTGCCCACCTCACGGGACTCGCCCTCGATCTCGTCGCTCAGGACGTACGCGTCCACGCCGGCAGCGCGCGCGGCCTGCGCTGCCGCCTGCAGCGACTGCCGCGGTGTAGCGATCAGGTGCAAGCCATGTCCCGCCCACAGCGCGTCCGTTGGCTTGGGCGTTTCCAGGTCACCGGATACCAGCCTCTGCAGCACCTGGGCAGGCACGTCGATCCGGTAGCGCTTCAAGGTGGACGCCGCCTGAGCGCATGTCGTGGGGTCCGCCACGGTGGGGCCACTGGCGATGATGCTGGCATCATCACCCGGAACGTCGCTGATGGCCAAGGTCACCACCCGCGCCGGGGCACAGGCCGCTGCCAACCGGCCACCCTTGATGCGCGACAGATGCTTGCGCACGCAATTCATTTCCGCGATGCTGGCACCGCTGCGCAGCAGAGCCTGGTTGACACGTTGCTTGTCGGGCAACGTCAAGCCGTCGCACGGCAAAGTCAGCAGCGACGAACCGCCGCCCGAAATCAGACACAGCACCAGATCATCTGCGGTCAATCCCTGTGTCAGGGCGAGAATGCGCTGCGCGGCCGCCAGCCCGGCCGCATCCGGCACGGGATGCGCCGCCTCGACGATCTCGATGCGAGACCGGCTCGATGGCTCCGCACGCCGTGGCGGAATATGCCCATAGCGAGTCACGACCAGTCCGCTCAAAGGGGCATCCTGAGGCCACAGGGTTTCCAGAGCCTGGGCCATGGCCCCCCCGGCCTTGCCGGCCCCGAGCACCAAGGTGCGCCCTCTGGGGATCGCGGGCAAATGTCCAGCCATATTGTGCGCGGGCAGGGCGCGCTCGACTGCGGCACGGAACAAGTGCTCCAGAAAATCCCTTGGATGTGTCTGTGGGTTGGGCGTGGAATGGAGTGGATACATCTGTTCATTTTGCCCTTGGCGAGCGCTGAACTCCAACGCCCTGGGTTGGGGCGACGGTGCGTCCAATTGAGTCCCTCGCCCGGCCAAGGTCACAACTCGATACCTTTAACGTCCTCGAAGTCCCGTTTTGACGCCACAATCCCCCTTCCAGCCGACCGCCGGCGCCCCGCAGGCGCTGTGTGTTTCCGGGTGCTTTTCCGACTCACCGACGAAGTTTCATCATGCGCCGCAACACGACTCCGCTTTCCTCCACCGTCGCCTTGACCGGAGCGGTCCTGGCGGCGCTCTTGGCAGCGTGCAGCAGTCCACCGCGACCGGAACCCGCACCGCCCACCCCATCCGCCCCGCCACGGCCTGCGCCGCTTCCCCCACAGGGTCAGGCGCAGCCCTTGACCAAGAGATCCGTCGCACAAACCCCGCGCGAATACCGCCGCGATGCGGCCGGACATTTGTATGAGCTGAACGCCCATCGCATCTATCGGGGAAAGCTGCCTCCCCTTCTGTACGCGGTGGGTGTTCTCCAAGTTGAGGTCGACGCGCGCGGCAATGTCACCGGCACCAGTTGGATGCGGGCGCCCAAACACGCCCCGGAAGTGATCGCTGAAATCGAGCGCACCGTGCGCCAGGCCGCCCCATACCCAGCACCGGTGCGTCTGGGCCGCGTGACCTACACCGACACCTGGCTGTGGGACAAGAGCGGCAAGTTCCAGCTCGATACGCTGACGGAAGGGCAGTTGTAGGCCGCCAAAGCAGCCCGCAACTCAGCCACCGCTGACCCGTCAGCCTTCGATCGCCCCGTACCCGAAGGTCGGGTACGCGGGTTGGTTTACATAGCAGCCATCGATGTAGAACGAAACCCGCTTTCCTTGCGCCTTGGCGGCCATGATCAGCGCCAGCCAGGTCTTGCCATTGATGTCATTCTTCGAGTCCCAGCGCACGCTGTTGCTGCTGCAGGTGATGTCCCCCACAGCGGCCCCATCGATCGTGACATAGCAGGTGCCGTCGTTCTTGTGGCATCCAAAATCCAGGATGTTTCGGTAGCCTGAGGGGGCCCCGGCCGAGCTTGGTACTGCCATCAGGGCCAACGGAAGGGTGACCAGGAGCCCCGCCACCCGCTTCGGCAAACACGCCCACTGCGCCATTTTTCGTGCATCTTTGACCATATGGGTTGCACCTTCAACTGAAGCTGCCGCTCAGCGCAACGGGATAGTGATATTTCCCATGACCGTCAGGTCATTGCCACCTATGTTTATAAGGCCAATATTTGTGTCGAACTTCTGCTGCTCATACCCGAGCTTGATTGAGCCGGTGGTCGCATCAGAGCCCATCCCGCTGGCACCAAGATTGATGTAACCACCGGTCGGAGCCTTGTACGAAAGATCCAGCTTTCCCGTCGGACTCGTAGCCACGTTGTTCACGCCGCCGGTCACATTCAGACCGTTGCCGAAGTTATAGCCCGCAGTGACATTGCCATTCGTCGCATTGGAGCCGATTCCTGTCACTGTGCCGCCCAAGGACACATTGTTCACGCTACCGCTGGCGGTCAGGCCATAGTTGTTCTTTGAGTAGTCCACCACGGGAGCCAGCTTGAAGCTGTCACCTGTCGAGTTGTTGGACGCGTAGGACAGCTGCAACGAATTGGTCAGCGAGTTCGCAACCGCCAGCCCTGCGTCAGCTTTCATCTGGCCGTTGTCCCAACCCGCTTTGAACGCATTCCCGACACTCTGCGCTGGGTCAGAGAAGCCATAGCTCACGGTGGACGGTTGTGGAAGCGCCTTGTAGCCGAAGTCAATGACCCCGGTATAGGGCGTGGCCTGAGGCACGCTGCTTGTAGACGACGAGAAGTAGGTGTCTACCGCTCTGGCAATCGACCCATGGACCACCGTTCCCGAGGGGTCAGTCAGATTGGTCGGATTGCCCGAGACGTAGGCGTAGTGGTTCAGGCCACCGCCAAAGCCGATGGGATCGCGCTGGGTGAAGCGGCCCACTGCCGGGTCGTAGTAGCGGGCCCGGTAGAAGCTCAAGCCCGTCTCATCCGGCTCGCGCCCGGTGTAGCCATATTGGGCGATGGCCGCTCCGGTGACGGCGCCCTTGACGCCGTAGCTGTCGAAGCGCTGCGTGCCCGTGGACACCCCGGAGGCATTGGAAGTGGCCACCACGCTGCCCAAGCCGTCCTGGTGGAAGTAGCTGGCCACGCCGGCGGCTACCCGCAGCAGCGGATCATCGGTGCCGCCGCCGTGGGTATACAACGCCTGGGTCGTAGTCCAATCACCGTTGTATTCGCCGGCCACGTCACTGCCGTCCATGAGGTAGTTCGTGGTGGTGGTCCCCACGGTCTTGCTGATGCGCCGTCCCGAATGGTCGTACACGTAGGCTTGGGACGATTGCCCGGATTTGGTGGCGCTGGTCAGGCGATTGACCACGTCATACCCCAGCGTCCAGCCGCCTTGCGTGCTGGTCATGTTGCCGTTGGCGTCATAGCTCAAGCTGGCCACCAATGCACCAGTAGTCGTGTTCTGGCGCACTTCCTTCAGCTGGTTGGCCGCATCGTACACGTACGCCAGTACCGCCGCGGCACTGTCGGTCTTTGTCCGCCGGTTGTTCAGCGGGTCGTAGCTGTAGGCCTCGAGCACCGCGCTGTTGGCGGTGTTCTTCACGGAGGTCAAACGCGACAGTTCATCGTACCCGTAGGTGTAGTCCACCGTGCTGGCGCCAATCTTCTCGATGTGGCGGCTGCGCAGCCCGACGTTGTTGTAGGTGTAGTCGTGCTGGGTGATGACGTTCGCATCGGAGTAGCCCATGCGGTTCTTCACCTGCTTGAGCGTGCCGTCGGCGTTGTAGCTGTACACCGTGTTCACGCCGTTGGAGAGCCACTTCTCCTTCATGCGGCCACCGGCATCCCAGGCAAAGCTGACGTAGTCCAGGTTGGGTGCCCACACGCCAATCAAACGGCCAATGTCGTCGTACAGATAGTCGGTGCGGTTGGCGTCGCTGTCCTGGGTGATCAGCAGCTTGCCACCTCGGCTGTAGGTGTAGTTCAGCGCCTTGCTCTTGCGCGAGTCGGTCACCTTCTTGAGCCGGTTGGCGGCGTCGTATTCGTACGTGTAGGTCACGCCAGGCGATGCAATGGTCTTGGGCTGATTCAAGGCGTTGTAGGTGTAGGAGGTCACGCGCAAGGCATGGTCTGTCAGCGTCTTCAGGCGCGGACCGTACTCATACACCATGTTGGTAATCTGGTTCTTGGCGTCGGTCAGCTTGTTCAGATTGCCATACTGGTCGTAGCCGTACTTGGTAAGCTGATTCAGTGCATCCTTGCCGCTGATCCTGCGCCCAAAGTCGTCGTACACATCCGTGCGCTGGATGGTCAAGACATCGGCCGTGCCATTGTTGTGCCCGGCCCAGACCTCCTTGCGGTTGCCCAGATTGTCATAGACGAACTTGGTCACGGGCTTGACTGCCCCCAGCACTGCATCGGTGTATTGCGCCCCCACCACCAATGTGGGCCGGTTGAGTTCGTCGTAGGTGGTGGTGGTGACCCGGGCCGCGTTGTCCGTCACCGTGATCACGTTGCCGTTGGCGTCGTAATCGTAGGTGGTCGCACGCCCGATACCGTCCAGACTCTGCTTGAGGCGACCATTCCTCGTGGCGTCGTAGTACACGCTCTTCACCGTGGAGCCGTTGGGGTCCGTGACGGACAGGCGCCGACCCAGCGTGTCGTACGCGGTGGTCGCCACATTGCCTTTGGCATCGAAGGCCTTGATGGCACGGTCCATGGCGTCGTACTCCAGCGCAATGCTGTAGTTGTCGGCATTGGTGCTACCCACCCGGTTGCCCAGTTCGTCGTAGCGGCTCAGACTGATGTTGCCTGCAGTGTCGGCTTGCGACAGACGTCGCCCGGCCAGGTCGTAGCGGTAATCCCGCTTCCACACCAGCGTGTTCGTGGCGCTGTCGGTCAGGCTTTCTGCCAGCAGATTGCCCACATCGTTGAACTGGTAGTTGCGGATGTTGCCGTTGCCGTCAATCACGCTGCTTACCCGATCCAGTTCGTCGTAGGACGAGGTCACCGTATAGGCCCCCTGCTTGGTGGTTAATGCCCGACCCAGGTTGTCGTAGGTCTTGCTGATGGCGGCGGGCTGTACATCGTTGGCATCGATCAGGCCATCGCCATTGGCGTCGCCATTGCTCGTGAGCTTGACCAGACTGAGCCCGGTCGTGCCGTTGGCCGTGTCGTTCCAGTCGTAAGTCAGACGCGGACCGTTCTGGCCCGTCGGCGTGCTCACCTGAGCGGCGAAGTTGCGAATCCGCGTCACCGTGGCCGGATTGCCATAGGTGTCGTAGGTGCTGACAGTCCAGCTCACGATGTCTGCCGCCGCAGGCGTATAGCTGGAGGGCGCCACAGCCGAGCCCACGCCCGCCTTGAAGGCGATGTTCTGTAGCACGTTGCCCTTGGCGTCGAACTTGGCAATGCGGTAGTTGCCTCGTGCGTCCTTGACCTTGCCGGCACTTCCAAAGGTGAAGTCGGACGACACGATGGTGCTGTTGTCCGGCAGGGTCACGGTGGTCACGTTGCCGTTGGCATCGTAGGCATACTGGGTGGTGTAGCCCTCGGCGTTCTTGGCGGTCTTGCGCAGGTAGGGGTTGTCGCTGCCGGTGGTTCCGGTGAAGTAGCTGTAGTTCAACTCGGAACCATCGGCCTCGACCGTGCGGATGGGGTTGCCGTACTGATCGAAGAAGAAGCGCCGTGACACTCCACGTTCGTTCACATGCACGCTTTCACGACGGAAGTCGTTGTACGTGAAGGTGCTGGCGTGGCCACTGGAATTCGTGTGACGGAACACCTTGCCGTTGAGGTAGTACTCGAAGGTCATGGTGTAACCGTTCTGTTCCACCACGGTCTTCATGGCGTGGTTCACGGGCGCGGTCTTGCCGTTGGCGTCGACACTGGCGTCCACGATGTAGGTGTAGGTCTTGGCGGGCTGCTTGCCCAGCACGGCCAGCGGCGTCTTGTACGAGGTGAGGTTGCCGTTGCCGTCGTAGCCGTATTGCCAATAGCGTCCAGTCCAGTCGCTGATCTGCGTGATGCGCGTGCCCACATAGGTGAATGTCAGCTTGCGCGCAGCGGTCACGCCGTCGGACACAGTTGTCAACAACTGGGTCACTGGATCGTATCCGAGGGTGATGGTATTGCCGTTGCGGTCCGCGATGCTCAGCAGACGGGCCTTTTGGTTCTTGGTGCCGGCAATGCTTTCAAACGTGTACACCATCCCGCTCTTTTCCGTGATGCGGTACTTGCCATCGGCAGCACTGCGCGTCACCGTGAAGTAGTTGCCCAACGGAGGCGTAAACGTAGCGCCATTGGCCACGCCCGTGGAGGTACCGGCCACCTTGATGCCCTTTTCCGCCCCTGTGCCATCCACCCAGGTCACCGAGGACGTCAGTCCATCGGTATCGGCTGCGTTGGACGTGCCGTCCAGATTGTCATCGTCAAAGCGCAGGTAATGGTTGAAACTGTGCGTCCAGCCAAAGCCCAGGGGCCCATCGATCGCACCACGACTGTTGTACGCCCGGGAGAACACCAGCGGCAGACCACGCCCCTTGATGACCAGATCGGTTTCGTTGTGATACATGTTGCCCGTCACCATGTTCACCGGGTCGCCGCTGTAGGTGTTGTAACTGGAGGCACCATTGCCGATGTTGACCAGACTGGCCGGCGTGATCAGCGAAGCCAGCGACGTGGAGTTGGGCACCAGCCAGCCAGAATTGCTGTATGGGTTGTAGCTGATCGAGGGCAGGCTTTGCGTCGTGTAGCCACCGGAATACTGATTGATCGCGAACAGGGCGCTGGCGCTGGCGCCATTGAGCTCGGCGGCATAGACAGCGCCCTTCCAGTTGTCGTATTGGATCAGGCAGCGCGGGATCGTCACGGTCTTGCCCTCGTCCACCAGGGTGCCAATGCTGGCCGCCTGCGTGGAGCTGTAGTTCACGGCGGCACCGGCGGTGCACCCCGGCGTCGTGCTCGTATTGGCCGTCAGTTTGGCCAACTGCGTGGATTTGTTGGCCGTTGTGATGCTCAGGATCTCTATGCCCTTTTCGGCGGCGAATTGCAGTCCCCGGACAGTGGACACCGCGTCCAGACGCGCGTTTTCCTGCCAGATGTAGGACTCGTAGGCCGATGACGCATACCCCGTGAGCTTGAAGGTCTTCCAGACGAAATCCCCAGTGCTCAAATCCCTGGTACGCGACAAGCCACCCGGAACGTCAATCAAGTAGCCATCGCGGTGCACCTCGAACGGCTGGTCGAACAGATACTTGACTCGCATCTGCGTGGACGCCAGACCCAGATGGTTGCCACTGTCGCCCGATCCACCGTCCAGGGCACCCACGCGCTTTCCGGCATCGGTGATGTAACGCATGTATTTCAGGCTCACCAGATGCAGAAACTCGCCCGTGATGTTGTCACCGTTGGCATTGGGGTTGGAGGTGGTGCCGCGCACGTTGGCAATCAGCTTGGCGGCACGCTCGGCCAGCAACCTGTCGGATGCCTGGAACCCGTACGCCTGCAGGGCATGGTAGTTGGCCGCACCGATGTTGCTGTAAGTCACGCAGTTGATGTAACTGTTGGCCGCCGTCGGACAGGACGTCTGCGTGGTGTGCCCCAGATCACCCAAAGTCACCGCCAGCACCAAGCCGTTGTTCGCGGTGTCCAGCGTCACCGCAGTGGTGCCCACAGCAACGTCCGCTCCCTCCACCTTGATCACCGGTACCACCTGAATGGTGGTAGGCGGCGCAGCAGTGCCCGCCTGCCAGTTAGTCAGATTCGTCTGGTTGGTTGCGTCCTTGCCCTTGAACGACAACGTGACCCGATTCAGGATCACCGCCGGCATGGACAGCGTGGTGGTCGCCAAGGCCGTCCCCGCAGCGTTCTTGGCGGTGATGGTGTACTTGTAGCGATGCCGATCCGGCAGGTTGGCCACTTCAGCCGGCCCCGTGGCTCCATCCCAGGCCAAGAACTCCAGGACGGTATAGGGCAACGTCGCGGGCAGTACATCCACACGCCGAGGCGTCTGAGTCCATGACGCCGGCACGTCCGCCAGTGCGTTGTTCCCGTAGTTGGGTGCCAATGCCTTCGCAGCGGTCAACACGCTTCGGGCATACACTTCCTCGGGCAGGTCGTTGCTGCGCTTGGCCAGATAGCCGGCACCGGTGGTGGCATAGTTGAAATTCACGCCCGTGGCAATGCCAGCACGGTAGCTACGGTCCTTGAAACTGGCGTCCAGCGGGACCCAGCGGTGCCCCGCCAGATCGACCCGGGCTCCGCGATAGTGGCCGTATGGCACGCAGGCCTCAACCCAGACGTGGGTCGCCTGAATGCCCTGCACGGTGGTTCCGATACTGAAGGTGCCCGTCGCCGGGTTCTGCCCCGCAGCCAGTACCTTGTAGGCCCCCACGTAGCTCTTGGCGCCCACCCAGCGCGCGGCGCGCCCATTGGCATTGTTTTGCGCGGTGTCGTCAAAAATGGCCACCTGACCCTTGACGTAACGGGCAGGAATGTTCGAAGCCCGCAGCAAGGCAATCAGCAACGAAGCCTGGTCCGTGGCACTGCCTGCCTTCGCATAGAGAGTACCCGTCGCGCCCTTGAGCGAGCCGTAATAGGGCTCAAACTTGATGTTGTCGTACACCCATTGGTAAATCCGCACCGGGGAATAGCCCAGGCTTTCAGCCAGGGCACGGATTTCGGTGGTGAGCTTGACCTCTTCGGTTTCCGCCAGATCCCCTGCCACATAGCTGCAAGTGCTGGCTTCCGTGGGGGTTGCTGGCGCCGCAGCAAGCAGGGTTGACCCGAGAAAGGCGTATTGCACAGGCTTGTGGGCCAACTGCGCGGTGTAGTACGCCGGCTGCGCCTTGGCCGCGGGTTGCGCAACCCCCTTTTGCGGCTCCTGCGCGGTCCAGTTGGGACGAACCGCCAACGGCGCTTCGTTTTGCTGCCTGTACCCGCGTTCAAACAACTCATCCATGTCCTGACGCGCGCGCGTCAGCGCAGCTCGCAAGGACGCGGGACTTTGGGCGGCCTGCACGGCTCGCAGGGATTGTTCGATGCGCTCAATGCGTTGCTGTGTATGGGCAATCACCTGCGGAGATACGCCGCGACGTTCACGCAACTGCGCAAGGACATGGGACTTGACACTGGACAACTCCTGCAGCGTGGCATCCAGGAAGGGCCGCTTGCTGCTTGCACCGCGCAGCACGCCCGCTTCCTGCGCCTGTATGTCAGCCAGCAGCGGACCGACCGATGACAGCACCCGCGCCAATGCATCCGGCAGATCGCTGCCCACCACGCGCGACGCAGCGTGCAGTTGCTCAACGACATCTACCGGCAGCGGCGCCGGGTCCACATGCTGACCTGGTTCCGCCGAGTGCGCCACACCCGCCACACCCCACAGCAGCACCGCGGTCACGCCACCTATCAAGCTCTTTTTCATGTCTTGCCTCATATGTCGAATGCCATCACCATTGCTGGATCCATCCCGAAGATCCAGCTTTGCCCGTTCCGCATGGAGATCGGTCAAGCCCTATCACCAGCCAGCGAGGAACTACCGCAGCACTTGGACCGCAGTGATCTTGTACCCACTCCCACCACTCTCGCAGCCGCGTATCGAAACGATTACCTTCGAGCTCGTGGCCGTTGCCAGCATGAGCGCAGCCTTGATATCCCTGTCCATGACCGGATCGGCGATTCCCGCATCACCGTTCGATGCAGACCTTCTGCTGGCACGCCCTCTACCATCAAACGAACCCTGCACCAGTCCACCAGAAACACGTATCAGGACACTACAGTCACCCAGGCCACGGTCTCCGTATCGCCCCAGACCGCACAGGTGCCAGCCCCAGAGATATGGATCGTCTTGCCCGTGGCCTGCGCCAACAAAATGGCGGCAATGCCTGCCTTGCCCGCCGCCGTGCTCGGATCCAGCACCCAGCGGTTGCCCCCGGCTGGCGTCGTCTGCGTGGCACACGCGGCGGCAGCTGTGGTCGCTGCCGTGTCAACGTACACAAAGAACCCGTTGCCCGCACCACCACTGCCCAACACCTTGGTAATCTTGGCGTTGCTCACAGCACCCGCCATCGCCGACGATGCCAATACCAACCCCAGTCCCGCAATCAGCGCGCGCGACAGGTTCTTGATCCAGAAAAATGCACTTGTGTTCATTGAGGCACCCCTTTTCAGTTCAGTTGAGAGTTTCAGTTCTTCATTTGCACATAGTCCACGCCGCATCCGGCGTCTCGCGCCGCATGAGCGTAAAAGCGCACCGGCTTTCCTGCCACTTTGGCCGCCAGCAAAGTGGCCACCGCCAGCTTGTACGCATCCGCCCCCATGCTGGCCGGCGTCATGGTCAAGCTCGTGCAGCCGGCGGGAAAGTTGATCGTGGGAGATGCCAGTGAAACAATCGTCACCTGCCCAGCCGGCGCCACCACCACGCTGGAATAAATCCCGAACTCGGGAATGCCGGTCCCCATCTCGCCAGTGGCTGCCTGAGCAGTTCCACAGACAAGGACCAGCACAGACAACACAAAACGGCATATCGACCGACCTTGCAGCTTCAACATAGGAATCTCCTCAAAAAAAAGTCCACGGGCTCGAGAACCACTTCCGCTCAATCCAGCAACACTTGCAAGATGGCAGGAAAGGCCTTGATAGCAGTAGTCACCGGCGCTGCGGGCGCAGGCGTGCTGACCGACCGCGCCAGCGGCGTGGGCAATGCCGGTTGGGTCGGCTGACCCTTGGGCGGCGCCAGCGTGCCACCACCAAACAGATCCCGCCCAGCCACGGTCGTACTCGTGGCCAGCACCGCCTCCACTGCATCGGGCACGCCATCCTTGTCCGTATCGGTCAGCGTGGTCGCGGGAAGCCCCGCCAGCACCAGAGCCGTCGTGAAGGCGTCACCTCCCCAACTGCCATCCGTCCCCTGCTTGGCTACCAGATAGTCCAGCGCACCATTCTTGGCAGCTACTTGGGTGGCGTCCGCGGAGTTGATGGCAGTCAGCGCTCGATATACCAGCGCAGTGTCCATGGCCGAACTGGCTCCATCACCAAAACCACCATCCGCTTGCTTCTTGTTGGTGATGAGCCAGGTTGCGGCACTGTTCAAAACGGCAGAGGGCGTCTTTCCACAAACCCCGGAATATCCGGTCGTTGATGCAGCCCACTCCACGATGTTGTAGGCCGTAGGCGCTATCGCACCAGGCTTGTACAGCGCAGGGGTGTTCGTGGCAATGGGAAACACATAGGTCCAACTCCCGTCTGACTGCTGGCTACCCACCAGATTGCACAGCGTGTTCAGACGGGCGCTCCCGCTGACCAGGGCACCTGTGTACCCAGAGTACAGGCCCAGCCTGAGCGCACTCAACGCCAAACCCGTATCAGGATGAGCAGCTTCAAAATGATCGTACGCACCCCATCCACCACCCACCGTGCCCGCCGCCACCAACGACAGCTCGGTTCTCCACGTCATCAGCTGACCCATCAGATCGGCTACGTCATGACCGCCACCCTTGAGCGCCACCACCTTGCGCGCCAGCGAATCCACACTGTTGGCCTGCGCCACCGCCATCCACGAAGTCGCCCGCCCGTACGGCATGCCCTTCATCCCCGCATTCGCATACGCCTGCATCGCCTCCGACGCCGCCGCAATCTCCAACCCCTCCGGAGCCTGCCAGTAACCCTCACCGTTCTGGTGCGATACCAGCCACGCCAACCCCTTCGCACGCGCCGTATCAATCTGCGCCGTCGTGGCCGCCTGCGCCACACACCCCACCGCGCCCAGAATCATTGGCACCCACAACCGTGTCAACTTCCTCAGCTCCATTGCGTTCTCCTGGTGTCAGATGAGCCTATGGCCCACTCATTGCCTCGATCGCCAAGCGCCACGCCTTGCCCCGTTGGCAGACGCACCGCTCGGTGGAATTGGTGCAGCGGCTGAAACTGCTTGACTACAACGAAGTGAAACGTTTCCAGCCCACTCGAAGAGGATTATTACGATGCACCTATTTGGCGCACACCGGGGTATACCCGCGAATAGGGAAAGTACTGCGTTCTCCTACGTAACTGTGTAAGAAGAAGCGGGCCGTTGCGCACATCGAACGACCAATCTGACACGGGCTTTGCCGCTCACAATCACTATTCAAATCCCAGGGATCGACCACTGTACTAGGGTGACTGCCGTTAGCCTCTCGCCCGAGAAATCCCACCTCGAGATACTTGCAACAGGCGTTGGTAACCGGCATGTAATCTACTGGCATGCCGCGCCAACACGAGCTCAGAAAATTTGATTAAAATCAAGAAAACGAGTGCGCGATGCGCGCAGCGCGTGGTCAACACGCGGTTAAGGGACCGGCTCGAGTCCTACGCCCCAGAAATCTTCTTGAGCTTGGGGTCCGGATACACCAGGGGCTCCTGCACCAATTTGGCGGGGCTGGCGGTCTTGTTGACTTCCTCCAGTACTTCAACCGCATTGCCGCTGGCCCGCCACATGGCCTGCAAGTGCTCAATCAGCTTCATGTACAGCGGCTTGGGCGGCGGCACCTCTTCCTTTTCGACCACAGGCCGCTTGATCGTCCAGTCGGTGGACGGCAGATCCAGCACTGCGGAGGACGCATCCGGCTCCGCTGGCTTGCGCACGCCAGACGTGGCACCACCACCCTGAACCTGTGCCTGGGCCGGCAACGGGTTGACGGTGGCCGGGTTGGCCAGGTTTTGTTGGCGTTCCGGAGCTGGTCGCGAAGCTCCGGTCGAATACAAATCAGCGCCCGTGGGGCGCCAATTTGGCGATCGATCGACAGAGTTGACTTGCATGATGGCACCGTACGGAAGCTGATTCTCGGACCGGAACCCGCTTTACCAGGGTTCTTGGTTGGTTAACGGCAGAATTGAGGGCAAATTTAGGGCTATTTCCAAATAATTGCGACACTCTTTCCAGGCCTGCACACAGGTGAACCGCGCAAACTCACATTCACTTGATCCAGGTTAATGCTGTCCGGTGGCGCAGCACTAGCATGTTCCGCAGGTATGAGACCGGTGGATTGACCGACATCGGTCAGGCGGGGGCGGGACGCGCCCGCCCGCTACGAGGCCAGGGGCTTGCTCCGGTCTTGTCGGCACAGAACGGTCCAGAGCCGGGAGATCCACATGTTCAGTCAACGCGTCAAGAGTGTGATGGAGCACAAGAAGCTCCTTGTTGCCGCGCCCCAGACCACAGTCAGCCACGCGGCGCGGCTGATGGCTCAAAAGAAGGTGAGCGCGGTGATGGTGGTGGATGGGGACATCCTGGTCGGCATCTTCACCGAGCGTGACGCCGTCTTTCGCGTCATCGCGCGCGGTCTGGATGTGCACACCACGCCCCTGTCCGAGGTCATGACCCACTCACCCCAGACCGTGGACCCGGACCAAACCTTCGGACATGCCTTGCTCGTGATGTATGAAAACGGGTTTCGTCACGTTCCGGTGGTGGTGGACGGTAAGCCCATCGGGTTGGTGACCTCGCGCAACGCACTGGACCCCGAACTGGAGGAATTCATCTCCGAAGAACAGCGGCGCCGGCATATCCACTGAATCGCGGTCACTCGACCGCCAGGCCTTGAGCGATTCGCGCCACCTGAACGCCCCTGGGAGCTGCCCTCTACAATCGCCCCCCTCATGGGCTATTGCGCAATTGATTTCGGCACCTCCAACTCGGGCGTGGCCATCGCCAGCATCCAGGGCGCCACGCAGTTGGTGCCGCTGGACGACGGCCAACCCACCATGCCCACGGCGGTGTTCTTTTTCACCGACGAACATGAAGCTGCCCTGGCCCACGGCGTGCAGCACCCGGCAGGCGCCCTGCCACGCGCCTACGGCCGTGCGGCAATCGCCGCCTACGTGGAAGGTTACTCGGGCCGTTTGATGCGTTCGCTCAAATCCATCCTGGGTTCGAACCTAGCGGAGCAGACCACGGACCTGGGCAGCGGCTACGCGGTGCGCTACATGGACGTGATCACCAGCTACCTGCGCCATCTGCGGCATGCCGGCGAGGCTGCGGCCCAGCAGCGGCTGGACCGCGTGGTACTGGGCCGCCCGGTGTTTTTCGTGGATGACGATGCCGAACGCGACGCCCGCGCACAAGCCACACTCGCCAGCGCAGCCCAAGCCGCCGGGTTTGCCGACGTACGCTTCCAGTTCGAGCCCATTGCCGCCGCCTTGGACTACGAGCAGCAGGTATCGCACGAGCAGATCGTGCTGGTGGCCGACATAGGCGGCGGCACCAGCGACTTCAGCCTCGTGCGCGTGGGACCACAGCGACGGGTGCGCGCCGACCGTCGCGATGACATCCTCGCCAGCCACGGCGTGCATATCGCGGGCACCGACTTCGACCGCCAGATCGAACTGGCCGCGCTGCTGCCGCTGGTGGGCCTGGGCGCCCGTGGTCCTGGCGGACACGGTGCACGCCAGGTGCCTAGCACCATCTACCACGACCTCGCCACCTGGCACCTGATCAACACCTGCTACCGCCCACAGCGCGTGGCCGAATGGCGCGGACTGGCCGACTGGTTTTCCGACCCCGAATTGCACCGCCGACTGATGCGCGTGCTGGATCTGCGCTTGGGCCACGAGCTGGCGGCCCAAAGCGAGGCCGCCAAAATCAGCGCAGCCGCCGGCACGCCCGCGCACGTGGCGCTGGACGCCCTGGCACCAGGCTTGTCCGCGACCGTGGACGAAGCCATGGCGGTGGCCGCCATCAGCGCCCAACTGGATCGCATCGTCGAAGCTGCCGTGCTGACGGTGCGTGCGGCCGGCCTGGCGCCCGAGCGCATTGATGCGCTCTACTTCACCGGTGGCTCCACCGGGCTGACGCCCTTGACCCAGCGCCTGTCCGCGCGCTTTGCCACCGCGCGTCCCGTGCACGGCAACCGCCTGGCCAGCGTGGCCACGGGCCTGGGGGTGCATGCGTCACGGGTGTTTGCGAATTGACTCACATGTCCACCAACCTTATTGGTAGTGGCAAACCAGAACGATTTCGTCAATCGCCTCAGCGGCCGCCATTCTCACCTCAATGCTCGTACTGCCGACGAAGGCAACATTGAGTTCCTAGAAGGTGCCGTAGGAGACCTTCGGTGCGAGTTGGCCGGGAATGGGAGTCGACTGTTGGCGCTGGCTATTTGTCTGCCTGTGAGCTTGATCCAAGAAGATCTCAGTCCATTCACTCCACCGTCACGCTCTTGGCCAGGTTCCGGGGCTTGTCCACATCCGTTCCCCGCGCGCAGGCCGTGTGATAAGCCAGTAACTGCAGCGGCACCACGTGCAGCAGGGGCGACAGCGGCCCGTAGTGCTCGGGCATGCGGATCACATGGATGCCCTCGTCCGATTCAATGCGGCTGTCGGCGTCGGCCAGCACGTACAGCACGCCGCCACGGGCGCGCACTTCCTGCAGGTTGCTCTTGAGCTTTTCCAGCAGGGCGTCGTTGGGGGCCACCGTGACCACGGGCATCTCGCTGGTCACCAGCGCCAGCGGGCCGTGCTTGAGTTCTCCGGCCGGGTAGGCCTCGGCGTGGATGTAGCTGATCTCCTTGAGCTTGAGCGCGCCTTCCAGGGCAATCGGGTAGTGCATGCCGCGCCCCAGGAACAGCGCGTTTTCCTTGCGCGCAAATTCCTCCGCCCAGGCCATGACCTGGGGCTCCAGCGCCAGCACCGCCTGCAGCGCCGCGGGCAGGTGGCGCATGGCCTTCAGGTGCTGCGCCTCCTGCTGCGGCAACAGGCGGCCCTTGGCTTGCGCCAGCGCCAGCGTCAGCAGGAACAGCCCCGCCAGTTGCGTCGTGAACGCCTTGGTGGAGGCCACGCCAATCTCCACCCCGGCACGGGTGATGTAGGCCAGCCTGCATTCGCGCACCATGGCCGAGGTGGCCACGTTGCAGATGGTCAGCGTGTGCGCCAGCCCCAGGCTTTGCGCGTGGCGCAGCGCAGCCAGCGTGTCCGCGGTCTCTCCCGACTGGGAGATCGTGACCACCAGGGCCTTGGGGTTGGGCACGGACTCGCGGTAGCGGTATTCGCTGGCCACTTCCACCTGCGTGGGGATTTGGGCGATGCTCTCCAGCCAATACTTGGCGGTGCAGCCGCTGTAGTAGCTGGTGCCGCAGGCCAGGATCAGCACCGAATCGATCTCCTTGAACACCCGCCAGGCGCCGTCGCCAAACAGCTCGGGCACGATGCCTTCCACGCCTTCCAGCGTGTCGGCGATGGCGCGGGGCTGCTCGAAGATTTCCTTTTGCATGTAGTGCCGGTAGGGACCCAGTTCCACCGCGCCGCTGTGCGCCTGCACCGTGCGCACCGGCCGCTGCGCGGGCGTGACGGGACGCAGCGAGCGGTCCACCACCCAGTAGCGGCCCAGTTGCAGGTCGGCAATGTCGCCTTCTTCGAGGTAGACGATCTGGTCCGTCACGCCGGCCAGCGCCATGGCGTCACTGGCCAGGAAGTGCTCGCTGCCGCCCTGCCCCACGCCCAGGATCAGCGGCGAACCGGCACGCGCACCTACCACCCGGTGCGGCTCGTCCTTGTGCATCACGGCCAGTGCATAGGCCCCCTGCAGGCGCGGCAGCGCGGCCTTGACCGCCTCGAACAGGTCGCCGTCGTAGAGCGAATCGATCAGATGGGCAATGACCTCGGTGTCGGTCTGGCTGGCAAACACGTAGCCGCGCGCCTGCAACTCCGCACGCAAGCTGTCGTGGTTTTCAATGATGCCGTTGTGCACCAGCGCCACCCGCGCGGCCCGGGTGGCATTCCCTTCGGCGCTGGGCGCCGGCCCTGTGCCGTGGCTGAAATGGGGATGCGCGTTATGCACCGCAGGCGCTCCGTGCGTGGCCCACCGGGTATGCGCAATGCCGGTGTGCCCTTCCAGACGGTCCTGCACCACCTGCTCCTGAAGTTCCGCCACACGGGCCGTGCTGCGCGCTCGCTGAAGCCCCCCGGCGTGCACCGCCACCCCGCAAGAGTCGTAACCCCGGTATTCCAGACGCTGCAAACCCTGCACCAGGACAGGAACGATATTGCGGTGGGATACCGCGCCGACGATGCCGCACATGAAACACCCCTTGAGTTATGTGTTTGGCGATACTACGGTCATTGACGAGAAATTTTCTTCAACAATATCAACTCTATCGACTCATAATTTCATGAAATCACAGATATCGCTAATAATTTCACAAGATACGCTTCCATGAAACCAATCGACATTGACGCCATCGACCTGAAGCTGCTGGACCTGCTGCAGTCCGACGCGGCCTTGGGCAACCAGGCCCTGGCCGAGCTGGCCCATGTGTCGCCGCCCACCTGCCTGCGCCGGGTCAAGCGCCTGCGGGAGTCCGGCCTGATTGCGCGCCAGGTGGCCCTGCTGGACAGCGACAAGCTGGCCACGGTGCTGGGCCACGGGCTGACAGCGCTGGTGGAAGTCACCCTGGAGCGACAGGGTGCGGAGCATTGCGAGGCCTTCGAGGCACGCGTCATCCAGGACGATGCCGTGCAGCAGTGCTACCGCGTCAGCCCCGGGCCGGACTTCTGCCTGGTGGTGGTGGCGCGAGACATGCCCGACTACCTGGCGCTGGCGCAGCGCCTGTTCACCAGCGACGCGAACGTGCGCAACGTCAAGGCGTTTTTCTCGGTCAAGCGCAGCAAGTTTGCACCACGGCTGCCGCTGAAGCCCGCCAAGGGGGCGTGACCAGCGGGCGCACCCGGTGCCCGCTGGTCACAAGGTCTTCTTCCTGGGTCTCTGCCAGTTCGCAATGCTCACCTGCTTGGCGCGCGCCACGCTCAGCGCGTTGGCGGGCGTGTCCTTGGTGATGGTGGAGCCCCCACCCACTGTGCCGCCCGCGCCCACCGTCACCGGCGCCACCAGCACGCAGTTGCTACCCACGTGCACGTCGGCCTCGATCACGGTCCGGTGTTTGTTGGCACCGTCGTAGTTGGCGGTGATGCTGCCTGCGCCAAAGTTCACACGCTCGCCCACCGTGGCGTCGCCCAGGTAGGCCAGATGGTTGGCCTTGGCACCCGCAGCCAGCGTGGAATTCTTCACCTCCACGAAGTTGCCAATGTGCACCTGCGGCCCCAGTTGGGCTCCAGGGCGCAGCCGCGCAAAGGGGCCGATCAGGGCGCCCGCGCCCACCGTCACGCCCTGCCGCTCGCCGTCGATGTGGGTAAAGGGGTGAATCACCGCCCCGGCCTCGATGCGGGCATTGGCAATCACGCAGTGGGCGCCGATGCGCACGTCGTCGCCCAGCACCACCCCGCCTTCAAAAATGCAATTCACGTCGATGGACACATCCTGCCCGCAGGACAGCTCGCCGCGCACATCCAGGCGCGCCGGGTCAGCCAGGCGCACGCCCTGCTCCATCAGTTTCTCGGCCAGACGCAACTGGTAGGCGCGCTCCAGTTGCGCCAGTTGCACGGGGCTGTTCACACCGTCCACCTGCACCTTGTCCGTGGTCTTGCAAGCCACCACGGGCGCCTCGTCGCTCACGGCAAACTTCACGATATCCGTCAGGTAGTACTCGCCCTGAACGTTGTCGTTGCGCAGCCGGGCCAGCCACTGCTTGAGCCGGGCCGTGGGCAAGGCCATGACGCCGGTGTACACCTCCTGGATCTCGCGCTGCGCGGCCGTGGCGTCCTTGTGCTCCACGATCGCCTGCACGGCGTTGCTGGAGCGCACGACCCGGCCATAGCCGCTGGGGTCTGGCATGTCCACCGTGAGCAAGGCCAGGCGGCTGCCGGCGCACTCGGCCAGCAAGGCGCGCAGGGTGGCGGCCTCGATCAGCGGCACATCGCCATTGAGGATCAGGGTCACGCCATCGTCCGGCAATACCGGCACCGCCTGCTGCACCGCGTGGCCCGTGCCCAGTTGCGGCTCCTGACGCACGAATTTCAGCGCGCTTGCGCCAGCGCCCTGGTGGGCGCTGCAAGCCGCCTCGACCTGCGCGGCGCCATGTCCCGTCACCACCACCATGCTGCGCACGCCCAGGCTGGTGGCGGTGTCCATCACGTGCTGGAGCAACGCCCTTCCCGCCAATGCATGCAGGACCTTGGGCAATTTGCTTTTCATGCGCGTGCCCTTGCCCGCCGCCATGATGACCACGTCCACCGTCATCTGTTGTTCCGTCATGTTCTGTTCCATCGGAATTGTTGTCGTCTCAATTATCGGCACGGACATCACGCAGCACGACATCCGTGCACGGGAAGGCCACGCAGGGCAACACGTAGCCCTGCGCCTTTTCCTCGGCGCTCAGGCCGGGCCACTCGATCTCGTAGCGCACGCGCCCGTCCGCGAGCTGGCCGATACACGTGCGACATGTTCCGTTGCGGCAGGAGCTGGGCCAGGAGACGCCTCCCATTTCCGCCGACAGCAGCAAGGGCAGATCGGCCTGCGCATCAAACTGCTGCCCCTCGGGTTCGACCTTGGCAATGAAGAAGCCGTGATCCGGCAGCGGCGCGCTCACTCGTCGTCGCCCCCCAGCACGCCGCCGAGCAAACCGCCCGCACCAAAGCCGCCCAGGACGGAGCCTTCCTCCTTGGAGCCGCCGCGCTGCGGCGCGGCCGCAAACACGCGCGAGGCCAGGCGCGAGAACGGCAGGCTTTGCAGCCACAGGGTGCCGGGGCCGGTGAGCTTGGCGAAGAACAGGCCTTCGCCGCCGAACAGCGCCGTCTTGACCTTGCCCACATACTGGACCTCGAAGTTCACGCTGGGCGTGTAGGCCACCACGCAGCCGGTGTCCACGAGCAGCGTCTGGCCCGCCTGCAGCTCGCGCTTGACCACGGTGCCGCCCGCGTGCACAAAGGCCAGGCCGTCGCCATCGAGCTTTTGCATGATGAAGCCCTCGCCCCCGAAAAAGCCGGTGGACAATTTCTGCTGGAACGCGATGCCCAGCGACACCCCCCGCGCCGCGCACAGGAAGGCGTCCTTCTGGCAGATCAGTGTGCCGCCCAACTGGCTCAGATCCATGGGCAGGATCTTACCGGGGTACGGTGCCGCGAACGCCACGCGCTGCTTGCCCTGGCCCTGGTTGGTGTACACGGTGGTAAACAGCGACTCCCCCGTGATCAGCCGCTTGCCCGCGCCCATGAGCTTGCCGAAGAAGCCCGCGGTCTGCGCACTGCCGTCGCCGAACACCGTATCCATGGCAATGGCCGCGTCCATGAACATCATGCTGCCGGCCTCGCCCACCGCGGCTTCGCCCGGGTCCAGTTCGATCTCCACAAACTGCATCTCCGCGCCGCGGATCTCGTAGTCAATGACGTCCATGCCCACTGTGTGCTCCTGTTCCAGACAAATGAAATGACAAACTGAATAGCGCCGGCATCTTACCCATGGGCACGCGAGCCTGAGGCCGCCGCCGGGTCGCTGATGGAAGGCGTCCCCGTCTCCATGCGGCCCGCGAAGCGGCGCGCAAAGCCGCCCAGTCCGGCCACACGCACCGTGAAGTCGTACCAATGTCCGTTGCGGCGGATGGGCAGCACGCGCTGCACCTCACCCCGTGCTGCCACACGCAGCCGCAGCGGCGCGGTGTGACCGTAGCTGCTGGGTCGCAGTTCGAACATGCAGGCCGCGGCGCCGGCATTGCGCAATCGCACCGTAAGCTGCCCCCGAGCCACGTCGTAGCCCACCTCGATTTCCGGGTCCGGTCGCTGTTCGGACCGCGCCGCAGCACGCCCCGTGAAATGCCGGTGAAATCCGTTCGGCCCCAGCACCCACAGGTCGTAGTCACCACCCTGCGCGGCCAGCAGCCACCTGCCCTGCAACTGCTTGCCCGGCTCCACCGTGTAGCGCCGCGGCATGTGCGACAGGTTCAGCCGGTCATACACATGAAACACAGCAGCAGCGGCGCCGGTATTGGAAAACACCAGCTCCAGCGCAGCTTCGTCCGAGCGCACCATGCCGTGCACGTGCAGCTCGTACGGCAAAGCCCGCGACGGCCGCGTGCCCGATGCCTGAACCGGCGGCACGGAATCGGTCGGCACCACCGGATGGATGCGCTGCTGCAAGGCCTGCGCCTGCGCGGCAAGCGCCGGCGTGGCCGGCCACGCCGGCAGCGCATCGTGCCGCGCCTGGCCGAAGTCCAGCGTGCTCGTCAGGTCGCCACACACGGCGCGCCGCCAGGGCGAGATGTTGGGCTCCATCACGCCAAAGCGCTGTTCCATGAAGCGGATCACCGAGGTGTGGTCAAACACCTGCGAGTTCACCCAGCCGCCCCGGCTCCAGGGGGAAATGACCAGCATCGGGACCCGTGGCCCCAGACCGTACACACGGTGCAACAGGGCCTGCTCCTGCTCGGCGCTGTGGTAAGCCACCAGATGTTCGTGGTACTCGCCACGCGTGTCCACCGTAGAAGCCCCCGCCAACTCCCGCCGCGCCGGGTCAGTGTCCCAGCGCAGGACCGAGGGCGCGGCCGGTGGCGGCACGTGGTCAAAGAAACCATCGTTCTCGTCGAAATTCAAGATCAACACCGTGCGGCTCCAGACCTGCGGGTTGGCGGTCAGTGCCTCCAGCACGCGGGCGGTGTAGTCCGCTCCCTGGGCGGGGCTGGAACGCTCGGGGTGCTCGGACCCTTTCGCGTCCGACACGATCCAGCTCACCTGCGGGAGCTTGTTGGCCAGCACATCCGCCTTGAGCTGGCCCAGATCGCGCGTACTCAGGGCTCGAGCCTTGAGCTCCGCCGCAGCCCCCGACGGATCGGCCGCGGCATCACGGAAGGACTGGAAGCCGACCAAGGGGTTGTCGTCGTAGTTGTCCGCCATGTCCTGGTAGATCTGCCAGCTGATGCCCGCGGCCTGCAGGCGCTGCGGGTAGGTGGTCCAGGTATAGGCAGGCACGCCGGGCTTGGCGGGCAAGGTGTCCAGGTCGTTGTAGGTGGCCGGCCCGTTGCCCTGGGCATGGGGATCGTTGGTGCCCGTCCACAGAAACAGCCGGTTCGTGTTGGTGCCGCCCTGGAACGAGCAATGGTAGGCGTCGCACACCGTGAAGGCATCCGCCAGCGCGTAATGAAACGGCAGATCGCCCTGCGCGTAATAGCCCATGGCGTGCTCGCCCTTGGCCTGCGTCCAGCGGCCCATGCGCCCATGGTCCCAGGCCTGTTGCGCATCCAGCCAACTGTGCGGCGTGCCTTCGGCGCGCATCAGGGCAAAGTTCCCACGCGTGTCCAGATGAAACGGCTGCAAGGGCGTGGGCGGCGCGCTCTGCCCCACACGCGGCTGCTGCAGCACAGGGCGCGACGCCGATGAACCGCCGTCAATCGGAATGGGAAAACGGTCCGCAAAACCGCGCACGCCGCGCAGGGCGCCGAAGTAATGGTCGAACGAGCGGTTTTCCTGGGTAAGCACCACGATGTGCGCCACGTCCTGAATCGTGCCCGTGGCACGGTAGGGCTCCACCGCCAGCGCGTCGCGGATCACCCGTGGCAACGTCGACACCCCGGCCAAGCCACCGGCCGCCGCCGCGCCCCGCAAGAACTCCCGTCGATTCCGCCGTGTCATACATACCCCCAAGACAACCCAGACGCAAAAGCACCACCGCACGACAACTGCCAGGCATGCCGCAACGTCGTGCGCTGCCAATCATAGGCCCGCGCACGCCAGCGGCCTGACCCCGTATTCACCGCGGGTTTGCGGGATGGCCGAAAATCCGGCCATGACCACGTCACTCAAAATCGACTTCGTTTCCGATGTTTCCTGCCCCTGGTGCGCCATTGGCCTGGCCTCGCTGGAGCAAGCCCTGGACCGGCTCCAGGGAGAAGTGCGCGCCGAACTGCACTTCCAGCCGTTCGAGCTCAACCCGCAGATGCCGCCCGGCGGCCAGGACATCACCGAACACCTGACGCAAAAGTACGGCTCCACCGCCGAGCAGCAAGCGCAGATCCGCGACACCATCCGCCAGCGCGGGGCCGACGTGGGCTTTGCCTTCAACCCCGGCGGGCGTGGGCGCATCTACAACACCTTCGATGCCCATCGCCTGCTGCACTGGGCCGCGCTGGAACAGCCCCAACTGCAACCTGCCTTGAAGAAAGCCCTGCTGGTAGCCTGCCACACGCGCAGCGAAGCCATGGAAGCGCCCGAGGTGTTGCTGCGCGCGGTACGGGAAGCGGGACTTGACGTGGAACGCGCCCGTGCCGTGCTCGCCAGCGACGAATTCGCCGACGAGGTGCGCGAGCGTGAAGCCTTCTACATGCAGCACGGCATCCACTCCGTGCCGGCCGTCATCATCAACGACCGGCACCTCATCTCGGGCGGTCAGCCGACGGCGGTGTTCGAGCAGGTGCTGCGCCAGATTGCTGCGAAGCAGGCGGCCGCATGACCACCCTTGCCAGCCCGGTGCTGTACCGCGTCACTTTCGTCTGCATGGGCAACATCTGCCGCAGTCCCACGGCGCACGGCGTGTTCCGGCACAAGCTGCGACAGGCGGGCTGGGCCGACGTGGTGCGGGTGGATTCGGCCGGCACGCACAACTACCACCCGGGCGAGCCGCCCGACGAGCGCAGCCAGCACCATGCGGCGCAGCGTGGCTATGACCTGTCGGACCTGCGTGCCCGGCACCTGCGCGCGCAGGACTTCGAGCACACCGATCTGGTGCTGTGCATGGACTGGGACAACGTGGCCCATGTCGAGGAGGTGTGTCCACCCCAGCACCGCCACAAGCTGCGCCGCCTGACCGAGTTCTGCCAGCGTTTCGACAGCCCCGAGGTACCCGATCCGTATTACGGCGGCGGCGCCGGCTTCGAACATGTGCTGGACTTGGTGGAAGACGCCTGCGACGGCCTGTTGGCGCACGTGGCGCCTCATGTTCGCCGCTGAACCCACGAAACGTGCGGGCGTTTCGAGCAGCCCTTGCCGACCGTGCGACGGCTCAAGGCGCAACGCGGCAACCTGACGATTCGACCGCAATCGACTTGGCAAGCTCGACCCGTGGAATTTCGTGAAGCTTGCCGGCATCGAAATCGGCATTCCATCCGCTGCGCCGCACTACCCGGTTGGGTTCGTAGCCTTCCTTGCAAACAATCAGACTTTGATCCACTATCCCTTCAGCCATTAGCATCACAAACTTCACGGCTGTTTCCGGATCAAGGTGAAGTCGCCCCCTGGAGTCACTTTGCGCCAATACAGGGCCGACCATGGACATGGACTCTCCCCGTCCTGAGAAAACAAAGGCACCTGATAGGGGCGCTTTCGTGACGGAGTCCACCACGGTTGTGTCCAAACCATCGTGCTTGACTAGAGTTCTTGGCACACACCCTTGAACAAGCAGACACAAAACCAGGGCACGCGAACTGACGGTTCTCATACTCCTCCCTCTGCTTGTCGTTCCGCGCCATCACCCCGCGTGTCGTCGAGACACCTTGTCACTCCACCTTCACACCCTTCCAGAACGCCACGCGGCCGCGCACCATCTCGGCCTCGGGCTTGGGGTCGGGGTAGTACCACACGGCATCGGTGTTGAGTTCGCCGTTGACCAGCAGCGAGTAGTAACTGGCCTGGCCCTTCCAGGGGCAGGTGGTCTTGTGGTTGCTGAAGGTGATGAACTCGCGCTTGAGCGCGCTCTCGGGGAAGTAGTGGTTGCCCTCGACGAGCACGGTGTCGTCACTCTCGGCGATGACGGTGTTGTTCCAGATGGCTTTCATGGGTGCACTCCTCGATGTCATTGCAGACGCGCGTCCTTGGGGTAGCCGATCACGTAGTCGGCTGTGAAGCGTGCCGTCTTGCCAGGCTCCAGGCGCGTGCTCCACAGCACCACGCCGGGCTGCTCGTTCCAGGCCGTCGTATCGGGCTTGGGATCGAACTTGTTCTCCACGCTGACCTGTTCGTCGATGGACACGGGCGAGGCCTCCAGCACCTGCAGGCTCACTGGCGTGCGGTGCCGGTTCTCCACGGTGTAGACACGGCCCACGGTGCGTTCGGCGCGCGAGCCCACAAAGCCCGTGCTGCCGCGCATGTCCTTTTGCGGCTCCGCGCGCACCATCACCAGCTCATCACGGCCAAACGACAGCGACAAAGGTCCCTTGCCACCGGTGCGCAGCGTGTCCGAGCCCACGTAGGCCCCGTCGCGGTACAACTGAAGCGCGCCAGCCGGCCACACGCCTTCGGGCTGCGGCAGCTCGGCCACGAGCCACGCGCTGGCGTCGGACTGTGGCGTGGTGCGCGAGAACAGCGTGGCCGAGGCGTCCTGCGCACCCAGCGCCAGGGTCACGCGCCGGCCGCTGGAAGGCACGTCAATGCGCTGAGGCACGACAAACTCGGTGGCAAAGGCGTTGTTGAACACGCTCACGTCAAACGATACAGTGGGCTCAGGTTTCCCGGCCAGCATCGAGCGCATGGGCGCGGGCGCAGCCACCGGAGCCATCACCTCGTCAGCCTCGCGCGCCAACTTGGGTTGGGCATGCGCAATGCCGATGCGCCACGGGTAAGGCTGCGGCCCGGTGGTGCCCCTTCGTGGCTGGCCCGTGGACAGCCGCATGGGCACGCCCAGCCAGTCCTCGCCCGTGGCCTGCGCCACCTGGGCCTGACGCTCCAGGCGCAGGGCGTTGGTGCGCGTGTCCAGCAGCGCGCGGTAGGTGGGCGCCCAGCCGGGGCCATTGACCTGGTAGCTCAGGCGCACCTCGGCCTCGCGCGGCGCATCCAGCGTGACGCTCACCGTGGCCACGCGGGCACGCCCGGCCAGCACACGGTTGCGCTCGGCCAGCAGCGGCTTGAGCGCGCGGTCCAGCTCCTCCTGCAGGCGGTTGATCTGGTGCTGCCGGGTCAGGGCATCCTGGCCTGTGCGGCGCAGCGCGTCGGCCATGGCGCCCACGCTCTTGGGCTCCGTGGGCAGATGCACGCCACCGGCCGTGGCGTTGGGCAGGGTCACGCCCTTGAGGTAGCCGTTGACGAGGGTCAGTGCATCGTTTTCCGCCGCCAGCAGCGACTTCTTGTCCTCCAGCTCGCGGATGCGCCCATCCAGCGGTGTGCCGGAGCACGCCGGTACAGCCTCCCGCTCCTCGACCGCCACCGACAACTCACCCAGGCGCACCGACGCATCGGCGGAAACCGCCAGGCTCTGGGCCTCCAGGCTGGCGGGCAGGCAGGTGAAGCTGAGCTTCCTCGCACCCGCGGCCACCTTGGCCACACGCTCCACCGTGGCGCTGCCCGGATACAGCGTGACCAGCGCAATGCGCGAGTCCGCTGCCGCCGTCTGCGCCCACGCCGGTGCCCAACTCCCCGCACCACACAACGCCGCGCAAGCCAGTGCCGCGGCGTGCATGCCCTGAACCCCCAATGGCCGCCTTGTTGTCCTGTTCATGCTGACCTCCATGCTGTTGAGGGCCGGGCGGCCCCGTGGTTGGACCTGCTCAGAGCCCGATGGCCGCAATACCGGCGCGCGCGATTTGCGCGTCCTCGCTGGACTTGACGCCGCTCACCCCCACCGCGCCGATGCACTGCCCGTCCTTGACGATGGGCACGCCGCCTTCGAGCATTCCGTTGAGATCGGGCGCACTCAAGAACGACACGCGCCCGCCGTTGATGATGTCTTCGTACACCTTGCTTTCGCGCCGGCCCAGGGCCGCGGTACGCGCCTTGCCCGGCGCGATATGGGAGGACACAGGCGCGGCACCGTCCAGACGCTGGAACCACAGCAGGTGGCCCCCATCGTCCACGATGGCAATGCTCACGGCCCACTGGTTCTTGAGGGCTTCGGCCTCGGCGGCGGCGGCAATGGCGCGGACGTCGGCAAACTCGAGTACGGATTTGGTCTTCATGGTGCGAGATGAATGATGGAAAACCCCGAGCATAAGGGTTTGACCGCACCGTGAGCTAGCCGCCAGAGCGCGTGGCGTTCATGGGGAGTCTTGCCAGGCAACGCGGGTAATTGACGCAGCCCCAGAAATCGGCCCCACCGCGCGAGGGCGTGCGCTCCGTCATCTGTACGCCGCAAAGGGCGCACGTGGGGCGCCAGTAGTCGCCTTCGTAGGCCACCGCCAGCAGTGCCTTTTGCTGCGCGGGCATGCGCCGTGCGATCAGGGCCAGCAGAGCAGCGCCGTCCATGGCATTGATGCCGTTGGCCGCCGCAAACTGCGCCGCCTCCGGGGTAAAGGTAGAGGTGCTGGCGTAGGTGCCGCGCTGAAGCTGGTGCGCCACCATCTCCGCATGGAACTCGCGCAATTCCTTCTCGCCCACGGGCTTGCCATGCCAGTGCTTGCACCGCACCACGGCGGCGGGCCCCTGCGCGTTGCGCGAATGCAGCCAAAGGTCCACGCCGCCGTCCGCGCCATGCGACACCGGTCGCGTCTCGAACCCGGCCTGCGCAAACAACGCCTCGCACACCGCCTCGAAACGGCGCCATTCGATGTCGTCAAACACCTCCGGGCACCACATGTTGCGCGGCGGCACCGGCACAAACGTCGTACTGGCACGCAGGGAAGCCAGGTCGTCCTGGGCGCTGGGCACGGCGCGCAGAGCCTGTGCGCTGCGCCGGCGGCGCTTGTAGCGCGTGCGCTTGACATGGGCCACGGTTGAGGAAGTCCGGCGCCACTTGCCACTGACAACCAGGTACAGCCCCAGCAGCAACACGCCCACCGCCATCCAGGCGAGGGGACGCAAGCTGCTCACCAGGCCCTTGCCCGCAAGCGCCCTGCCCGCCAGCAGTGATACGACCAGCACCCCCACGACCACAGCCGCCGCCAACAAAACGCCCTCAAACCTCGAGAGAGCCGCCTGCGGCCGCTTGTGCCGCGTGGTCTTTCTCTTCACCATTGCCCCGCTTCCCTGAACTCCTGCCTACCCACACCGCGCCCATGCTGCGTTGGGCAAAGTGTAGTACCGCTACTTCGCCCGCAGTCCCTGCGCCAACGCCCCCAGTGCAATGCCTGCCAGCGCCCAGAGCAGGTCCAGGTTGCCGGTGCCCAGACCCGCGATGGCCGGGCCGGGACACACGCCACACAGCCCCCAGCCCACGCCGAAGAGTGCCGCGCCCACCGCCGTGTCGCGGTCCCAGTGGCTGGGGTGGGTATGGAAGATGTCCCCCAGCACGGGCCGGTTGAGCAGGCGCGGCACCAGGCGGTAGGCGACCAAAACCACCACCACGGCGCCCCCCATCACCAGCATCAGGCCGAAGTCATGGAAGCGCAGAAAACTGAGCACCACTTCCGGCCGCACCATGGTGGAATACGACAGGCCGAAGCCGAACAACAGGCCCGCGGCCAGGGTGGCCAGAGCGCGCGGCAAGGAATTCTGTTGCATGTTCATGCCAGCCACCTCGCGGCCAGGTTGGCGGTAAGAAACGCCGTGGCCATGAAGGTGGCCACGGCCATCAGCGACGGCCATTGCAGCGAGCCCAGCCCGCAAATGCCGTGGCCCGAGGTGCAACCGTTGCCCAGCCGCGCACCGTAGCCCACGAAAAAGCCGCCCACCAGCAGTTGCCAGGCCGGCACCTGCGTCGTAAGCGCCGCGCCGCGATGGAAACCCAGCCACCAGATGGCCGCGCCCACGATCAGCCCGGCTGCATACACCAGCCGCCACGCCCGCGACCCCGTGAAGCGTGGCTGCTGGAAGAACGGCCCGCGCACCACGTACGACCAGGTGCTGGAAAACACCGTGCTCATGCCGCCGATGCGGCCCGTGAACACAAACAACAGCGCCGTGCCCGCGC
>JABLTH010120421.1_pt1 | contig 79206 bp, 69 predicted proteins | sample 7875711 | NCBI WGS metagenome assembly JABLTH01 (sample SAMN14941262, study PRJNA633318) | bioreactor metagenome | isolation source: bioreactor | place: China | collected 2019-03-05 | reverse complement strand
GTCATCTGCGTGAAGAGCGGCAGCGTGACGGTCGACGCGCCGTACCGTTCGGCGTGGGGGAACATGCCCTCCTTGAAGCCGCGCGCACGGTACAGCGTGAAAAGATGGATCGCCGGGTAGTGGATGCCCGTGCCGATGCCGCGTTCCTTCATCTGCGCCATGAACTCGGCGCGGGTGATCGTCAGCCGCTCAAGCGGCAGCGTGATCAGGAACATGTGCCAGTTGCCGTTCTCGAATTCGGCGACCGGCAGGCCGACGCCGAGCTTCACGGCCGCGCTGCCGTCGAATGCGTCGAAATACGCGCGGGCGAGCGCGCGGCGCTGCGCGGTGAAGCGTTCGATGTGCGGCAGCTGGCCGAGGCCGACACGCGCGGCGACGTCGGTCAGGTTGTACTTGCCGCCGAGCACGTCGCAGTCCATCCCGTCGAAGCCGGTGCGCGTGATGCCCTGCAGCCGGTATTTCTGCGCGAGCGTCGCTTCTTCCTCGTTGTTCAGCACGAGCGCGCCGCCTTCGATCGTCGTGAGGTTCTTGTTCGCGTGGAAGCTGAACGACACGATGTCGCCGATCGCGCCGATGCGCTTGCCGTTCCACGTCGAGCCGAACGCCTGCGCGGCGTCCTCGATCACGCGCAGCTTGTGCGCGCGCGCGATCGCGTACAGGCGGTCCATGTCGACCGGCAGGCCGGACAGGAACACGGGGATGATCGCCTTCGTGCGCGGCGTGATCGCCTGCTCGAGCTTGTCGAGGTCGATGTTGCGCGTGACGGGATCGATGTCGGCGAACACGGGCGTCGCGCCCGTCTCGAGGATCACGTTGCTGGTCGAGACCCACGACGCCGGCGTCGTGATCACCTCGTCGCCGGGGCCGACGCCCGCGATGCGCAGGCCGATCTCGAGCGTGCAGGTGCCCGAGTTGAACGCGCGGACCGGACGGCCGCCGCAGTATTCGGACAGCGCCGCTTCGAATTTCTGGCTTTGCGGGCCGGTGGTGATCCAGCCCGAACGCAGCACTTCGACGACGCCCTGGATGGTTTCCTCATCGATCTCGGGGCGGGTGAACGGCAGAAACGGAGCGGTAGTCTGGCTCATGTACGCTTTGGCCTGTAATGGCGTGTAATAAAAGGGTCGGGCGATCCCGGCCGAAACCGGCATTAAACACCGGTTGGCGGAAACGCACCGTGATTTTTTGTAGGCGGACGCTTAACGCGGCGGAGCGTGCTCAGCTTCGCGCGAGCACCAGCACGCCGATCAGGATGATGCCGATGCCGACGAGCCGCTGGATCGACAGCACCTCGCCGAACAGGTACCAGGCCGCGAACGCGTTGACGACGTAGCCGAGCGACAGCATCGGGTACGCGATCGACACGTCGACCCGCGACAGCCCGAGGATCCAGACCACGACGCTCAGCACGTAGCAGCCGAGGCCGCCGATGATCGGCAGTTGGGTGGCGATCTTCAGCCCGACCGGGATGATGTTCGCACGGCTGAACTCGAAGTGCCCGACGGCGTTGACGCCGGCCTTCAGCAGCAGTTGCGCAACGGCGTTGAGCATCACGCCGGTGACGATGCAGACGAGCGAAACGGGATTCATGCGATGGGCGTCCTTACGATTGCGGTTTCTCGACGATCACGCGACGGTTGTCGCGCGCGACCACGCGCATCGGCACGCCTTGCTTGACCAGGGCGTCGTACTGGCCGGGCGGCATGATCGCGAGCGCATGGGTTTCCTGCTTCCAGCGCGTGATCCATTCGTCGACGGTCGGAATCCACTTGTTGGGCTCCATCGAGATGCCGAACGCGAGCTCGTCCTGGCGCTGGACCATGATCGTCGTGTGGCCCATGTAGAACGGGAACGTGTGATCGAGCATCTCGATCGAGTAGAACGGCGTGTCGGGCGGCAGTTTCGCCAGCTCGGCGCGCACCGTCGGCGCGAGCAGCGCGCCCGAGCTGTAGCGGCCGAACTCGTCGTGCCCGGTGCCGCCGATCGTGCCGAAGGCGAGCCACGCGGCGCCGAACGCGGCAAGCGCGGCGGCGACGCCCGTGCGGCGGTTCAGCCAGGCGGCCGCGAGCGTCAGCGCGGCGGCGACCGCGAGGCCCGCATACAGCCACATCTGGAACGCGCGGTACAGCGCGTTCGGCGTGCGGGCATCGCCCTGGTACGCGAGGAAGATGATCCCGAACGCCGCGACGACGAAGAACACGAGGTAGCCGAGCAGGTGGCGGCGGAACCGGTCGGCGGTCATCAGCGGCAGGTACGCGCCGATGATCAGCGCGAGCGCCGGCGCGACCGGCAGCACGTACGAGATCAGCTTCGAATGCGACGCGCTGAAGAACAGGAAGATGAATGCGCTCCAGATCAGCAGCACGAGCATCGGCGAGAAGCCGTTCGGCTGGCGCGGCATCCGCAGCGCATGGCGGATGCTCTGCCACGCAACCGACAGCCACGGCAGGAAGCCGACCAGCAGCACGGGCACGAAGTAGTAGAGCGGGCCCGGACGGTTCTGTTCCGGGGTCAGGTACCGGCGGAACTGCTGGACGATGAAGAAGAAGTTGAAGAACTCGGGGTTGCGCTGCTGGACGAGCACGAACCACGGCGTGACGATCGCGAAGAAGATCACGAGGCCGCTCACCAGGTACAGGCGCTTCCAGAGCGCCCAGTCGCGCGCGATCAACGTATAGAGCACGAGCACGGCGCCGGGCAGGATCAGGCCGACGAGGCCCTTCGACAGCACCGCGAACGCCATCGCGGCCCAGCACGCCCACATCCAGCCGCGTGCCGCGGCCGGGCGCAGCCCGGGCCGTTGCGCGAGCAGCAGCGAGCACAGCGACAGCGCCATCCAGAACGCAAGGCCCATGTCGAGCGCGTTGAAGTGGCCCATCAGGTTCCAGTACGGCGACGCCGCGAGCACGACGGCGGCGAGGAAGCCCGACAGCGGGTTGAACAGGCGCGCGCCCGTGAAGCCGACCAGCAGCACGCCGGCGAAGCTCGCGACGGCCGTGTAGAGGCGCGCCTGCCATTCGCCGATGCCGAACCACGCGAACGTGAGCGCGTTCAGCCAGGTCTGCAGCGGCGGCTTCTCGAAGTACTTGTAGCCGTTGTAGCGCGGCGTGATCCAGTCGCCGGTGACGAACATCTCGCGCGCCATTTCCGCGTAGCGGCCTTCGTCGCTCGGGATCAGGTGGCGCAGCCCGAGCGGCGCGAACCACACGATCGCGAGCGCGACGACGAGGAGGACGAGCGTGATGCGGTTGAGCGGTAGCCTCGACGGCGTATCGTTCATGGATTTTCAGCCTGTTGGTTGTTGTGACGGGCCGCCGGCGGGTTGCGCCGGGGGCGGGCGGCCTGGCCGGTCCGATCCGGGGATCGACCCGCTGCGCCGGCCCGAGTTTTACCGCATCGCGGATTAACGTTCAATTAAGAGCGCGGCGGCGACTTTGCGGCCTTCGGCCATCAGGATGTTGTAGGTGCGGCAGGCCGCCTGGAAATCCATCGTCTCGACGCCGATCCGCTTGGCCGTGAGCGCCGCGACGAGCCGCGGGTGCGGGAAGCGCAGCCGTGCGCCGCTGCCGAAGATCACGAGTTCGGGCGTCGGTTCGAGCAGCATCGCGAAATGCTCGGGCGCGAGCGCGTCGAACGACGACACGGGCCACGTCTGGACCGGCGCGCCGGGCAGCACGATGACGCTCGTTTCATGGCGTTCGAGATTGACGTCGACATAATCGGGGCCGTAGCCGGTGACGGTGTTGAGCGCGCCGCTCGCGTCCTGGTGCAGTTTCAAGTCGGTATTCCGCGGTTCCGAAGGGGAATGTGTTGCAGGGCCACAGGGGCCCGGAAGGCCGGTTTCGCTTGCCCGGGCACGCGGGACGCCTGACGGCGTGGGCCCGGCGCGGCTATGGTGCATTGCGAAAGTCGGCCAAAATCCGCTAAATTATAACTTTTTGGTCGCCCCCGGGCGCCACTTGCGTCGCGCGTCGCCACAAGCCGCGCCCGACCGCCCGCTTTTCCCCAGTCTAGACAGCGCGCACAGACCGGCCGCTTTCCAGTTTTGATCCCGTCCCCCCGGCCGCAAGGCCAACCCAGGAACCGTGTCGTCGTGAAACCGATTCAGAAGTCGAACAAGCTGCTCAACGTCTGCTACGACATCCGTGGCCCGGTGCTCGAGCACGCGAAGCGCCTCGAGGAAGAAGGCCACCGCATCATCAAGCTGAACATCGGCAACCTCGCGCCGTTCGGTTTCGATGCGCCGGACGAGATCATCCAGGACATGATCCGCAACCTGCCGACGTCGTCCGGCTATTCGGATTCGAAGGGCGTGTTCTCGGCGCGCAAGGCCGTGATGCACTACACGCAGGAAAAGGGCGTCGTGGGCGTCGGCCTCGACGACATCTACATCGGCAACGGCGCGTCCGAGCTGATCGTGATGGCGACCCAGGCGCTCCTGAACGACGGCGACGAAGTGCTGCTGCCCGCGCCCGACTACCCGCTGTGGACGGCGGCGGTCAGCCTGTCGGGCGGCACGCCGGTGCATTACATCTGCGACGAGCAGAACGCATGGATGCCCGATCTCGACGACATCCGCCGCAAGATCACGCCGAACACGAAGGCGATCGTCGTGATCAACCCGAACAACCCGACGGGCGCGCTTTATTCGGACGAATTGCTGCTCGAACTGCTCGAGATCGCGCGCCAGCACGGGCTGATCGTGTTCGCCGACGAGGTGTACGACAAGATCGTCTACGACGGCCTCGAGCACACGGCGCTGGGTTCGCTGTCGGAGGACGTGATCACCGTCACGTTCAACAGCCTGTCGAAGAGCTATCGCTCGTGCGGCTACCGCGCGGGCTGGATGGCCGTGTCGGGCCTCGGCGGCGACAACCGCCGGCGCGCGAAGGATTACCTCGAGGGGCTCGGCATCCTGTCGTCGATGCGCCTGTGCGCGAACGTGCCCGGGCAGTTCGCGATCCAGACGGCGCTCGGCGGCTACCAGAGCATCAACGAGCTGATCGTGCCGAGCGGGCGCCTGTACAAGCAGCGCGAACTCGCGTACGACATGCTCACGTCGATCCCGGGCGTGACCTGCGTGAAGCCGCAGGCCGCGCTGTACATGTTCCCGCGCCTCGACCCGAAGCTTTATCCGATCCAGAACGACCAGCAGTTCATTCTCGACCTGTTGCTCGAGGAGCGCGTACTGCTCGTGCAGGGCACGGGCTTCAACTGGACGACGCCGGACCACTTCCGCGTGGTCTTCCTGCCGAACCTCGACGACCTGACCGATTCGATCAACCGGATCGCACGCTTCCTCGACGGCTACCGCAAGCGCCATTCGGCCTGAGCGGCAGGGCCACACGGTACTCACTACTTCTTACTCATCGATCACACGCAGCATGGAACCGATCAAAGTTGGCCTGTTGGGCTTCGGCACGGTGGGCAGCGGCACCTTCACGGTGCTGGGCCGCAACCAGGAAGAAATCAAGCGACGCGCGGGGCGCGGCATCGAGGTGACGCGCATTGCGGTGCGCAACCCTGCCAAGGCGCTGGCTGCGCTCGGCGGCGACGCCGGCGCCGCGCAGATCACCGACGATTTCAACGCGGTCGTCGATGATCCGTCGATCGCGATCGTCGCCGAGATGATCGGCGGCACGGGCATCGCGCGCGACCTCGTGCTGCGCGCGATCGCGAACGGCAAGCATGTCGTGACGGCCAACAAGGCGCTGCTCGCGGTGCACGGCACCGAGATCTTCGAGGCTGCGCGCGCGAAGGGCGTGATGGTCGCGTTCGAAGCGGCCGTCGCCGGCGGCATCCCGATCATCAAGGCGCTGCGCGAAGGCCTGACCGCGAACCGCATCCAGTACATCGCGGGCATCATCAACGGCACGACCAACTACATCCTGTCGGAAATGCGCGATCGCGGGCTCGACTTCGCGACCGCGCTGAAGGCCGCGCAGGAGCTCGGTTACGCGGAAGCCGATCCGACCTTCGACATCGAAGGCGTCGACGCCGCGCACAAGGCGACGATCATGAGCGCGATCGCGTTCGGCGTGCCGGTGCAGTTCGACCGCGCATACGTCGAGGGCATCAGCAAGCTCGACGCGACCGACATCCGCTACGCGGAAGAGCTCGGCTACCGGATCAAGCTGCTCGGCATCGCGCGCCGCGCCGCAAACGGCATCGAGCTGCGCGTGCACCCGACGCTGATTCCGGAAAAGCGCCTGCTCGCGAACGTCGAGGGCGCGATGAACGCGGTCGTCGTGCACGGCGACGCGGTCGGCACGACGCTGTATTACGGCAAGGGCGCGGGCGCGGAGCCGACCGCGTCGGCCGTGGTCGCGGATCTCGTCGACGTCACGCGCCTGCACACGGCGGACCCGGAGCATCGCGTGCCGCATCTCGCGTTCCAGCCGGACAGCCTGTCGAACACGCCGATCCTGCCGATCGAGGAAGTGACGAGCGGCTACTACCTGCGCCTGCGCGTCGCCGACCAGACGGGCGTGCTGGCCGACATCACGCGCATCCTCGCCGCATCGGGCATCTCGATCGACGCGCTGCTGCAGAAGGAATCCGAGCAGATCGACGGCGCGAACGGCGAGACCGACATCATCCTGATCACGCACGAGACGGTCGAGAAAAACGTCAACGCGGCGATCGCGCAGATCGAGAGCCTCTCGACGGTGGTCTCGAAGGTAACGAAGCTGCGCATGGAAGCGCTGAACTGAGGACGGAAGGCGACATGAACTACATCTCCACGCGCGGCGCCGGCATCGGCGAGCGCCACACGTTCTCCGACATCCTGCTCGGCGGCCTCGCGAAGGACGGCGGGCTGTACCTGCCGTCCGAATATCCGAAGGTGTCGGCCGACGAGCTCGCGCGCTGGCGCACGCTGTCGTATGCGGATCTCGCGTTCGAGATCCTGTCGAAGTTCTGCGACGACGTGCCGGCCGACGACCTGCGCGCGATCACGCGCCGCACGTACACGGCCGACGTGTACCGCAACACGCGCCATGGCGAGAACGCGTCCGACATCACGCCGCTGAAGACGCTCGGCACCGAGAACGGTGCGGCGCTGTCGCTGCTGGAACTGTCGAACGGCCCGACGCTCGCGTTCAAGGACATGGCGATGCAGCTGCTCGGCAGCCTGTTCGAGTACACGCTCGCGAAGCACGGGCAGACGCTGAACATTCTCGGCGCGACGTCCGGCGACACGGGCAGCGCGGCCGAATACGCGATGCGCGGCAAGGCCGGCGTGCGCGTGTTCATGCTGTCGCCGCACAAGAAGATGAGCGCGTTCCAGACGGCCCAGATGTTCAGCCTGCAGGATCCGAACATCTTCAACCTCGCGGTCGAGGGCGTGTTCGACGACTGCCAGGACATCGTGAAGGCGGTGTCGAACGATCACGCGTTCAAGGCGCAGCAGAAGATCGGCACGGTCAACTCGATCAACTGGGCGCGCGTCGTCGCGCAGGTCGTGTACTACTTCAAGGGCTACTTCGCGGCGACGCAGTCCAACGACGAGCGCGTGTCGTTTACGGTGCCGTCGGGCAACTTCGGCAACGTCTGCGCGGGCCACATCGCGCGGATGATGGGCCTGCCGATCGCGAAGCTCGTGGTCGCGACCAACGAGAACGACGTGCTCGACGAGTTCTTCCGCACGGGCGCGTATCGCGTGCGCAGCGCCGAGAACACCTATCACACGAGCAGCCCGAGCATGGACATCTCGAAGGCATCGAACTTCGAGCGCTTCGTGTTCGACCTGCTCGGCCGCGATCCGGCGCGCGTGATGCAGCTGTTCCGCGACGTCGAGGAGAAAGGCGGCTTCGATCTCGCGGCGAGCGGCGATTTCGCACGGGTCGCCGAGTTCGGTTTCGTGTCGGGCCGCAGCAGCCACACGGACCGCATCGCGACGATCCGCGACGTGTTCTCGCGTTACGACACGATGATCGATACGCACACGGCCGACGGCGTGAAGGTCGCGCGCGAGCATCTCGACGCGGGCGTGCCGATGGTCGTGCTCGAGACCGCTCAGCCGATCAAGTTCGGCGAGACGATTCGCGAGGCGCTCGATCGCGAGGCCGAGCGTCCGGCCGCATTCGACGGGCTCGAGGCGCTGCCGCAGCGTTTCGAGGTCGTGAAGGCCGACGCGCAGCAGGTGAAGGACTTCATCGCCGCCCATACGGGCGCATGACGCGTGGCCGGGCCGTGGGCCCGGCAGCGCAGGACGGCCGGAATGCCGATTCGTCGAACGGATCGGGGTTCCGGCCGTTTCGTTTGGCGGTGCCGCGCCGCGCGGCTGCGGTCAAACCGGCATCGCGCGTGAAACAAGTGCCAGACCCGCGCGTTCGCGCGAATCACAGTTTTCGCATGTCCGCCATATTGCGCGCCCGCGCGACGGCGTCGCTACAATGATGTATTGCATCCAACGATCCCCGATTCCATCGATGTCGAACCCGAATCCCGCGGCGCCGCGCGCGCCGATGCTGTCGACCGCCGAGGCGCTCGCCGCGCTGCTCGATGCCGCGAAGCCGTTGCCCGGCGTCGAAACCGTCGCCACGCTCGATGCGCTCGGCCGCGTGCTGGCGGCCGACGTGAGCTCGCCGCTCGACGTGCCGCCGATGCATACGAGCGCGATGGACGGCTATGCGGTGCGCGTCGCCGACCTGCTGCATGGCGAGCGGCGTTTGCCGGTGTCGCAGCGCATTCCGGCGGGCCATCCGGCCGCGCCGCTCGTTGCCGGCACGGCCGCGCGGATCTTCACCGGCGCGACGGTGCCGCCCGGCGCCGACGCTGTCGTGATGCAGGAGCAGGCGTCGGCCGACGGCGATGCGGTCGAGATCCTGCACACGCCGAAGGCCGGTGAATGGATCACCGCGCAGGGCGCGGATATCCGGCAGGGCTCGGTGATCCTGCCGGCCGGCACGCGGCTCACGCCGCAGGCGCTCGGTCTTGCTGCATCGGTCGGCTGCGCGCAGTTGCCGGTCGCGCGGCGGATTCGCGTCGCGGTGTTCTTCACCGGCGACGAACTGACGATGCCGGGCGAGCCGCTGAAGCCCGGCGCGATCTACAACTCGAACCGCTTCACGCTGCGCGGGCTGCTGGAGCGGCTCGGCTGCCACGTGACCGACTACGGGATCGTGCCCGATTCGCTCGCCGCGACGCGCGACACGCTGCGCGCGGCCGCGCGCGATCACGACGTGATCCTGACGAGCGGCGGCGTGTCGGTCGGCGACGAGGATCACGTGAAGCCGGCCGTCGAGGCCGAAGGGCGGCTCGCGCTGTGGCAGATCGCGATGAAGCCCGGCAAGCCGCTTGCCTACGGCGCGGTGCGCCGCGGCGACGATCGCCCCGATGCGCACTTCATCGGGCTGCCCGGTAACCCGGTGTCGAGTTTCGTCACGTTCCTGCTGTTCGTGCGGCCGTTCCTGCTGCGCCTGTCCGGCGTGCGCGACGTCGCGCCGCGCGCGCTGTCGCTGCGCGCCGACTTCTCGCAACGCAAGGGCGACCGCCGCAACGAATTCCTGCGTGCCCGCGTGAACGCGGCCGGCGGCCTCGACCTGTTCCCGAACCAGAGTTCGGCGGTGCTGACGTCGACGGTGTGGGGCGACGGCCTGATCGACAATCCGCCGCAGCACGCGATCAGCGCCGGCGAGACCGTGCGTTTCATTCCGTTTTCCGAACTGCTGTCGTAACGCGACGGCTTCCCGAACCATGAAGATTCAGCTGAAATTTTTTGCAAGCGTACGCGAGGCACTCGGTGTGGCCGACGAGCAGGCCGACGTGCCGGACAGCGTCACGACCGTGGGCGACGTGCGCGCGTGGCTGCGCGTGCGCGGCGGGGCATGGGCCGAGACGCTCGCGGAAGGACGCGCGCTGCGCATGGCGTGCAATCACGAGATGACCGATCCCGACACGCGGCTCACCGAAGGCTGCGAAGTGGCGTTCTTTCCGCCGGTGACGGGCGGTTGAGGCTCGGGCAATGGCAACGGTACGAATCCAGACCGACGACTTCGACCTGAACGCCGAGGTCGCGGCATTGCGTGCGCGCAACCCGAAGATCGGCGCGGTCGCGTGCTTCGTCGGCACGGTGCGCGATCTGAACGAAGGTGATGCGGTTGCCGCGATGGAACTCGAGCACTATCCGGGAATGACCGAGAAGGCGCTCGAGAAGATTGCCGCCGAGGCCGGCCGGCGCTGGCCGGGCATCGACGTCGCGATCGTGCATCGCGTCGGCAGGCTCCTGCCGCTCGACCAGATCGTGATGGTCGCCACGGTTGCGTCGCACCGCGGCGACGCGTTCGCGTCGTGCGAGTTCGTGATGGACTACCTGAAGACCGAAGCGCCGTTCTGGAAGAAGGAAACCACGCCGGACGGCGAGCGCTGGGTCGACGCGCGCAGCACCGACGATGCCGCGCTCGCGCGCTGGGGGATCGAATCGGGCAATACGCGGCGCTGAGCGCGGCGTCGGCATCGTGCTAGCTAGGTGCCGCATGCATGCAAGCGCCGCGCGCGACGGCAACTCGTGACGGCAACCCGTTATGCGTCCGGATCGGTGCTGCGCCCGATGATCTTCGCCGGAAACGGCTCGCCGCGGGCACGCGACGGCAACGCGTGCGGATCGTCGCCCCCGTCGTCCCCGCCGCGGCGGCGCGGTGCGATCGCGTCGAGCAGCGCCTGCTGCTCGGGCGGAATCCGATAATCCCAGCCGAAGCGGCTCAACTGCAGGCTCTGTGCGATCCGCAGCGCCGGCTCCATGAAGCGGATCGCCGCGGGCGGTGCGTAGCGCGCCTCGACGGTCTTCAGGAACAGCGACAGCCAGCGGCTGAAATGGGCCGGCTCGATCCCGCCGAGCGGCTGGTGCGCCTGCTGCACGTTGCCGCGATAGCCCTTGGTGCCGAGCACGAGGCTCGACCAGAACGTGACCATCTTCGGCAGGTGGTCGTCCCAGCGGCCGGCCAGCCTTGCGTCGAACACGGGCCCGAGCAGCGGATCGGTGCGCACGCGGTCGTAGAACGCGTAGACGAGATCGCGGATGTTTTCTTCGGTCGGCTCGGCGTCGCGAGGGCGGGCCGGTGCGGGTTCGGGCGAGGCGGGCAGGGCGGTCATGGCAAAAAAGGGCCGGGAGAGACAGACAACGACGGGGCGGCGGCGCCGGCATCGGGCAGGACGCCGGCCGGATTTTGACGCAAAATAGCGACCAACGACCCCTGAAAAACGTGTAGATGTCACGCATCTTATTGCGCGCGCGCCATCCCGGCAACCCGGGGCCGCGGAACAGGGCTGTCGACCGGCCCCGTGCGCATCCCGATCGACCCGGCTCACGTAAATGGGACACGATCGATCTCTTCCGTATTCACCCATGAGACTCACCGACTACACCGACTATTCGCTGCGCGTGATGCTTTACCTTGCCGTGCGCGGCGAGGGACTCGCGACGATCCAGGAGATCTCGGACGCCTACGGCATCTCGAAGAACCATCTGATGAAAGTCGTGCAGCAGCTCGGCGAGCTGGGATGGGTCGACACCGTTCGCGGCCGCAATGGCGGGCTGAGGCTGTTCCCCGAATCGCTGCAACTGACCGTCGGTCAGGTCGTGCGCGCAACCGAGAGCGATTTCGCGCTGGTCGGCTGCTTTTCGGCCGAAGGTGAGTCGCGCGGCTGCGTGATCGAGCCGCAGTGTCGGCTGAAGGGCGTACTGGCGGCCGCGCGCGATGCGTTCTTCGCCGAACTCGACCGTCACACGCTCGGTGAACTGGTCGAACCCGCTGCGCCGCTCATGGCGCTGCTCGGCATTCGCCCGGCCGTGCGCGTGCATTCCGCCGCGCCGTTGCCGGAAGACGCGCCCGTGTCCGTCGAGCCGCCGTCGACGGCCGACTGATACGCGAGCGCCGCGCTCCGCGACCCGGCAGCGGCCCGTCCCGGGGCCGCTTCGAGGATATCCATCGATTTTTGCGCTGAATCAACCCGAATTACGCTTGAAAGCCGCATAACCATCCTCACCTTGGTGTTAATCGAAAATTGGAGGTCTCGACAAAATGAGAATCGACAAGCTCACCACCAAGTTCCAGGAAGCACTCGCTGACGCGCAAAGCCTTGCGGCCGGCCGCGACAATCAATACATCGAACCCGTTCACGTGCTGGCCGCGCTGGTCGCGCAGCAGGACGGCTCCGCCCGCTCGCTGATGTCGCGCGCGGGTGTTCACATCCAGGCGCTGCAAGGCGCGCTGAACGAAGCGATCTCGCGCCTGCCGCAAGTGACGGGCACGGGCGGCGACATCCAGATCGGCCGCGAGCTGGCCGGGCTGCTGAACCAGGCCGACAAGGAAGCGCAGAAGCTCAACGACACGTTCATCGCGAGCGAGATGTTCCTGCTCGCCGTGTCCGACGACAAGGGCGAAGCCGGCAAGCTCGCGCGCCAGCACGGCCTCACGCGCAAGTCGCTCGAAGCCGCGATCGCCGCGGTGCGCGGCGGCTCGCAGGTGCACAGCCAGGATGCGGAAAGCCAGCGCGAGGCGCTGAAGAAGTACACGGTCGACCTGACCGAGCGCGCCCGTGCGGGCAAGCTCGACCCGGTGATCGGCCGCGACGACGAAATCCGCCGTTCGATCCAGATCCTGCAGCGCCGCACCAAGAACAACCCGGTGCTGATCGGCGAGCCGGGCGTCGGCAAGACCGCGATCGTCGAAGGGCTCGCGCAGCGGATCGTCAACGGCGAGGTGCCGGAGACGCTGAAGGGCAAGCGCGTGCTGTCGCTCGACATGGCCGCGCTGCTCGCCGGCGCGAAGTATCGCGGTGAATTCGAGGAGCGCCTGAAGGCGGTGCTCAACGACATCGCGAAGGACGAAGGCCAGACGATCGTGTTCATCGACGAGATCCACACGATGGTCGGCGCGGGCAAGGCCGAAGGCGCGATGGATGCGGGCAACATGCTGAAGCCGGCGCTGTCGCGCGGCGAGCTGCACTGCATCGGCGCGACCACGCTCGACGAATACCGCAAGTACATCGAGAAGGATGCCGCGCTCGAGCGCCGCTTCCAGAAGGTGCTCGTCGACGAGCCGAGCGTCGAGGCGACGATCGCGATCCTGCGCGGGCTGCAGGAGAAGTACGAACTGCACCACGGCGTCGACATCACCGATCCGGCGATCGTCGCCGCGGCCGAACTGTCGCACCGCTACATCACCGATCGTTTCCTGCCCGACAAGGCCATCGACCTGATCGACGAAGCCGCTTCGAAGATCAAGATGGAAATCGATTCGAAGCCCGAAGAGATGGACAAGCTCGACCGCCGGCTGATCCAGCTGAAGATCGAGCGCGAAGCCGTGAAGAAGGAGCAGGACGAAGCATCGCAGAAGCGCCTGCAGCTGATCGAGGAAGAGATCGAGCGCCTCGGCCGCGAATATGCGGACCTCGAGGAGATCTGGACCGCCGAGAAGGCCGCGGTGCAGGGCAGCGCGCAGTTGAAGGAAGAGATCGAGAAGGTGCGGGCGGACATCGCGCGTCTGCAGCGCGACGGCAAGCTGGAGAAGGTCGCCGAACTGCAGTACGGCAAGCTGCCGCAGCTCGAGGCGCAGCTGAAGCAGGTCACGCAGGCCGAAGAGCAGGAGCAGCACAACCCGACGCGGCCGCGCCTGCTGCGCACGCAGGTCGGCGCCGAGGAAATCGCGGAAGTCGTGTCGCGTTCGACCGGGATTCCGGTGTCGCGGATGATGCAGGGCGAACGCGAGAAGCTGCTGCACATCGAGGAAAAGCTGCACGAGCGCGTGGTCGGCCAGGATGAGGCGATCAGCGCGGTGGCCGACGCGATCCGCCGTTCGCGCGCGGGTCTCGCCGATCCGAACCGTCCGTACGGCTCGTTCCTGTTCCTCGGTCCGACGGGTGTCGGCAAGACCGAGCTGTGCAAGGCGCTGGCGACGTTCCTGTTCGATTCGGAAGAGCATCTGATCCGCATCGACATGAGCGAGTTCATGGAGAAGCACAGCGTCGCGCGGCTGATCGGCGCGCCGCCGGGTTATGTCGGCTACGAGGAAGGCGGCTACCTGACGGAAGCCGTGCGCCGCAAGCCGTACAGCGTGATCCTGCTCGACGAGATCGAGAAGGCGCATCCGGACGTGTTCAACGTGCTGCTGCAAGTGCTCGACGACGGCCGCATGACGGACGGGCAGGGGCGCACGGTCGACTTCAAGAACACGGTGATCGTGATGACGTCGAACCTCGGCTCGCAGGTGATCCAGGCGATGACGGGCGCGCCGCAGGAAGAGATCAAGGACGCGGTGTGGCTCGAGGTGAAGCAGCATTTCCGCCCCGAGTTCCTGAACCGGATCGACGACGTCGTCGTGTTCCATGCGCTCGACCGCAGCAACATCGAGTCGATCGCGAAGATCCAGCTCGCCCGCCTGCACGACCGGCTCGCGAAGCTCGACATGGCGCTCGACGTGTCGCCGGCGGCGCTCGAACAGATCGGCAAGGTCGGCTACGATCCGCTGTTCGGTGCGCGGCCGCTGAAGCGCGCGATCCAGCAGGAGATCGAGAACCCGGTCGCGAAGCTCATCCTCGCGGGCCGTTTCGGTCCGAAGGACGTGATTCCGGTCGACGTCAACGACGGCAAGTTCGTGTTCGACCGCGTCGTTCACTGATCGCCTGCCATCGGCTGCCCGCCCAGTTCGCGCCGGGCGCGCAAAAACAAACACCCCGCCTCGGCGGGGTGTTTGCTTATGGGGCGGCCAAAACCGCCGCCGGGGCCGTCAGCCGGCGTGGTGCGGGCTCAGCCCTGCTTGTTGCCGCCGAACATGCCGGCGAGTTGCGTGAGCGTGCCGAGCACGTTCGACGTATCGACCTGGCCGCCTGCCGGCACTTCGCCGTTCGGCGTCGCGCCGTTGACGACGTGCGGCAGCACCTGCGCGAGGATCGACGAAGCCTGCGACGGATCGATGCCGACCTTGCTCGCGAGCGAGCCGACGACGTCGGAGCCGAGCACGTTCTGCAGCGTGTCTGCCGAGATCGGCTGGTTTTCGCCGTTGCCGACCCACGAGCCGATGATGTCGCCGGCGCCGCCTGCCTTGAATTTCTCGATCAGGCCGTTCAGGCCGCCCGGCTGGTTGTTGATGAATTCGAGCGCGGTCGTGATCAGCGCGCTTTGCGAGTTGCCGCCGGCCTGGCCGCCGAGCAGACCGCCAACGATGTCGAGGAGACCCATGGTGCTTCACCTTTACTGAAAAGGGCGTCGTGACGACGACGCCCGTTGAACGAATGCCGCGCGCACGCCGTCGCGCGCGCGGCGCACATCAGGCGCCCGACGCCGCGGCGGCGGAGGCTGCCTTGTCCTTCTTGTTTTTCTTCTTCGAACCCTTCGTCGCCTTGGTCGACGACGCCGCGGCCGGTGCGCTCGCACCCGCGTCGGCGGATGCCGCTGCGGCCGCGGCGGCCTTTTCCTTCTTCGACGCGCGCTGGGTCTTGGCCGGTTTCGCCGCCGTGTCCGGCGCGCTTGCCGCCGGTGCCGGCGCAGTGGCCGTCGTACCGGCCGTCGCGGTCGTGGACGTCGACGCGGTGCCTGCCGACGTCGTTGCCGACGGGGTCGCCGGTGTCGTCGCGGCCGGCTTCGACAGCTTCACGCCCTTCGGCGGCGTCGACGAGCCGCCGATCGTCAGGCCGTTTTCCTCGAGATGGCCGACCGACTTCGTGCCGAGGCCCTTTACGCGGTTCGCGAGATCGTCCGCGTCCTTGAACGGGCCGTTCTTGGTGCGTTCGTCGATGATCGCCTTCGACTTCACCGGCCCGAGACCCTTCACGGATTCGAGCGCGGCCTGGTCGGCCGTGTTGACTTCGACGGCCGCGGCAAGGCCTGCGGCGAGTGACAGCGACAGCGCGACGAACAGCATCAGCAGCTTTTTCAGCATGGCAAAGGCTCCCTGGTTCTGATTCTGACGGATGAATGGCTGTTGCAACGGACGGCGGGCGAGACTTGGCCGGGCGTCGCCGTTAAGCATAGGACAAATGCGTGCCCTTTTTAAGACAGGCTGACCGAATCTTGCTGAAGGCTTGCGGCGCTGTAAAGACCGAAACCCGTGCCGGGCGGCGGTTTTGACCATTCTTTACGGTGTCGCCGGGTGTCGTGAGTCGTCGTCGCGCTGGCCGTTCAAAAGCGCTTGACTTAGAGTTGACTCTAACTCCTAACCTTGTTCCTGCCATGTCGAAAACCGTATCCAAACCTTCCGCCACCGGTCCGCTGACGATCGGGCAAGTCGCCGAGCTGACCGGCTTGTCCACGCATACGCTGCGCTACTACGAGCAGGCCGGCCTGCTGCGTGCGATTTCGCGCACGGCGGCCGGGCACCGGCTCTATGCGCCGGCCGACCTTGACTGGCTGGCCTTCGTGATGCGCCTGAAGGCGACCGGCATGCCGATCGCGCAGATGCAGGAATTCGCGGCGCTGCGCGCGCAGGGCGAGCCGACCTTCGGTGCGCGGCGCAACCTGCTGGTCACGCATCGCGACGCGGTGCGCGCGCATCTCGCGGAGCTGCAGGCGAGCCTCGACGTGATCAGCGACAAGATCGCGTACTACGAGGCACAGGAGCGTGATGCGGCACGACGGGCAAAACCCTCTCACTCCCCATCGGAACAGGACGAACACCATGGAACGACTCGTTGAAGACCGCTACACGCGCGGCTGGAACAAACTGAAGGAAATCGACGGGGAGGTGGGCGAACGCGTGATTGCAGCGCTTGCGCCGATCGCCCCGGACTTCGCACGGCTGCTGGTCGAGTTCGGCTTCGGCGACATCTACAGCCGGCCGCAACTCGACCTGAAGGCGCGCGAGATCGCGACGATCTCGGCACTGGCCGCGCTCGGCAATGCGCAGCCGCAGTTGAAGGTGCATATCGAGGCCGCGCTGAACGTGGGTTGCACGCGCGACGAGATCGTCGAGGTGTTCATGCAGATGTCCGTGTACGCGGGTTTCCCGGCCGCGCTCAACGCGCTGTTCGCGGCGCGCGAGGTGTTCGCGCGGCTCGACGAAGCGGCCGCACAGGAAAACGACGCGCACGACGCGGTCGGGCAGCTCGCGTGACGGGGCACGCGTCGGCACCCGCGCGTCACGCGCGGTGCGGTGCGACGATCCGGTGCTTCGCGATGCGCCGGTACAACGTCGCGCGCGAGATGCCGAGCGCTTGCGCGGCGGCATCGGGCCGCCAGCGGTGCGCGGTGAGCGCCGCGACGATGCGGCCGCGCTCGTCGTCAGGCAGGGTGCCGATCGACGCGCCGCCGAGCTGCGCGGCGATATCGGCCGGCAGATCCTGTCGCGTCACGCGCGCGGCGTCGCATACCGCGCACGCATAGCGCAGCACGTTGCGCAACTGCCGGACGTTGCCGGGCCACGGATACGCGGCGAGCTGTTCCGCGAGCGTTGCATCGAGTGTCAGCACGTGGCCGGTTGCCTGCGCCTCCTCGGCGAACACGGTGGCGATCACGTCGCGCACGTCCGCGCGCGCGCGCAGCGGCGGCAGTTCGAACGTCGCGCCGCTCAGCCGGTAGTACAGATCCTCGCGGAACGTGCCGTCGGCCACCATGCGCGCGAGATCGCGGTGCGTCGCGCAGATCACGTCGAGATCGACGCGCACGGGCGTATCGCTGCCGAGCGGCACGACCTCGCCATCGGCGAGCACGCGCAACAGGCGTGTCTGCAGCGCGAGCGGCATGTCGCCGATTTCGTCGAGGAATAGCGTGCCGCCGTCGGCGAGTGCGATCTTGCCGCGCGCGCCGTGCTTGCGTGCGCCGGTAAACGCACCGGCCGCATAACCGAACAATTCACTCTCGATCAGTGCTTCCGGCAGTGCGCCGCAGTTGACGGCGACGAACGGCCGCGCGCGCCGCGCGCCGGCGTCGTGGATCGCGCGCGCGAACACTTCCTTGCCCGCACCGGTCTCGCCGAGCACGAGAATCGGCAGCCGCTTGCTCGCGACCCGCAACGCGAGTTCGGCCTGTTGCGCGATATGCGCATCACTGCTGTGCAGGAACGGCGTCAGCGCGCCGACGTGGCGTTGCGTGGTGCCCGGGCGGCGCGAGGCCGTGCCGGGCTCGCGGCCGGTGCGCCGTAGCGGCGCGCGCAGCCGCGCATAGAGCGGCGCGCCGGTCGCGCGCAGTCGCAGCGCGACGATCGCATCGAGCCGCGCGGCATCGCGCAGCGGCATCTCGGTCGCATCGAAGATCTCGTCGATATGGCGCGGTTCGCGCAACGCCGGCAGCGCGTCGCGCGCCTGCCGGTTCGCGGCGACGATATTGCCGCATTCGTCGAACGCGATCAGCCACTCGGGTTGCGCTTCGACGTAATGACGATTCGGATGCCCGAACAGGATCCAGTGCTGCGCGGTGCTGTGCACGAAGTAGCCGTCCTCGATCAGTGCCGCGCTCTGCCGCACGAGCTGATAGACGAGACGCTGGCTGTCGCGACCGTCGGGCGATTGAACGGCCGACGCGTCGAGCACGCCGATCAGCTCGCCGCCCGGCGATAAGATCGGCGCCGCGCTGCAGGTGAGCGTCGTGAAGGCCGCGCGAAAGTGATCGGTCTTGTGCACGGTGATCGGCGCGAGATCGGTCAGCACGTTCGCGACACCGCAGGTGCCTTCTTCGCTTTCCGACCAGCACGAGCCGATGTGCAGCCCCGCGTGGCGGAAGTCGTTGCGACGCTCGCGGTCGATCCGGTAGTCGATCGTCACGCCGTGCGCGTCGGTCAGCATCACGCAGTAGTCGGCGACGCGGATCATGTCGTGCAGCCGCGTCAGGCACTGGCCCGACGCGCGCAGGAAGGCCTCTTCCTTGTCGCGCACTTCGCGCAGCTCCGCCGCGGTCAGCACGCGCGGGCCGATCGACGAAGCGGGGTCGAGACGGTAGCGCTCGAGCGACCGTTGCCACGATGACACGAGGCGCGTGGATTCGGCCGGCGCGGGCAGGCGTCCGGCGAGCGCGCCGAGCACACGGTCGGCGTGCTGGGCCTGGGGGACGGCGTAAGGCATGGTCGGCTCCGGTTCCGTACGGCGGGGAATGCGATGTTCTTGTAGCACATCCCGTTCGACGGATCACATTGCATCGCAGCACGCGGCGGACGTGAGACGTTCGTCTCACCGGTATCGCGCGCTGTCTCGTGTCGCTGAGACGCGCGCATGTGCGGCATGCGCGGATCGTCCGGCATGACGCGGCCCGCGCGGCGCCGCGACAGCGCGGGGTTTGCGGGCGCAACGGCGCGCTTGCAGCGGCGTCGCGGCGGCCGTTTCGTCGCAGCGACGGGGTGAGACGAACGGGCGGAATTGCCGCGCACGCCGTGGCTCCGGCAGCGAACCGGCTGCGTCGACATTCCCGCCGCGCCAGCGTGCACACGGGTTTCACGGTCATCGCACGCACGATGGCACGCCGCTTGCAGAGATCACGGGCAGGTCGGCGCGGTCGCGTCGACGATGAAGATCCGCCGCCCGGCGATGGCAGCGGACGAGACAGGCAGGGCCGCGGCGTACACCCATGCGCCGGGGCCGGCCAACTGGATGGAGACAAACCCGTGACGACGCCCGTTACCGTCGGCGTGATCGCGAACCCCGCATCGGGGCGCGACATTCGCCGCCTCACGACGCATGCCTCCGTGTTTCCGACGGCGGAGAAGGCGAACATGATCGTGCGCCTGCTGGCCGGCCTCGGCGCGATGGGCGTCGAGCGCGTGCTGACGCTGCGCGACCGCACGGGCATCGCGACGCTGCTGCTGCGCGCGATCGACACGCATCGCGCGGTCGCGCCGCACGAGCGCTGGCCCGAGGTCGAATTCGTCGACCTGCCGATCACCGATACCGTCGCCGATACACAGGCCGGTGCCGCGTACCTGCACCGGATGGAAGTCGCGCTGATCGTCGTGCTCGGCGGCGACGGCACGCATCGCGCCGTGGCCGCGCACTGTGGCGCGACTCCGCTCGTCGCGCTGTCCACCGGCACCAACAACGCGTTTCCCGAACATCGCGAGGCAACCGTCGCGGGCGTCGCGGCAGGACTCGCCGCGACCGGCGCGGTGCCGGCCGAAGTCGCATTCACGCGCAACAAGCGGCTCGTCGTGCGCTGCGTGGCGGGTGCGCAGCCGGGGCGCGAGGAGATCGCGCTCGTCGACGTGTGCGCCGCACGCCAGCGTTTCATCGGCGCCCGCGCGATCTCGGGGTCCGACGATATCGATTCGCTCTACCTGACGTTCGCGGAACCGGACGGGATCGGCCTGTCCGCGCTCGGCGGCGCGTGGGCGCCGCTCGAACGCAGCGCGCCGCACGGGCTCGCGATGCGTTTCGCGGCCGAAGGCAACGCGGCCGGCACGCCGCTCGTCGCGCCGATTGCGCCGGGCCGCGTCGATCGCGTCGTGATGCGCAGTTGCGAACGGCTCGAGCCGGGCGCGTGGCAGACGATCCCGTTCGAGCGCGGCACGCTCGCGTTCGACGGTGAACGCGAGATCGAGGTCGCGCGCGGCGATCGCTACGAGATCTCGCTCGACTGGCGCGGGCCGCTGACGGTCGATGTCGGCCGCACGCTGCGTTACGCGTCGTCGCGGCAACTGCTGCGCGATGCCGGTGCGTGGCACGACTGAGCCGCCGCCTTTTCGCATGACATTTCGACATCCATAACGATCCTCAAGGAGACATTGCCATGACGGCTTCACTCGAAGGACAGGTCGCCATCGTCACGGGCGGCGCGCGCGGCATCGGCCGCGGCATTGCGCTGACGCTTGCCGGCGCGGGCGCCGACATCCTGCTGGCCGACCTGCTCGACGACGCGCTCGACGCCACCGCGCGCGAGATACGCGCGCTCGGCCGGCGGGCGGCGGTCGCGAAAGTCGACGTCACGCAGGCCGCGCAGGTCGACGCGATGGTCGCGCAGGCGCTCGCCGAACTCGGCCGGCTCGACATCCTCGTGAATTGCGCGGGCGTGATCAGCATTCATCCGGTCGCCGAACTGACCGAGCGCGACTGGGATGTCGTGATGGACGTGAACGCGAAGGGCACCTTCCTCGGCTGCCGCGCGGCGCTCGCGCACCTGAAGGCGCAGGGCCGCGGCCGGATCATCAACGTCGCGTCGATCGCCGGCAAGGAAGGCTTTCCGAATCTCGCGCACTACAGCGCATCGAAATTCGCGGTCGTCGGCTTCACGAACGCGCTCGCGAAGGAGCTTGCGCGCGACGGCGTGACCGTCAACGCGATCTGCCCCGGCATCGTCCGTACCTATATGTGGGACCGTCTGTCCGACGAATGGAAGGCCGACGGCGAAACGGTCGAGGAATCGTGGCAGCGGCACCAGTTGACGCTGATCCCGCAGGGCCGCGCGCAGACACCGGAAGACATGGGCCGGCTCGCGCTGTTCTTCGCGACGATGGACAACGTGACGGGCCAGGCCGTGAACGTCGACGGCGGCTTCACGTTCCACTGACGGCCGCAGGCCGTGCAATCCGTCGCCACGGCATCGCCGCGGCGGCATTCGCAGTCAGACCTACCCAGGAGACACACATGACCGTTTCGACACAGCTCAGCAGGGACAAGCTGCTGGACGCCTACCGGCTGATGCGCACGATCCGCGAATTCGAGGAACGCCTGCACGTCGAATTCGCGACCGGCGAGATCCCCGGCTTCGTTCACCTGTACGCGGGCGAGGAGGCGTCCGCGGTCGGCACGATACTGCACCTCGGCCTCGACGACTACGTCGCAACCACGCACCGTGGCCACGGCCATTGCATCGCGAAGGGCGTCGACGTGCACGGGATGATGGCCGAGATCTACGGCAAGAAAACCGGCGTCTGCCACGGCAAGGGCGGTTCGATGCACATCGCCGACCTGTCGATGGGGATGCTCGGCGCCAACGGGATCGTCGGCGCGGGCGGCCCGCTCGTGTGCGGCGCCGCGCTCGCGGCGAAACACAAGAAGACGGGCGGCGTCGGCGTGTGCTTCTTCGGCGACGGCGCGTCGAACCAGGGCGTGATCTTCGAATCGATGAACCTCGCGTCGGTGTGGCGGCTGCCCGCGATCTTCGTGGCCGAAAACAACGGCTACGCGGAAGCGACGTCGTCGAGCTGGTCGGTCGCGACCGACAACATCGCCGATCGCGCGAACGGGTTCGGGATGCCGGGCGTGATCGTCGACGGCTTCGACTTCTTCGCGGTGCACGAAGCGCTCGGCGAAGCCGTCGAGCGCGCGCGCAACGGCGGCGGCCCGACGCTCGTCGAGGTGAAGTTCACGCGCTATTTCGGCCACTTCGAAGGCGACGCGCAGACCTATCGCGCACCCGGCGAGGTGCAGAAGCTGCGCGACGAGAAGGACTGCCTGAAGCATTTCGAGACGCGCGTCGTGCGGGCCGAAGCGTTGACGACCGCCGATCTGCGCGCGGTCGATGCCCAGGTGAAGGCGCTGATCGACGACGCGGTCGCGCAGGCCAAGGCCGCGCCGCTGCCCGACGCAGCCGACCTGCTGACCGACGTCTACGTGTCGTACCCGTGAGCGCGGCCTGACACCGCGGCCGACACGGCGAACCGAACATTCCAGGAGACAGACATGGCAAGGAAGATTACTTATTCGCAGGCGATCAACGAGGCGCTCGCGCAGGAAATGGCGCGCGACGACAGCGTGATCGTGATGGGCGAGGACAATGCGGGCGGCGCGGGCGCGCCGGGCGAGGACGACGCGTGGGGCGGCGTGCTCGGCGTGACGAAGGGGCTGTTCCACAAGTTTCCGGGCCGCGTGCTCGATACGCCGCTGTCGGAGGGCGGCTACATCGGCGCGGCGGTCGGTGCGGCCGCATGCGGGATGCGGCCCGTCGCGGAGCTGATGTTCATCGACTTCATGGGCGTGTGCTTCGACCAGATCTTCAACCAGGCCGCCAAGTTCCGCTACATGTTCGGCGGCAAGGCCGTGACGCCGGTCGTGATCCGCGCGATGTACGGCGCAGGGCTGCGCGCGGCCGCGCAGCACTCGCAGATGCTCACGTCGCTGTTCACGCACATCCCGGGGCTGAAGGTCGTGTGCCCGTCGACGCCGTACGACGCGAAGGGGCTGCTGATCCAGGCGATCCGCGACAACGATCCCGTGATCTTCCTCGAACACAAGCTGCTCTATACCCGCGAAGGCGACGTGCCGGAGGAGTCCTATGCGATTCCGTTCGGCGAGGCAAACGTGATGCGCGACGGCGACGACGCGACGATCGTCACGTACGGCCGGATGGTGCATCTCGCGATGGACGCGGCCGCGACGCTCGCGAAGGACGGCATTCAGGTCGACGTGATCGATCTGCGCACGACGTCGCCGCTCGACGAGGAAACGATCCTCGAAAGCGCGGAGCGCACCGGGCGCGTCGTGGTCGTCGACGAAGCGAACCCGCGCTGCTCGATCGCGACCGACATTGCCGCGCTCGTCGCGCAGCGCGCGTTCCATGCGCTGAAGGCGCCGATCGAGCTCGTGACCGCGCCGCACACGCCCGCGCCGTTCGCGAGCGTGCTGGAAGACCTGTATATCCCGTCCGCCGATGCGATTGCGCAGGCGGTCCTGAAGACGAGGAGCTGACACGATGTCGATTCACATGATCACGATGCCCAAGTGGGGGCTGTCGATGGAGCAGGGGCAGGTCAACGGCTGGTTGAAGACGATCGGCGAACGCGTGACGAAGGGCGACGAGGTGCTCGACGTCGAAACCGACAAGATCTCGTCGGGCGTCGAATGCGCGTTCGACGGCACGCTGCGTCGGCAGGTCGCGCAGGAAGGCGAGACGCTGCCGGTCGGCGCGCTGCTCGGCGTCGTCGCGGCGGCCGATGCGAGCGATGCGGACATCGACGCGGCGATCGCCGATTTCCAGCGCGATTTCGTGCCGAGCGCGGCCTCCGACGAAGCGGCCGGCCCGCAACCCGAGAAGGCGCAGATCGGCGGCCGGACGGTGCGCTTCCTGAAGCTCGGCGAAGGCACCGGCACACCCGCCGTGCTGATTCACGGCTTCGGCGGCGACCTGAACAACTGGCTGTTCAATCACGCGGATCTCGCCGCGCACCGGCCCGTGTGGGCGCTGGACCTGCCCGGCCATGGCGAATCGGGCAAGGCGGTCGAGACGGGCAGCCTCGACGAACTCGCCGACGCGGTGCTCGCGCTGCTCGATGCGAAGGGCATCGACCAGGCACACCTGATCGGCCATTCGATGGGCGGCGCGGTTGCGATGGCGGCAGCGGAACGGGCGCCGCAACGCGTCGCGTCGCTGACGCTGATCGCGAGCGCGGGGCTCGGCACCGACATCAACCGCGCTTACATCGACGGTTTCGTCGCCGGCAACAGCCGCAATACGCTGAAGCCGCACCTCGGCGCGCTGTTCGCGGACAACGCGCTGGTCACGCGGCAGCTCGTCGAGGATCTCGTCAAGTACAAGCGGCTCGAAGGCGTGCAGGCCGCGCTCGAGAAGATCGCGAACGCGGCGTTCGACGGCGCCGCACAGCGGCGTGTGTTCCGCGACCGGCTCGTGACGCTTGCACCGCGCACGCTCGTGATCTGGGGCGAGCGCGACCAGGTGATCCCGGCGCATCACGTGCAGGGTTTGCCCGACGGCGTGCGTGCCGAAGTGATCGCCGGCAGCGGGCACATGGTGCAGATGGAGGCGGCCGCCGACGTGAACCGCCTGATCGTCGCATTCCTCGGAGACTGACGATGGCCGCCGCGCTCGAACGACCCAGCCTCACGGCGCTCGGCCAGCCGGGCGCGAGAAGCCGCGACAAGCTCGCGCGCATTCCGGTGCGCGTCGAGCCCGCGGCCGGCGCGGCATTGCCGAAGCCGCCGTGGCTGCGCGCGCGGCCGATGATGAGCGCGGCGGTGGCCGACATGGCTGCCGTGCTGCGCGACCATCGGCTGCATTCCGTCTGCGAGGAGGCGATGTGCCCGAACATCGGCGAGTGCTTCGCGCAGCGCACCGCGACCTTCATGATCATGGGCGGCCTCTGCACGCGGCGCTGCCCGTTCTGCGACGTTGCGCACGGTCGTCCCGAGCCGCTCGATCCCGACGAGCCGGCGCGGCTGGCCGACGCGGCCGCGGCGCTCGGTCTGCGCTACGTCGTGATCACGTCGGTCGACCGCGACGACTTGCGCGACGGCGGTGCCGCGCATTTCGCCGCGTGCATCGCGGCGGTGCGCGCGAGCGTGCCGGGCATCGGCGTCGAAGTGCTGACGCCGGACTTCCGCGGCCGCGTGGCCCGTGCGCTCGATGCGCTGTCGACGGCCTGGCCCGACGTGTTCAATCACAACATCGAGACGGTGCCGTCGCTGTATCGCGCGGCGCGGCCGGGCGCCGACTATCGCGGCTCGCTCGAATTGCTCGCGCAGGCGAAGGCCGCGCGGCCGACGCTCGTGACGAAGTCGGGACTGATGCTCGGGCTCGGCGAGCGCGACGACGAGGTGCGCGACACGCTGCGCGACCTGCGCGCGCACGAAGTCGACGTGCTGACGCTCGGCCAGTATCTGGCGCCGTCGGCGCACCACCTGCCGGTGCGACGCTACGTGAGCCCCGAGGCATTCGCCGCATGGCGCGACGACGCGCTGGCGCTGGGTTTCAGGGAAGTCGTCGCCGGCCCGCTCGTGCGGTCGTCATACCATGCGGCCGACGTGCTGGAGGACAGGTAGCGGGCGGCGCGTCAGGCCGGCGCCGGGGCGTGCGCGCGACTCACCCGGCGCAGGTACAGCACCAGCCCGGCGCCCGCGAGCATCAGGCTGACCGTGTTCGCGAACCAGAAGCCGCGCGCGCCGGTCAGCCAAGCGGGCGCGATGCCACCCACGTCGAAGCCGAGCACGTAGCCGCCGCTGAGCCCGACGCCCCACAGCGCGACCGCATAGATCACGGTCGGCACGATCGCGACCTTGTAGGCCCGCAGCACGAACGCCGACGTGACCTGCAGCGCATCGAAGACGTGGTAGCACGCGACGATCGCGACGAGCGGCATCGCGGCCGCGGCGACGGCCGGGTTCGGCGTATAGCCGCCGATGATCAGCGGTCGCAGCACGAACACGAGCAGGCCGTATGTCGCGGCAATGCCGCACGCGAAGATCACGCTGTGCCGGCCGAGCAGCCGGGCTTCTTCGGGCCGTCCGGCGCCGAGCGCGCGCGCGACCAGCGTCGATGCCGCCACGCCGATCGACAGCGGGGTCATGTACAGCACCGCGCCGATGTTGCCGGCGATCTGGTGGCCGGCGAGCGTCGTCGTGCCGAATTGCGCGATGAACAGCGCCATGCACGTGTACGACGTGACCTCGATCAGGTACGACAGGCCCATCGGCACGCCGAGTTTCAGGATCGCCTTCTGGCGTTCCCACACCGGCCAGCAGAAGCGCGAGAAGATCGCGAGCGGCGCGAACACGTCGAGCTTCGCGAGCAGCGTGTAGCCGATCAGCGCGAGCGCCCAGTTGATCAGCGTGCTCGCGAGCCCGCAGCCGGGGCCGCCGAGGGCCGGTACGCCGAACCCGCCGAAGATGAACCACACGTTGAGCGGAAACTTGAGCACCAGCGCGCCGATCTGCAGGATCATCGCGAGGCGCGGCTTGCCGGCCGCGTTGGTCAGCGCGTTGTAGATGCGGAAGACGAGGCTGGCGGGCAGCCCGTACGACAGGATGCGCAGGTAGTCGACGGTGCGGTCGTGCAGCGCGGCGGGTGCGTGCGCGACGCGCAGCAGCGGCTCGGGAAAATGCAGCAGGAGAAAGCCGGGCACCGCGAGCAGCAGCGCGAGCCACAGCGCCTGGCGCACTTCCTCGCCGATTTCGGCATAGCGTCGCGCACCGTACAGTTGCCCGGTGATCGGCTGCAGCGCGGACAGGATGCCCGTCAGGCCGATGTAGATCGACACGTAGATCGACGAGCCGAGCCCGAGCGCGGCCAGATCGACGGCCGAGTAGCGGCCGACCATCGCGGTGTCGATCACGCCGAACGCGATGATCGCGAGCTGGCCGACGAGCACCGGCCACGCGAGACCGACGATCCGGCGGATGTCGCCGAACATCGTCAGTCGGCCGGCTGACGGCGCGGCGGACGCCGCTTGACGGGCGTCTTCGGCCGTTCGATGCGCTCGTACAGGCGGAAGCGCTCGTCGCGGTCGGCGACGCGGCGGCCCTCCCACACGAGACGCCACACGTATTGCGACATCGAGCTCGGCTCGCCGAAGTCCGCGCGGTCCTGGCGCAGGATCACGTCGCAGTCGCCGGAGAAATCGAAGCGCATGTTGCCGAAATACGCGAAGGTCGCGAGCTGCGCGTCACCGAGCCGCACGGGCGAGATGCACTCGTAGTCGGACGGCAGGTGCACGGCGATCTGCTGCGCGACGTCGCGATAGGTCCGGCCATAATTGACGATCGGCAGCCACAGCGTCATCAGCAGCACCCACATCAGCGTGGTGCCCGCACCCGACAGCACGACGCTGCGCCACAGGACCTTCGGCTGCCGCGAGATGCGCCAGCGCACGAGGAAGCACCAGCACACCGTGGCGATCACCGCGCAGATGAACGACAGGATCTTGAAGTGCGGCTCGTAGCCGGGCACGAGGCGCGCGAGGTTGCGGGCGAGCGGATGCGGGAAGCCCGTGAGCGACGCGAGCCACACGAGCCACACGAAGGTGCCGAGGATCGTGAAGCTCAGCACCGCGAACCAGTCGATCGCGTTGATCGCGCCGCGCTTGAGGGTCGGCAGCGCGAACGTCGCGAGCACCGCGAGCGGCGGCATCAGCAGCATGTACATGCGGTTCGACTGCTGGCTCTGCAGGATCACGAGCGCGACGAGCGGCACGGCGACCGACAGCGGGATCGCGACGTGCGCGCGGCGGCGCATGCCGGCCCAGCTCCACCATGCCCAGATCGCGAGCGGCCACGCGGGCCACGTGAACAGCGGCAGGTTCTTTGCCGCATAGCCGAGCACGGCGGTCGGCGGGCCGGAAAAGCGCATCAGGCTGCCGTGAATCCACTGGTTGAAGAACCATGCGGCGTCGTCGGGCGCCGCGACGAACGCGGCAAGCGGCCACAGCGCGAAGATCGCGGCCGCGAGCGGTACGCCGACCAGCGGCAGGCGCAGGTTGCGCATCTCGGGCGTGACGAGCCACAGCACGGCCGTGCCGGCGAGCAGGGCGACGACGAGCACCGGGTTGCCGGACAGGGCGACGAGGCCGATCGCGAGACCCCACCACAGCGCGCCCTGCATCGGCTTGTCGATGCCGCGGACGATCCCGTAGACGAGCATGGCGATCCACGCGAACTGCGCCAGCTGCGGCGTCGTTTCGTGCCCGCGTTCCGCGAGGCCGAAGCAGGCGACGAGCACCAGCAGCGCGCCGTCGGCGAGCGTGCGGCCGTAGTCGCGCGGCTCGGGTTCGCCGCCGAATGCGTATTTGAACGGCTGGACCTCGGCACGCCGGCCGAGCAGGTAGGCTGCGTACCAGACGAACGCGCACGCGACGCAGAACAGCACGCCGGTATCGACGCGCGACGCGTTGCTCGCATCGACCCACGGGCCGAGGCCGCGGATCGACAGCGCGCCGAGCCAGTAGCCGAGCGGCCCGTCGGTCGTGATGAACTTGCCGACGAGGTTCGGCAGCAGCCAGTCGTGCCAGCCGCCCTTGGCCATCGTCCACATCACGCCGAAGCCCGCCGCGTCCTCGTTCTTCCACGGGTCGCGGCCGAACAGGCCGAACGCTGCGTAGACGAAGCAGAGGGTAAGCAGCAGCCAGCGCGGCAGCGCACGCGTGGCGGAGGCGGTGAGACGGACGACAGGCTTCATGCAGATGAGCGATTTGTTATGGGCGGGCGGCCGGCGCGGGTGCGCGCGGTCGAGCCGGTTTCGAGCATCCGGCATTGTAGACGCGCCGGCAGTTGCGCGTCAGGCCGATGCCCGGACGCCGGCCGGTGCTTTTCCGGCGAGCAGAGACAAAAAAGGGCAGCCTGGGCTGCCCTTTTGTGCGATACCGGTGCGTTGCAACCACCGGATGCGGTGCAAAGCTTACTTCGCCTTGCCGCTGGCGCGAACGCCGAACTTGTTCTTGAACTTCTCGACACGGCCGGCCGTGTCCATGATCTTTTGCTGACCCGTGTAGAACGAGTGCGATTCCGACGACACTTCGATCTTGGCGAGCGGGTAGGTCTTGCCGTCGAGTTCGATGTTTTCACGCGTCTGGATCGTCGAGCGCGTGATGAACTTGAAGCCGTTCGACATGTCTTGGAAGACGACTTCGCGGTAATCCGGGTGAATGCCAGGTTTCATGATTTTCCTTGGTGAGAGCGGTAGCCAACCCGCCGCTTGCCGTGCCGTGCCGCACAAAGTTGCGCGATCCAGCCGACGTCAAGCCCGGCGCGAGCCACTTGCCTAAGGTCGAAAAACGGCGATTATGCCAGAAAATCAGATGGTTGACGAATTATTTTCACGGTGCGTCGAGCGCGCCGGTGCCGGCCGGATCCTGCCGGTAGTAACGCGCGAGCAGCCGGTACAGCTCCGGAAATTCGGACTCGAACGCTTTCGGTCGTACGAACAGCGCTTCGCTGCACACCGCGAAGAATTCGGACGGGTGGTCGGCCGCATACGGATCGATCAGCGATTCCCGCTCGAAGCGCGCCCACGCGCGGTCCGGCACCGCGTCGACGCGCGCGCAGAACTGGTCGTACGCGTGCTCGAACACGTCGGCCCAGGCCTGCGCATCGAGATGCGGCGCGTGCCAGCGGCGAAAAAGGGGCGGATAGCCGTCGGCTGCGCCGTTGACCATGTCGATCTTGTGCGCGAACTCGTGGATCACGACGTTGTACGCGTCGCGGCCGTCCGTCATCTGCGCATCCTCCCACGACAGGATCACGGGGCCGCCTTCCCAGGCCTCGCCGCTCGCGTCCTGCTCCACTTCGTGGACGACGCCGTCCTCGTCCTGCACCGTCTTGCGGATCACGAATTCGCCCGGATACACGACGACGCCGACCCAGCCGTCGTACAGCGACAGGTCGAGATTCAGCACGGGCAGGCAGGCCTGCGCGGCGATCGCGACGATCATCGCGTCGGTCAGCTCGAGCCCGTGCGCGGTCGAGAACGATTTCTTCGCGACGAACAGGCTCGTCAGTTCGCGCAGCCGGCCGAGCGCGTCGGGCGACAGCGCCGCGAGGAACGGCAGGCGCTCGACGGTGTCCTGCCATAGCGCGTCGGGGATCGGATGGCTGCGCAGCGCGCGGTCGCGGCGGCGGTCGTCGAACCAGCGGGTCAGTTTCGAGAGCATGAAGGCGGCTCGCGGAAATCCAAAGCCTGTCTTTTAACTCAATCGATCTCTTTTTGCCATGCCGCGAAGAGGCCGCCGACGAGCGCCACGCCCGCCAGGAAGTAAAAGCCGTCGAGCGACGCGAGAAACGACGCCTGTTGCGCGACCATGCGCGCGATCGACGCGATCGCGAGCCCGTGCGCGTCGTTCAGCGCGTGGCCGGCGGCCGCATAGCTGCGCGTCAGCGCATCGACGGCCTGCTGGAACAGCGGATCGAACACGTTCGCGCGCTCGACAAGTCGCGTCTGGTGCACGGCCACGCGGTGCTGTTCGACGATGATCACCGACGACGTCGCAAACGAGATCGTCAGTTGCCGCACGATGTTCTTCAGCCGGTAGCCGTGCGTGTATTCGTCGATCGCGAAGATCCGGAACGTCAGGTTGGCCACCGGCAGCACGATGAAGAGCAGGAGCAGCCCACGCAGCAGCAGCGGGACGATCAGCGCGGCTTCGCCGACCTGCGGCGTCATTCGCGTCATCCACAGCGCGGCCGTGATGGCGATCGCGAACCCCGGCACGACGAACCACTTCTTGTGCGTGACGAATTTCGCGTAACGCAGGTAGGCGAACAGCGCGGTGGCCGAAATCAGCGACATCGTGCCGACGAGCCGCCCGGCGTTCTCGACCGGATAGCCGAGCCCGCCTTCGAGAAGCCGCGAGGTCAGGTAACTGAAGCCTGTCGACTCGTAGTAATAGAACATGTAGAGCAGCAGCCCGACCTGGAACGTCCGTTCGCGGAACGCGTGAAGGCGCACGAGCGGCGTCGGATGGTTCCACTGGTGATACGCGAACCACGCGAGCGCGCCGATCCCCGCGATCGTCAGCAGGATCAGCATCGGCGAGCCGCTGTAGAGCTGGTAATGCACCTGCTGCAGCACGATCTGCAGCGCACCTTGTGCGAGCGCGAACACGACATACGGCCAGAAATGTCCGGAGCCGCGTTCGTCGTCGGGCGTCCGGCCCGAGTCGGGCAGCGTGAGCAGCGCGAGGATCGCGAACGCGATGCCGGCCGGCGCCGTGCACGCAAACAGTGCGCGCCATGTCGCATGCGCGACGAGCAGGCCGCCCACGATCGGCGCGAGCGCGCTGCCGAGCAGGATCATGATGAGGAAAGCGCGTGTCGCGGGCGGCCGTTCCTGCGGCTTGAAACTGATCTGGATCAGGATCCGGCACGCGCCCATCATCGGGCCGATGAAATACCCCTGGAAACCGCGCGCGAACGCGAGTTCGAGCGACGTGTCGGCGAGCGCGGCCGCGATCGCGCCGAACGAGAACATCAGCATGCAGCCGGCGACGTAGCGGCGATGGCCGAGCCGGTCGACCCACCATTGCTGCTGCAGGATGCCGAGCACGGCGGTGACCGCGTAAGCGCTCGACGACCACACGAGTTCGTCGGGCGAAGCGTTGATGCCGCCCGCGATGTAGCTCGCGAAGAACGAGAAGGCCGCGTTGTCGAAATAGTCGATGCCGGTGACGAGCGCGAGCGCCCACGGGAACAGGTCCGCGCGCAGGTTCGCGCGGCTCCACAGCGGCGGGCGGCCGGGCATTGCGTTCATTCGCGCGCCTTGCGCGCGCGCCGCGTGCCGCTTTCGGCCTGCCGCTGCGCGATCAACGTGTCGGCGCTTTCGCCGGCAAGACGCCGCTCGACGTAGTCGATGTCGTGCTGCAGTTCCCTGCGCAGCGCGACGGCTTCCTTCAGTTCGCGCTGGACGGCCGCGATTCGCCGGTCGAGTGTATCGACCTGCTCGGCGAGGCCGGTACGGATGTCGCGCAGCGACGCTTCCGAGTAGCGGCGCCGGCCGTCGCCCGTTTCTTCCAGCGGGCGCTTCAGCATTTCGGTGATGCCGTGCAGCGAGAAGCCGAGCGCGCGCAGCCGCAGGATACGCGCGAAGCGCTCGAGGTCGGCTTCGTCGTAGAGGCGGTAGCGGCCCTCGCTGCGCGACGGCGTGACGAGCCCGCGCTCCTCGTAATACTTCAGCGTGCGCGGCGTGACGCCGAGTCGCGACGCGGCATCGCTCACGGTCAGCAACGGGTTGGAGGTGTCGTTCGGCATGGGGCGTGGAGGGAATTCGATCCGGGCGATGACGCGATTATAGATCAACCTGTACGTTCACGTTCAGGTTGGCGCCGAAAAACGGCCGCCGGGCAGGATGCGCGGGCGGCCGTTCGGTGCGGGGCGGGGGCGCTTAGCCGCCGCGGCGCATCAGGTCGAAGAACTCGGAGTTGCTCTTCGTCTGGCGGATCTTGTCGAGCAGGAATTCCATTGCCTCGACTTCGTCCATGTCGTGGATGAACTTGCGCAGCACCCAGATCTTCTGGAGGATCTCGGGCTTGATCAGCATTTCTTCGCGGCGCGTGCCCGACTTGTTCAGGTTGATCGACGGATAGACGCGCTTTTCCGCGAGGCGGCGCTCGAGGTGCACTTCCATGTTGCCGGTGCCCTTGAACTCTTCGTAGATCACGTCGTCCATGCGGCTGCCGGTTTCGATCAGTGCGGTGCCGATGATCGTCAGCGAGCCGCCTTCCTCGATGTTGCGTGCCGCGCCGAAGAAGCGCTTCGGACGCTGCAGTGCGTTCGCGTCGACACCGCCCGTCAGCACCTTGCCCGATGCCGGGATCACGGTGTTGTACGCACGTGCGAGACGCGTGATCGAGTCGAGCAGGATCACGACGTCGTGCTTCATTTCGACGAGGCGCTTGGCCTTCTCGATCACCATTTCGGCGACCTGGACGTGGCGCGTGGCCGGTTCGTCGAACGTCGAGGCGATCACTTCGCCCGCGACCGAGCGCTGCATTTCGGTCACTTCTTCAGGACGCTCGTCGATCAGCAGCACGAACAGGATCACGTCCGGGTGGTTCTGCTTGATCGCATGCGCGATGTGCTGGAGCATCACGGTCTTGCCCGACTTCGGCGATGCGACGAGCAGGCCGCGCTGGCCCTTGCCGATCGGCGCGATCATGTCGATGATGCGGCCCGTGACGTTCTCTTCGCCGCGCATTTCGCGTTCGAGCGAGAGCGGCTTGTTCGGGTGCAGCGGCGTGAGGTTCTCGAACATGATCTTGTGTTTCGAGGCCTCGGGCGGCTGCCCGTTGACTTTGTCGACCTTCACCAGCGCGAAGTAGCGCTCGCCGTCCTTCGGCGTGCGGACTTCACCTTCGATGGTGTCGCCGGTGTGCAGGTTGAAGCGGCGGATCTGCGACGGGCTGATGTAGATGTCGTCGGTGCTCGCGAGGTACGACATTTCCGGCGAGCGCAGGAAGCCGAAACCGTCCGGCAGCACTTCGAGCGTACCGTCACCGAAGATCGTCTCACCCGTCTTGGCGCGCTTTTTAAGAATGGCAAACATCAACTCCTGCTTGCGCAGGCGGTTCGCGTTTTCGATCTCGAGGCCATTGGCCATTTCGATCAGTTCGGACACGTGCAGAGACTTGAGCTCGGATAAATGCATACGGAGAACCCGCCAGGGAGGAGACGACGAAAGAAATAAAGGGAGGAGGGCGAGCGGAAGCGCTCAGAGACTTAAATGCGTCTTGTAGACGTTTTTTAATTCTAGCATAGGCCGATTCGCGCTTGAGCGAGCGAACGGCGGCTTGGCGACGGACGTGTTGCCGGTTGACAACACGTCCGCGGAACTGCCGGTATTACAGGTGGCTGTCCAGGAATGCGGTGAGCTGCGACTTCGACAGCGCGCCGACCTTCTGCGCGGCGGCCGCGCCATTCTTGAACAGGATCAGCGTCGGGATGCCGCGCACGCCGAACTTGGCGGGCGTTGCCTGGTTGTCGTCGACGTTGATTTTCGCGATCTGCAGCTTGTCGCCGTAGTCCTTCGCGACTTCGTCGAGGATCGGGGCGATCATCTTGCACGGGCCGCACCATTCGGCCCAGAAATCGACGAGCACGGGCTTGTCGGACTTGACGACGTCCTGTTCGAACGATGCGTCGCTGATGTGTTTGATCTGTTCGCTCATTGGGTCAATACCTCTTACGGTTCGGGGACTGCCTGCTTGCGCGTTGCGGCGTACCGGCGGCCGTTGGCTGCCGGCCGCTGCGGCAGGTCACTCCGCTCTCCGGACAGGAGGGGTGTAAGCGCTGCATGCCGCGGCTCGCGGGTCGTTCGGGCGTCATATTAGCCTAAATTGCTATCTGCTGCGGGCGGCGATAGTAGCCGCTACGCGAGTAGGGGTACGGCGCGCCGTTCGACCGTTGTGCCCTGCAGGTGGAGGCCGGCCCGCAAATTACAAGGGGACGCAGGCAATTCGATGCGGGCGATCGTCGTGCGACCCGATGCGCGCCGGTTTGCCCGGTCATATTCGCATTGGTGCGAACAAACGGTCGCATTCGTCCGGAAGCGGTGATAGAATATGCCGTGACGGGCCTCCTCGCATGGTGGGGCGGTGAACCTGGTCAGGTCGGGAACGAAGCAGCCACAATCGTTTTCCGCCAGTGCCGAGGGTTGGGCTCGTCACCTTCCTTCTCGCCCCGTTCGCCGGGCGTTTTTTATTTCTGCACCCCACTCCGTTTTACCTGCGCGTTGCCTGTCTTTCGCACCGTTTCGCGTGTCGGCGCGACGCAGCGTTACTGATACAATTTCCCGATGACCTATCAAGTTCTCGCACGCAAGTGGCGTCCGAAGGATTTCGCTTCGCTCGTCGGCCAGGAGCACGTCGTCAGGGCGCTCACGCACGCGCTCGACGGCGGGCGTCTCCATCACGCCTATCTGTTTACCGGAACCCGCGGTGTCGGCAAGACGACGCTGTCGCGGATCTTCGCCAAGGCACTCAACTGTGAAACCGGCGTCACGTCGCAGCCGTGCGGCGTGTGTCGCGCCTGTCGCGAGATCGACGAAGGGCGTTTCGTCGATTACGTCGAGATGGATGCCGCGAGCAACCGCGGCGTCGATGAAATGGCCGCGCTGCTCGAGCGCGCCGTGTACGCGCCCGTCGATGCGCGCTTCAAGGTCTACATGATCGACGAAGTGCACATGCTGACGAATCACGCGTTCAACGCGATGCTGAAGACGCTCGAAGAGCCGCCGCCGCACGTCAAGTTCATCCTTGCGACGACCGATCCGCAGAAAATTCCCGTCACCGTGCTGTCGCGCTGCCTGCAGTTCAACCTGAAGCAGATGCCGGCCGGGCATATCGTGTCGCATCTCGAACGGATTCTCGGCGAAGAGCACATCACGTTCGAGCCGCAGGCGCTGCGCCTGCTCGCGCGTGCCGCGCAGGGCAGCATGCGTGACGCGCTGTCCCTCACCGACCAGGCGATCGCCTATTCGGCAAACGAGGTGACCGAGTCGGCCGTGTCGGGCATGCTCGGCGCGCTCGACCAGACTTACATGGTGCGTCTGCTCGACGCGCTTGCCGCGGGCAGCGGCCCGGAAATCCTTGCGATTGCCGACGAGATGTCGCTACGCAGCCTGTCGTTCTCGACCGCGCTTCAGGATCTCGCGAGCCTGCTGCACCGGATCGCGTGGGCGCAGTTCGCGCCGGGCTCGGTGCTCGACGAATGGCCCGAAGCGGGCGACCTGCGCCGCTTCGCGGAGACGCTGAGCCCCGAGCAGGTCCAGTTGTTCTATCAGATCGCGACGGTCGGCCGCGCGGAACTCGGCCTGGCGCCGGACGAATACGCCGGTTTCACGATGACGCTGCTGCGGATGCTCGCGTTCGAGCCGGCTGTGGCAGCCGGCAGCGCGCCGGGCGGACAGCCGTCCGTGCCGCGAGCGGTGCCGGGTCCGCGCGTCGCGGCGGCATCGGCTGCCGTGGCGAAGCCGGTATCCGCCGCACCCGTCGAGGCAGCGCGGCCGCAGGCTACGGCAACGGCTGCGCCAGCGGCGCCGGTTGTGCGTGCGGCGCCGGCACCGGCTGGCGGCGAAGCAGACCAGCCGGCCGAGAAGCCGGCTGCCGTCCCCGCATCCGCGCCGGCCCCGGTTGATGAGCCGGTCGTCGAAACGCCGCAGCCGCGCGTGGCCGCTGTACCGCAAGCGGAGCCGGCCAGCGAGAGGCCGACACCCGCCCGCGATGAACCCGAGCCGCCGGCTGCGGTTGTCCAGCGAAGCGACACGCCGGCTGCGCCGGCCGAACCGGTGCCGCGCGCTGCGCCGCCCGAGCCCGCCGCCCGTCCAGCAGCGCGTTCCGGGGGAGCCGCCGCCGCGCTGGACGTGCTGCGCAATGCGGGGATGCGCGTGTCGTCCGACCGCGGTCGCGCAGGCGCCGCCGCGAAACCAGCCGCCCAGCCGGCCGCCGAGAAGCCCGTCGCGCCGCGTCCCGCCGCCGTACAGGTACCGACGCCGCGCGCGGCGGCCCGTGCGCCGCAGGCAGCCGAAGCGCGTCAGGCCCCGCCGCCGTGGGAGGACATCCCGCCCGACGAATACGTGCCGCTCAGTGCCGACGAGATGTTTGGCGGCCCGCCCGACGACGGCTTCGTGCCGGTATTCGACAGCGGCCCCGATGATGTGCGCGTGACGCCGAAGCCGGCGGAAGCCCGCCCGTCCACTCCGGTCGACACGCGTCCGCTGCCGCCCGCGATCGCGCTCGATCCAGTCGGCTTCGATGGCGAGTGGCCGGCGCTGGCCGCGCGGCTGCCGCTCAAGGGCGTCGCGTACCAGCTCGCGTTCAACAGCGAGCTGACGGCCGTCGATGCGACTACGTTGAAACTTTCAGTGCCGGTGCCGCAATATGCGGACGCTGCGCAGGTGGCGAAGCTGAAGGCCGCGCTGGCCGATGCGCTCGGCAAGCCGGTCGAGGTGGCCGTCGAAGTCGGGCCCGCCCGGCGTACGGCGGCGGCACTCGATGCGGCTGCGCGCGCGGCACGCCAGCGTGAGGCCGAGCAGGAGATTCACGGCGATCCGTTCGTCCAGCAGCTCGTGCGCGACTTCGGTGCGCGCATCGTCGAGGGTTCGGTGCGCCCGCTTGCCGACGCGGCGCCGGACGGCCCGCCGCCGACGCTGCATTGAACTGAGCGCCCCGCGACAGGCACAATCACGCCCACACATTGGCCGGCACGCGCCGCGTGCCGGTGTTCACACGATCAAGAAGGAGTATTCCCATGTTGAAAGGCAACCTCGCCGGACTGATGAAGCAAGCGCAGCAAATGCAGGAAAACATGAAGAAGATGCAGGAGCAGCTTGCACTGATCGAAGTCGAAGGGCAGTCGGGCGCCGGCCTCGTCAAGGTGACGATGACGTGCCGCAACGAAGTGCGTCGCGTGTCGATCGACCCGAGCCTGCTCGCGGACGACAAGGACATGCTCGAGGATCTCGTGGCGGCTGCGTTCAACGACGCCGTGCGCAAGGCCGAAGCGACGTCGCAGGAAAAGATGAGCGGCATGACGTCCGGCCTGCCGCTGCCCCCGGGCTTCAAGCTGCCGTTCTGAACGCGGCGTCCGTGCCACTTTTTGCCGCCGTATGAAACAGCCGTCCGCCCTGTCCGCTCTCGTCGAAGCGTTGCGCGTGCTGCCCGGTGTCGGGCCGAAATCCGCCCAGCGCATGGCGGTCCACCTGATGCAGCACGATCGGGAGGGCGCGGAGCGGCTCGGCCGGTCGCTGCTGTTCGCGACCGAGCACCTGCAGCATTGCGAGAAGTGCAATACGTTCACCGAAGCGCAGATCTGCGAGGTCTGCAGCGACGAAGAGCGTGATCCGACGTTGCTGTGCGTCGTCGAGACGCCCGCCGACCAGATCATGCTCGAGCAGACGATGACTTACCGCGGGCTGTATTTCGTGCTGATGGGCCGGCTGAGCCCGCTCGACGGGATCGGCCCGAAGGAAATTCATTTCGACCGCCTCGTGCGGCGCGCGTCCGACGGGGTCGTCAAGGAGGTCGTGCTCGCGACCAACTTCACGAACGAGGGCGAGGCCACCGCGCACTACCTCGGCCAGACGCTGAAGGCGCGCGGGCTCGCGGTCACGCGCCTCGCGCGTGGCGTGCCGGTGGGCGGCGAGCTCGAATATGTCGACGCGGGCACCATCGCCCGCGCGATGCTCGACCGCCGCACGATGTAAGCCGGGCGCCGCCGGTCGGCGGCGCCGTTCCTCATGCCAGGGAGACACATGAGCACCAGCCAGGGCCCGCTCGCGGGCGTCAAAGTGCTCGAATTCGGAACATTGATCGCGGGGCCGTTCGCGTCGCGGCTGTTCGCCGAATTCGGCGCGGAAGTGATCAAGATCGAGGATCCGAACGGCGGCGACCCGCTGCGCAAGTGGCGCAAGCTCCATCCGGAGCAGGGCGGCACGTCGCTGTGGTGGTCCGTGCAGGCGCGCAACAAGAAATCGGTCACGCTCAACCTGAAGGCCGACGCCGGCAAGGCGATCGCGCGGCAACTCGCGCGCGAGGCCGACATCGTGATCGAGAATTTCCGCCCGGGCCTGCTGGAAAAGCTCGGGCTCGGCTACGACGTGCTGTCGGCCGAGAACCCGGGCCTCGTGATGGTGCGCCTGTCCGGCTACGGGCAGACGGGCCCGTACCGCGACCGGCCCGGTTTCGGCGCGATCGCCGAATCGATGGGCGGGCTGCGCCACATCACCGGGTATCCCGACCTGCCGCCGCCGCGCATCGGCATCTCCATCGGCGATTCGATCGCCGCTCTGCATGGCGTGATCGGCGCGCTGATGGCATTGCATCACCGCAAGGTCAACGGCGGCGCGGGGCAGGTGGTCGACGTTGCACTGTATGAGGCCGTCTTCAACATGATGGAAAGCGTGGTGCCCGAATACGGCGTGTACGGGATGGTGCGCGAGCGCACCGGCGCGTCGCTGCCGGGTATCGTGCCGTCGAACACGTATGCATGCCGCGACGGCAGCATCGTGATCGGCGGCAACAGCGACCCGATCTTCAAGCGGCTGATGAAGGCGATCGAGCGCGACGACCTCGCCGACGATCCCGCGCTCGCGCAAAACGACGGGCGCGTGCCGCGCACGCAGGAGATCGACGACGCGATTGCCGCATGGCTCGCGCCGCGCACGATCGATGAAGCGCTCGTCGTGCTCAACGCGGCCGACGTGCCTGCCGGGCGCATCTACAGCGCCGCCGACATGTTCACCGATCCGCAGTTCGTCGCGCGGCAGATGATCCAGCGCTTCAAGCTGGCCGACGGCACCGACATTCCGTTGCCGAACATCACGCCGAAGCTGTCGGACACGCCGGGCGAAACGCGCTGGCTCGGGCCCGAACTCGGCGAGCATACCGACGAGGTGCTGCGCGGCCTCGGCTACGATGCGCAGGCGATTGCCGCACTGCGCGACGCCGGCGCGATCTGACCGCCCCTGGGCCTGTCGCCTCGCGCCGGGCTCCCCGAAGGGCATGTTCCACAAGCGAGCGCCGTTGGTGCTGGAAAACCCGGGGCGGCGGGGCGTTTTCCTGAGCGTGCGGAACGCCGCCGCGCAACGCGGCGGTGCAGCGTGTACGGTTGCCCGCAACCGTCCTTCCGCAGTCGCCGGACTGTCGCTCTCGCGCCATCTTTCCTCGGTTACAATCGCCGGATGCGAATCCTACTCAGCAACGACGACGGCTATCTCGCCCCCGGTCTCGCCGCGCTCAGCGACGCGCTGCAGCCGCTGGCCGAACTCACGGTGATCGCGCCCGAGCAGAACTGCAGCGGCGCGTCGAATTCCCTCACGCTGTCGCGGCCGCTGTCGGTGCAGCGCGCAGCGAGTACGGGTTTCTTCTACGTGAACGGCACGCCGACCGATTCGGTGCACGTCGCGTTGACAGGGATGGCCGACGCCAGGCCGGATCTCGTCGTTTCCGGGATCAACAACGGCCAGAACATGGGCGAAGACACGCTCTATTCGGGGACAGTTGCAGCCGCCACCGAAGGCATCATGTTCGGCGTGCCGGCCATTGCGTTCTCGCTGGTCGACAAGGGCTGGGCCCATCTCGCGGACGCCGCGCGCGTCGCCGCGGAGATCGTCGAGCACTCCCTCGCGCATCCGCTGCCGGGGCAGCCGCTGTTGAACGTCAATATTCCGAACCTGCCTTACGACGAACTGAAAGGCTGGAAAGTCACGCGTCTCGGCAAACGTCATCCGTCGCAGCCGGTGATTCGCCAGATCGACCCGCGCGGCGAACCGATCTACTGGATCGGTGCGGCGGGCGAAGCGCTGGACGCCAGCGAAGGCACCGATTTTCATGCGGTGGCAAACGGTTTCGTATCGATCACGCCGCTGCAGCTGGACCTCACGCATACGCAGATGCTGCCCGCGACGCGCGAATGGGCGCGCGCCGGAGGGCGGGCTTCATGAGCGGCGAGCGCGCGAAGCGGTTTCCGCTCGCGCTCGAAGATCTCAAGCGAGCGCCACGCAAGTCGGAAGGTCGGGCCGGCGAACGCCATGCGGCGGTCGCGGCATCGAAGGCCGCCGACAAGCCCGCGGCCGTGCTGAAACCGGTTGCGGTGAAAGCCGCTGCCGCGCGCACGGCCATGCCCGGTTCCCCCGCCGCGAAGCCCGCGACCGCACCGAAGCCGACCGCGCTGAAGCCCGCGATGCCGAAGCCGGCCGCGCCGAGCGTTGCGCCGGCCGGCGCGTTCGCGCTCACGTCGGAACGCGTGCGCGAACGGATGGTCGAACGGCTGCGCGCGAACGGCGTGACCGACGCGCGCGTGCTGGACGCGATGGCCGCGGTGCCGCGCCACCTGTTCGTGGATCCGGGGCTGGCGACGCAGGCCTACGAGGATTCCGCACTGCCGATCGGCCACCAGCAGACCATTTCAAAGCCGTCGGTTGTCGCGCGCATGATCGAGCTCGCGATGGCCGGCCGCACGCTCGAGCGCGTGCTCGAGATCGGCACGGGCTGCGGCTATCAGGCCGCCGTGCTGAGCCACGTGGCACGCGACGTGTATTCGATTGAACGCATCAAGCCGCTCTACGAGCGCGCGAAGCTGAACCTGCGGCCGCTGCGCGTGCCGAACATCCGTCTGCACTACGGCGACGGGCGTGTCGGCCTGCCGTCCGCGGCCCCGTTCGACGCGATCGTGATCGCGGCGGCGGGGCTCGACGTGCCGCAGGCGCTGCTCGAGCAGCTCGCGATCGGCGGGCGCCTTGTCGCGCCGGTCGGCGCGCAGAGCGGGCAGCACCAGGTGCTCACGCTCGTCGAGCGCGTCGCACACGCGCAATGGCGGGAGTCACGGCTTGATCGCGTTTTCTTTGTCCCTTTAAAATCCGGAGTAATTTGAAACCGATGAGTATGTTGCGCGCGATGCAAAACAACCGTTCCAGGGAACCGCTCACGCTCGCCCAGCGCGCGATCTGCGTAGCTGCGTTCTCCACGCTACTGGCCGCCTGTGCGACGCGGCTCGACAACGCGCCCGTCGTCGATCGCTCCGGTTCGCTCGGCACCACTGCCGCCGCGCAGCCCGCGGTACCGCTTCCGCCGGCGCCGCCGGGTTACTACCGGGTAAAGCCGGGCGACACGCTGTACCGGATCGCACTCGAAAACGGGCAGAACTATCGCGACATCGCCGCGTGGAACAACCTGGCGAACCCGAATCAGATCGAAGTCGACCAGCTGCTGCGCGTGTCGCCGCAGGCCGGTGCCGCTGTTGCGGGCACGCAGGTCGCCGCGCCGATCGCGGGCGCCGCCGTCGCTACCGCGCCGCTCAGCAGCGGCCCGGCTACGCCGGCCGCCGGTACGTCGTCGGTCGCGACGCCGCCTGCTGCGGCGGCCGCATCGAGCGACACGGCAGCTGCGCCGAGCGGCCCCGTGACGTTCGCGTGGCCCGCGCGCGGCCCCGTGCTGAACGGGTTCGACGATGCGAAGAACAAGGGTGTCAATATCGGCGGTACGGCCGGCGAGGCCGTGAAGGCGGCAGCCGATGGCCGCGTCGTTTATTCCGGCAATGGCCTGCGTGGCTACGGCAACCTCATTATCATCAAACACGATGCAACTTACCTCACGGCGTATGCACACAATCGCGCTTTGATGGTAAAAGAGGGGGACGCGGTGACGAAGGGGCAGAAGATCGCCGAGATGGGTAACAGCGATTCCGACCGCGTGATGCTGCATTTCGAGGTTCGCCGGCAGGGTAAGCCTGTCGATCCGCTGAAGTATTTGCCGCCTCAATAACCGAGACGACCATGCCGAAATCGAAGCGCCACGAGCCGCAAGCCGAGTCTGAGAAGATCAGTCGTGCCACGCAAGCATCGGTGGGGCGAGCGGGTGCTTCGACGGACGACGAGGACGACAACGCGGATAACGAACGCGATCTCGAGGCGCGCGACGCCGAGGCGGACGGTGGCGACGACGAGCGCGAAGGCCGGGCCGAGGCGTCGCCCGACGTCGACGATTTCCGCACGCTGCTGCAGGCCGAACTCACGGCCGACACGATCCAGCATTACCTGAACCGCATCAGCGTGAAGCCGCTGCTCACCGTCGAGGAGGAGCAGCGCTATTCGCGTCTGGCGAAGGCCGGTGAATTCGAGGCGCGGCAGGTGATGATCGAGCGCAACCTGCGCCTCGTCGTCAGCATCGCGAAGGGATACCTGAACCGCGGCGTGCCGCTGCTCGACCTGATCGAGGAGGGCAACCTAGGCCTGATGCATGCGATCGAAAAATTCGACCCGACGCGCGGCTTCCGTTTTTCGACCTACGCGACGTGGTGGATCCGCCAGAGCATCGAGCGGGCGATCATGAACCAGGCCCGCACGGTGCGCCTGCCCGTGCACGTGATCCGCGAACTGAACCAGGTGCTGCGCGCGAAGCGCCACCTCGAAAAGAATTCGATGTCGACGGGCGAGGCGGCCGAGCGCCGCGAAGCCAGCATCGACGACATCGCCTATCTCACCGGCAAGACCGCCGAGGAAGTCACCGACATCCTCGCGCTCAACGAGCACACGGCGTCGCTCGACGCGCCGCTCGACCTCGATCCCGCGAGCAGCCTGCTCGACCTGCTGCCCGACGACCAGAGCCAGTCGCCCGACGCCGAAGTGCAGCATCGCGAACTCGAGACGCTCACTCGCGCGTGGCTGTCGCGGCTGTCCGACAAGCACCGCCACGTGATCGAGCGCCGCTTCGGCCTGAATCACATCGAACCGGCGACGCTCGAGGAGCTGGCCGACGAGATGGGGCTCACGCGCGAGCGCGTGCGCCAGATCCAGCAGGAAGCGCTGGTGCGCCTCAAGCGGTTTTTTGCCTCCAACGGCGTGCGCAAGGACGCCGTTCTGTAACTGATGACTCCGATTCTTGTTTTTGACATCGAGACGATTCCCGATGTCGACGGCATTCGCCGTCTGGAAGACCTGCCCGCGACGCTCGACGATGCCGCGGTGGCCGAACATGCGTTCGCCGCGCGCCGCGAGAAGACCGGTGGCGATTTCCTGCCGCACCACCTGCAGCGCATCGCGGCGATCTCGTGCGTGTTCCGTGACAACAACGGGTTTCGCGTACGCTCGCTCGGCACGCCGCAGGACAACGAAGCCACGCTGATCCAGTCGTTCTACCGCGTGATCGAGAAATACACGCCGCAGCTGGTGTCGTGGAACGGCGGTGGCTTCGATCTGCCGGTGCTCCATTACCGCGCGCTCGTGCACGGCATTCCCGCGACCCGCTACTGGGATCTCGGCGAGGACGACCGCGAATTCAAGTGGAACAACTACATCTCGCGTTACCACTCGCGGCATACCGACCTGATGGATGTGCTCGCGATGTATCAGGCGCGCGCGAACGCGCCGCTCGACGCACTCGCGAAGATGTGCGGCTTTCCGGGCAAGCTCGGGATGGACGGCAGCCAGGTGTGGCCGGCATTCCTGGACGGGCGGATCGAGGAAATCCGCAACTATTGCGAAACCGACGTCGTCAATACCTACCTGCTGTATTGCCGGTTCCAGTTGATGCGCGGCGGCCTGACGCCGAGCGAGTATGCGGACGAGATCCTGCTCGTGAAGAACTCGCTTGCACAGGAGCCGGCGTCGCACTGGGCCGAATACCTCGCCGGCTTCACCGCGTAGCGCGGGTGGGGTGCGCCGAGGCCGGCGCGATCAATCGAGTTCGAGCAGCACCGGCTGGTGATCCGATGCGCGGACGTCGCCGTCGATTTCGCAGCGCATCACGTGCGGCAGCAGCGTATCGGTCACGAATACGAAGTCGCACGCGAGCGGCCCCTCCGACCATTGCGCCGTATCGTAGACACCCGCCGTCGGCGGTGGCATCCGGCCGGGGTGCCGGGCGACCCATGCGTCGACGAAGCGCGGCGCGTCTGCGATCGGCGCCAGGAATCGACAATAGGCATCGCTGCCGAACGCGCTGTTGAAATCGCCGCAGACGATCGCGTCGCACGGCTGGCCGGTCGCGCTGAACGGCCCCTCGGCGGTTTCGGCGGGCGCCGGTCGTGCAGCGTGTGCGCAGGCCTCTCGGTGCCGGTCGCGCAGCGCGTCGACCTGGGCGAGCCGCTGGCGCGCCGAATAGTATTCCAGATGCGTGGTGACCACGCGCAGCGGTCCGAAGGGCGCCTGCAGCTCGACGTCGAGCGCGACGCGCGGCATCGACGGCGCGCCGGCGTCGGCCGGCCACGGCAGCAACTGGCGGAGCACGCGCCCGACCGGCAGCCGGGTCGCGATCGCATTGCCGAACTGGCGACGCGGTGCGCCGGCTTCGATCGGCGGCAGGTCGGCGCCGATCGCTTCGACGATCGTATGGCCGGGCAGCAGCGCCGCGAGTTCGGCGAACTGGTCGGCGCCGGGCCGGCCGGGCAATGCGCCGAAGCCGCGCGTGACCTCCTGCAGGCACAGCACGTCGAAGTCGCCGAGCCCGCGGATTGCCGCGACGGTGCGCGAAAGATCGACGACGCCGTCCGCGTCCCGACCCCATTGGATGTTCCAGTCGATCAGTCGCATGGTCGAATCTCCTGGCGGGTGGATTCCAGGCCGGGGGAGGCGCCCGCTCGGCTTCGCCGCGCCCGCCCGGGCGGAGTTGCGCCCCTGGTCATTCCGGCGCAATGTCGTGCGGTCCATGCTCAAGTATGGACGCCTGCCTCATGCAAAGCGGGCGATGCGGGCCTTCGTCGTCTACAATCTCGCCTTCTTCAACGTTTGTCAGGAAAAGCTGGTGTCCGAAGCCGTCCCCACTTCTGCGCGCAAATCAAGAAATGCGCCCGTCGCGCCCGGAATCGCCCCGGTTCTCGAGATCGAATCGCTCGACATGGAAGCGCGCGGTGTCGGCCGCACGATCACCGAGGACGGCGAGCCGGGCAAGGTCATCTTCGTCGAGGGCGCGCTGCCGGGTGAGCGCGTGACTTATTCGAGCTTCCGCCGCAAGCCGAGCTACGAGCAGGCGACGGTTGTCGACATTCTGCGCCCGAGCGTGATGCGCACGAAGCCGAAATGCGCGTTCTTCGGCACCTGCGGTGGCTGCTCGATGCAGCATCTCGACATGCGCGCACAGGTGGCGGTCAAGCAGCGCGTGCTCGAAGACAACCTGTGGCACCTGGCGAAGCTGCGCGCGGAAACGATGTTCGCGCCGATCCACGGCCCGTCGTGGGGCTATCGCTACCGTGCACGCCTGACCGTGCGCAACGTTGCGAAGAAGGGCGGCGTGCTGGTCGGATTTCATGAGAAGAAGAGCAGCTACGTGGCCGACATGACGAGCTGCGAAGTGCTGCCGCCGCACGTGTCGGCGATGCTGGTGCCGCTGCGTCGGCTCGTCGAAGGGCTGTCGATTCGCGATCGGATGCCGCAGATCGAGCTCGCGGTCGGCTCGGAAGTCACGGCGCTCGTGCTGCGTGTGCTGGAGCCGATCAACGCGGACGACGAGGCGCTGCTGCGCGCATTCGCGGACGAGCACAAGGTGCAGTTCTGGCTGCAGCCGAAGGGCCCCGATACGGTGACGCCGTTCTATCCGCTCGACGTGTCGCTCGATTACACGCTGCCGGAATTCGGTATCCGCATGCCGTTCAAGCCGACCGACTTCACGCAGGTCAATCATCAGATCAACCGCGTGCTGGTGGGCCGTGCGCTGCGCCTGCTCGCGCCGTCGCGCGACGACCGCGTGCTCGACCTGTTCTGCGGGATCGGCAACTTCACGCTGCCGCTCGCGCGGCTGTCGCGCGAGGTGATGGGCATCGAGGGCAGCGACACGCTGACGACGCGCGCACTGGCGAACGCGCGCGAAAACGGTGTCGACGGCCACACGACGTTCGCGTGCCGGAACCTGTTCGAAGTGACGGGCGACGACATCCGTGCGCTCGGCGCATTCGACAAGTTCCTGATCGACCCGCCGCGCGAAGGCGCGCTCGCGGTATCGAAGGCGCTGGCCGAGATCGCGCAGAGCGGTGAAGGCCCGCTGCCGAAGCGCATCGTCTATGTGTCGTGCAACCCGTCGACGCTGGCGCGCGACGCGGGCCTGCTCGTGCACGAGGCCGGCTACCGCCTGAAGGGCGCCGGTGTCGTGAACATGTTCCCGAATACGTCGCACGTCGAATCGATCGCGCTGTTCGAGCGCGACTGAGTTCCGGGCGGCGGACGTAAAAAAACCGGCCCGCGGGCCGGTTTTTTCATGATGCGTGGCGAACGTCAGTTGCGGTTGCCGCCGAAGATGCCGAGCAGCGCGAGCAGGTTCGTGAACACGTTGTACAGGTCGAGGTAGATCGCGAGCGTCGCCGAGATGTAGTTCGTCTCGCCGCCGTTCACGACGCGCTGGACGTCGAACAGCATGTAGGCGGAGAAGATCGCGATCGCGAGTACCGACACGGTGAGCATCAGCGCCGGGAGTTGCAGGAAGATGTTCGCGACCGAGGCAAGCAGGATGACGATCACGCCCATGAACAGCCACTTGCCGAGCCCCGAGAAATCACGCTTGCTGACGGTGGCGATCGTCGCCATCGCGGCAAAGATGATGCCGGTGCCGCCGAACGCGAGCATGATCAGCGACGGGCCGTTCGAGAAGCCGAGGATGAAGCTCAGCAGCCGGGACAGCATCAGGCCCATGAAGAACGTGAAGCCGAGCAGCACGAACACGCCGGCCGCGCTGTTTTTCGTCCGCTCGATCGCGAACATGAAGCCGAACGCGATCGCGAAGAACGCGAGCAGGCTCATCATCGGGCTCGTGGCCGCGAACAGCGAGAAGCCCGTCGCGACGCCGACCCAGGCGCCCAGCACGGTCGGCACCATCGACAGCGCGAGCAGCCAGTACGTGTTCCGCAGCACGCGGTTGCGAACCTCGGCGGTGCTGACGGAACCGCCGCGGCCGAAATTGTACGGATAGTCGTTCATGGTTTCTCCTAACATTGAACGCGTGGGCGTCCGGGGCCGGTTCGGCGCGCGCGGTGTGCGGCGCAGCAAACCGGAGCAGCTATGGCTAAGATACGTTCCGTGCCGGGAGGTTTCAATGGCCGGGCAGCACAAAACATATGGATTCTGGACCTTTCACGCGTGTAAGGGTTCAATCGCAATGATACACGGGATCGTGCTACAATAGCGGATTCATTTGAACCTGTAACTTCTTAATTTTTTGGAGTTTTTATGGCAATCGAGCGCACCCTGTCGATCATCAAGCCGGATGCGGTGGCAAAGAACGTGATCGGCCAGATCTACAGCCGTTTCGAAGGCGCCGGCCTGAAGATCGTCGCATCGCGCATGGCGCACCTGTCGCGTGCTGACGCAGAGAAGTTCTACGCGGTTCACGCAGCGCGTCCGTTCTTCAAGGACCTCGTCGATTTCATGATCTCGGGCCCGGTGATGATCCAGGTTCTGGAAGGTGAAGGCGCGATCCTGAAGAACCGCGACCTGATGGGCGCAACGGATCCGAAGAAGGCGGAAAAGGGCACGATCCGCGCCGACTTCGCCGACAGCATCGACGCGAACGCCGTGCACGGCTCGGACGCTGCGGAAACGGCAGCGGTCGAAATCGCGTTCTTCTTCCCGGAAATGAACGTTTACTCGCGCTAAGCCCTGGCTGGCAGCAAGTAGGCAGGATTCAGCGCACGCGGCAAGGCAGCACATCATGACGAGCGAAACTTCCGTCAATCTTCTCGACTTCGATGCCGAGGGTCTTGTCGCGTACTGCGGCAGCCTCGGCGAGAAGCCGTTCCGCGCCAAGCAGTTGCAGCGCTGGATCCACCAGTACAACGCTGGCGATTTCGACGGCATGACCGATCTTGCGAAGTCCTTGAGAGAGAAACTCAAGGGCCGCGCGTCGATCGTCATGCCCGAGATCGCCAGCGATCACGTTTCCGCCGACGGCACGCGCAAGTGGCTGATCGACGTCGGAAACGGCAATGCGGTCGAAACCGTGTTCATCCCGGAAGAGACGCGCGGCACGCTGTGCGTGTCGTCGCAGGCCGGGTGTGCGGTGAACTGCCGCTTCTGCTCGACGGGCAAGCAGGGCTTTTCCCGCAACCTGTCGACAGCCGAAATCATCGGCCAGCTACGGATGGCCGAATTTGCATTGCGAGCGTCGCTGGGTCGCGCACCCGGCCCGAACGGCAAGGCCGAGCGGGTCGTCACCAACGTGGTGATGATGGGCATGGGCGAGCCGCTGCTGAATTACAGCGCGGTCGTACCGGCCATGCGGCTGATGCTCGACGACAACGCGTACGGCCTGTCGCGCCGCCGCGTCACGCTGTCCACGTCCGGCGTGGTGCCGATGATGGACCGCCTCGGCGCCGAGTTGCCGGTTGCGCTGGCCGTTTCGCTGCACGCGCCCAACGATGCGCTGCGCGACGAGCTGGTGCCGCTCAACAAGAAGTATCCGCTGCGTGAGCTGATGGCAGCTTGCCAGCGCTACCTGAAAGTCGCGCCGCGCGACTTCATTACTTTCGAATACTGCATGCTGGACGGCGTCAACGACACCGAAGCGCATGCGCGCGAACTGCTGGCCGTCACGCGCGACGTGCCATGCAAGTTCAATCTGATCCCGTTCAATCCGTTTCCGGAATCGGGCCTCATCCGCTCGAAACCGGAGCAGATCAAGCGCTTTGCGCAGGTCCTCATCGACGCGGGTGTCGTCACGACCGTGCGCAAGACGCGCGGCGACGACATCGATGCCGCGTGCGGCCAGCTGGCCGGCGCAGTGAAGGATCGCACGCGCCTCGCGGAACGAACGGGCGCAGCAGGGAAAATCATCGAGGTTCGGGCGATTTGACAGGGGCGCCTGGCCGGGGATGCCAGCGCCTTTTGGGCGGTACAACACGCGAATAGCGATCGGTCGCGGCGCCACGGCGTCGCGCATGGTATGGACAGTTGCGGGTGCCGGCCGGCGGGAACCGGTGGCGGCCGCCAGTGAAGAAGAATCGACGCGAGGACAAGGATGAGTGAGCCGCAGCCGTCTAACGGCGCAGAGACGAATGGCGCGAAGCCGGCACCGGCAGGGTTGGAATCGCTTGCGGCGGTCGGCAGCCGGCTGGCGCAGCTTCGGGAGACAAGAGGGTGGACCGTCGACGACGTGTCGGCGCGACTCAAGGTCGCGCCGCAGAAGCTCCGGGCGCTCGAGGCGGGTGACATCAGTCACTTGCCCGGCGTGACGTTTGCACTCGGCGTCGTACGCAGCTACGCGAAGATGCTCGGCGTCGATCCGGAGCCGTTCGCGCAGGCGTTGCGCCGTGAGCGCGGGGTGCCGGAAGTCGACCTGTCGATGCCTGCGTCGTCGGGGACGGATCTGCCGCGCGGCCGCGTGTCGATTCCGCTGGGCGGATCGTCGCGGCATCATCCGTGGTTGTGGGGCACGGCGATCGTCGTCGTCGCGGTGGTCGCCGTACTGATGTGGCACACTGGCGGCGATTCGTCGAGCCTGCTCGCGCGCTTCAGGAGCGGTGACGCGGAGCATGCGTCGGCCGCGAGCGTGCCGGCGGCGGCATCCTCGTCAACCGTCGAAGAGGCGGCCTCGAGCGGTGCGGCTGCCGTGGTCGCGAATGAGGTTCCGGCCCCGGCTGCTGCATCTGCTGCGCCGGCGCCGGTTATTGCGTCGGCAGTTCCGGCGCCCGCGCCGGTGGCGCCGGCCGTGACGGCGGCCGCATCGCAGCCTGTCGTGGCGACGGCGGCCGCAAGCGCCGCCGCGTCGGCTCAGCCGGCGAGCGTCGCGGTCGCGGCCGGCCAGTCCATGGTCGAACTGAAGGTCAAGCAGGACAGCTGGTTCAGCGTGCGCGACAAGAGCGGCAAGGAGCTGTTCTCCGGGCTGGTGCGCGGCGGCGAGGCGAAGCAGGTCGCGGGCGATGGGCCGTTCAAGGTCACGATCGGCAACAAGGCGGGCCTCGACACCGTTGCGTTCGACGGAAAACCCGTCGATCCGGCAAAATATTCGGCAGCGCGGGGTAACGTGGCGCGGTTCACGTTGCCCTGACGTCAAGCGCCGTGGCGAAGGCCTGCCGTCGATATCGGCAGGCCGTGAGGGCACGGCGCTTTTTCAATTCATGCGCCGCGTCGCGGCGCATTCCGCGTAAATGGATCTATCGATGCAATCCGAAGCTCAATCCCCACGCAGCAGTCAGATTTGTTCAACCGAGCCGGTGTTCGGCGGGCATCAGCCGCGCCGCGTATCGCATGCGGTGGATGTCCGCTGGGGCGGGCAGCTCGTGACGATCGGCGGCGACGCGCCGGTGCGCGTGCAGTCGATGACGAATACCGACACGGCCGACGCGATCGGCACGGCAATCCAGATCAAGGAACTCGCGAACGCGGGCTCCGAACTGGTGCGCATCACGGTCAACACGCCCGAGGCCGCGGCCGCCGTGCCGGCGATCCGCGAGCAGCTCGACCGCATGGGCGTGACCGTGCCGCTCGTCGGCGATTTCCACTACAACGGCCACCTGCTGCTGCGTGACTACCCGGGCTGCGCCGAGTCGCTGTCGAAGTACCGGATCAACCCGGGCAACGTCGGCCAGGGCGCGAAGCGCGATACGCAGTTCGCGCAGATGATCGAGGCCGCGGCCAAGTACGACAAGCCGGTACGGATCGGCGTGAACTGGGGCAGTCTCGACCAGGATCTGCTCGCGCGCATGATGGACGAGAACGGGGCGCGTTCGCAGCCGTGGGATGCGCAGAGCGTGATGTACGAGGCGCTGATCCAGTCGGCGATCGGCTCGGCCGAGCGTGCGGTCGAACTGGGCCTCGGCCGCGACCGTATCGTGCTGTCGTGCAAGGTCAGCGGCGTGCAGGACCTGATCGCCGTGTACCGCGAACTCGGCCGCCGCTGCGGCTTCGCGCTGCACCTCGGGCTGACCGAGGCCGGCATGGGCTCGAAGGGCATCGTGGCTTCGACGGCTGCACTCGGCGTGCTGCTGCAGGAAGGGATCGGCGACACGATCCGCATCTCGCTGACGCCGGAACCGGGCGCATCGCGCACGGGCGAGGTGATCGTCGGCCAGGAAATCCTCCAGACGATGGGCCTGCGCTCGTTCGCGCCGATGGTGATCGCGTGCCCGGGCTGCGGCCGTACGACGAGCACGCTGTTCCAGGAGCTCGCGATGCAGATCCAGACCTACCTGCGCGAACAGATGCCGGTCTGGCGCAAGGAGTATCCGGGCGTCGAGAAGATGAACGTCGCGGTGATGGGCTGCATCGTCAACGGCCCGGGCGAATCGAAGCATGCAAACATCGGCATCAGCCTGCCGGGTTCGGGCGAGAACCCGGCCGCGCCCGTCTTTATCGACGGCGAGAAGGTCAAGACGCTGCGCGGCGAGCGGATCGCCGAGGAATTCCAGCAGATCGTCAGCGACTACGTCGCACGCAATTACGGCCGTACCGAGGCCCTGAACTAATTCGTCCACACACACGATGACTGAACAAAAACGCAAGATCGAGAAGCTCACCGGCGTCAAGGGCATGAACGACATCCTCCCGCAGGATGCCGGCCTTTGGGAGTTCTTCGAAGCCACCGTGAAATCGCTGCTGCGCGCATACGGCTACCAGAACATCCGCACGCCGATCGTCGAACACACGCAGCTCTTCACGCGCGGTATCGGCGAGGTCACGGACATCGTCGAGAAGGAGATGTACAGCTTCACCGACGCGCTGAATGGCGAGAACCTGACGATGCGCCCGGAAAATACCGCGGCGGTGGTGCGCGCGTCGATCGAGCACAACATGCTGTACGACGGCCCGAAGCGCCTGTGGTACATCGGCCCGATGTTCCGTCACGAGCGTCCGCAGCGCGGCCGCTATCGCCAGTTCCACCAGGTCGGCGTCGAGGCGCTCGGCTTCGCGGGCCCCGATGCGGATGCCGAGATCATCATGATGTGCCAGCGCCTGTGGGATGACCTCGGCCTGACCGGCATCAAGCTCGAGATCAACTCGCTCGGCCTCGCCGAAGAGCGTGCCGCGCACCGCGTCGAACTGATCAAGTACCTCGAGCAGTTCGCCGACGTGCTCGACGAGGATGCGAAGCGCCGTCTGTATACGAACCCGCTGCGCGTGCTCGACACGAAGAATCCCGCGCTGCAGGAAATCGCGCAGAACGCGCCGAAGCTGATCGACTTCCTCGGCGAAGAATCGCGCGCGCACTTCGAAGGGCTGCAGCGCCTGCTGCTCGCGAACAACATCCCGTTCAAGATCAACCCGCGTCTCGTGCGTGGTCTCGACTATTACAACCTGACCGTGTTCGAGTGGGTGACCGACAAGCTCGGCGCGCAGGGTACGGTCGCGGCCGGCGGTCGCTACGATCCGCTGATCGAGCAGCTCGGCGGCAAGCCGACCGCGGCGTGCGGCTGGGCGATGGGCATCGAGCGGATCCTCGAACTGCTGAAGGAAGAAGATCTCGCGCCCGAGCAGGAAGGCGTCGACGTGTACGTCGTGCACCAGGGCGAGACCGCGCGCGAACAGGCGTTCATCGCGGCCGAACGCCTGCGCGATACGGGCCTCGACGTGATCTTCCACTGCAGCGCGGACGGCGCACCGGCGAGCTTCAAGTCGCAAATGAAACGGGCCGACGCCAGTGGTGCCGCGTTCGCGGTGATCTTCGGCGAAGAGGAGGTTGCGAACGGTACGGTGGGCGTGAAGGCGCTGCGCGGTGCGGGCGGAGACGGGGAAAAGAACGTTCAGCAGACCGTACCGGTCGAAGGCTTGACCGAATTCCTAATCAATGCGATGGTTGCATCCGCCGAAGACGGCGACGACTGATCGCGCTGGCATCCGCTCGACAAGAAAGGCCTGAACAGGAAGGAATCGCTCGCCGATGAGTTATCACGACGAACAAGAATCGATTGAAAGTCTGAAGGCGTGGTGGGCCCGCTGGGGCAACCTCACCACGTGGATCGTGCTCGCGGCGCTCGTCGTCGCGGCCGGTTTCAATGGCTGGAACTACTGGCAGCGCCGTCAGGCTGCCGAGGCGTCCGGGCTGTACGAACAGGTCCAGAAGGCTGCCGCCGCGAACGACAAGGCGACGATGGCTCGCGCGGCCGCCGACATGGAAGCCAAGTTCGGCAGCACGCCGTATGCACAGATGACGGCGCTCTCCGCAGCAAAGACGCTGTACGCGGCCGGTGACACGGCAGGTGCGAAGGCGCAGCTGCAATGGGCCGTCGATCACGCCAAGGATGACGAGTACAAGCAGATCGCGAAGCTGCGCCTCGCGTCGCTGCTGCTCGACGAGAAGGCGTACGACGCGGGCCTCGCGCTGCTGTCGGGTACGCCGGTCGATGCATTCAAGGGCCTCGTGGCCGATCGCCGCGGCGATCTGCTTGCCGCGCAAGGCAAGACCGACGACGCGCGCGCCGCATACAAGCTCGCGCTCGACGGCCTGTCGAAGGACGACCAGTCTGCCCGCCAGCTCGTGCAGTTCAAGCTGGACGCGCTCGGCGGCTGAACCCCGGTCCCCTCAACCTCTTAACTCTGCTTCGCTAACCGATGAATTTGCTGAAACGTTACGCTGTGCCCGTTGCCTGCGCGGCGGCTGTCCTCGCATTGGCGGCCTGCTCGTCGTCGAAGGACGCGCGCCGCGTGCCGACGCCGCTCACCGAGTTCAAGCCCGTGATGGACGTGCAACAGGTCTGGAAGGCGAGCGTCGGCAAGGGCGGGCGCTACCTGTTCTCGCCGGTGGCCGTGGGCGACGCCGTCTATGCGGCGGGCGAAAACGGTTCGGTCGAGAAGATCGACGCGAAGACGGGCCAGACGGTCTGGCGCGCGAAGGTCGGCTCCGACCTGTCGGCCGGTGTCGGCAGCGACGGCAACCTGACCGCGGTCGGCGCGCTGAAGGGCGGCGTGTTCGTACTGGGTCCGGACGGCAAGCAACTGTGGAAGACCAGCGTGCAGGGCGAGATCTTCTCGCCGCCGCTCGTCGGCAATGGTCTGGTGGTCGTCCGCACGATCGACGGCCAGGTGGTCGCGTTCAACGCGCAGACGGGCGAGCAGAAGTGGAACTACCGCAACCGCGCGGTGCCGCTGAACCTGCGTGTGTCGGCCGGGATGACGTTCGCCGGTGACGCGGCGGTGCTGGCGGGTTTCCCCGGCGGCGGGCTGGTCGCGATCAACCTGCAGACGGGCGAACCGTTCTGGCAGACGCCGGTGTCGTTCCCGAAGGGCGTGACCGAGGTCGAGCGCATCAACGACGTCAGCGGCCCGCCGACGCTCGTGGGTGCGGAAGCCTGCGCGGTGACGTTCCAGGGTCAGCTCGGCTGCTTCGATGCGAACTCGGGGCGCCCGCTGTGGGAAAAGCCGTTCTCGAGCCGCAGCGGCCTCGCGCAGGACGATTCGGTCGTTGCCGGCGGCGACGACTGGTCGGTCGTGACCGCGTACGATGCCGCTTCGGGCAACCAGCTCTGGCGCAACGACAAGCTGAAGAGCCGCGACGTCGGCGTGCCGTACCTGCTGGGGCACGCGGTCGTGATGGGCGATTACAAGGGTTTCGTGCACTTCCTGTCGCGCGAAGACGGCAGCTTCATCGCGCGGATGAAGACCGACGGCAGCGCGATCACGGCGGCGCCGGTCCTCGCGGGCAATACGCTCGTCGTGCAGACGAAGGACGGCGGCCTGTACGGATTCCGTCCGCGCTGACGCACAGGAAACATGCGCGACCGCAGCGCGACGGGCTCGTCCCGCGCGCCGTGGTCGTGCGACTTGAAGGCGGCCGGTGCTCCCGGCCGCTCGGTATTTGAAAGGCAGTTCGAGACGAAAGACGACGGCGCGCATCGCGCGCCAGGCGCGCGCATCCGGCGCGGCGCGAATTCGTGATATTTTCATTCAGCGCAGCCGCCCGCAGCAGCGGGCCTCCCGCTGCTGCGCTTCACCGTAGAAAACACAGATGAAACCGGTCATTGCCCTCGTTGGGCGCCCCAATGTGGGGAAATCCACGCTGTTCAACCGGCTCACGCGTTCGCGTGATGCGCTGGTCGCCGACTTGCCCGGCCTGACGCGCGATCGCCATTACGGCGAAGGGCGCGTCGGCGAGCGGCCGTACCTGGTCGTCGATACGGGCGGCTTCGAGCCTGTCGCGAAGGACGGCATCCTGCACGAGATGGCGCGCCAGACGCGCCAGGCCGTCGAGGAAGCCGACGTCGTCGTGTTCATCGTCGATGGCCGCAACGGGCTTGCGCCGCAGGACAAGTCGATCGCCGACTACCTGCGCAAGACCGGCCGGCCGATCTTCCTGGTCGTCAACAAGGCCGAGGGGATGAAGTACACGGCGGTCGCGACCGACTTCTACGAGCTCGGGCTCGGCGATCCGCGCGCGATCTCGGCCGCGCACGGCGACGGCGTGACCGACATGATCAACGAGGCGCTGGAGGTCGCGTACGCGGGCCAGCCGGAAGAGGAAGACCTCGACGATCCGTCGCGCGGCATCAAGATCGCGATCGTCGGCCGCCCGAACGTCGGCAAGTCGACGCTCGTCAACGCGCTGATCGGCGAGGATCGCGTGATCGCGTTCGACATGCCGGGCACGACGCGCGATTCGATCTACGTCGACTTCGAGCGTAACGGCAAGAAATACACGCTGATCGACACGGCCGGCCTGCGGCGCCGCGGCAAGGTGTTCGAGGCGATCGAGAAATTCTCGGTCGTGAAGACCCTGCAGTCGATCTCCGACGCGAACGTCGTCATTCTTCTGCTGGATGCGCAGCAGGACATTTCCGACCAGGACGCGCACATCGCCGGCTTCGTCGTCGAACAGGGTCGCGCGCTCGTGATCGGCGTCAACAAGTGGGACGGGCTCGACGAGCATGCGCGCGATCGGGCGAAAGCGGATTTGACCCGCAAGCTGAAATTCCTCGACTTCGCGAAATCGCACTTCATTTCCGCAACGAAGAAGACCGGCATCGGCACGCTGATGCGCTCGGTCGACGACGCGTACGCGGCGGCAATGGCGAAGCTGCCGACGCCGAAGCTCACGCGCGCGCTGATCGAGGCAGTCGAGTTCCAGCAGCCGCGCCGTCGCGGCCCGGTGCGTCCGAAGCTGCGCTACGCGCACCAGGGCGGCCAGAATCCGCCGATCATCGTCATCCACGGCAATGCGCTCGACGCCGTGACGGAAACGTACAAGCGTTACCTGGAAAACCGGTTCCGCGAAACTTTCTCACTGACGGGGACTCCATTGCGCATAGAGTTCCGTTCGTCGAACAATCCGTACGCGGACAAGAGCTGAAGCACGCCTGTTACACGCGTTACACGAGGGGTAGGCCGCACGGCCTATGCCCCGGGTGGGCCAGGCAAAATCGGCTATAGTGTAGCGATTGGCGCCGGATCTCTTTTTCTTCGCCGCCAATCCAGATCAACCTGCAAAAAAAGATGGAGTACGCCATGAGCAACAAAGGGCAATTGTTACAAGACCCGTTTTTGAACGCACTGCGCAAAGAGCACGTTCCCGTTTCGATCTACCTCGTCAACGGCATCAAGCTTCAAGGGAACATTGAATCGTTCGACCAGTACGTCGTGTTGCTCCGTAATACGGTGACCCAGATGGTGTACAAGCACGCCATCTCGACGGTCGTGCCGGCGCGCCCGGTGAATTTCCACCCGGACGCGGAAGCCTCGTCCTAACCTATCGCAGCGGCCGGCATCCGGTCGCCGCGAGCGACCGATGCCAGCCGCCTTATCTTGACACCTGAAAATTTGATCAACGCAGCGCTCGTCGGCATCGATTTCGGCAAGACCGATTTCGAAGCCAGTCTCGAAGAACTCAGTCTTCTCGCCTCCAGTGCGGGGGCCCGTCCCGCCGTCACCCTCACGGGTCGTCGCTCCAGTCCCGATGCCAAGATGTTCATCGGCAGCGGCAAAGCCGAAGAACTCCGGCTCGCCTGCGACGCGCACAATGTCGAAATCGTCATCTTCAATCACGCATTGGCGCCGGCCCAGCAACGTAATCTGGAGCAGGCACTTAACAGGCGTGTGGTCGATCGCACCAGCCTCATCCTCGACATCTTCGCGCAGCGCGCCCGTAGCCACGAAGGCAAGCTGCAGGTCGAGCTCGCGCAGCTCCAGTACCTGTCGACGCGACTCATTCGCGCGTGGACCCACCTCGAACGGCAGAAGGGTGGTATCGGCCTGCGCGGCCCTGGCGAAACCCAGCTCGAAACCGACCGCCGGCTGATCGGCGAACGCATCAAGATGCTGAAGTCGCGGCTGGACCGGCTGCGCCGGCAACACAGCACGCAGCGCCGGCAACGCGCGCGCAGCGGCACGATGTCTGTGTCGCTGGTCGGCTATACGAACGCGGGCAAGTCGACGCTGTTCAATGCGCTGACGAAAGCGCAGGCCTATGCGGCCGACCAGCTGTTCGCCACGCTCGACACGACGTCGCGGCGCGTGTACCTCGGCGACGAGGTCGGCCAGATCGTCGTGTCGGATACGGTCGGGTTCATCCGCGAGTTGCCTCACCAGCTGGTCGCCGCATTCCGCGCGACCCTCGAGGAAACGATTCACGCGGATCTGCTGTTGCACGTGGTCGATGCATCGAGCGCGGTCAGGCTCGAACAGATCGAGCAGGTCAACGGCGTGTTGCACGAGATCGGCGCGGACACGATCCGGCAGGTACTGGTGTTCAACAAGATCGACGCCGTGCCTGAGCTGGCGGCCCGCGGCGACGCGGTCGAGCGCGACGAGTATGGTAATATTTCGCGCGTCTTTTTGAGCGCGCGCACCGGTCAGGGTCTTGACGCGTTGCGTGCCGCCATCGCCGAAATCGCCTCCGCGGAACACCTTTCCAGCGCGACGTTACCCGACGGCGCGCTCGACGGCGCTCCCGCTGAACCACACGAAGACCACACGATTTCCGAACACGGGCGCTAACCGGTCCCGGCCGGTTCGCCGGCGTCTAATCTGGTGAACAAACTCTGGTGAACGAATACAACGAGCGGAGTACCTGGCGGCGGATGCGCGCCTTGCTGTCGATCAACGATCCCCGCTGGGGACGCGGCGAAGGCAATGGCAAAGACGGATCCCGTCCCCGTGCGAACGAATCGAAGCGTCCGCAAGGCGGCGACGGCGATGGTCCGCCCGATCTCGACGAGATGTGGCGCAACTTCAACCGGCGCCTGAACGGCCTTTTCGGCGGCAAGGGCGGCAACGGTTTTCGTCCTGACAACGGGCGGGCCGCGCGAGTCGGCGTAGGCATCGTGATCGGCGTGCTGGTCGCGGTCTACGCGGGCAGCGGGCTGTTCGTCGTGCAGGAAGGCCAGACAGGCGTCGTGCTGCAGCTCGGCAAGCTGTCGGGTACGGTCGGCCAGGGCGTGCACTGGCGCGCGCCGTATCCGTTCGCATCGCACGAGATCGTCGACACGGCGCAGGTCCGCTCGATCGAGATCGGCCGCAACAACGTCGTGCGCCTCGCGAACGTGAAGGAAGCCGCGATGCTGACGCGCGATGCCGATATCGTCGACGTGCGCTTCATCGTCCAGTACCGGATCCGTTCCGCGACCGATTACCTGTTCCGCAGCGTCGACCCTGAGCGCAGCGTGTCGCAGGCCGCGCAGGCCGCGGTGCGTGCGATCGTCGGTACGCGCAGCGCGGCCGACGTGCTGAACCAGGACCGCGACGCGCTGCGCGAGCAGCTTTCCACCGCGATCCAGCGCGATCTCGATCGCTACCAGTCGGGACTCGAGGTGACGGCCGTCACGATGCAGAGCGTTGCGGCGCCCGAGCAGACGCAGGCCGCATACGGCGAAGTCGCCAAGGCGCGCGACGAGCGCGAGGCAGCGAAGCGCGCCGCGCAGGCGTATGCAAACGACCTGCTGCCGAAGGCGCAGGGCGATGCCGCGAAGCTCGTCGACGAAGCAAAGGCGTATGCCGATCGCGTGGTCACGGAAGCCGAAGGCGATGCCGACCGCTTCAAGCAGGTCTATGCGCAGTACTCGAAGGCGCCTGCGGTGATCCGTGAGCGGATGTATCTCGAGACGATGCAGGAAATCTATTCGAACTCGACGAAGGTGTTCGTCGGCAACAAGGGCGGCAACAGCGTCGTGTACCTGCCGCTCGACAAGCTCGTCGAGCAGGGGCGACAAAACGCCGCGGCGTCCACGGGGGCATCCGCACCCGATGCGGCGTCGGCACCGGCGGCCGTCGCGCCGGCGGTAGCGGCGCCCGCGAGTGCGGCGTCGGCCGCGGCAGCGTCGGGCAACGACGTGCTGCGATCGCGCGAGGCGTTTCGCAGCCGGTCGCGCGAAGACGATCTGAAGTAACGGGGAGCGCAGAACATGAACCGAATCATTGCGCTCGTCGTCGCAATCGTGATCGTTGCCTTCGCGGCATCCTCGACAGTCCTTACCGTCGATCCGCGCCATGCGGCCGTGCTGTCGGGGCGCGACGGCGCGCAGCCTGAACTGGCCGGGCCCGGCATCCATTTCAAATTGCCGCCGCCGCTGCAGACGGCGACGCTGATCGACACGCGGCTTCAATCGCTCGAGTCGTCGGATCCGCTGCAAGTGGCGACTGAAGACAAGCACGACCTGCTCGTCGCCTATGCGGTGAAGTACCGGATCGGCGATCCGATGAAGTATTTCACGGTGACGGGGGGCGACCCGGCGGCCGCCAGCGAACGTCTGGCCGGCGCACTTAAGGGCGCACTCGTCGACGCGTTCGGCAAGCATGCGCTCGACGATGCGCTCGGCGGCCAGCGTGCGATCGCCGATGCGGCCCGCGACGAAGTGAAGGCAAAGGCGTCCGGTTTCGGCGTCGACGTGGTCGACGTCCAGTTGACGCGCGTCGACTTGCCCGCCGCGCAAACCGATGCCGTCTATCAGCGGATGATCGGCGCACTGCGCGATCAGGCCGCGCAGGTGCGTGCGCAAGGCGCGGCCGACGTCGAGCAGATCAAGGCCGACGCCGAACGCGATCAGCAGGCCGTGCTCGCGAACGCGTACAAGTCCGCGCAGACGATCAAGGGCGAGGGCGACGCGAAGGCCGCGACGATCGCCGCCGATGCGTTCGGCCGCGATCCGCAGTTCTATCAGTTCTACGCGAGCCTGCAGGCTTACCGGAACACGTTCAAGCGCAACGACATCATCGTCGTCGATCCCGACAGCGAGTTCTTCCGCTTCATGCGCAGCCCGACGGGCGGTGCCGCACCGGCGGCGGCTGCTCCCCGCAAACACTGACCTTGGGGCGCCGCGTCGAGCGGCGCCGTCGCTCGCATGGACCTGGCTGGCTCGTTGTTGCTCGCAGTAGCGCTGATGCTGATCATCGAGGGGGCGTTCCCCTTCGTGTTTCCCGTCGCCTGGCGCGACACGTTTCGTAGAATAGCTGAGCGGCCGCCGCATCATATCCGGATCGGCGGGCTGATCGTGATGGTGCTCGGGCTCATACTGCTGCTGCTCGCCACCTGATCCGGACGGCGCATCCGCCGTCCGTCCCGCCCGAATTCAGAATTTCCGATTCACATCGCGGCGCGCGTGGTCGCGCGCTGTTTCCCGTCGTAGGACCGTACCGATGTCGACCTGGTTACTTCCCGAGAATATCGCCGACGTGCTGCCGTCGGAAGCGCGCAAGATCGAGGAGCTGCGCCGCAGGCTGCTCGACCGCTTCCGTTCGTATGGCTACGAAATGGTGATGCCGCCGCTGCTCGAGTATCTCGAGTCGCTGCTGACGAGCGGCGGCGCCGACCTGCGCCTGCGCACCTTCAAGCTGGTCGACCAGCTGTCGGGCCGTACGCTCGGCCTGCGCGCGGACATCACGCCGCAGGTCGCGCGGATCGACGCGCACCTGTTGAACCGCCAGGGCGTGACGCGCCTCTGCTATGCGGGCCACGTGATGCATACGCGTCCGCGCGGCCTGCACGCGACGCGCGAGCAGATCCAGATCGGCGCCGAAATCTACGGGCATGCCGGGCTGGAAGCCGACCTCGAGATCCAGCAACTGATGCTCGATGCGCTGCATCTCGCAGGCCTGTCGCGCATCCGTCTCGACCTCGGCCACGCGGGCGTGCTCGCGGCGCTGCTGGCGCGCGACGCGCAGGCCGCGGAGCGTGGCGAGTCGCTGTACGACGCGCTGTCGGGCAAGGACGTGCCGCTGCTGAACGAACTGACCGACGATCTCGGTGCCGATACGCGCGCCGCGCTGCGGGCGCTGCCGCACCTCTATGGCGATGCGAGCGTGCTCGCCGAGGCGCGGACGCGGTTGCCGGTGCTGCCCGAAATCACGCGGGCGCTCGACGATCTGGCGCAACTCGCGGCGCAGGCGAAGGGTGCCGAAGTGGCGATCGATCTGGGCGACCTGCGCGGCTACGCGTATCACAGCGGCGCGATGTTCAGCGCCTACATCGACGGCGTGCCGAACGCGATCGCGCGCGGCGGCCGCTACGACCACGTCGGCCAGGCGTATGGTCGTGCGCGTCCGGCCACCGGCTTCTCGCTCGACCTGCGCGAGCTCGCCCGGATTTCGCCGGTCGAGGCTCGCGGTACCGCGATTCTCGCGCCGTGGGCGCAGGACGATGCGCTGAGCGCGGCCGTTGCGGCGCTGCGCGATGCGGGCGAGGTCGTGATCCAGGCGCTGCCGGGCCACGATCATGTGCTCGACGAGTTCGCCTGCGACCGTTCGCTCGTCGAGCGCGGCGGCGCATGGGTGGTCGAACCCCGATAAACAGGCGTTCGCGGGACGTGCTTCGGCGTGCATATCGTTGAAGCGAAACGGAAAAATTCGGAATCGCCCGCGAACATAGGTAGAATACGTTTTTAACCAGCTAACGAATCAACATGTCTGCCAGCGCAGTGAACGTGACTCCCGGGCGCAATGTCGTCGTCGTGGGAACGCCATGGGGTGATGAAGGCAAGGGCAAGATCGTCGACTGGCTGACGGACCACGCTAAGGGCGTCGTGCGTTTCCAGGGCGGTCACAACGCCGGCCACACCCTCATCATCGGCGGCAAGAAAACGATCTTGCGCCTCATTCCGTCGGGCATCATGCGTGAAGGCGTCGCCTGCTACATCGGCAACGGCGTCGTCCTGTCCCCCGAAGCACTGTTCAAGGAAATCGGCGAGCTGGAAGAGGCTGGCGTGAACGTGCGCGACCGCCTGTTCATTTCCGAAGCGACGACGCTGATCCTGCCGTACCACATCGCGATCGACCAGGCGCGCGAAGCGCGCAAGGGCGCGGGCAAGATCGGCACCACGGGCCGCGGCATCGGCCCCGCGTACGAAGACAAGGTCGGCCGCCGCGCGCTGCGCGTGCAGGACCTGTTCGACGCGAAGACCTTCGCCGACCGCCTGCGCGAAAACCTCGATTTCCACAACTTCGTGCTGACCCAGTACCTGGGTGGCGCGGCGGTCGATTTCCAGGCGACGCTCGACACGATGCTCGGTTATGCCGACCGCCTGAAGCCGATGGTGGCCGACGTGTCGCGCCGCCTGTACGACGCGAACAATGCGGGCCAGAACCTGCTGTTCGAAGGCGCACAAGGCACGCTGCTCGACATCGATCACGGTACCTATCCGTTCGTCACGTCGAGCAACTGCGTCGCGGGCGCGGCGTCGGCCGGCGCGGGCGTGGGCCCGCAGAAGCTCAACTACATCCTCGGTATCACGAAGGCGTATTGCACGCGCGTCGGCTCGGGCCCGTTCCCGAGCGAACTGTACGATGCGGACAACCCGCAGCGTCAGGACCAGGTCGGCGTCACGCTCGCGGACGTCGGCAAGGAATTCGGTTCGGTCACCGGCCGTCCGCGCCGCACGGGCTGGCTCGACGCGGCCGCGCTGCGCCGCTCGATCCAGATCAACGGCGTGTCGGGCCTGTGCATGACGAAGCTCGACGTGCTCGACGGCCTCGACGAAGTCAAGCTGTGCGTCGGCTACAAGATCGACGGCAAGGATGCGGACATCCTGCCGCGCGGTGCCGCCGACGTGGCCCGTTGCGAGCCCGTATACGAAACGTTTGCCGGCTGGAAGGAAAGCACGGTCGGCATCAAGACGTGGGACGCGCTGCCGGCGAATGCCCAGGCTTACCTGACCCGCGTCCAGGAAGTGGCCGGTGTGCCGGTCGACATGGTATCGACGGGCCCGGACCGCGACGAAACGATCCTGCTCCGCCATCCGTTCAAGGTGTAACCCCAGATGACGCAGCAAATCACGATGACGGCGGCAGACTTGATGACCGATCCGCGCAACGACGACAAGAACCTGTGGGTAGGCTGGGACGAATATCACCGTCTCATCGAGTTGCTCGCGCTCCAGGTGCATGCATCGGGCTGGAAGTTCGACCAGATCCTGTGCCTCGCGCGCGGCGGCCTGCGCGTCGGCGATCAACTGTCGCGCATCTACGACGTGCCGCTCGCGATCCTCGCGACGAGTTCGTACCGGGAAGCGGCCGGCACGGAGCAGGGCGAGCTCGACATCGCGCAGTACATCACGATGACGCGCGGCAACCTGGCGGGCAACGTGCTGCTGGTCGACGATCTCGTGGATTCGGGCGTCACGCTTGCGCGCGTGCAGGAGCACCTGAAGGAGCGCTACCCGTCCGTGACGGCCGTGCGTTCTGCCGTGCTCTGGTACAAGGGTTGCTCGAAGGTCAAGCCCGACTATCACACGCAGTATCTGCCGACGAATCCGTGGATTCATCAGCCGTTCGAGGAGTGGGACACGGTTCGCCCGCACAACCTCGAGGCGTGGATCAAGCGCGGTCGCGCCCAGCGCGACGGTTCGGGCGCATAAGCGGCCGGCCAATCGAAGGAAAGCCTTGTACGGCGCCGCTTGCGGCGCCGTTTTTCATTGGGGCGCCATGCACGCCGGCGGCGCGCGGGCCGCGGATCCGGTAGGCAGACGGCGCTGCCCCGGCTATGATTGGCAGCCCTGCCACAGCTTGCGCCGGATTGCATGCATGGCGTGGCTCACGTGGTTCCATGGCAACAGAGCAGGGCGGCGTTTCAAGGGGGCGCGAGTAGAATAGCGCTCGTTTTGTCCGACCCGGACCCGATTATTACGCTTCATATGAACGACACGATCCACGCGACCGACGCAGCACACGCGCCGCATTCGACGCAGCAACACTCGATGCGGGCGCTAGCGATAGCAGCCATCGGCGTCGTGTTCGGCGACATCGGCACCAGCCCGCTGTATTCGCTCAAGGAGGCGTTCAGCCCCGCACACGGCATTCCGCTCACCGAAGGATCGATCCTCGGCGTGATCTCGCTGCTGTTCTGGGCAATCATCCTGGTGGTCGGCATCAAGTACCTGCTGTTCGTGATGCGGGCGGACAACAACGGCGAAGGCGGCGTGCTCGCGCTGATGGCGCTGTCGTTGCGGCCGCTCGACTCGAAGACCCGCGTCGCGGGCGCGCTGATGGCGCTCGGGATATTCGGCGCATGCATGTTCTACGGGGACGCGGTGATCACGCCGGCGATCTCGGTGATGTCGGCGGTCGAAGGTCTCGAGATCGCGACGCCGCACCTGTCCCATCTCGTGATGCCGATCACGATCGTGATCCTGATCGCGCTGTTCTGGATCCAGCGCCACGGTACCGCGCTGGTCGGCAAGCTGTTCGGCCCGATCATGGTGCTGTGGTTCGTTGTGATTGCCGCGCTGGGCGTGTACCACATCGTGCGCGTGCCGGGCATCATGGCGGCCATCAACCCGTATTACGCCGCGTCGTTCATGTCGGAACATGTGCTGCAGGCCTATGTCGTGCTCGGCTCGGTCGTGCTGGTGCTGACCGGTGCGGAAGCGCTTTACGCGGACATGGGCCACTTCGGCGCGAAGCCGATCCGCATCGCCGCGTACGGGCTCGTGATGCCGTCGCTCGTGCTGAACTACTTCGGCCAGGGCGCGCTGCTGATCCAGAACCCGAAGGCGATCGAGAACCCGTTCTTCCTGCTGGCACCCGAATGGGGGCTGCTGCCGCTCGTCGTGCTGTCGACGGTCGCGACCGTGATCGCGTCGCAGGCGGTGATCTCGGGCGCGTATTCGCTGACGTCGCAGGCCATCCAGCTCGGCTACGTGCCGCGCATGAAAGTGCTGCATACGTCGGAACTGGCGATCGGCCAGATCTACGTGCCGGTCGTGAACTGGCTGCTGCTGTTCGTGATCCTCTGCATCGTCATCGGCTTCAAGAGCTCGGACAACCTCGCGGCCGCGTACGGCATCGCGGTGACGGCGACGATGGTGATCACGACCGTGCTCGCCGCGGTCGTGATGGTGAAGGTATGGAACTGGAACCGGCTGCTGGTCGGCGCGATCATCGCCGTGTTCCTCGCGGTCGATCTCGGCTTTTTCGGCGCGAACCTGCTGAAGGTTGCGCAGGGCGGCTGGCTGCCGCTCGGCATCGGCGCGTTGCTGTTCTTCCTGCTGATGACCTGGTACAAGGGGCGTCACATCGTCAAGGAGCGCACGGCCGCCGACGGTATTCCGCTCGAGCCGTTCCTGCAGGGCCTGCTCGCACATCCGCCGCATCGTGTGTCGGGCACCGCGATCTACCTGACCGGCAACGACAAGCTCGTGCCCGTCAGCCTGCTGCACAACCTGAAACACAACAAGGTGCTGCATGAGCGGACCATTTTCCTCACGTTCGTGACGCGCGATTTTCCCTACGTGCGCGACGACAAGCGCCAGACCGCGCGTGATGCGGGCGGCGGGCTGTACATCGTGAAGGCCGAGTACGGCTTCAACGAGACGCCCGACGTGAAGGCCGTGCTCGAGGAATTCGGCCGCACGCACGACATGACGTTCGAACTGATGGACACGTCGTTCTTCCTCGCGCGCGAAACGGTCGTGCCGACGCATCTGCCCGGGATGTCGATCTGGCGTGAGCGCGTGTTCGCATGGATGCACCAGAACGCGGCGAAGCCGACCGACTTCTTCTCGATTCCGGCGAACCGCGTGGTCGAGCTCGGCACGAAGATCGAGATCTGACCGGGTGCGGCGCGCGGGTCGTTCAGCCGCGCGCCGCCGAGTCCGCCGACCAGGCAATCAGGCCGCGATCGTCCGCATCGCTGGCCGCGGCCGCAGCCGTATAGCGCTGCGTATCCCGCGCAACCCAATCCAGATAACCGCGTATCCAGTATCGGCAGCCGTCGACAAGGCCGCGCACGCGCGTGTCGGCATGCTGGGCGAGTGCATCGGCGCAGAGGACGAATGCGCTGATCTCGGCGCGCACACGCTCGGCCGTGTAGTCGACGCTGGCCTGCAGCGTATGGCCGCGGGAAGCGTGGATCATCACCATGTTCCGGAACTGCCCGGGCTGGCACGCTTCGACGCCAACGCTCTGGATGTCGTTGCTCCAGCAGACGATATGGTTCGCGTGCCGGAACAGTGTCTGGATTTCCGGCCGATGGAACGTATCGGGCGGGACGGCACCGGCATTGGCCGCGTCCGCCAGCGCGAGGCAAGGATTCATCCCGCTCGTGTGACGCCGGATCGTTTCGTATTGCTGCACTGCGATCGGCTCCGTCCTCAGGTGGCCGATAATCTGCAGTCCGGCCGTGGTGGCCCACAGGCGCATGCCTTGTGCGAAGCGCGCGAAATGTTCGGCCGACAGGCGTGCGCGCAGGCGCTGGCACACATCGAGCCATGCTCGCTCGCCATATATGGGCTGGGGGCCGGTACATTCGTAGTCGAGCACATCGATCATCGCGGTCAGATTGCGCAACGTATCGGGGCCGACCGGCTCGACGCGATCGACGAACAGGTCGTCGACGAGAAAGAACCACACGAAATAATCGGCGAGCGCCTGCAGCAGGGAAGGATCGGCGTTCGGGTAACAGCGCGCGGCGAGCCAGCCGTATCGGGTGCGTACGACGCGTTCCCGGTAGGCGTCGCTGATGAGCAGGCCGTATGCGTCGGCCCACTCGAGCATGCGCGATTCGATTCGCTCGACGTGCGGTGAACAGGCGCCGGCCCACGGCACGTCGAAAACGGGCACGCGCAATGCGGCCAGTTCGGTTTTCAGATGATCGTCTGTCATGGTTCCCCGATCCATTTTCGCGAATCCGTCCCGGTTCGCCGGTCAGGCGAATACCGGATGCAATGCGTCGCGAATCGACTGCAAAAAAGCGAGGCCGAAATACGGGAGGCAGGATATTCACCGGGCATGCGAGCGCCGCGGAGAATGCTGTCGCTGAACGGCAAGACCGCTGCCCAATACAGAAGAATCAAAATACGGCCGTTCGAAAACTTATTTTATGTGTCGCTTGTGAAGCGTCAAGAAAACGCATGTCGCAATGCGGATTGTTTAATTTGCCGATTAAACGCAGGGGAATGACGATGGAAACGCGCATATTCGGTTTTCATCCCGGATATCGGAAATGCAAACGACGACTCAATAAAAAAACCCGCCGGGAGGCGGGTTTTTTTGTGCGGAGACGCTTTTTGCGTGCTCAGCGCTTCAGCTTCGCGAACGCCGCGGCCATTGCGCCGGCCGGTTCCGGCTCGCGCGAACGCTGCGGGCGGGCGGCGCCGCGCCCCGCGTTGCCGCGGTCCTGGCTGCTGCGCGACGACATGCCGGGCGCTGCTGCCTCGTCGTCGAGGCGCATCGTCAGCGCAATCCGCTGGCGTTTCACGTCGACGTCGAGCACCTTCACCTTGACGACCTGGCCGGCCTTCACGACTTCGTGCGGGTCCTTGATGAACTTCGTCGACATCGCGGACACATGGACGAGCCCGTCCTGGTGCACGCCGATATCCACGAACGCGCCGAACGCGGCGACGTTCGTCACGACGCCTTCGAGCGTCATGCCCGGCACGAGATCCGACACCTTCTCGACGCCTTCGCGGAACGTGGCCGTCTTGAATTCCGGACGCGGATCGCGGCCCGGCTTCTCCAGTTCGGCCAGGATGTCGCGCACGGTCGGCAGGCCGAAACGTTCGTCAACAAATTCCGTCGGGGACAGGCCCGACAACGCTTCGCGGTTGCCGAGCACGTCGTCGATGCGCTTGCTGATCTTCGCGAGCATCCGCTCGACGACCGGATACGCTTCCGGGTGCACCGACGAGCGGTCGAGCGGATTCTCGCCGCCGTTGATGCGCAGGAAGCCGGCGGCCTGTTCGAAGGTCTTGTCGCCGAGGCGCGGAACCTTGCGCAGGTGCTCGCGCGACGGGAACGGGCCGTTTGCGTCGCGGTAGTCGACGATGTTGCGCGCGAGCGTCGCGTTCAGGCCCGACACGCGCGCCAGCAGCGCGGCCGACGCGGTGTTCGCGTCGACGCCGACCGCGTTCACGCAATCCTCGACGACCGCGTCGAGCGAGCGGGCCAGTTCGCGCTGGTTCACGTCGTGCTGGTACTGGCCGACGCCGATCGCCTTCGGCTCGATCTTCACGAGCTCGGCGAGCGGGTCCTGCAGGCGGCGCGCGATCGATACGGCGCCGCGCAGCGACACGTCCATGTCGGGGAATTCCTTCGCCGCGAGTTCGGACGCCGAGTAGACCGACGCGCCGGCTTCCGACACGACGATTTTCTGCAGGCGCAGCTCCGGATGTTTTGCGATCAGTTCGCTCGCGAGCTTGTCGGTTTCGCGCGATGCGGTGCCGTTGCCGATGCTGATCAGCTCGGCCTGCGTTTGCGCGGCGAGGCGCGCGAGTTTTGCGATCGAGCCGTCCCAGTCGCGGCGCGGCTCGTGCGGGTAGATCGTGTCGGTCGCGAGCACCTTGCCGGTGCGGTCGACGACCGCGACCTTCACGCCCGTGCGCAGGCCGGGGTCGAGACCGATCACGGCCTTCGGGCCTGCCGGCGCGGCCAGCAGCAGGTCGTTCAGGTTGCGCGCGAACACGCGGATCGCTTCGGTTTCGGCCGTTTCGCGCAGCTGCGTGAGGAGTTCGTTCTCGATGTGCGGCTGCACCTTCACGCGCCAGCACCAGCGGCATACGTCGGACAGCCATTTGTCGGCCGGGCGGTTCTGGTTCGCGATGCCGAAATGGCGCGCGATCATCGCCTCGCCGGGATGCGGCACCTGGGCGTCGAGCTCTTCGCCGAGGCCGAGCTTGATCGTCAGCACACCCGCGTTGCGGCCGCGGAACAGTGCGAGGGCGCGGTGCGACGGCACGGTCCTGATCGTTTCCGCGTAGTCGTAATAGTCGCGGAATTTCTCGCCTTCCTCGTTTTCCTTGCCCTCGACGACGGCCGACGACACGACGCCCTGGCTGTGCAGGTAATCGCGCAGCTTGCCGAGCAGCTCGGCCGTTTCGCCGAACTGTTCGGACAGGATGTCGCGCGCGCCGTAGAGCGCGGCCTTCACGTCGGCAACGCCCTTGTCGGCGTCGACGTACGCGGCCGCCTCGGCCTGCGGGTCGAGCAGCGGGTTCGCGAGCAGGGCCTGTGCGAGCGGCTCGAGGCCGGCCTCGCGGGCGATCTGAGCACGCGTGCGGCGCTTCGGCTTGTACGGCAGATAAAGGTCTTCGAGCACCTGCTTGCTGTCGGCCGCGTCGATCGCGGCGCGCAGCTCGTCGGTCAGCTTGCCCTGTTCGTCGATGCTCGACAGGATCGCCGCGCGGCGGTCCTCGAGCTCGCGCAGATACAGGAGGCGCTCCTCGAGCTGGCGCAACTGCGTGTCGTCCAGGTTGCCGGTCACTTCCTTGCGGTACCGGGCAATGAACGGAACGGTCGAGCCTTCGTCGAGGAGTTGCACGGCCGCCGCGACCTGGCGCGGCTGGACGGACAGTTCGGTGGCGATGCGCTGTACGATCTTGAGTGCTACGGTTTCCGTCATGTCGTGGATGATCTGCCTGCTGAAATCGCGGCGCGGGCCGGCAGGCCCGAAGCGGCGGGCTGCGTGGCGGGCCCGACGGGCCAGATGCCGCGGGTGAGTGAAGCGGGGCATTTTGCCATAAATGGCGGAGCGTCCAGCCGGGGGTGATAGAATTTGACACATGTCCCGCAGCTTTCCTACGACGTTGCCAACTTCCCGAATTTCTCTCGTCGCGCTCGGCGCAGCGCTCGCCGCGGCTTTGTCTGCCGGGCCTTCCGGTGCGTTCGCGCAAGCTTCGGGCGCCACCGCGCCGGCCAACGCCGCGGCTGCACCCGGGACGGCCGCGGCCGCACCGGATTTCGACGCCCGTCAAAAAGTGCTCAATCAACGCTCCGCGGAAAACGATTATCGTTATGCGGTGGCCGAGCACGATTGCTACAGCAAGTTCTTCGTCAATCACTGTCTCGGCAAGGCGCGTGACCAGATGCGCGACGAGCGGGCGAGCATCCGCCAGGAGCAGCTCGCGCTCAACGACGAGCAGCGGGCGGTGCGCGCGCAGCAGCGCGACCAGCAGCAGGCGCTGAAGCAGGCGCAGGACGCGGCGGAAGCGCCGCAGCGCGCGGCGAACGACGCGGCAAACGCCGCTGCGTTCCGCGACAAGCAGGAGCAGAATGCGCTGAAGCAGGCGCAGCGCGGCGCGGAAGGGCCGCAGCGCGCGGCGAACAAGCAGGCGTACGACCAGAAGCAGGGCGACTTCCAGCGCAAGCTCGACCAGGCGCACCAGCAGGCCGCGCAGAAGGCGCAGGAGCGGGCGGACAACGCGGCGCGCTACGAGCAGAAGCAGAAGGAAGCCGAGCAGCACAAGGCCGATGTCGAGCGGCGTCAGAAGGAAGCGACCGAAAAGGCGCAGCAGAAGCAACAGCAGGGGCAGTAACGTGTTGGATTGATCCGGAATCAGTCTCGTGCGCGCTGGCACGCCAGCCGGCGCGCTGCTTCGATGAGGAGGCAACTATGCAAAACCGTCACACGGAACAGCAGCAGGAATTGCACAACCGTTTGGCTGCATTGCAGGAGCAGCACCAGCAGCTCGCTCGGGAGATCGAGCTGAAGGAAGGACACTCCGACATCGACGACATCACGCTGCACCGGCTGAAGAAGGAAAAGCTGGCGGCCAAGGACAAAATCATTTTGCTGCAATCGCAGCTGGAACCGGATAAGCGCGCCTGAGCGCGGCCTGGCAAGCGCCGGCGCCGCCCGGGCGCTGGACACAGGAACGCTTGCCTTGAATTCACCGCTTGAAGCCACCCCCGATGCCCGGCGCGACGAGTCGTCCGCCGGGCGCGCTCGTGAGCCCGAAGGCACCTTTGAACTGAGCCGCAAGCGCGTCGACGAACTCGACACGATTTTCGGCGAGGGCGGATTGCTCGCGCGCGCGCTCGACGGCTATCGGCCGCGTACCTCGCAGATCGAGATGGCGCGCGCCGTCGCGTCCGCGATGGAGGCGTCCGCTCGCCGGATGCCCGAGCCCGAGATCTTCGAAACCCGCAAGCGGCCGGCGCGTCGCCTCGGCGACGGCGACAAGGCGGCCGAGCCGGGCGCGGACGCCGCCGCAGCCGAGCCCGACAGCGATGCCGGGGACAACACGCTGATCGTCGAGGCCGGCACGGGGACGGGCAAGACCTATGCGTACCTCGTGCCCGCGATGCTGTGGGGCGGCAAGGTGATCGTGTCGACCGGCACGAAACACCTGCAGGACCAGCTGTTCCAGCGCGACATCCCGACCGTGCGCAACGCGCTGGCGGTGCCGGTGTCGGTCGCGATGCTCAAGGGGCGCGCAAACTACCTGTGCCACTACTACCTGCAACGCACGGCCGACAACGGCCGGCTGCCGTCGCGGCAGGATACGGCCTACCTGCAGGAAATCGTCCGTTTCGCGAAGATCACGAAGAGCGGCGACAAGGCCGAGCTCGCGAGCGTGCCGGAAACGGCGCCGGTCTGGTCGATGGTCACGTCGACGCGCGACAACTGCCTTGGCCAGGAATGCCCGCATTACAAGGAATGCTTCGTGATGCAGGCGCGGCGCGAGGCGCAGCAGGCCGACGTCGTCGTCGTCAACCACCACCTGTTCTTTGCGGACATCATGCTGCGCGACACGGGGATGGCCGAGCTGCTGCCGAACGCGAACACGGTCATCTTCGACGAAGCGCACCAGTTGCCGGAAACGGCGACGCTGTTCTTTGGCGAGACGCTGTCGACGACGCAGATTCTCGAACTCGCACGCGACACGGTAGCTGAAGGCCTGAGCCATGCGCGCGACGCGGTCGAATGGGTGAAGCTCGGCGGCGATCTCGAGCGCGCGGCGCGCGACTTGCGCCTGGCGTTCGCGAACGACCAGATCGTCCGGATGTCGCTCGCCCAGCTCGGCGACGATCACCCGATGTTCGGCGCGCTCGACGCGCTCGAGGCCGCGCTCGATGCGCTTGCGTCGGCGCTTGCCAGCCAGGCCGAACGGGCGGAATCGCTCGGCGCGTGCCTGCGGCGCGCACGCGAACTGCAGGACCTGCTGGCCGGCTGGGTCGCGCCCGGCGCGACGGAGGCGGCTGCGAAGGCCGACGCGGCGGCGGCCGGCGACAAGGCGGCATCCGACGGCGATCCGAACGAGAAGGTGCGCTGGGTCGAAGTGTTCGCGCACACGGTCCAGCTGCACGAAACGCCGCTGTCGGTCGCGCCGATCTTTGCCAAGCAGCGCGCGGGTGTGCCGCGTGCATGGGTGTTCACGTCGGCCACGCTGTCGGTGCGCGGCGATTTCACGCACTACGCGGCACAGATGGGCCTCAGCTCGCGTCGTTCGATGACGCTCGCGAGCCCGTTCGACTACCAGTCGCAAGGGCTGCTGTACGTGCCGCGCAACCTGCCGCAACCGTCTTCGCCGGCGTTTACCGATGCCGTCTTCGACGCCGCGCTGCCGGCGATCGAGGCGTCCGGTGGCGGCGTCTTCATGCTGTGCACGACGCTGCGCGCGGTCGACCGGATCGCGTCGAAGCTGCGCGACGTGATCGAATCGCGCGGCTGGAACACGCCGCTGCTCGTGCAGGGCGATGCGAGCCGTACCGAACTGCTCGACCGTTTCCGTGCATACGGCAATGCGATCCTGGTCGGCAGCCAGAGTTTCTGGGAAGGCGTCGACGTGCGCGGCGATGCGCTGTCGCTCGTCGTGATCGACAAGCTGCCGTTCGCGCCGCCGGACGATCCGGTGCTCGCCGCGCGCCTCGATGCGCTGACGAAGAAGGGGCTGAGCCCGTTCGCCGTGCACCAGTTGCCGCAGGCCGTGATCACGCTGAAGCAGGGCGCGGGCCGCCTGATTCGCGCGGAGACGGATCGCGGCGTGCTGATGATCTGCGACACGCGGCTCGTCGACAAGCCCTACGGGCGCCGGATCTGGCAGAGCCTGCCGCCGTTCAAGCGGACTCGCGAGATCGCGGTCGTCCAGGACTTCTTCGACGAGCACCGTTCCGCAAAGCGCACGTGACGACGCGCGCGGCGCTCGTCGCGCGCTCGCACCGACGCTGCCTGAGCGCGGCGCCAATAAAAAACCCGGCTCGACGGCCGGGTTTTTTGTTCGTGCAGCGGGCGCTGCATGGTGCTTTCGTCAGAATTGCCACCACGATTTCTTCGCGCCGGGGCGCGAGTGGCCCGTGACGTACGGGCTGTCGGGGAACGTGCCTGCGAGCACGCGCTTCGTGTCCTCGGCGAGTTGCGGCTGGTTCAGCTTGCCGTACGACAGGATCATGATGTGCAGCGCGTCCTCGATCGCCGGGGCGCCCTTGTAGTCCTTGATCGCGAGCTGCGCACGGTTGATGGCCGCGACGTAGGCGCCACGCCGGTAGTAGTAGTCGGCCGCGTGCACTTCATGCGACGCGAGCGCGTTGACGATGTAGCGCATGCGCGCGGCGGCGTCGGGCGCGTACTTGCTCTTCGGGAAGCGGTCGACGACGACCTTGAACGCATCGTACGATTCACGCAGTGCCTGCGGATCGCGCTCGCTCATGTCCTGGCCGGAGAACCGGCCGAACAGGCCGAGATCGTCGTTGAAGTGGATCATCCCCTTCAGGTAGTACGCGTACGGGATATCCGGATGATCCGGGTGGAGCTGGATGAAGCGATCGACGGCCTGGTCGGCGGCGGCCGCTTCGTTGTCCTTCCAGTTGCAGTACGCAACGTTGATCTGCGCCTGTTGTGCGAAGTGGCCGAACGGATCGCGACCTTGCAGCGATTCGAAATATTTCGCGCACTTGCCCCAGTCGCCGCCGGACAGTGCGTCCTGGGCCTCTGAGTATAATTTGTTGTTCGACCAGGTAGCCGTCTCGTCCTGCTTCTGCGGCAAGCCGTGGCAGCCGGCGATGAGGGCCGCGGCCGCTACCGCCGCAGCCCGGGCGGCGACGGTTCTGGCCGTGCGTTTGGTCGAATTCATCATGCTCGCATGTCCTAGCTTCAAGTCTCGGTGACCCAGTCTAAATGACCCGTTCAAGTTCGCAGAATGCCCAGCCGGGCACACCAAATCGCGAAGATTATAGCCCAAGCGATCGGCCCGCCGACGCTGCGTCGGGGGATTCCCTCGATGACGATCTGGCCGGCGACGCCATGCAGGCGCCCGTCGTGCCGTCCGCGGCGGCCGACGACGCGCCGCGCGTCGTCGAAGTGCCGCTGTCGCTCGCGGGTGAGCGCCTCGACAAGGCGCTCGCCCAACTGTTCCCTGAATTCTCGCGTAGCCGCCTGCAGAGCTGGATCGAGGCGCAGCGCGTGCTCGTCGACGGCGCGCCGGCGAAGATCCGCCAGCCGGTGCCGCTCGGCGCCAGGATCGAGCTCGTGCCCGACCTGCTCCCCGAGCAGCTCGCCTTTACGCCGGAACCGGTGCCGCTCGACGTGATCTACGAGGACGACGCGCTCGTGGTCATCAACAAGCCGGCCGGCCTCGTCGTGCATCCGGCCGCCGGCAACTGGAGCGGCACGATCCTCAACGGGCTGCTGCATCGCTATGGCGACGCGGCGGCCGGCCTGCCGCGCGCGGGGATCGTCCACCGGCTCGACAAGGAGACATCGGGCCTGATGGTGGTGGCGCGTACGCTGGCCGCGCAGACGGATCTCGTGCGCCAGTTGCAGGCCCGCACGGTGAAGCGCCGCTATTTCGCGCTCGTGTGGGGCACGATGCCCGAGGAAGGCACGATCGATGCGCCGATCGGCCGCGATCCGCGCGAACGCACGCGCATGGCCGTCGTCACCGGCGCATCGGGCAAGCCCGCGCGCACGCATTTCCGCACGGTTGACACATGCCTGTGGCAACGTCAGCCGGTTTCGGCGATCCAGTGCGATCTCGAGACCGGCCGCACGCACCAGATCCGCGTGCACTGCGCGCATGCCGGCCACCCGCTGCTCGGCGACCCCGTGTACGGGCGCGCGCGCGGCAAGCGCTCGGTCGCGCCGTTGCCGGACGGTTTCGCGCGGCAGGCGCTGCATGCATGGCGGCTCGGTCTCGTACACCCGGTCACGGGCAAGGCGATGCAGTGGCGCTGCCCGCTGCCGGACGACATGAACGCCCTCGTCGCGGCGCTCGGCTTCGGGCAGGGCGACGAGGAATTCGACGACGATGACGGTGTCTACGACGATGACGATTTCGGCGGCGAGTATCACGACGATGAGCCGTACCTGGACGATGAGGAGGAGTGAGTGCCGATGACGAACCTGGCGCCGTTGACGTGGCAGGACTGCGTACAGCCCGACTGGCAGGTGTCGCCGCGCGTGCGCGCGCTGATCACGACGCGCGACGGCGGGGTGAGCGAAGGCCCGTACGGGCGCTGGCAGGGCGCGGAAGCTCTGCCGGGCGGGATGAATCTCGGCCTGCATACCGGTGACGATCCGGCTCGTGTCGCCGCGAATCGCGCGCGCCTGCTCGCGCTGGCTGGCCAGTCGAGCGCCGCGTGGCTCGAGCAGGTTCACGGCGCGCAGATCGTGCGCGCGGACGAGGTGATCGCGGCGGCAGACGCGGCGACAAACGCAGGGGTCGCGCCGGTGCAGGCCGACGCGAGTGTCACCGACCGTGCCGGCGCCGTCTGCGTCGTGATGGTCGCGGATTGCCTGCCGGTGCTGCTGTGCGACACGCAGGGCCGCGCCGTCGGCGCCGCGCATGCGGGCTGGCGCGGGCTGGCGGCCGGCATCGTCGAACAGACGGCGGCGCGGGTCGCGGCACTCGCGGGCGGTGCGACGGACGCGCTTCATGCTTACCTCGGGCCGGCGATCGGCCCGCGGGCGTTCGAGGTCGGCGCCGACGTGCGTGACGCGTTTCTCGACACGGCCCCGCAGTCGGAGCATGATGAAACCCGGCTTGCGTTCGTCGCGATCGACGGCGCGCCCGGCAAGTTCCTGGCCGATCTCTACGCGCTCGCGCGCTTGCGTCTTGCCCGTGCGGGCGTGGCGCACGTGAGCGGCGGGACGGCCTGCACGGTCACCGAGCAGGCGCGCTTCTATTCGTACCGGCGCGACCGCGTGACGGGCCGCATGGCGGCGGCGATCTGGCTGGCGGATTGACGGGATGCGCATGGGCGCGGAATTTGTCGCGCTGCAAAATCGGGTTATCTCGATTTTGCAGCGGCCATGCCGCGTTACGTGCGCGGCTGAATGAAAAATGCGAAGTCAAGTCAATCAAAATGTTTTATGTTTCGCCGGAACCCTTGTCCCACCTGTTGCGCGAGGATTATCTCCGTGCGGAATTGTTCAGCGGTTTGATATGGCGCTTCACATGGGGAAAACGATAATGATAAAAATACCGCACTGCGGCAGAATCTGGAGACGCCTCTCCAGAGCATGACGGCCCGGCTCGCAGCCGGCACGCCGCGCGCGAGCAGGATTTCACGATAGACGCTCACGAATCACCGGTAAGGCAGGTAATGACAGCATCGAAAAAATCGTCGACGTCCGCTGAAGCGGGCACTTCCTCGGGCAGCATTGGTTTCGATCCGGCCGCCCAGCCGATGCAGCAGATGTTCGAGTCGTGGTTGAACGCGTGGCGCGGTTTTGCGGATCCGGCACGTGCCGCGACTGCGTCGGCCACCGTGAATCCGTTCGCGACATTCCAGTTTCCGACCTCGTTTCCGTTCCAGGTGCCGTCGATGCCCGATTTCGGCGCGATGGCGTCGCCGTTCGCCGGGCTGAAGCTGCCGGCCGCCGCGATTCCCCCCGAGCGGCTTCAGGCGTTGCAGGCCGACTACGCGCGCGATTGCATGGCGCTGATGCAGCAGGCCGCCGCCGCGAAGCTCGAGTCGCCCGAACTGAAGGACCGCCGCTTCAGCGGCGATGCATGGAAGGCGTCGCCGGCGCATGCGTTCGCGGCGGCCTGGTATCTGCTCAACGCACGCTATCTGCAGGAACTGGCCGACGCGCTTCAGACCGATCCGAAGACGCGCGAGCGCATTCGTTTCACGGTCCAGCAGTGGACGGCCGCCGCCGCGCCGAGCAACTTCCTCGCACTCAATCCCGACGCACAGAAATCGATTCTCGAGACGCAGGGCGAAAGCCTGCGGCAGGGGATGATGAACCTGCTCGGCGACCTGCAGCGCGGCAAGATTTCGCAGACCGACGAATCGCAGTTCGTGGTCGGCAAGAACCTCGGGTGTACTGAAGGTGCGGTCGTCTACGAGAACGACCTGATCCAGCTGATCCAGTACACGCCGAAGACGGACAAGGTGTTCGAGCGGCCGCTCCTGATCGTCCCGCCGTGCATCAACAAGTTCTACATCCTCGACCTGCAGCCCGAGAATTCGCTCGTCGCGCATGCGCTGTCGAACGGCCATCAGGTGTTCCTCGTGTCGTGGCGCAACGCGGACGCATCGGTCGCGCACAAGACGTGGGACGACTACATGAACGAAGGGCTGCTCGCGGCGATCGACGCCGTGCAGCAGGTGAGCGGCCGCGAGCAGATCAACACGCTCGGCTTCTGCGTCGGCGGCACGATGCTCGCGACTGCGCTCGCGGTGCTCGCCGCGCGCGGCGAACATCCGGTCGCGTCGATGACGCTGCTCACCGCGATGCTCGACTTCAGCGATACCGGCATCCTCGACGTGTTCGTCGACGAGGCGCACGTGCAGATGCGCGAGCAGACCATCGGCGGCAAGAACGGCACGCAGCCGGGGCTGATGCGCGGCGTCGAGTTCGCGAACACGTTCTCGTTCCTGCGGCCGAACGACCTCGTGTGGAACTACGTCGTCGACAACTACCTGAAGGGCCGCACGCCGGCGCCGTTCGACCTGCTGTACTGGAACGGCGATTCGACGAGCCTGCCGGGCCCGATGTACGCGTGGTACCTGCGCAATACCTATCTCGAGAACAAGTTGCGCGAGCCGGGCGCGTTGACCGTGTGCGGCGAATCGGTCGACCTGACGCTGATCGACGTGCCGACCTTCATCTACGGCTCGCGCGAGGATCACATCGTGCCGTGGCAGACGGCCTATGCGTCGACGTCGATCCTGTCGGGCCCGCTGAAGTTCGTGCTCGGCGCGTCGGGGCACATCGCGGGCGTGATCAATCCGCCGGCGAAGAAGAAGCGCAGCTACTGGATCAATGACAGCGACCTGCCCGAATCGGCGGACGACTGGTTTGCCGGTGCGACCGAGCATCCGGGAAGCTGGTGGACGACCTGGGTCGAGTGGCTCGACCAGTACGGCGGCCGCAGGGTGGCGCCGCCCGCCCAGCCGGGTTCCGCACAGTTCCCGGTGATCGAGCCGGCGCCGGGCCGGTACGTATTGCAGCGCGATTGACGAAAGACGGACAGCGGCGCACGCTGTCCGGTGCACCGCAGTTTTTTTAACAGGGCCGGTAGCGATGCGCCGTGTCGTGCGGGCCTGGAGGAAAGGGAAATGACGGACGTAGTGATCGTATCGGCCGCGCGGACCGCGGTCGGCAAATTCGGCGGTTCGCTTGCGAAGATTGCGGCGCCCGAACTGGG
>JABLTH010116413.1_pt1 | contig 80587 bp, 74 predicted proteins | sample 7875711 | NCBI WGS metagenome assembly JABLTH01 (sample SAMN14941262, study PRJNA633318) | bioreactor metagenome | isolation source: bioreactor | place: China | collected 2019-03-05 | reverse complement strand
GTCCGAGCTGGGCCAGGGCTCGCGGTTCATCGTCGCGCTCTGATCGGCGCCGTTTCGATCGCGAGGGCGGGGCAAGCCCCGCCCCTACGGTTGTGCCGCACCTATAATCGGCAGCTCGATGGCACGTTTCGCCGGTCGATGGTCGTTCCCCGCGCTCGCGTTCGCGGTGCCGTTCGCGGTGTACGTCGCGACGGCGGCGCCGGGCGTGGTGACGACGGACTCGGGCGAGCTCGCCGGCGTCTGCACGACCCTCGGCATCGCGCACCCGAGCGGCTATCCGCTGTTCACCCTGCTCGGTCACGCGTGGACGTGGCTGCCGCTGCCGGGCGATCCGGTGCGGCGGCTGAACCTGTTCGCGGCCTTCTGCACCGCCGTCTCGGCCGCCCTGTTCTTCGGCGTGGCGCGGCTCGTGTTCGACGCGTGCACCCCGCTTCCGAAGAAAGGCAGGGCCGCGCCGCCGCGCGACGACACCGCGCGCGACGTCGCCGCGCTCGCCGCCGCCCTGTTCTACGCGTTCGCGCGCACGGTCTGGCAGCAGGCGACCTCGCTCGAGGTCTACGCCTTGCACCTCGCGCTCGTCATGGCGGTGCTCCTGCTGTTCTTCCGGGCCTGGTCGCGCACACCGGACCGGACCCTCGACTGGCTCCTGTTCGCGGGCGCGGTGGGGCTCGCGTTCACCAACCACCTGACGACGATCGTGCTCGCGCCCGCGCTCGTCGTCCTGTTCTTCGCGAAACGTGGCGCGGGCGCGAAGACGTGGCGCCTCCTGGGCCTCATGGCGCTGCCGTTCGCGGCCGCGCTCCTCGTCTACCTGTACCTGCCGCTGCGCAGCGCGATGCACCCCGTGTTCGACTGGGGCGGCGTGTCGCGCGGTCTCGCGAAGCTGCAGTACCACCTCTCGGGAAAGCAGTACCAGGTGTGGATGTTCTCGGGCGCGTGGGGCCCGCAGCTCAAGCGCTTCGGCACGCTCCTGCCGTGGCAGCTCGGCGTCGTGGGGATCGTGCTCGCGCCGTTCGGGATCGTGCGCGCGTTCCGGGCCGGGCGTGCGCTCGGCGCGGGGCTCCTCTTGCTCGTCCTCGGCCCGCTCGCCTACGCGATCAACTACCAGATTCCCGACATCGACGCCTACTTCCTCGCCGCCTTCGCCGGCCTCGTGCTGCTCGCCGCGCTCGGCGCGTGGACGGCGGTGCAGGAGCGGCGGGAGGCGGCGTACGCGCTCCTCGTCCTGCCCGCGCTCGCGCTCGCCGTCAACGGGTCGCGCTGCGACGCGTCCCGCGACATCGCCGTGCAGGACTTCGTGTCGAACGTCGCCGCCAACGTCGAGACCGGCGCCGTGCTCGTCACCGCGGACTGGGAACACTTCGACTCGGCGTTCTGGTACCGGCAGCAGGTCACGGGCTTCCGCCCCGACATCACGCTGCTCAACGTGAACCTCCTGCGCCGCACGTGGTACCCGGACCAGATGGCGCGCTGGTACCCCGCGACGTGGCGCCTCGTCGAGCCCGAGGTGCGCGCGTTCCTGCCGGAGCTCGAGCGCTTCGAGTCGGGGCAGCCGTTCGACGCGGCCCGGCTGCAGGGCGCGTACGAGGCGGTGATCGACGCGCTGATCGCGAAGTCCCTCGCCGCGGGCCGCCCGGTGTACGTGAGCCCGCGGGCGCTGCGCCTCGAGCCCGCGATCGCAAAGAGCCTCCCGAAGGCGCCGGCCGGGTTTCTCGTGCGCGTCGCGGGCCCGGGGGCACCGCCCGAGGCGTCGTGCCGCTTCGACGCCGAACGGCTCGCCGCGCTCACGCCGGCGGGCGACGACGACGACACGCGCGAGCTCCTGGCCGAGGCCGCCGCCGGCGTCGAGCGCTGCGCGCGCTACGCCGCGGCCACCGGGCGCGGCGGCGATCCCGCGGCGCTCCAGGCGCTCGAGGCACGCCTCGCGCGCGCGGCACGGTCCTCGTCGTAACATTCCGATCGGAGGTGTCATGGGTTCGACCTCGATCGTCCCGTTCCTCTCCGTACGCACCGGCGCGCGCGCCCTCGCGTTCTACGAGGCCGCTTTCGGGGCCACGGTCCCGTACCGCATCGAGGACGACGCCGGCAGCGTCGTCGCCCGCCTCTCCGTCAACGGCGCGGAGTTCTGGGTCGCCGACGAGGCCCCGGATTTCGAGAACTTCAGCCCGCCCGCGCTCGGCGGCAGCACGGTGCGACTGCTGCTCGTGGTCGACGATCCCGACGCGTGGTTCGCACGCGCGGTCGCGGCGGGCGCGACGGAGGTGTACCCGCCCGGCGATCACCACGGCTGGCGGGTGGGCCGCGTGCGCGATCCCTTCGGGCACCACTGGGAGATCGCGAAGGAACTCGCGGCGGACGGCGGTGCCGCGTGAGTGCACGCCGGCTGCGGCCGCTCGCGGCGCTGGCCCTGTTCGTCACGGCAGCGCTTGGAGCGACGCCCACGACGGACGACCTGCAGACGACGCTCGGCCCGAAGCTCGAGGCCCTCGCCGCACGCAGCGGCGGCACGGTGGCCGTCACCGTCGTGCACCTGCCGACCGGCCGCCGCGCCTCGGTCAACGGCGGCACGCGCATGCCGATGATGAGCGTCTTCAAGCTGCCGCTCGCGCTGGCGACGCTCGCCGCGGTCGACGACGGCACACGCGCGCTGGGCGAGCCCGTGCCGCTGCGCGCGGACGAACTCCGCCACACGTACAGCGTCGTCGCCGAGCGCTGGGCCAAGGGCGAGACCGCGCCCACGCTCGAGACCCTCGTGCGCGAGGCCGTGCAGACCAGCGACAACACCGCCGGCGAGAAGCTCGTCCTCCTGAACGGCGGTGGCCCGGCGATCACGGCCCGCCTGCGCGGCATGGGCCTCGCGGGCGTCGACGTCGCCGAGCAGGAGATCGAGATCTTCGCCCGCACCGAGTGCCCCGGCGCGCCGCGCCCCGCCGGCGGCTGGACGCCCGCGACCTTCGCCGCGTGCCCGCGCGCATCGCGCGCGAAGCAGGTCGCGGCGCTGCGCCACGAGGCCGCGGCGCCGCCGAACGGCGCCACGTCGGACGCGCTCGCCGCCCTGCTCGTGAAGCTCGCGCGCGGCGAGGTCCTGTCGGAGCGTTCCCGCGCATGGCTCCTCACGACGCTCGAGGGCACCACGACCGGCGCCCGCCGCATCAGGGCCGGCCTGCCCCCGGGCACGCGCCTCGCGCACAAGACCGGCACCGGGGACACGATCGGCGGCGTGAACCTCGCGACCAACGACATCGGCCTCGTCACGCTGCCCGACGGCTCGCGCTTCGCCCTCGCGGTGCTCACCTCCGGCGTCCCCGGCACCGACGCCGACCGCGAGGCGCTCATCGCACGCGTCGCGCGCACGGTGTACGAGGCGATGTCGCGCGGCATGTAGTGGGCGGGAATACAGCGTTCAATCAGGATCGTGACGTTGCCGATTCGGGAGACGAGTGAGTCGAGACGCCGGCCACGGCGTTGGGGGACACGGATACGTGAGCACCGGCGGCTCGTCCGCGCGTATGGTGTCGGCAGGTGGCTGAAAAGGAAGGGTGTAGGCCGTGTGGAGCTACCCGACGGTACCGTGATCGAAGCAGAGATACACTGGTATGAGGCGCACGGCATCGGGCGTCGTGAGTTCAAGATCAAGCGCCTTTTGGGTGACGCGACATGACGACTCCGAACGCGAGAACATTCGCGCTCTGCATCAGCAACGAGGGATTCGAAGCGTCTCTCGAGCTGCGGCGCGTGTATGAACTGCTTCGTGACGATGCCGCCGCCACCCGCGGACTTCTGCGCGTCGTCGACGAGTCCGGGGAGGACTATCTCTTCCCGGCCCGGCTGTTCGTGACGATCGATCTGCCGCAGTCGGCACAGCAGGCTTTCGGTTCCTGACGCATGCGCCTCGCCCTCGTATCCGACATCCACGGCAACCTGCCCGCGCTCGAGGCCGTCGTCGCGGACATTGCGCGGCGCGGCGCGGACCGCGTCGTGAACCTCGGGGATGCGCTGTCGGGGCCGCTCCTGCCGCGCGAGACCGCGCAGTACCTCGCGGCGGCGGGTTGGCCCTCGATCGCGGGCAACCACGAGCGGCAGCTGCTGGAGTTCCGCCCGGGGCACGGCGGCCCGTCCGACGCGTACGCGCACGCGCAGCTGACGGAGACCGAGTTCGCGTGGCTGCGCGCGCTCCCGTCCACGCTGCGGCTCGAGGGCGACGTGCTGCTCTGTCACGGCACGCCCGACGCGGACTGCCGCTATTTCCTCGAGTCGATCGCGGGCGACGCGCTCGTGCTGGCGACGCCCGAAGAGGTCGAGGAGCGCCGCGGCACGGCGCGCGCCGAACTGATCGCCTGCGGGCACACGCACGTGCCGCGCGCGGTGCGCCTGGCGGACGGCACGCTCGTCGTCAACCCCGGCAGCGTCGGCCTGCCCGCGTACACCGACGACGCGCCGGTGTTCCACCGCGCGGAGACCGGGTCGCCGGCCGCGCGCTACGCGCTGGTCGAGCGCACCGCGGCCGGCTGGACCGTCGAACACGTCGCGGTGGAGTACGACCACGAAACGCCGGCGCGGCTCGCCGCGCAGCGGGGCCGGACGGACTGGGAGATCGCGCTGCGCAGCGGGTTCACGCGATGATCCGCCGCGCGCACTTCATCGTCTACGTCGCCCGCCAGGCCGCGAGCACCTCGTTCTACGCGCACGTGCTCGGCACCGCGCCGCAGCTGGCCGTTCCCGGCATGACCGAGTTCGCGCTGCCGGGGGACGCCGTGCTCGGGCTCATGCCCGAGGCCGGGATCCGCCGGCTGCTCGGCCCGGCGCTGCCCGATCCCGCCGCCGCGCGGGGCGTGCCGCGCGCCGAGCTGTACCTGGTGGTCGACGATCCCGCCGCGTATCACGCCCGCGCGCTCGCCGCGGGCGCCGCGGAGCTGAGCCCGCTCGCGCCGCGCGACTGGGGCCACGTGGCCGCGTACTCACGCGACCCGGACGGGCACGTGCTCGCGTTCGCCGCGCCCTGGACGGGACGCGGCGCGTGACCGGTGCGGTTGGACGGAGGCTCGCGCTCGGCGCGGGCACGTTGACCGTCGTCGCCGTCGTCGTGCTGGCGCTGTGGGGCCCGATCGCGCAGCCCGCGGACTACCACGCGTTCGCCGACCGGCGCGCCGCGCTCGGGATTCCCAACGCGGCCGACACGCTCTCGAACCTGCCCTTCCTCGTGATCGGCGCCGCGGGCCTGCTCGCGCTGCGGCGCGGGGTGCCGCGTGGCGCGCTTCCCGTGCTGCGCCCCGCGTACGCCGTGTTCTTCGCCGGCGCGGCGCTTCTGGGTCCCGGGTCCGCGTACTACCACCTGCACCCGGACGACGGCACGCTCGCCTGGGACCGGCTGCCGATGACGGTCGCCTTCATGGCCTTCTTCGCGATCGTCCTCGGCGAGCACGTCGACGTGCGTCTCGCGCGGCGCGCGCTCGCGCCGCTCGTGGCCCTCGGTGTTGCGTCGGTCGTCGTCTGGCGCGCGACCGGCGACCTGCGGCTCTACGTGCTCGTGCAGTACCTGCCGATGGTGCTCGTGCCGGTGATCGCGCTCGCCGCGCCCGCGGCGCTGCGGCCCACGGGGTGGCTGTGGGCGCTGCTGGTGTCGTACGGCGCGGCCAAGGCCTTCGAGCTGCTCGACGCGCCCGTGTTCCGGCTCACCGGCGGCGGAGTCAGCGGGCACACGCTCAAGCACCTCGCCGCCGCGGCGGGAATCGCCACCTTCCTCGCCGGCCTGGACCGCCGTAGAATCGCGCGATGCGCTCCGCCCTCGTCGTGATCGACGTCCAGCGCGGGCTCTTCGACGAAGAGCCGCGCCCGTTCGAGCCGCTCGCGGTGATCGAGCGGATCAACGCCCTCGCCGCGCGCGCCCGGCGCGCCGGCGTCCCGGTGATCTTCGTGCAGCACGAGCGGGCCCAGGGCGCACTGCAGCGCGGCTCCGACGGCTGGCAGCTCGCGCGCAGGCTCGAGAGCGCGGCCGGCGACCGCTTCGTCGGCAAGACGACGCCCGACTCGTTCCTCCGCACCGACCTGGAGGAGCTGCTGCGGTCGCTCGGCGTCGAGCGGCTCGTGCTGTGCGGCTACGCGTCGGAATTCTGCGTCGACACGACCACGCGCCGCGCGGCCGCGCTCGGCTTTCCGGTGCTCCTCGCCGCGGACGCCCACACGACGCACGACAAGCCGCACGCGACCGCGCGGGCGATCCGCGTGCACGAGAACGCAACGCTGCCCGACATCGTGAGCTTCGGACCGGAGATCCGCGCCGTCGCGAGCGCCGAGATCGTCTTCGATCCGCAAACGCCGGAGGTGCCGTCATGACCCGTCGATCCGTTCGCGCCGTCCTCGGCGCGTTGTCCGTCGCCACCGTCCTCGCGATCTGCGCGGGGCCGTCGCTCGCCGCGACGCCCGAGCAGGACGTCCGCGCCACGTTCGAGCGCTTCGTCGCCGCGCAGAACGCCCACGACCTCAAGGCAGTCGGCGACCTGTTGCTCGACTCGCCGTCGTTTCTGTGGATCGCGCGGGGCAACCCGGTCTGGGGCCACGCCGCCGCGCTCAAGCGCTTCGACGTGCTCTACAAGGGAACGTGGAACCTCGAGCCCGAGTACGGCGCGTTCCGCGTGGTGTTCGTGAACGGACAGACCGCACAGCTGTTCGTGCCGATCACGTTCACGATCGGCGCGACCGGCGAGCCCGCCCAGCACGCGAAGTTCTTCATGAACCAGGTGCTCACGAAGACGGGCGACGCGTGGCGGATCTCGAGCATCCTGCCGGTGCCGGTCCCCAAGTAGTGCGCGTGTACTGGGCCCGTGTCGGAGGGGCCTCCGCGCCGGACGACGGCGCGGGCCGGATCCTCGGTGCGCTGTGGCCTGCGCCGGTGAACCTCGATGCGTGCTTCGAGGCCGCAGGCGAGACGGACTTCGGCGACGCCGACCTCGCGTGGGACGAGGCGGCGGAGGAACTGACACGGCGGCTCGTCGCCGAGTTGTCGCGCTACGGCGCGCCGCGCCTGCTGAGCGAGCCGGTCCTGAACCGTGGTCCGTGGTTCCTGCGCCCGTTCCGGAAGCCGCCCGCGGTCGACCTCGTGGAGCAGCTGCAGCTCGCCGCGCACTGGGACTCGCTGCCGCCGTGCCGCGTCGCGTTCGGCGGATCCGGCGTCGCGGTCGAGACGGGCGCCGGTCACCAGATCTACTGGCTGTCGCTGCCCGCGGACGCGGCGGACGATCTCGAGTCCCTGGCCGCGCGCATCGCGGGAGACGCGCCGCTCGCACGCAAGGACCTTGCGTGGGAACACCTGAGGCCGCGATGAAGCACACCGTCCGGATCGGCATCGTCGGAGACCGCAACGACACGATCACCGCGCACCGCGCGCTCCCGCTCGCGTTGCGCGCGGTGTCGGACGAGCTGCGCGTCGACGTGCGCTTCGAGTGGCGGGCGACGGAGTCGATCGAGGGCCCCGGGCGGGTCGCGGACTGCGACGGGCTGTGGTGCGTGCCGGGGAGCCCGTACCGCAGCATGGACGGGGCACTCTGCGCGATCCGCCACGCGCGCGTGCAGGGCGTGCCGTTCCTCGGCACGTGCGGCGGGTTCCAGCACGCGCTGGTCGAGTACGCGCGGGGCGTCCTCGGTTGGGCCGACGCGGACCACGCCGAGTCGTCTCCCGGGGCGGAGCGCGCGGTCGTCGCGCCGCTCGCGTGCGCGCTGGTCGAGGTGACGAACACGCTGCGCCTGGCGCCCGGGTCGAAGCTGGCCGCGGCCTACGGCGCGCTCACGACCGTCGAGGGGTACCACTGCAGCTACGGGCTCAACCCGCGGTTCCGGGAGGCGCTGACCGCGGGGCCGCTGCGCGCCGTGGCCGCGGACGAATCCGGCGAAGTGCGGGCGGTCGAGCTCGACGGCCATCCGTTCTTCGTGGGCACGCTGTTCCAGCCCGAGCGTGCCGCGCTGGCCGGGCGCACGCCCCCGCCGGTGCTCGCGTTCGTGGCCGCCGCCGCGGGGGCGCCGGGCCACTGAACGAGCCTGGGGTTCCTCGGGACAGTCACCCAAACTGTGCCATCCGCGACCGGTTCGCGCGGGCATTCCGCCGTCTACTGTCGACGGGAGGAAGACCATGCGCCGCACGCTCCGCCGCTTCACCGTCGTCCGTTCCGTGCTCGCGCTCGCCGCGCTGACCGTCCCCGCGGCGAGCCTCGCCGCGCAGCACCTCATGGCGATCCAGGAGGTCTTCGTCGGGACGCCGTCCGAGAGGGACAACGCCTCGCTCACGCCCAACCAGCGCGCGCAGTACGTGATGCTGCGCATGACCTCGAGCGCGCAGACGCTGACCCTCAACACCGCGCTGCGGGTCGAGGACGCGGCGGGCAACATCCTCGGCAACTTCGGCGTCATGAGCGGCAACGTGATGCAGGGCGGCTCGCTTGGGTGTGCGTACCCGAACTGCCCCGCGATCGTCATCGGCACACAGGCCGCGAAGAACCTGTTCACGTTCGCGTTCGACCAGATCGTCGACGCGCAGGCCGGCCGCGTCGCGCTGCCGGCGGGCGGCGGTCGCGTGTGCTTCACCAACGGCACGACATCGGTGTTCGACTGCGTCGCGTGGGGCAACTTCAGCTGCACGGCCGCGAACTGCCCCGGCGGCGCGAACGCGTACCACGCGGGCGACCTCAACGGGAACCTGTGCGCCACGAGCTTCGGCACGCCGATCGCGCCCGCGGGGCTCGAGTTCGGCAAGAGCGCGGCGCGGAAGACCTTCAACTGCGCGACGAAGGCCAACGCGACCGACTTCGCGCTCGCGTTCCCCAAGCCCGTGAACAACGCCGGCGCGAACAACAACACCGACACGGACGCCGACGGCCTGATCGACCAGCTCGACTGCAACCGCAACCTCAACACGATCCTCTGGAAGCCGATCGAGGTGACCGGGCAGCGGCTGACCGGGCACGCCACCTCGACCGACCAGTGGGACAGCCAGTCGTCGTTCGCGGGCTCGGGCGTGAAGTACGACGAGTCGCGGGGCACGCTGTCCCACCTCAGCACGTTCTCCGACGACACGTGCCACGCGCCGGGCTCGACCACGACGAGCGCCACCGACGCGAACGTCCCGCCGGCGGGCGACGGCTTCTACTACGTCGTGCGCGCGACGGGCGGCACGGGCTGCATCGGCACGTACGGCAGCTCGACCGCGGGCGCGTCGCGGGACGCGTCGCTCACGTCGTGCCCCTGAAGCTCGTCCACGCGTTCCTGACGGCCGCCGCGGCATGCTCCGCGGCGGCCGTTGCCGCACCGTGGGAGGCCGTCGCCGCGGCCGTGGATCCCGCGGCCGTCGCCGCGCTCGCGGGCGGGCGCGTCGCGATCGCCGACGCGCGGGCCCACCGGGTGACGGTGCTCGACCGCGACGGCCGGCGGCTCTTCGCGTGGGGGCGCTACGGGCGCGGCCCGTCCGAGCTCGACGCGCCGCACGGCCTTGCCGCGCTGCCCGACGGCACGCTGATCGTCGCGGACTCGGGCAACCACCGCCTGCAGCTGTTCGACGAGCGCGGCACGCGCCGCGGCGGCTGGGGCCGCCTCGGCACCGGCGCCGGCGAGTTCGACACGCCGCTCGGCGTCGCGACGGACGGCGTGCGCATCGCGGTGGCGGATGCCGGGAACCATCGCGTGCAGGTCTTCGACCGCGGCGGCACGCTCCTGTTCTACGTCTGGAACCACGGCGCGCAGGACGGTGCGTTCGACCGGCCCGTCGCGGTCGCGTTCGATCGCGCGGGACGGCTCCTCGTCGCCGACGAGGGCAACGGCCGCGTGCAGGTGTTCGACCGCGACGGACGTTTCCTTGCGGCGTGGGGCGGGCGCGGGACCACGGGCGAGCTGATGCTCGCGCCGGCGGCGATCGACGCGTCGGGCGACGAGATCCTCGTCGCCGACGCCGGCACCGGGCGCGTGCTCGCGTTCGACGCGGAGGGCCGGCTGCGCGGGACGAGGTCCGCACCGCCTCCCGCGTCCGACGCGCGGACGGCGCCCGCGCGCCGCGTGGTCGCGCTGACCGGAGAACTCCTCGTGACGGCCGACCACGAGACCGGCGCGCTCTCCGCCGTCGACCTCACCGGCCCCGCGCCGCGCGCGCTCGCGACCTTCGGCGCGGCCGGGCGCGAGCCGCTGGAGTTCGTGCGGCCCGCCGGCGCGGTCCTCGCCGGGCGCGTGCTGACGATCGCCGACCGCGGCAACGACCGGCTGCAGTTCATCGGGCTCGAGGACGGCGCGCCGCGCTTCCTCCGCACGCTGCACTTCGACGACCCCGACGCGCTGTTCGTCGAGCCGGGCACGTGGACGCTCGATCCGCCCGGGCTCGAGCCCGCGGCGCTCGTGCGCGACGGAGCGGGCCGGTTCGTGGTCGCCGACGCCGCGTCGCGCCGCGTCGTCGTGCTCGAGCGTGACGGACGGCTCTCCCGCGCGTGGGGCGGGCCGGGTGACGGCGACGGGCGCTTTCGCGCGGTGACCGCGCTCGCGCTCGACGACGCGCGCGGCCTCGTGCACGTGCTCGACGCCGCCGCGCGGCGCGTGCAGTCGTTCGATCGCGCGGGCCGCTTCGTCGCGGGATGGGACGTCGCCCGGGGCGCGCGGCGGGCCCGCTGCGACGCGCGGGCGCTCGCGGTCGACGCCGCGGGCCGCGTCCTCGTGCTCGACGCGGCCGCCCGCCGCATCGAGCGCTTCGAACGCGACGGCACGCGGCGCGGCGGATGGGACACGCGCGCGGCGCGTCCCGTCGCGCTCGCCGTCGACACCTCCGGGCGCGTGCTCGTCGCCGACGAGGCGCGCGCGCGCGTGCTGGTCTTCACCGCCTCCGGCCGCCCCGTGGCGGAGTGGGGCTGGGACGCGGTCGCCCCACGCCGCGAGGAAGCGTCCGTCGCGGTCGAAGACCTGCGCGCGGACGAGGTCCCGCCATCGTGCACCCACCCGTTCGCGAGCAATCTCGGCCGCTACGTCGTGTGCGCGACGTGGCCCGCCGGCGGCGTCCCGCTCGACGAGCCGTTCACGGTCGGCCTGTCGATCTACGAACGCGGGCGCGGTGCCGCACCCGCGCGCGCGGTCGTCGTCGACGTGGACGCCGTGATGCCCGCGCACCACCACGGCATGAAACTGCGCCCCGCGGTTCGCGCGCTCGCGGCCACGCCGGGCCAGGAACTGCCGCCCGGGCACGGTGCCGCGGGAGACGGCGTGTTCGAGGCGCGCGGGATGCTCTTCCACATGCCGGGCACGTGGGAGCTGCACGTCGACATCGGCCGCGGCGCCGTGACGGAGCGGGCCCAGCTTGCGATCGCGCTGGACTGACGCGCTGCCCGCGGCGCTCGCCGCCCTCGCGCTCGCGGCCGCCGCGCCGCGCGCGGACGCCGTCGCGCCCGCACCGTTCGACGACGTCACGCTGCGGCGCGTGCTGCAGCTCTCGCCGGTGCCGCCGCTTCCACCCGACCCGTCGAACCGCGTGGCCGACGATCCCGCGGCCGCGCAGCTCGGCCAGCGCCTGTTCTTCGACACGCGCCTGTCGCCGGCGCGGGTCGCGTGCGCGACGTGTCACGACCCGCGGCACGGCCTGAGCGACGCGCGCCCGCTCGCGCGCGGCGCGGGCGACGGACTGCGGCGCACGCCCTCGCTGTGGAACGCCGCGTACAACCGCTGGTACTTCTGGGACGGCCGCGCCGACAGCCTCTGGTCGCAGGCCCTCGTGCCGCTCGAGGGCGCGGCCGAGATGGCGGGCCGGCGCGAGGACGCGGTCGCGCTCGTCGCCGCGGACCCGGACCTCGCCGCGCTCTACCGCGCGGTGTTCGGCGCACTGCCCGCGCCGCCGCCCGCGCCCTCCACGGACCCTGCAGCCGTCGAGCGCGCCTTCACCAATCTCGGCAAGTCGATCGCCGCGTACGAACGGCGCCTCGTGAGCCGGCGCGCCCCGTTCGACCGCTTCGTCGAACAGCTGCGCCGCGGCGCGCCCGCCGACGCGATCGACGCCTCCGCGCAGCGCGGCCTCGCGCTGTTCGTCGGACGCGCGAACTGCCGCGCCTGCCACGCGGGGCCGCTGTTCACCGACGGTGAATTCCACGACACGGGGGTGCCGGCACGGGACGCGCGCGGGCGCACGGACAGCGGCCGCTGGGACGGCATCGCCGCGCTCACGTCGAGCCGCTACAATCGCCGCGGCCCGTTCTCCGATGCCCCGTCCGACGACGCCGGGACGCTCGTCCGGTTCCTCAAGCGCGAGCCGCACGACTGGGGGACGTTCAAGACACCGTCGCTGCGCAACGTGGCGCGGCGTGCGCCGTACATGCACCAGGGCCAGTTCGCGACGCTGCGCGACGTCGTGACGTTCTATTCGACCCTCGACGGCCGCGATGTCCGTCCCGGCCGCGAGACCACGCTCCAGCCGCTGCAGCTGTCCGCGCAGGACGTGACCGATCTCGTGGCGTTCCTCGAGACGCTGACCGACGAGGGCGTCGACCCCGCCCTGCTCGAACCGCCGCGCGTCCGCTGACACGTTTTCCCGCGTGCCGACACTGACGGTCGAGGGGCGCGTGACGCGTCCCCGGACTGAGCGCGTTCACACGCCGCGGAGGTCCGAGACATGCTGCGACATGGAAACCTGACAAACCGGTTCGCGTTCTTGGCATTCCTCTGCCTCGCGGGCCTGCCCGCGACCTCGCGCGCCCAGCTCGTGGACAAGACGACCGCGCCCAACGCCGCGAACGCGGGGATTGCGAAATCGTACGCGCAGGAGGCGGGGCCGGGCCGCGGCGACGTGATGACGCCGGGCTCCTCGGCGTTCCTGATCGCTCGCGATCCGTTCCGCTCGATTCGCCGCGGGCGGCAGCTGTTCCAGCGCAAGTTCACGATGGCCGAGGGCCTGGGACCGCGCATCGGCGACGGGTCGGGCGACGTGGGCTCCGACAACCGCATCGGCGCAGGTCTCGCGGACAGCTGCACGGCGTGCCACGGCCGGCCGCGCGGCTCCGCCGGCTTCGGCGGCGACGTGGCCACGCGTCCCGAGAGCCGCGACGCGCCGCACCTGTTCGGCCTCGGGCTCAAGGAGATGCTGGCCGACGAGATGACCCGGCAGCTGCGCGCGATCCGCGACGGCGCCGTGCGCAACGCACGCACGACCGGCGCGCCCGTGATCGTGGATCTCGTCGCCAAGGGGATCCGCTTCGGACGCCTCACCGCGTCCCCCGACGGCAGCGTCGACACGCGCGCCGTCGAGGGCGTGGACCCCGACCTGCGCGTGCGCCCGTTCTTCGCGCACGGCGGCACGACCTCGATCCGCGAGTTCGTGGTCGGGGCGCTGCAGAACGAGATGGGCCTGCAGGCCGTCGATCCGGACCTCCTCCGCGCGAGCCGCGGCGGCCGCTTCGTGACGCCCTCGGGAATGGTGCTCGACGGTGCGCTCGACGCGGTCGACGCCCCGCCCACCGACGACGAGCACGCCGACCCCGATCACGACGGCATCGCCAACGAGGTGCCGACGAGCATCGTCGACCACCTCGAGTTCTACCTGCTGAACTACTTCCGCCCGGGCTCCTACGCGGAGACGGACACCACGCGCACCGGCCGCACGCTCATGACCCAGATCGGCTGCACGGAGTGCCACGTCGCGAACCACACGATCGACCACGACCGGCGCGTCGCCGACGTGCGCACCGCCTACGATCCGCAGCGCGGCGTCTTCAACGGCCTGTACGCCACCGCCACGCCGTTGCACGGCGACGTCGCGGACGCGACGCGCTTCCCGCACACCCAGCCGCCGCTCGGCGGGCCGTTCGTCGTGCAGGACCTCTTCACCGACTTCAAGCGCCACGACGTCGGCTCCGCGTTCTACGAGCGGAACTACGACGGCACCGTCCGCACGCAGTTCCTGACGACGCCGCTGTGGGGCGTCGGCACGACCGCGCCGTACGGCCACGACGGCCGCAGCGTGAACCTCGCCGAGGTGATCCTGCGCCACGGCGGCGAGGCGCAGTCCGCGCGCGACGCGTTCACGCGGCTGCCCGACGCGGGCCAGCAGGCGATCGTGGCGTTCCTGCAGAGCCTCGTGCTCTTCCCGCCCGACGACACGGCCTCGAACCTCGACCCGGGCGACCGCAACGCGCCGGGGTTCCCGCAGAACGGCCACGGGAGCATCAAGCTCACGGTCCTGTTCGACGACCCGCACGACCCGGAATGACCGGTTGCCCCCGCGGGGCGCGCGCGTGCGCCCGTTGCGCCGCTTGCGCTCCGCGGGTTCCCGTTGTCCCATCGGCGCCATGGACGACGTGGTCGTGTACCGCGGTCACATGAGCCCGGCCGTCGAAGCCGTGTCGTACCTGCGCGACCAGGGCCTCGACGCGATCATCCTCGAACAGACCGAGCCCGACTCCCTCCACGGCGGCCACCTCCTCAGGGTCGGCGTGCCCGCGGACGACGCCGTTCGGGCGTGCGAGCTGCTCGCCGCGCGCGACGTGGAGCGCGAGCGCGAGGTCAAGGCCCTGCTGCGCGAGATGCGCGGACAGCTGTCGCTGGGCGCGATGCTCACGGTGCTGATCGTGGGCGGGCACGCGATGTCGGCCGGCGGCTGGAGCTGGGGCCACCTCGGCGCGGCGCCGTGGGTCTTCGCCGGCGTCCTGGCCGCGATGGGCCTGGTCCAGCGGGTCGCCGACCGCCGCCGCCGCACGGCCGGGGGCGGCGGCGCGGCGTCCGGCTAGAATCGTCCCTCGACGGCGAGGACCGGGGGATCCCATGGCCGAGCGCACCGCGACGTACGTCGCCCTGTTCCGCGGCATCAACGTCGGGAAGGCCAAGCGCATCGCGATGGCGGACCTGCGCGCGCTCTTCGCGGAGCACGGGGCGCGCCACGTCGCGACCGTGCTGAACAGCGGCAACGTCGTGTTCCGCGCGCCCCCCGCCGTCGCCAGGGCCGCGCGCTTCGAGAAGGCCGTCGCGCAGGAACTCGGCGTCTCCTCGCGCGTGACGCTGGTCCCCGCCGCGAACCTCGCCGCGACGATCGCGGCCCATCCCCTGCGCGAGGTCGCGACCGATCCCGCGCGCCTGCTCGTCGGCTGGCTGGCGGACGACGCGGCCGCGACGCGTGCGGCCGTGCGTGCGCTCGCCGACGGGGACTGGGCGCCGGAGGCGTTCGTCGCGGGAGCGGGCGGGAGCGGACCGGGCGTGGTGTGGCTGTGGTGTCCCGCGGGCGTGCTCGCGGGCCGCCTGTGGAATGCCGTCGATCGCGCCCTCGGAGACAGGGTGACCGCGCGCAACTGGGCGACGGTGCAGAAGCTGCACGCGGCGGCCGGCGCGTGCGAAGGAGCGGACGCATGACGATCCGGCCCGCGGTGCCCGCCGACGGAGCGGAGCTGGCGCGCATCTACAACCACTACGTCCTGCACACGGTCGTGACGTTCGAGGAGACGCCCGTCGACGCCGCGACGCTGACCGCACGGATCGCCGACGTCGGCGCGGCGGGCCTGCCGTGGCTCGTCGCCGACGACGGCGGGCGCCTCGCGGGGTACGCCTACGCGGGTCCGTGGAAGGCCCGCCGCGCCTACCGCTACTCGGTCGAGGTGACCGTGTACCTCGATCGCGATGCCCTCGGCCGCGGGCTCGGCACGCGGCTGTACACGGCGCTGTTCGCGAACCTCGAGGCCCGCGGGATCCACGCCGTGCTCGGCGGGATCGCGCTGCCCAACGACGCGAGCGTCGCGCTGCACGAGAAGTTCGGGATGACGAAGGTCGCGCACCTTCCCGAGGTCGGCTTCAAGCTCGGGCGCTGGATCGACGTCGGGTACTGGCACCGCACGCTGGGGCCGGCGCAGGGCGCGCCGTGAGCCGCCCGCGTCCCACGTACTTCGCGAGCCCGCTCGCGTTCCGCCGCTGGCTCGAGCAGCACGCGGACTCCGCGACGGAGCTCGAGGTGGGGTTCCACAAGCGTGGGTCCGGCACGCCGTCCATCACGTGGCCGGAAGCCGTCGACGAGGCCCTCTGCTTCGGCTGGATCGACGGCGTGCGGCACCGCATCGACGAGACGCGCTACCGGATCCGGTTCACGCCCCGCAAGCCGTCCTCGCGCTGGAGCGCGGTGAACATCGCGCGCGTCGAGGCGCTTGCGGCCGAAGGGCGCATGCGGCCCGCCGGGCTCACGGCCTTCGCGATGCGCACCGCGGAGCGGTCGCGCACGGCCTCGTACGAACAGGCGGACGTGCCCGCGCTCGAGGCCGCGGAGGAGAAGACGTTCCGCGGACGGGCGCGGGCCTGGTCGTTCTTCGAGGCGCAGCCGCCGAGCTATCGCAGGAAGGCCCTGTGGTGGGTCGTCAGCGCGAAGAAGCCGGAAACCCGGGCCGCCCGCCTGCAGCGGCTGATCGCGGCCTCCGGCGAGGGAATGCGGCTCTAGACCGATCGGGGGCCGCGATCGTCGTACACTCCCCGCATGAGCCCTGCCCCGCCGGCCCCGCGGCTCGAGACCGCGCGCCTCGTCGTACGCATCGTGCGGCCCACGGACGCGGCGGCGCTCGCCGACTACTGCGTGCGCAACCGCGAGCACCTGTCCGTGTGGGAACCGACGCGTCCCGACGCGTATTACACGGTGACCTTCTGGCAGCGCGAGCTCGAGCTCCTCGCGGCGGCGTTCGACGCGGGGATGATGGCGCCGTTCGCGATCTTCGAGCGCGACGCGCAGGACGGCGAAGTGCTCGGGCGCTGCACGCTCAGCAACGTCGTGCGCGGTGCGTTCCAGGCGGCGCACCTCGGCTACTCGCTCGACTGCGGCCGCGTCGGACAGGGCGTCATGAGCGAGGCGCTGCGCGCGGTCATCACGTACGCGTTCGACACCATGAACCTCCACCGCCTGATGGCCAACTACATGCCGACCAACGAGCGCAGCGGCGCGCTCCTGCGCCGGCTGGGCTTCACGCCGGAGGGTTACGCGCGCGACTACCTGCGCATCGCGGGGGCGTGGCGCGATCACGTCCTCACGTCGCTCACCAACGACCGGTGGAAACCGACGCTTTGACCACCCTCACGCACCTCGAATGCAGCCTCTGCGGCCAGGCGTACGACGCCGCGCGACCGCAGCGGCTCTGCACGACCTGCGCGCGCCCGCTGCTCGCGCGCTACGACCTCGCCCGGGCCGGCGCGACGCTCACGCTCGCGGCGGCGCGCGCGCGGCCCGCGGGCTTCGCGGCGTACGCGGAGGTCATGCCGTTCACGCGGCCGCACGTCGACCTCGGCGAGGGCCGGACGCCCCTCGTGCGCGCCGCGCGGCTCGACGCGGGCCTGGGCGGCGCGGAGGCCTGGGTCAAGGACGAGAGCCTCAACCCGACCGGCAGCTTCAAGGCGCGCGGCCTCGCCGCCGCGATCGGCCGTGCGCGCGAGCTCGGCGTCACGCGCGTCGCGCTGCCGACCGCCGGCAACGCGGGGCTCGCCCTCGCGGCCTACGCCGCGGCCGCCGGACTCGAAGCGCTCGTCGTCTGCCCCGCGGACACGCCGCACCCGTTCGTCACAGGGGCGCGCCTCCTCGGCGCGGAGGTCGTGCTCCACGACGGGCTGATCGACGCGTGCGGCCGCGTGGTCGCCGAGCGCGCCGCGCGCGAGGGCTGGTTCGACTGCTCGACGCTCAAGGAGCCGTACCGCGCCGAGGGCAAGAAGACGATGGGCTACGACCTCGTGCGCGATCTCGGCGAGGTGCCCGACGTCGTCGTGTACCCGACCGGCGGGGGCACGGGCATCGTCGGGATGGCGAAGGCGTTCGACGAGATGGAGGCGCTCGGCTGGATCGGCGCGCGCCGGCCGCGGATGGTGTCCGTGCAGGCCGCGGGCTGCGCGCCCATCGTGCGCGCGTTCGAGGGCGGCGCCGACGAGGCCGCGCCGTGGGCCGACGCGCACACGGCCGCGTCGGGCCTGCGCGTGCCGCGCGCCGTGGGCGACCGGCTGATCCTCGCGGCGCTGCGCGCGTCGTCGGGCACCGCGCTCGCGGTGACCGACGCGGAGATGGTCCGCGGCGCCGCGGCGCTCGGCGCCGGGGCCGGCGTGCTCGCGGCGCCGGAGGGCGGCGCGTGCTGGGCCGCGGCCGAGCGGCTCGCGGCGGCCGGGTGGATCCGGCCGGGCGAGCGCGTGGTGCTGTTCAACACGGGATCGGCGCTGTCGTACATCGACGCGTACTGACCGTCACAACGTCGCCAGCAACTCCGCCGCGGCCGTCACCGCGCGCACCGGGTCCGAACCCACGGCCGTTTCGTCCGAGAGCACGATTCCCGCGTAGCCGCGCGCGAGCAGGTCGTGCACGTGGCACACCTCGGAGCGCGTGGGCGCCGGGTGGCGCGTGAGGTGCTCGAGCACCTGTCCCGCCATGAGCACGGGGCGGTCGACCGTGCGGGGGTCGAACGCGCCGACGAACTGCGCCATCGCCGGCAGCCCGATCTGCGCGCCGAGGTCGCCGCGGCAGACCCAGGCCTCGTCGACGTGGGCCGCGATCGACGGCACGCGGTGCGTGGCCTCGAGGCGCTCGATCTTGCCGACGACCGGCGCCTCGCCCGCGTGCTCGCGCACCCACGCGGCCTCGCGCCCGTCCTTCATGAACGAGAACGCGTAGTGCACGCGGGGCAGCTCGCACGTGGCCCGCACGTGCGCGACGTCGAACTCCGACAGGCCCTCGAGGTCGACGGGGTGCTCGAGGACGTTGATCCCCTTGCGCGGCCGCAGCATGCCGTCGTCGAGGCACTCGGCCTCGAGCATCGACGGGTCGCACGCGATCACGCGCAGGCGGATCCGTCCGTCGCTGCAGCTCAGCGTGTCGCCGGTCCCCACCGCGCGGAACAGCTCCGGGTGCGGCAACGGGATCTCGCCCACGCCGTTCGGGGCGCTCGCGAAGCGCAGGCGGTCGCCGCGCCGCACCGGTCGCGCCCCGAACGTGCCGAGGCGCATCTTCGCGCCCTGCAGGTCGACGACGATCGGCGCGTCGGGCGCCATCGAGCGGACGACGCGCGCGGCCTCGCCGAGCTTGCGCGGCATCATGTGCGACGCGTTGAGCCGCAGTCCGGTCGCGCCGGCGTCGACGAGCGCCGCGGCGAGGTGCAGCGAGGACGGACCGAGCGTGGCCACGAGATGTCGGGGGCGCGCCATGGGACGGAGAGGGTAAATCCCGTGCGCCCGCTTCACAACATGAAGCGCACCGCCGACGCGACACGCTCCGCCGCGCGCCACGTCCACGGCCGGGCCTGCCACCCCGCGCGCGTCACCTCGCGGGCCCGCGCGCGGTCGGGCTCGAGGGCCGCACGCGCGGCTCCCGCGGTCGGCCCGTCGAACACGGTGACGGCGATTTCGAGGTTGTGCCGGAACGAGCGGTAGTCGAGGTTCGCCGACCCCGTGAGCAGCACCTCGCCGTCGAACACCGCCACCTTCGCGTGCAGGATGCGGTGCCCGACCTCGCGGATGGCGACCCCGCTCTTCAGCAGTCGTTCGTACGACGCGCGCCCCGCCCAGCGGACGAGCCACGCGTCGGTGCGCTCCGGCAGGAGCAGCTCGACGCGCACACCCCGCCGCGCCGCCGCGCACAGCGCACGCACCAGCACGCGCTCGGGCGCGAAGTAGGCGTTGGCGATGAAGATCTCGCGCTGTGCGGAGGCGATCTGCGCGAGGTGCAGCGCACGCAGCCGGCGCCGCCCGCGCAACCCGCGGCCCGCGACGACCTGCATCGGCGCCGGGCCCGCCGACCACGGACTCGCCACCAGGACCGACGAGTGCACCGCGCGCCCGCCGGCCCCGATCCACGAGCGCACGAACACGCGCGCCATCTCGCGCACGGCCGGCCCCTCGACGCGGATGGCGAGGTCGGCCCACGCCTCCGCACCGCTGAACTCCGTCGTGTACGCCTCGGCGATGTTCGTCCCGCCGGTGAAGCCGAGCGTGCCGTCGACGAGCACGAGCTTGCGGTGGTTGCGCTGGTTGACCGGGGCGAACGGCACGAGCGGCCGGTACCACAGCACGCGCGCGCCCGCGTCCGCGAGGAACGTCGCGAGCGCGCCCGAGCCCAGGCTGCCGAACGCGTCGAGGAGCACGAGCACGGACACGCCGGCGCGTGCGCGGGCCGCGACGCGCTCGGCGAAACGGCGGCCGATGCGGTCGTCCGCCCACGTGTACATCTCGATGCCGATCGAGCGCGTCGCGCCGTCGATGGCCGCGAGCATCGCCTCGTAGGCGGCGGCGCCGCCGGCGAGCACCGCGACGCGATTGCCGGGAACGACCGGCGGCAGCCCGCGCGACGCGCCACGCTCGAGGCGCGCGGCGACGAGGCGCGCGCGCGAACGCGCGAGGACGCCGCGCCGTCTCAGCGCCGCGCCCGCGCCCCGGCCGAGCCGCGTTCCCACGTCGCGGAATCTCCGCGCTCCGGGTCGCCGCCGGCCTCGCGCAGCAGCTCCTCGAGAGCCGCCGTGAGACGCTCCATGAAGGCCGCGTCCGCGTCCGCGTCGTCGCCGCACGGCGGCGCGAGCGGCGCACCGAACACGAGGCGCACGGGATGGCGCCGGAACGATCCTTCGCGAGGATACATGGGATACGTGCCGGCGATCGCGACGGGGACGACGGGCGCGTCGGACGCGCGGGCGATCCACGCCACACCGCGCCGCAGCGGGCGCAGCGCGCCGTCCCACGTGCGCTCGCCCTCCGGGTAGATGCACAGCCGCTCGCCCGCGCGCACCGCGGCGGCCGCCGCCCGCAGGCCGGAGACGGCGCCCGCGTCCGGCGAGATCGGCTCGATGCGGAACAGGCGTGCGCCCCGCGCGCCGCGCCCCGCGGTGAAGTAGTCGGTGAACCCGAGGAAGAACGCGCGCCGGCGCGCGGCGCGCGGCAGCGCCCACGCGAGCAGGATCGGGTCGAGGTCCGAGACGTGGTTCTGCGCGAAGATCAGTCGCGGCGCGTTCCAGTCGACGCGCTCGCGACCGAGCGCCTCGAGCGGGTTCACGCGCCGCGCGGCGTCGACGAGGACCTTCGCGCCCGCGACCGCGAGCGGACGCCAGCGCGAATCGGGCAACCGCGGCGCCGCGCCGCCCGGCGCGGTCATGACGCGCACGCGGTCGAGGCGCGGCCGGCCCCGCGGCCGCCGCACGCCCGCGGCGCGCGCCGCGGCGACCAGGTCGCCGAGCGTGTAGATCTCGGCCTGCGCGTCGGGGTGCTCGTCCAGCCCCAGCGCATCGAACACCGCGAGGACCAGGTCGATGCGGTCGAGCGAGTCGAGTCCGAGGTCGAACTCGAGCGACGTGCCCTGCACGAGCACCTCGGGATAGCTCCCGACCGGCGGCAGGTCGCGGAACCACGCCGCCCAGGCCGGGTCGAGCGGCGCCGTGTCCGGCGGCGCGAGGGGCCACACGGGAGCCGCGTCGCGCTCCGCGCCGGCCACGGCCGCCCCGAGCGACGACGTGGCGAGCGGCGCGGGCGCGATCAGCGCGGCGAGCGCCGCACGATCGACCGCACCGGACGCGTCGCGCGGCAGGAGCGCGCGCGATCGTCCAGCCGCGCGGCCGCAGCGCCGACGGCAGCGCGAGCGCGTCGGACTCGAGCCGGAAGCGCACCGCCTCGCGCACGTTGGCGAAGCGCGCGGCGTGGAGCGCGCCCTCGTCGGGACGCGCGACGAGCCACGGACGCCCGCCGAGGTCGAGCGCGGCCACCTCGTCGACGAGCGGGTTCTTCCCGAGCGCCTCGTCGACGCGTGCGAGGTCGGCCTCGGTCATCCGCGCAGCTTGGCCCAGAAGCGCTCGATGTCGCGCGTCACGCCCGCGTCGGCGGGATCGAGGTCGCGGACCTTCTCGAGGATCTCGATCGCCTCGCGGTAGCGCCCGAGGTCGGCCAGGAGGCCGGCGAGCGCGCGCCGCGGGTCGAGGTTGTTGGGCTCGACGTCCATCGCGCGACGGTACGCGGCCTCGGCGCCCTTCGCGTCCTTCTGGTTGTCGAGCAGCTGGCCCAGCCGGAACCAGCCGGTGCCCGAGTCGGGGTGCGCCGCGACGAGGCGCTTGTAGATCGCGGTCGCGTCGGGGAGACGCCCGGCCTGGATCAGCGCCTGCCCGTACTCGAAGAGCACCGCGCCGTTCTTCGGTTCGGCCTTCAGCATCTCGTCGTACATCGCGCACGCCTCGGGCGCGCGCCCGAGGCGCACGAGGTTGCCGGCCTCGTCGAAGCGCGGCAGGAACTGGGCGCGGTCCTTGGGATCGACCCCCCGCGGATCGACGAGCGCGCGGGGCGCACCCTGCTTGCCGCCGCTCGCGACGTAGCCGAGCGAGCGCAGCGTCTCCTGCTCCGCGCTGCCGATCGCGCGCTCGGCCGACTGGGCCGGCGCGGCCGCGACGCCGCGGCGCACGAGCTCGTCGAGCCCCGTGCGCAGCGCGCGCGCCCCCGCCGCGTCGGACGCGGCGAGGTCCTTCGACTCGGCCGGGTCGGCCTTGAAGTCGTACAGCTCCGGCCGCGGCGCGTCGATGAGCTTGCGCGGGCCGCGCACCACGGCGCGCAGCCCGGACCAGCCGAACTCGAGCTGCGGGATGTGGCTCTCGGCGAAGACCGCGCGGTCCGCGGGCGCGGTGCCCTTCCCCGTGAAGGCCGCGGCGAGGCTCGTGCCGTCGGCCCCGTCGAGCACCGCCGGACGCGGCGCGCCGGCGCCGCCCGCGACCAGCTCGAGCACGGTGGGCGCGACGTCGGCCAGGCTGAAGGCGGCGTCGAGCACCGCGCCCGCCGTGACGCCCCACGCGGGCCCGTTGACGAGCGCAGGGACCTCCATCGTGCCGCGATAGAGGTACATGCCGTGAGTGGCCTCGCCGTGCTCGCCGAGGCCCTCGCCGTGGTCGCCGACCACGACGACCAGCGCCTGCTTCGCGCGACCCTGCGCGGCGAGACCGTCCACGAGCTGCCCGACCGCGGCGTCCGCGGTCGCGACCTCGCCCTGGTAGTGGTCGTTCGGGAACCGCGCCGCGATCTCGGGCGGCGGCTCGTACGGGCGGTGCGGCTCGAACAGGTGGACCCACAGGAACGCGGGCTTCGCGCCCTGCACCGCGAGCCAGTCGAGTGCGAGCTTGACCGTCTGCGCGCCGGGCCGCTCTTCCCAGTGCACGACACGCGACGGCCGGGCCGGGACGATGCGGTCGTCGTAGGCGTCGAAGCCGCGCCCGAGCCCGTAGCGGCGCGCGAGGACGGGGCTCGAAACGAACGCGCCGGTGGCCCAGCCGGCCTTCGAGAAGCGCTCCGCGAGGGTCGGAACCCCCGGGCCGAGCGCGAACGTCCCGTTGTTGAAGACGCCGTGCGCCGGCAGCGAGCGCCCCGTCAGGAGCGACGTGTGCGCGGGCAGCGTCAGCGGCGCGGTGGTCTGGGCGTGGGCGACGCGCACGCCGCCCGCCGCGAGGCGGTCGAGCACCGGGGTGCCCGCGTCGGCCTTGCCGTAGCAGCCGAGCCGGTCGGCCCGCAGCGTGTCGATCGAGACGATCAGCACGGTCGGCGCCGTGCCGGCCGCGGCCGCGGCGGCCGGCGGTTCCCCCGCACCGGCGGACGGCCGCGGCTTGTCGCAGCCGGCCGCCCCGAGCAGTGCCAGCCCACAGAGTGCCGCGCCGTAGCGTGCGCGACCGGTGCCCCAGACCATCCGTCGCCCCTCCGGGAAGCGCCCAATGTACGACAAAGCGCCGGTTCGTGGCCCGGGGGCGGGGCGGCCGCGCGTCCCGCCGCCCCGGCGTTGCCCGTACATTTCGGACACCGGGGAGAGACCACCGTGATGCGAAACGTGTCTTCACGACTGGGGATCGGGTTGGCCGCGGCGGCCCTGCTGCTCGGCGTGTCCGGGGCGGCCCACGCGTACACGCCCGGATCCGGCTCGCTGTTCAGCACCGGCTTCGAGGGGACCCTCGACGCGGACTGGGAGCAGGGCAACGGCACGTCGGCGAGTCCGTGGACGCAGATCGCGGACGGCGGGGACACGTCGTTCTACGCGGACGGGCGCGGGCCGTACTCCTTCTCGCCGACCAAGCACTGGGCGCGGCACTTCGTGAGCCCCGTCCCGGCGACCACGTTCTCGATCGCCTGCGCGTTCCGCGCGGAGCTCGGGGCGACCTACCTGTTCGACCTCGAGCTCAACCAGCGCGCCCCGGCGCTCAAGCGCTACCGCATGCGCATCGACGGCAACGGCGCGCTGTCCCTGTGGCGCAGCGAGAACGGCGTGATGGTGCTGAAGGCCGCGACCGCCAACGGCCTCGTGCCGCCGCGGCAGAACCGCTGGCTGCGCTTCCAGGTCGACGCCGGCACCGGCGGGCATCCCCGCCTGCGGGCGCGCGTGTGGAGCAGCTCCGCGAGCGCGGAACCGGGCTCGTGGAACCTCGAGTTCACCGACGACCTCGACACCGTCGCGCGCGTGCACAACTTCGAGCTCACGGCCGACGGGCCGAAGGGCATCCAGACCTGGCTCGACGAGCTGGACGCGTTCGGGGACAAGGGCTCCGGCATCGCGTCGAGCGTGACGAAGATCTACGTCACCGAGTGGACGCACCTCGACGTCGGCTTCACGCTGCCGCCGGACGACATCGAAGCGTACGCGAAGACGCACCTCGACGAGGTCATGCAGAACCTCGCCGCGGACCCCGCGTACTATTGGACGATCGAATCGTCGTGGTACCTCGACCGCTGGTGGGAACGCTCGACCGAGTCCGAGCGCGCCGCGATGGTCAACTGGATGCAGAGCGGCCGCATCCGGCTCGCCGCCGGCTACGCGAACCTGCACACGACGACCGCGGGCCCCGAGGAGCTGACGCGCAACGTCTATTTCGCCTCGCGCTTCGCGCGCGAACACCAGGTGCCGCTGCGCTTCTGGATCACGGACGACGTGCCCGGCACCTCGTGGGCCGTGCCGGAGATCCTCGCGAGGTCGGGGATCGAGTACTTCTTCGGCGGCATGAACACCCCGTTCGGCGGCAAGGTCACGCACCCGAACCACGGCGACCGGCCGTTCTGGTGGAAGGGGCCCGACGGCAGCAAGGTGCTCGCCTGGACCACGTTCGACGCGTACGCCGAGGCGTTCGACTACGGCTTCTCGTGGTTCGACACGCTGGCCGACATGTACCGCAAGCTCGGCAAGAAGCTCCCCGAGCAGGAAGAGGCCGGCTACCGCTGGCCCGAGCTCATGCTGATGCGCGCGTTCGACAACAACTATTCCGGCTGGAAGGCGCGCGACATGGTCAACGCGTGGAACGCGACGTACGCGACGCCGAAGTTCGAGCTGACCACGCCCGACCGCTTCCTGGACCTCCTGCGGCAGAAGTACGGCGACGCGTCGTTCCCGACGTTCTCCGGCGACTACGGCTGCGCGTGGTCGCCCTCGCACGCCGACGCGCCGCACGTCGAGACGTGGGTGCGGGAGGCGCACCGCAAGGGCCGCGCCGCCGAGGCATTGCTCTCCGCGGGCTCGCTCCTCGACGGCGGCACGGTCCCGCGGGACCAGGTCGACCACCTCTACCGCGAGGAACTGCAGGTCGACGAGCACTCCGGCGCCGGCGGCTGGCCCGGCTACTGGAACGCGGAGCAGATGGACCGCAACAACCGCATCCACGTCGGCTACGCGAGCGACGCGAAGAGCACCGCGGAGGCGCTGCTCGCCCAGGGGCTCGGGCGCACGGTCGCCGGGGTGCCCGCGAGCGGCGACGCGATCGTCGTCGTGAACGGCCTCGTGCGGCCCCGCGACGGCTGGGTGCGGGTCGCGCTCGCCGCGGGCCTGTACGGGAGCGCATTCCGCGTCGTCGAGCACGGCACGGGGATCGAGCTGCCGTACCAGCGCTTCGACGCGACGTCGGAGATCCTGTTCCGTGCCACGGGCCTGCCCGCGCTGGGCTACACGGTGTACGACCTCGTCCCCGGCGCGCCCTCGGCCGTGCCGGGCGGCACGCTGTCGGTCTCGGGGAGCGTGCTCGAGAACGATTTCTACCGCATCGTGCTGGACACGTCGGACGGCTCGATCTCGAGCCTCGTCGAGAAGTCCACCGGGCGGCAGCTGGTCGACACCGCGTCGACGCTCCGGTTCGGACGGCTCGCCTCGCTCGTCTCACAGGAGATCACCGGCAAGACGACCCCGCACATGGAGGCGCCGGGCACCGTCTCGATCACGATCGACACGGCGGGCCCGCTCTTGGCCGCGCTGCGGATCGCGCGCAGCGGCTCGCCCTTGACGACGACCGTCGTGCGCCTGTACCGCGGCGAGGACCGCGTCGAGATCGCGAACACGCTCGACCGCTCGCTCATGCCGTACGTCACCAACGCGGTGGGGACGCGCGCTTACGTCGTCCCCTTCACGTTCAACGTGCACAACTTCCAGATCCGCTCGGAGTCGACCACGCGCTTCCTCGACCCGCTCGCCGACGGCTTCCCGCGCACCGACGTGTTCGACTACCACAACGTCGAGCACACCCTCGCGTTCTGGGACGCGAACGGCGGCGTGTGGTACGCGGTCGACGGCTCGGACGCGCACTACTTCGAGAAGCTCTCGTCGCTCGCGTCGCCGTCGTTCTCCACGGCCAACGCCTGGGTGCTCTCGCGCCTGTGGGACCGCACGGACGAGTACCAGTTCGCCGACAACACGATCGGGCCGTTCACGATGGAGCCCGGCACGGGCAACGTGCTCACGTACACCCACCACTTCCGCGGCACGCCCGCGTCGTTCGACCCCGCCGCCGCGAGCCGCTGGGGCTACGAGGTCCTGAACGCGCCGCTGACGACGGTGCTCGCCGCGCGCGGCGGAGCGCTCCCCGCGGACTCCGCCTCGTTCTTCTCGATCGACGCGCCGGGCGTCGTGCCGTACACGGTGAAGCGCGCCGACGACGGCGACGGCGTGATCGTGCGCATGACCGAGCTGACCGGCCAGCCGACGACCGTACGCCTGTCGTCCGGCGTGTTCGAACTTTCGGCGCCGCTGCTCGTGGAGCAGGACGAGGAGAACGGGACGCCGCTGCCACTCGACCAGGGCGCCGTGGTCGTGAGCCTCACGCCGTACCAGACCGCGACGGTGCGCGTGCGCGCCGCGCTCCCCGCGGCGCCGATCGCGCTCACGCTGGCCCGCGACGCGGCGCAGGGAACGATCCACCTGCACTGGAGCGGCGGGCGCGCACCGTTCACGTTGCGACGGGCCGACGACCCGCAGTTCACGACGGGGGTGACGACGCTGGTCGACGGGCAGAACGTGACCGATTTCGACGACCCCGTACTGAATGACGGCAAGACGTATTTCTACGAGGTCCATTGAGCGATTCCGAAAAGCATTACGAGTTGCGCGTCTTCATTTAGGCACGCTAGTCTCCCCCTCGCCCGAAGCGTCATGCGGACTTCGGAAGAAGGGGGAAGAACGATGAGGCAGTACGCCAAGGGGATCGTCGCGGCCGGCATCGTCGCGCTCGCGGCGGCAGGACTCCTCGCCTACACCGGGCGCGCGGACCGCGTCCCGCAGTACGTGGCGCGCGCCGACGCGCGCATCGTGAAGGGCTTCGAGATCGCGCCGGTGGAACTCAACCTGCGGGGCAGGAACCCGGCGCTCGTCGGCCTCGGCAGCTACATCGTCAACGCGCAGGGCGGCTGCAACGACTGCCACACCTGCCCGCCGTACGTGCCGGGCCACGATCCGCACGAGGGCGGCGACGGCCAGGTGCCGACCGAGAACTACCTCGGCGGCGGCACGCCGTTCGGACCGACCCTCACCTCGGCCAACCTCACGCCGGACGAGCACGGCCTGCCCGGCGGGATGACCTACGCCCAGTTCGTCGACGCGATCCGTTACGGACACGACCCGGAAGATCCGACGCGGATCCTGCAGGTCATGCCGTGGCCCGTGTACGGCAAGATGGTCGACCAGGACCTGAAGGCGATCTACGAATACCTGTCGGCGATCCCGACCGCGACCGCGGGGTGCCAGGGACCGCCCGCCAAGTAGCTTCGCAGGCCGAGGCACAGGCAAAGGCTGTGCCTCGGCCTGTTTTCAGACCCGGAACCGCGCCACCACCGGCGCGTGGTCCGACGGCTTGTCGAGCTTGCGCGGCGCCTTGTCGATCTCGCACGCCAGCGCGCGCTCCGCGAGCGGGGGCGTCACGAGGATGTGGTCGATGCGCGCGCCGAAGTTCCTGCGGAACGCGCCCATCCGGTAGTCCCACCACGAGAACAGCTTCCCCGCGTCGTGAAAGCGGCGGAACAGGTCGACGAAGCCCCACGCCGCGAGCCGCGCGAACGACGCGCGCTCGGCGTCGCTGAACAGCACCTCGCCCGCGAAGAGGTCGGGGTCGTACACGTCGCGCGGCTCGGGCGCGATGTTGAAGTCGCCGAGCACGACGAGCGGCTCGTCGGGGCGGTGGCGGTCGGCGAAGTGCTTCTCGAGCGCGGCGAGCCACTGCAGCTTGTAGGCGTACTTGTCGGAGCCGACGGCCTGCCCGTTGGGCACGTACACGTCGACGATGCGCAGGCCGTGGACGACGCCCGAGACGACGCGCGCCTGCTCGTCGCCCGCGTGTTCGGGGAGCCCGCGCTGCACGTCCTCGAGCGGCCGGCGCGTGAGGAGGGCCACGCCGTTGTACGTCTTCTGGCCGTGCACCGCGGCCTGGTAGCCGCGCGCCGCGAAGGCGTCCAGCGGAAACTCGTCGGCGACGGTCTTGATCTCCTGCAGCGCGAGCACGTCGGGCTGGTGCTGCTCGATCCAGTCGAGGACGTGGGCGAGGCGCACCTTGATCGAGTTGACGTTCCACGTCGCGACGACGAGCGCGTCGCCCCCGCCGGGCTCGGCCATCACGCGCGCTCGACCACGACCGCGGTGCCGTAGGCGAGCACCTCGGTGACGCCCTGCATCACCTCGTTGGCGTCGTAGCGGAAGGCGACGATCGCGTTCGCGCCGCGCTCGGCCGCGTGCTGCAGCAGGAGCTCGAACGCCTCCTCGCGCGTCTTCTCGCACAGCTCGGTGAACAGCGTGATGTTGCCGCCGACGAGCGTCTGCAGCGACGCGCCGAGCGTGCCGAACACGCTGCGCGAGCGGACCGTGATGCCGCGCACGATCCCCAGGTTGCGCACGATGCGGCAGCCGGGCAGTTCGTTGGCCGACGTGACGAGCGTGTGGTCGATGGCCATGACGTCCTCCGCGGACGCCATGTTCTCACGAACCGTCGTAGGGGCGGGGCTTGCCCCGCCCGAGGGCCGGGAGCGGCTACGGCGTTACGGCGCGTGGACGGCGCCGACCGCGGCGGACGACTCGACCAGGCGGTCGCGCCCCTGGTGTTTCGCTTCGTAGAGCGCCTGGTCGGCGCGCTTGACCCAGTCCGCCGCCGACTCGCCCTCCTCGATCTCGGCGAGCCCGGCGGACACGGTGATGTGGAGCTCCTCGCCGCCCGCGTGGATCGCGAGCGCGCGCACCGCGCCGAGCAGCTTCTCGCCGAGGACGTGCCCGACGCGCGCGCCGTCCTGCTGCAGGACGACCGCGAACTCCTCCCCGCCGTAGCGCGCGATGAAGTCCGTGCGCCGCGGCAGCGTGCGCACCATGCAGTCCGCGAGCGCCTTCAGCACCTCGTCGCCGGCCGGGTGGCCGTAGCGGTCGTTGATGTTCTTGAAGCGGTCGATGTCGAGCATCATCAGCGTCGACGGCGTGCCCGACAGCGGCCGCAGCGCGGCGAGGCTGCCGACGTGTTCGTCGAACGCACCGCGGTTGTAGAGCTGCGTGAGCGGATCGATCATCGCCTCGCGCCGCGCCTTGTCGAGCTCCTGGCGCAGCGTGGTCAGCTCGGCGACCGAGGCCTCGAGATCGCGGCGGCTGCGGATCGCGCGGTCCTCGGCCAGGCGGCGGATCTCCTCCACCGCGCCCAGCACCTCGCGGCGCAGGACGTCGAGCGACGGGCTGTCGACCGCGGCGCGCAGCTTCTTGAGCTGCCCCTCGACGTGACCGTCCGAGCGGCGGTCCTCGGCGAAGCCGGTGGTCAGGCGCTGGATGAACGTCCACAGCGTCTCGCGCAGTTCGCGCGCGCTGGTGACGACGTAGTCCTTCTCGGCCCGGCGGCGGTCGGCGACGAACGACTTGAGCGCCGCCCAGTCGCGCTGCTGACGGGCACGCGCCGCGCCGGGGCGGTCGGGCGGCGGCGCGCCGGCCTCGACGTGGTCGGCCCAGCCGCCGAAGCGCTCGCGCGCGGTCCGGGCCGGCACGTCGGTCTCGAAGGCGTGCTCGCCGAGGGCCCGGAGCACCGCGGCCAATGTCGGAAGGGCCTGGTCGAGATTGGACGGCGGCCCGCCCGCAGACGCACCCGCGTCGTCGTCATCGGCCGCGCGGCGAACCGGCGCCTTGCGGCCGAACAGGTTGTCCCAGAAGGCGTTCCACGCGCTCACGGCAGGTCCCGTCGATCCCCTCGGGGACGATCGGTCCCGCGCCGCGCGGCGTCAATCCGGCATGCCGCGCGGTCCGGCGGATTGCGCCGTCAGTGCGGGGTGAATGCCGTCTCCTCGCGCTTCACCGTGAACTCGCGGTTGGTCGGACCCTTGACCAGCACGACCTGCGGGTGGTGGGTCTCGATCTCGTGCGGCTCGAGCTCGCAGAACGTGGCGATGATGACGCGGTCGCCCGGCTGGGAGAGGTGCGCGGCCGCGCCGGTGATGCAGCAGTCGCCCCCGCCCCGCGGGCCGTTGATGAGGTACGTCGAGAAACGGTTCCCGTTGGTCACGTTCCAGACGTCGATGCGCTCGTACTCGCGGAATCCCGCGGCGTCCATCAGGTCGCGGTCGAGGGTCAGGCTGCCCTCGTAGGCGACGTTGGCTTCGGTGACGAAGGCCCGGTGGACCTTGGCCAGCAGAAACGACCGCTTCACAGCCCGTCCCCCTCGTCGCTGCGCGCCGGCTGCAGGGCCGGGCGCACGATGACGTTGTCGATCAGCCGCGTCTCGCCGATGCGGACGGCGATCGCGACGAGCGTCTCGGTGTCGATCACGTCGTGCCGCTCGAGGTCCTCGGCGGACCCGATCGCGACGTAGTCGGTCGACGCGCGCGCTTCGGACTCGAGGATGCGGCGCACCGCGCCCTCGATCTCGCGCGTGTCCCGCACGCCCGCGTCCTCGACCAGCGAACGCGCGCGTTCGAGCGAACGCGACAGCACCAGTGCCGCGGTGCGCTCCTCGGGCGACAGGTAGGCGTTGCGCGACGACATGGCGAGCCCGTCGTCGTGGCGGATCGTCGGCGCGACGACCAGCTCCACGTCGACGTTGAGGTCGCGCACCATGCGCCGCAGCAGGAGCGCCTGCTGCGCGTCCTTCTGGCCGAAGAACGCAAAGTGCGGGCGCACGATGTTGAGCAGCTTCAGCACCACCGTGGCCACGCCGCGGAAGTGGCCGGGCCGCGAGGCGCCCTCGAGCACGGTCGACAGCCCCTCGACCTCGACGTAGCTGCGGTAGGCCTTGGGGTACATGTCGGGCGTTTCGGGCGCGAAGACGTAGTTCACGCCCTCCTGCAGGCACAGGTCGGCATCGCGCGCGATGTCGCGCGGGTACTTGTCGTAGTCCTCGTCGGGCCCGAACTGCTTGGGGTTGACGAAGATCGACACGACCACGATGTCGGCCAGCTCGCGCGCGCGGCGCACGAGCGACAGGTGGCCGTCGTGCAGCGCGCCCATCGTCGGCACGAAGCCGATCTTCTTGCCCTTGCCGCGCGCCTCGCGCGAGATCTCCCGCATCATCGGGACGCGGCGCACCAGCTCCACGGTCAGGCCTCCCACGCGCGCAGCCGCGCGCGGGCGCGGCCGGCGAGCGCCTCGCCCACCTCGCGCGGCAGCCGGTAGGACTCGTTCGCCGCCGGGAAGGTGCGCGCGCGCACGTCCTCGGCGAAGCGCGTGACGGCCTCGACCGCGGGCGTGTGCAGGTCGGCGTAGCGGCGCACGAAGCGCGGCGCCGCGCCCGGGTACAGGCCGAGCATGTCGTGGAACACGAGCACCTGGCCGTCGCATGCGGCGCCGGCGCCGATGCCGATCGTCGGAACCTCGACCGCACCGGTGACCAGCGCGGCGACGTCCGCGGGAATGCCCTCGAGCACGAGGCTGAACACTCCCGCCTCGACCAGCGCGCGCGCGTCCTGCTGCAGCTCCTCGATCTCCTCGAGCGCGCGGCCCTGCACGCGGTAACCGCCCATCGCGTGGACCGATTGCGGCGTGAGGCCGAGGTGGCCCATCACGGGGATCTCGGCGTCGGCCAGCGCGCGGATGACCTCGACGCGCTTGCGCCCGCCCTCGAGCTTCACGGCCTCGGCGCCGCCCTCGCGCACGAGCCGCCCCGCCGCGAGCACCGCGTCGCGCGGGCCGGTGTGGTACGTGAGGTACGGCATGTCCGCGACGACCAGCGCCTGCGGCCGGGTGCGCGTGACCGCCGCCGTGTGCCGGACCATGTCGTCCAGCGTGACCTGCAGCGTGTTCTCGTAGCCGAGGACGACCATCGCCAGGGAGTCGCCGACGAGGATCAGGTCGGCGCCGGCCGCGTCGACGATGCGCGCGGAGGGCGCGTCGTACGCGGTGACCATGACGAGCGGCGCCGCGCCCTTGCGGGCGCGCACGTCCGGCACGGTGTGCTTGCGCGGAGCGGTTTTCTGCGGGCCGTAGCCCGGCGTCGAGTCCGACACGTTCCGACCTCCCATCTCCCCGCCGGCCGGGCCGGTCGCGGGACAGGATCGAAAAGGCGTTTCGCAACACGCCGTCCGCCCCGTGGACCGTCCGGGTTCCCGGTGGAATCCCGGCGGGCGGGTCGGAGGCCTGAGGATGTTACACCGGGACGAACGAACCGTCCGAGACCTGCCGGTTATGCGCCTACGACGACCGGGGCCGGTAGTACTCCACCCCGCCCCGCTCCATCTTCTCGATCTGCTTCACGAGGTCGTCGAAGTCGGCGTCCTCGCGTGCGGGGTTGATCTCGTTGGTGTCGACGACGAGCAGCGGGGTCTGGTCGTAGCGGAAGAAGAAGTAGTCGTAGGCCTGCACGACCTCGTCGAGGTAGGCCTCGGACAGGCGCTTCTCGACGTCGCGGGCGCGCTCGCCGATGCGCTTGAGCAGCGCCGGCACGCGGGCCTGCAGGTAGATCACGAGGTCGGGGCGGACCACCTCGGGCGCGAGCAGGTTGTACAGCTTCTCGTAGGTCGACAGCTCGACGTCGTTGAGGTTCAGGTAGGCGAAGATCAGGTCCTTCTCGAACAGGTAGTCCTCGACGACCGCCTGCTGGAACAGGTCGCCCTGGCGGATGTCGCGCTGCTGGCGGTGTCGCGCCAGGAGGAACCAGATCTGCGCCGAGAACGAGGAGCCGCGCCGGTCACGGTAGAAGCTCTCGAGGAACGGGTTGTCCGTCGGCTCGAGCGTGAGTCGCGCTTCCCAGTGGCGCGCGAGGCGCCGCGCGAGCGCGGTCTTCCCGACACCGATCGGTCCTTCGATGGCAACGAGGCGCGGTTTCATGGGACCCTCGCCCGCATCCTACGGGGCGGGGACGCACGCCGTCCACCCCAATTTGGACAGCCGCGGGATCGTCAGCCGCGGCGCCGCAGGGCGGCCGCGAGGTCGGCGATGGTGCGCCCGAACTCGGGATGGACGACGCCCGGGAGGATCTCGGCCAGGGGCTCGAGGACGAACGCGCGCTCGGCGAGGCGCGGGTGCGGGATCGTCAGCCCCGGCTCACGCACGACCGCGTCGCCGTACAGGACGATGTCGACGTCGAGCGTGCGCGGACCCCAGCGCTCGCGCCGCTCGCGCCCGGCAGCCTGCTCGATGCGCAGCGCGAGTTCGAGCAGCGCGCGCGGGTCGAGGCGGACCGCCGCGCGCGGCGCGGCGACGACCTGGTTCAGGAACGGGCCCTGGCCCGCGGGACCGCCGACCGGGGCGGTCTCGTGGATCGTGCTCGCGAGCGTCCACGGGACGCCCGCGGCGGCGAGCCGCTCGCGCGCGAAGGCCAGCCGGCCCGCCCGGTCGCCGAGGTTCGAGCCGAGGGCGAGCACGACCCACGCGCCCGCGGGGGCCGCGTCCGCTGCGTCTGAATTGACAGCCTCTCTACCCGGAACTACCATCCGCGCGCCCGTCGAGAACGGCCGGAGAGTGCCCGATGCCGACGAAGAAAGCCAGCCCGCAGCGCCGTGCCCACCACCGCGAGGACGAGACGTTCCACGCCGCGGAGAAGAGCTACGCCGCGGCGATGACGCTCTACACCCGCCAGAACTGGGCCAAGGCCCGCGAGGCGTTCGACGCGTTCCTCAAGGAACACGGCGAAAACCGGGAATTCACGGACATCAGCGATAGGGCGCGGACGCACCTGAGAGTCTGCGACCACAAGCTCGCCCCGCCCCCGGCCGCGCCGACCGGCGCGGACGAGTGGCTGATCGAAGGGGTCGGCCAGGCGAACCGCGGCGAGGTCGATGCGGCGCTGGTCAGCCTCGACCACGCACTGGCCGGCGGTGCACCCGCGGGCCGCGTCTATTACGCACGCGCCGCGGCGCTCGCCCTCGCCGACCGGACCGAGGAGGCGCTCGCCGACCTCGCGAAGGCGCTCGAGGAGGAGCCGAACGCGCGCTTCCACTCGCTCGCCGATCCGGACTTCGAGAAACTTCGCGAGACGGCCGGGTACGTCGCGCTCGTCGAGCCGCCGCACGGGATGTACGACGGTGCGGACTACGACGACGACGACGACATCGACGACGAGGAGGGCCTCGATGACGACGACTCCTCCGGTTCCGGGTACGAGCCCCGCCCCTACTGACCGTCCTCTCGCCGCCGTGATCCTCGCCGCCGGCGAGGGCACGCGCATGAAGTCACGCCGCGTGAAGGTGCTCCACGAGGCCGCGGGACGGCCGCTCGTGGAGCACGTCGTGCGTGCGGCCGCCGCGACCGGCGCCTCGCCCATCGTGATCGTCGTCGGCGTGCAGGCCGCGGCGGTGCAGGAGCGCCTGCTCGCGTCGCTCGCGGCGTCGGGCGATGCGGCGATCGCGGCGCGCCTGCGCTTCGCGGAACAGCCCGAGCGCCGCGGCACGGCCGACGCGGTCGCGCGGGCGCGCGGGGAACTCGCCGGCTTCGGGGGTGACCTCCTGGTCCTGTGCGGCGACGTGCCCGCGCTGCCCGCCGAGGCGCTCTCCCGCCTGCTCGAGGAGCACCGCGCGGCCCGCGCCGCGCTGACGGTGCTGTCGGCCGAACTGCCCGATCCGGGCGGCTACGGCCGCATCGTGCGCGATGCGCGCGGCACGTTCCAGGCGATCGTCGAGCAGCGCGACGCGACGCCCGAGCAGCGCGCGGTGCGCGAGATCAACACCGGGACCTACGCCGCGGACTGGCCGCTCCTCGACAAGGCGATCGACCGCATCACGCCCGACAACGCGCAGGGCGAGTATTACCTCACCGACGCGGTGCGCCTCCTGCTCGGCGACGGCGAGCGCTCGATCGCGGTCGTGCACGGCCAGGCCGAGGAGGCGCTGGGCGTCAACAGCCGGCGCCAGCTCGCCGACGTGCACCGCGCGCTCGCGCGCCGCGCCGCCGAGCGGCTGATGGACGCGGGGGTGACCGTGCTCGACCCCGACAGCACGTGGATCGACGCGACGGTCGTGGCCGGCCCGGACACCGTGATCCACCCCGGCGTGACGCTCGAGGGCCGCACGACGATCGGCGCGGGCTGCGTGATCCGCGCGGGCGCACGGCTGACCGACGTCGTCGTCGGGGACGGCGCGACGATCCTCGACTACACGATCGCGGCCGCGTCGACGATCGGCCCCGACTGCCAGGTCGGCCCCTTCGCGCACCTGCGGCCGGGCACCGTGCTCTCCGACCACTGCAAGGTGGGCAACTTCGTCGAGACCAAGAAGACGAAGCTCGGACCCGGCAGCAAGGCCTCGCACCTGTCGTACCTCGGCGACGCCACGATCGGGACCGGCGTGAACGTCGGGGCCGGGACGATCACCTGCAACTACGACGGCACCCACAAGCACCCGACGGTGCTCGAGGACGGGGTCTTCATCGGCTCGGACACGCAGCTGGTCGCCCCGGTGACGGTCGGCAAGGGCGCCTACGTGGGGGCCGGGACGACCGTGACCAAGGACGTTCCGGCGGGCGCGCTCGCGATCTCGCGCACGGAGCAGCGCAACATCGAGGGCTGGGTGGAGCGCCGGGTCAAGAAATAAGCGCCCCGTTTTCAAGGGGTTGGGCGACCCCGGGCGGTTTTTCGGGCTGGGCCGTAGATTGTTCCTCCTGGGACGGGCCACGCCGGCCCGAGAGGTGGATCCATGTGCGGCATCGTCGGTTACGTCGGCCATCGCAACGCGGCGCCCATCCTCGTCGGCGGACTCAAGCGGCTCGAGTACCGCGGCTACGACTCGGCGGGCATCGCCCTGTCCGCGAACGGCCGGTTCCTGCTCCGGCGCGCGGTCGGCAAGCTCCACGAACTCGAGCTCGTGCTCGAGAAGCAGCCGGTCGGTGACAGCCAGCAGGGCATCGGGCACACGCGCTGGGCCACGCACGGCCGTCCCACGGAGGAGAACGCGCACCCGCACCGCGATCCGCACGATCGCGTCGTCCTCGTCCACAACGGGATCATCGAGAACTACCTCGAGCTCAAGGCCGAGCTCGAGAAGGACGGCAACACGTTCCGCTCCGAGACCGACACCGAGATCATCGCGCACCTGATCGCGCGGGAGATCGGGCGCGGCCTCGACCTCGAGCGCGCCGCGCTCGCGACGCTCGGCCGCCTCGAGGGGATCTACGCGTTCTGCGCGATGAGCACCGCCGAGCCCGACAAGATCGTCGGCGCGCGGCAGGGCCCGCCGCTCGTGGCCGGCGTCGGCGAGGGCGAGAACTTCCTCGCCTCGGATCTCACCGCCCTGCTCGAGCACACGCGCGACGTCGTGTTCCTCGAAGACCACGAGATGGTCGTCATCACGCCGGACGCCGTGCGCGTCATGGGCACCGACGGCACGCCGCACGAACTCAAGGTCAAGCGCATCGCGTGGGACCCGATCCTCGCCGAGAAGGGCGGGTACCGGCACTTCATGCTCAAGGAGATCCACGAGCAGCCGCGCGCGGTCAACGACACGCTGGCCGGACGCATCTCGCTCGACCGCGGCGCGGTGGACTTCTCGCAGGAGGAGTTCCCGCTCAGCGACGACGACCTGCGGCAGGTTTCGCGCATCTACCTCGCCTCGTGCGGCACGTCGTGGCACGCGTCCCTGGTGGGCAAGTTCCTGATCGAGCAGCTCGCGCGCGTGCCGACGGAGGTCGACTACGCGAGCGAGTTCCGCTACCGCGACCCGCTGGTCGACGCCCGGACGCTGATCGCGATCGTCACCCAGTCGGGCGAGACCGCGGACACGCTCGCCGGGCTGCGCGAGGCCAAGCAGCGCGGCGCGCGCTCGATCGCGGTGTGCAACGTGATGGGCTCGACCGCGACGCGCGAGGCCGAGGGCACGATCCTCACGCACTGCGGCCCCGAGATCGGCGTGGCCTCGACCAAGGCCTTCACCGCCCAGCTGACCGCGATGTACCTCCTCGCGCTGCGGCTCGCGGCCGCGCGCGGCACGCTCGACAACGACGGCGTGCGCCGGCACCTGACGCAGCTCGCGCACCTGCCGTCGTGGCTCGAGCGTACGCTCGAGACCGACGAGACGGTCCAGCACATCGCCCAGACCTTCAAGGACGCCCGCGACTTCCTGTTCCTCGGGCGCGGGATCAACTACCCGATCGCGCTCGAAGGCGCGCTCAAGCTGAAGGAGATCTCGTACATCCACGCCGAGGGCTACCCCGCCGGCGAGATGAAACACGGCCCGATCGCGCTGATCGACCCGACGCTGCCGGTCGTGTCGCTGGCGCCGAAGGACTCCGTGTTCGAGAAGATGCTCAGCAACATGGAAGAGGTGAAGGCGCGCGGCGGCACGCTGATCGTCGTCACCACCGAGGGCAACCGGTCGCTGAACGGCAAGGCCGACCACGTGATCTACGTGCCGGACGCGCCGCCGCTCGTGCTGCCGCTGCTGCTCGTCGTGCCGCTGCAGCTGCTCGCGTACCACATCGCGCTGTTGCGCGGGTGCGACGTCGACCAGCCGCGCAACCTGGCGAAGTCCGTCACGGTCGAGTGACGGCGTAGTGGCGGGGCTTGCCCCGCCCGTCCCCTACGGGCGTTCGTCCGCGCGCGTCGGCGACGGCGAGCCCCCTCCCGATGCTCTCCCGGCCTCCGCCAGCGGAGCGAGCCCCGGGGCGAACGCGTGTGCGACCGAGGGCAGCAGCACGCGCACGATCGTCCCGCGCGCGGGGAGCGCAGCGCGGATCTCGCGCAGGTCGCCCAGTGCGAGTTCGAGGCGCGGGTCGGCGATCACCTGCGGCAGCTCGCGGTGCGCCAGCGTGACGAGGAACGCGGCGGGGTCGAGCACCGCCGCGACGACCCGGCAGCCCGTCGGCGCGGCCGCGAGGACCGCCTCGACCACGTAGCCGGCCCCGAAGCCGAGCACCACGGCCGCGTCCGCGGGAGCGAGCCGCAGCCCGCGCACGAACGCCTCCGCTTCGCCGGCGGGATCGGCCGCCGCGTGGAGCAGCGTCCCGTCCGCGAGCTGCAGCGTGAACGGGTCCCCCGGGCGTTGCACCGGCTCGGGGCGCGGCGCCCCCGGCAGCCGCTCGTGCAGGCGCTTCCAGGCCCACGGACGCGCGACCAGCAGCGCATCGCGATTGCCGGGCCGGATGCCGCCGTCGGGTCCGAGGCGGTCGGTACCGAACACGCGTGCCTCCTTCGTGACGCGAGGGAACGATACCGGATAGAATCCGCCGCGGAAGCGGGTTCGAACGGAGAATCGACGTGCTGCTGCGGCCCGTGTGCCTTGCCGCCCTGGCCCTGTTGCCTGCATGCGCGCCCCCGGCCGCGGCGTGCACGCCCAAGGTGCGGGCCGAGGTCCTGCGACGCGCCCTCAAGCTGATGCCGCCCGCGCTCGCGCGGCAGCTCACGCGGCACGAGCGGGAGCTCAAGGACGGCGCGCTGCGCGGCACCGACCTCGTGCCGGTGCAGGCGCTCGAGCCGGGCACGCACGACGCGGACCTCGCCGCGCTGGTCGCCTCGGCGAAGCAGCTGCTCGACTCGCAGGCGCCGATGTCCGAGGTGGCGCGGACCTTCGGGGCCATCGCACGCGCCTCGTTCGACCTCTCGTTCGCGCTCAACGTGGGCCCGCACGACGAGCGCGACGCCGCGATCTACGGACCGTTCTGCACCTACGTCGAGCAGAAGCTCCCGCGGATCGCGACGACGTTTTCGGGCTACGAGAACGACGAGCTCGCCCGGGGCGACGTCGCGGCGTTCGCGCGCCAGACCGCGCGGATCGCGCGCCGTGACTACCCCGGAATTTTGAACAGCTATTTCCCGCCCGGTCGCAAGGCGCTGCCGCAGGATTTCGACGACCGCTCGGTCGCCTTCGCCAGCGCGAGCCTCGAAGTCTCGCTCGCGCTGACCACGACCGCGCGCAGCTGGTTGTACGCTTGGAACGAGGCGCAGGGCGACCTCACCGGGACACCCTTCCTCGACGGAGATCGACGATGAGCAAGGAGCAGAGGCCGCAAGGTCCGCGCATCACGCCGGTCCGGCGCGCGCTGGTGTCCGTGTACGACAAGCAGGGCGTCGTGGATCTCGCGCGCGCCCTGGTCGACATGAAGGTCGAGCTCCTCTCGACGGGCGGCACGGGACGCCTCCTGCGCGACGAGGGCGTGCCGATGACGCGCGTCTCCGAGATCACGGGCGTGCAGGAGATGCTCGACGGACGCGTCAAGACGCTGCACCCCATGGTGCACGCGGGCATCCTCGCGGTCCGCGACAACACCAAGCACCGGCGCGACATGGAGTCGTACGGTGCGGGCTACATCGACCTCGTCGTCGTCAACCTGTACCCGTTCGAGAAGACCGCGCGCATGGAAGGCATCGGGCTGCCCGAGATCGTCGAGATGATCGACATCGGCGGGCCGACGATGGTCCGCGCGGCGGCGAAGAACTTCCACGACGTCGGCGTGGTGGTCGACCCCAGCGACTACGAGCGCGTGGTGGACGAGATCCGCGAGTTCGGCGGGCTCACCGACGCGACGCGGCTCGTGCTCGCCCGCAAGGCGTTCGGGCACACCGCGTCGTACGACACCGCGATCTTCTCGTTCCTCTCGCAGATCGCCGAGGACGGGTCGCGCAAGGCGCCCGACTCGCTGTTCCCGCAGAAGCTCTCGATCGCGATCGAGAAGATCGCCGACCTGCGTTACGGCGAGAACCCGCACCAGCGCGCCGCGCTCTACGGCGAGCTGCAGGGCAACGAGCCGACGATCACGCGCGCGGTGCAGCTGCAGGGCGTCGAGCTGTCGTTCAACAACTACCTCGACCTCGACGCGGCGGTGGACGTCGCGATGTCCGCCGGGGGCTGCGGGGTGGCGATCATCAAGCACAACAACCCGAGCGGCGTCGCGGTCGCCGAGCGGCCGGTCGACGCGTTCCGCATCGCGCGCGAGTGCGATCCGGAGAGCGCGTTCGGGGGCGTCGTCGCCTTCAACCAGGCGGTCGACGAGGCCGCTGCCGAAGAGCTGGCCGGAATGTTCCTCGAGGCCGTGATCGCGCCCTCGTTCTCGCCGGGCGCGAAGGAGATCCTCGCCCGCAAGAAGAAGCTGCGCGTCCTGCAGTGGGGCGATCCGCGCATGTACCGCAAGCCGGGCCTCGACCTGCGGCGCGTGTCGGGCGGCTTCCTCGTGCAGGAGTGGGACAGCGCGATCGACTGGTCGGACGTGCCGGTCGTGACGAAGCGCAAGCCGACCGACGCCGAGTGGGCCGCGATGAAGTTCGGCTGGCGCGTCGTGCGCCACGTGAAGTCCAACGCGATCGTCTACTCGCTCGCCGACCGCACCGTCGGCATCGGCGCCGGGCAGATGAGCCGCGTCGAGTCGGTACGCATCGCGAACCGCCGCGCGGGCGACCACGCGAAGGGCTGCGCGATGGCCTCGGACGCGTTCTTCCCGTTCTCCGACAACATCGAGCTCGCCGCGCAGGCCGGCGTCACCGCGGTCATCCAGCCGGGCGGCAGCATCCGGGACGAGGAGGTCATCGCGGCCGCGGACGGGCTGGGCCTGGCGATGGTGTTCACGAAGCGGCGGCACTTCCGCCACTGAGACGCTTCGGGCGGGTTACGGCGCCTTCGGCGCCTGAACCCGCCCGTCGTGTTTCAGCGCGCGTCCATCGTGCGCAGGGCGAGGCCCTTCACGTAGATCCGGTACGCGTCGTCGGTGGACTTGCCGAGATAGCGCCGCGCGAGTTCGCGGTTCCTGGTCGCGCCCTCGTCGCCGGGCCGGACCTCGAGGCAGTTGCCGAAGAACTCGATCGCCTCGCGCAGGTCGCCCGTCTGCAGCCGCTGCACGCCGACGTTGTACCAGCCGTTGGCGATCCACGTGTTGAGCCCGGCGGGGTGGTAGGCCTGCGGGATGCGGTACAGGATGCGCAGCGCCTCCTCGAAGTCCTCCTGCGCGTAGCGCTCGCGCGCCTCCTTGATGCGCGCGTCGGCGTCCTGGCGCAGGCGCAGCGCGGCGCGCGCCTTCTCGAGCCGCTCGACGACCTCGAAGCTGTTGGCGTCGGCCTGGCGCGCCGCGGTGAGCAGCGCGACCGCGCCGGCCTCGTCGCCGCCCGCCAGCCGGGCCTGCGCCTGCTGCAGCAGCGACGGCACGTCGTCCTTCGTGTAGGAGGGCGCCGCGGCCGCCGCGCCCGCGGGCACCGGCGCCACGGCCGCGGCCGCGCCGGGGGCGGCCTTCTTCGCCGGCCGCTTGACCGGCTCGTTGGCGGTGGTCGTGGACGACGATCCCGAGAACAGACCGCCGAGGAATCCGAACACGACGCGCCGGCCGACCCCGAGCCCGGCGGCCACCACGACCAGCACGAGCCACGTGACGATCTTGGACGCGCCGTTCGCGAGGACCGGCGGCAGCTTCAACCGCGCCGCGCCCTTCGACGCCTTGCCCGTGGGAGCGGGCCGCGGCGGCGGCGCCGGCGGTGCGCCGCCCATGCGCGGCCCCGGGGCGACCGCGGGAGCGGCCGGCGGTGGCGGGGGCGGAACCGGTGGCGCGGCCGTGCCGGGGACGAGCGTCGCGGACGGCGCGCCCGGCGCGGGCGGCGCCGCGGGCGACGGTGCCCCGGCGTGCGGGGCTTCCGGCGCGACGCTCGTGGCGCGGCGGTAACCGCTCTCGCCGAGCGGGATCGCGGCGACGTTCTCGGGCGCGTGGGTCTCGCCGTACACGGCGTCCTCGGGCGTGCCCTGGCGGAGCATGTTCATGCTCTCGCACTCGCGCTCCGCGCGCTCGAGGTAGTCGAGCGCCTCGGCGTGACCCGGGGCGAGCATCAGCGACTGCTTGAGCAACGGGACCGCGAGATCGGGCCGCTTGTTCTCGATGTCCGAGATCGCCTGGTTGATCAGGTTGTCCGCTTCGCGCGCGGCGCGGTCGGAGACCGCGCGCACGTCGTCGAGGATGTCCTGCGCGCCGGTGGCGTGCTCGTTCAGCGCGAGGGCCTGCGAGGCGAGCTGGCGCGCGTCCTCGTGCCGGCCGCTGTCGAACTCCTCGCGGGCGCGCGCGACGAGCAGCGCGGCCTCGCCCTCGGCGCGCGCCGAGGGACCGGTCGGCTGCAGCGTGTCGCGATCCTCGGGCACCTCGATCGGCTGGTCGAGATCGCGCGCCGCGTCGAGGAGGTCCTCCATGTCGTCGTGCTTCGGCCGGGTCGGACGGTCGGTGATGTCCGCCAGGTCGCGCGCGAACTCTCCCGCGTCCCACACGTTCGCGTCGCTGCGCGGCGGCTTGGCCGGCGCCGCCGCCGGCGCGGGCGGCGCGGGCGGCGCGGGCACGACCGCGGGCATTGCGTCCAGCGCCAGCGCGACCGGCAGCGTGGTGCGCACCGTCGCGTTCGGGTCGAGCGCCGGGCGCGGCGGCGGGGCCGGCGCGGGCGGGGTGAGACCCGGCATCGCGAGGTCGAGGTCGAGTTCGAGCGAGAGGTCGTTCGAGGGCGCGGGCGCCGCGGGGGCGGCGCGCTCGGCCTGCTCGAGCAGCAGCTCGGCATCGCGGCTCGCGGGGTCGAGCTCGAGCGCCTGCCGGCAGAAGGTGGCCGCCTCGGAGGGCCGCGACGTGGCGAGCGCCTCGCGCGCCTGCCCGAGCAGCTGCTCGATGCGCGGCGCGATCGCGCGCACGGCGGAGATCTCCTGCTGCAGCGCGGTGATGCGCGCATCGGCGGGCGCGCGCTGCTGCAGTTCCTCGGCGAGCTGCGCGGCCTGGTCGATGAGCCCGCTCGCGAGCGCCTCGCGGGCGCGCGCCACGAGCGCGTCGTGACTTCCCGCGCGCTCCATGAGCGACCAGTTGTTGTCCGTGAGCGAGGCCAGCGCGAGGCCCTCGCGCGCGCGTTCGCTCTCGGGGTCCAGCTGCAGGACCGCCTCGTAGATCTGGCGCGCGCTCTGCAGGTCGCCGGCCCGGTGACTCGCCTCGGCCTGCGCGCAGAGATCGTCGATCAGCTCGTCCTGGTTGCTCTTGATGGTCACAGCCCGTCCTTGGGCCCGGCGGACGCACCGCGCATGCCGCGGAAACGCCGCGAGCCTCTCCCCGTGAAAAATCTAGGAACGGGACCGGACGGAAGCCATCGGGCGGCGGGCGTTTCGCAACCCGTCGCGCAAAATGGCGCAAATACGAACTTATCCGGTGTCCCGGGCGCGGCACTCGGCCGAGCAGTAGTACCGGTCGCCGTCGCGGATCGCGCGGCTCTCGGGCAGGCGGACCCCGCAGACGGGATCCTGGACGAGGCGCTCGGTCGCGCCTCCGGGCGGGGGCGGCGGCGGTCCGCCGGCGCGCCGCACCGGCCCCGTGCGCACGGGGAACAGCAGCAGCCGGAGCATGCGCAGCAGGAGTCCGACGACGATGAAGACCAGCAGGAACCGCAGCAGGAACAGCACCGCGCGGCCGATCTACTTCAGCTGCTCTTCCAGCTGCTGGATCGCCGGATGCTGCGGGGCGATCTGCTTCAGCCGGTCGAGCCACGCGCGCGCACGGGTCTTGTCCCCGGTCGACGCGCTGATGATCACGCCGTTCAGGGCGGCGTTCGCGAAGCTCGGGTTCTTCTTGAGCGCGACCTCGAACTGGGCGAGCGCTTCCTGCGGCTTGTTCTGCTGCGCGAGCGCGAAGCCGTAGTCGGTGATCACGTTCGGATCGTCGCCGTTCAGCGCGAGCGCGCGCTTGTACGCGGCGACGGCCTCGTCCCAGCGGCCCCCGTCGTAGTACGTGTTCCCCGCGGTGACCTGGGCGCCGTAGTCGTTGGGCTTGTCGTGCGCGGCCTGCACGGTGTTGCGCATGCGCGTGACGTTCGCGGTGAGCTGGTCGACGATCTGCTGCGCGTTGGGGAGCTTCGCCGCGCGACGCTTGAACTCCTCGAGCGCGCTCGTCGCGCTGGCCGGGTCGACGAGCGTCACGGAGACGCGCGTCGCGATCTCGGCCGGGCCGGGCGCGGCCGGATCGTCCTTCATCGCCTGGCGTGCGACCTCGAGCGCCTTGGGGAAGTCGCCGGCGGAACCGAGCGCCTGCGCCGCGCGCGTCGCGAGCTGCGGGTTGCCGGCGACGAGGTGGGCGGCGTGCTCGAGCGGTTCGAGCGCACGGTCGCGCATGTTGGCCTGCAGGAACATCTCGCCGAGCGAGACCAGCGCGTCCGCGTCGTTGGGGTTCTTGTCGAGCCGCTGGCGCAGCTCGTTCATCGCGCCGGCCACCCCGCTCATGGCGTGCGGGTCCGCGCCCTGCGGCATCGCACCCGGCTGGCCCGCGGGCATGCCCTGCGGCGGCATCCCCTGTGCGGGCGCCTCGGCGGCGGCCTGCTTCGGCGCGAGCCCGATGAGATCGGGTCGCGTGCCGATCACGCCGAAGACGAGCCCGGCGACGAGCCCGATGACGATGCCGACGATGAGGAAGAGAGCCTGGTCCCGGCGCATGAGCAGTCTCCGAACGCGGCGGGGTTCCCCCTGCACCGCACGCGGGGGGGCATGTTACAGGAGCGCGCGCCCGGGCGCCCCCGGACCGCTGGCGGGCCCGCGCCGGGACCGCGACAATCCGCGCATGGCCGCAGCACTGCCGGACGACCCGCGCCCGAACCTCTACGGGATGGACGAGGAGGCCCTCGCCCGGGCCCTCGAGCCGCTCGACCCCGCGCGCTTCCGCGCGCGCCAGGTGTTCGGGGCCCTGTACCGCCGCGACGCGCTCGACCCCGCGCAGTGGACCGAGCTGTCCGCGGCCCTGCGCGCGGGGATCGCCGAGCGGTTCCGCATCGCGCGCCCGCGCATCGCCTCGCGCGCGCTCGCGGCGGACGGGACGCTCAAGGTCACCGTAGATCTTCCGGGCGGCGGACGCGTCGAGTCCGTCGCGATCCGCGAGCCCGACCGCACGACGTTCTGCATCTCCTCGCAGGTCGGCTGCGCCTACGGGTGCGCGTTCTGCATGACCGCGCGGCTCGGGTTCGGGAGGCACCTCGACGCCGGCGAGATCGCGGGCCAGGTGGCCGCAATGGTCGAGGAGACCGGCGTCGCTCCGGGCTCGTACAACGTCGTGTTCATGGGCCAGGGCGAGCCGCTGCACAACTACGAGGGCGTGCTGGGCGCGACGCGGCTCCTGCTCGACCCGGCGGGCTTCGCGCTCGGGCCGCGCCGCATCACGATCTCGACCGTCGGGCTCGTGCCGCGGATCCACGACATGGCGCGCGCGGCCGTGCCGGTGCGGCTGGCCGTGTCGCTCGTCGTCGCCGACCAGGAACGGCGCGCGGAGCTGATGCCGGTCGCGAAGCGCTATCCGCTGCCCGAACTCGCCGACGCGATCCGCGCCTTCGGCCGCGGACGCCGCGACCGCCCGACGCTCGAGGTCGTGCTGCTCGAGGGGGTCAACGACGCCCTGCCCCTCGCGCACCAGCTCGCCGACTTCGCGCGCGCCGCGTCCGCGAAGGTCAACCTCATCGAATTCAACCCGACGCCCGAGCTGCCCTTCGCGCCCGCGCCGGAAGCGCGGATCCAGGGCTTCCTGCGCGTGCTGAAGGCGCGCGGCATCACGGGGACGGTGCGGCGGAGCCGCGGACGGGACGCGTTCGCGGCGTGCGGGCAGCTGGCCTTCCTCGAGCGATCGTAGGGGCGGGGGCCTGCCCCGCCCACCCGTCGTCAGGTGCGCGCGGGCGCCCCGAGGCTTGCGAGGAACTCCGCGTTGCTGTCGAAGGCGGAGAGCTTCTTGAGCAGGGCCTCGACGGCATCGACCTGGCTCATCGTGGCGAGCGCGCGGCGCAGGAGGTGGACCTTGGGCGTCCACTCCTTGAGGAGCTTCTCCTCCTTGCGCGTCCCGGTGAGGTGGATGTCGATGCACGGGAAGACGCGCTTCTCGAACAGCTTGCGGTCGAGAACGATCTCCGTGTTCCCGGTGCCCTTGAACTCCTGGAAGATCACCTCGTCCATCTTCGAGCCCGTGTCGATCAGGCACGAGGCGATGATGGTCAGCGAGCCGCCCTCTTCGCAGCGCCGCGCCGCACCGAAGAAGCGGCGCGGATTCTCGAGCGTGCGCGAGTCGATGCCGCCGGTGAGGATCTTGCCCGAGCCGCGCTGCTCGACGTTGTACGCGCGCGCGAGACGGGTCAGCGAGTCGAGGAGCACGAGCACGTCGCGGCCGGACTCGACGAGGCGCTTGGCGCGCTCGAGCACGATCTCCGCGACGGAGACGTGATTGCGCGCCAACTCGTCGGACGACGACGCGATGACCTCGCCGTTGGGCACGCGGCGGCGCCAGTCGGTCACTTCCTCGGGGCGCTCGTCGACGAGCAGGACGATGAGGTGCACTTCGGGATGGTTGACGCCGACGGCGTACGCGACCTGCTGCAGGAGCGTCGTCTTGCCGGCCTTCGGCGGCGCGACGACCAGGCAGCGCTGGCCCTTGCCGATCGGCGCGACGAGGTCGACGACGCGCGGCTCGATCGGCTCGCGGCCCGTCTCCATGCGGATCACTTCTTCGGGCGAGGTCGGCGTGAGGTCCTGGAAATGGCGCCGCTCGTTCCACTTCTCCGGCGGCAGCCCGTTGATCTCTTCGATTTCGAACAGCGCGGGCCCGCGGCGTCCGGTCGGCCGCGCCTTGCCCTTGATCTCGACGCCCTCCTCGAGCCGGCGATCGCGCACGATGTCGGGCGCGACCCAGATGTCGTCCGGACGCGGGAGGTAGTTCGCCTTCTGCGTACGCAGGAACCCGTAACCTTCCGGCAGCATTTCGAGCACGCCCCACGCCTCGAGCGGCTCCGAGTTCGTGTCGATGACGGGCGCCCCTTCCGCGACCGCGGCGGAACCGTTCTGGGCGATCTGCGAGGGCGGGCCGTTGGGACGTTGACGGCGGCGGCGGCGCTTGAAGTTGGGCTTCTTACCGGACGGCAGGTTCATTTCATCTTTCACGTTGTCTCATCCTGTCCTGGGTGACATGCCTCAGGAGGGGGCCGGCGCGTGGGACACGGCGTGGGCCGGCAGTTCAAGGACGTCGCCCGGCAGAATTCCGGCCGCACGCAGGACGCGGCGCGGCGCCAGGCGTTCGCTCGCCGCACGGGTGACGCTGCGCGACGCGCAACGCGTGACCGGGCGGATGCGTTTCTTGCTGGACAGCAACTCGATACCTCGTGCCAAGAGGCTGAACGTCCGGAGACCCGTCGCGGAATCACCTGGCATGTGACACACCCGTGTGCCCGCGCCCCGGTGACTGGACTGCTCTTCTTCCGGAACCACCCGGCGACCGACATCTACGGCCGACGTGATCGCCGTCCGCGCGAGAGCGCTGGACGGTGTCCGCAGGAAGTGCCGCGACCGAAGGAACATTACCAGAGTCCTGGCCGGGCTGTCCAGCCGGGCCGCTTCGTGGGAGGTCCCCGTGTTTCCCGGGTTTGGATCGGGACGCCTGACGGGCGCCCCTGACCTCATTCATGGGGCCGCGGGCGGCCCGGTGCAAGCTCAGCGGCCGGGTGCGGCTCCCGGGTTCGGGACCGGCCCGGGAGCCGGAGCGGGCGGCGGAGCGGGTGCAGGAGCGGCCGTGGACGTCCCGCCCTGTTCGCCGGAGGCGGGCGGCTGCGGGCTCGCGGCCGCGTCGGCCGCGGCCTTGGCGGCGGCCTCGGCCGCAGCCTGGGCGGCCGCCTCGCGCGCGGCGGCCTCGGCTGCCTCGCGCTCCATGGCTTCGCGGATGTCGGCCGGCACGGGCGGGCCCGCCGGACCGCAGTCCTCCGCGTGGGCCAGCGCGGCGAGGGCACGGTGCGCGGCGCCCCGCTCGAGCGGGTTCGCGGCCGCCCGCATCCGCTCGAGCGCCGGACGCGCGCAGGCGCTGCCCGCGGCGCCGAGCGCGTCCGCGGCGGTCGCGCGGACCTCGAGGTCGTCGTCACCCGTCGCGGCGATGAGCCCGTCGAGCGCGGTCGGCTCGTGGATCGCCATCAGCGAGATGACGGCCTCGCGCCGCAGTTCCTCGTCCGGATCGGACAGCACGCCGCGCAGCACGTCGGCCCCGGCGCTCGCCCGCAGGAGGCCGAGAGACTGGATCGCGCGGCGCCGCACGACGGGGATGCGATCGTTGACGAGCGGCACGAGCGCCGCGGCGCCGTCGGTCTTGCCGAGCTGGCCGAGCGCTCCGGCGGTCGCGGCGCGCACGGTCTCGTCACGGTCGCCGGAGATCTTCGCGAGCAGCGGCACGGCCTCGTCGCGTCCGCTGCGGCCCAGCATCGCCGCCGCGGTCGCGCGCAGCCGCGCAGAGTCCGCGCCGGTCAGCGGCTCGAGTTCCTTCACCGTCAGCTTGCCGTGGCGCTCGGCACGGTACAGGTCGTCGATCTGGCGCTCGAGCCCGCGCGAGCACCCGCACGCCAGGAGCGCGAGCGCGGCCACGGCGCACCCCGGACGGCGACCGCGCATCAGTCGAAGTCGAGCGGGTTGAAGCGCTTCTTGTCGGGATCCTCGGCCGCCTTCTCGCGTGCCGTCTCGAACTTCTTGTCGAGCGAGGCCCGGCGCTGACGCTCGGACTGGAAGGCCTGCTGGAACTGTTCGTCGCGACTGCCCTGCGCTTCACGGATCTGTCCGAGCACTTCCTCGAAGTCGGACCCGCCGCGCTTCGCGGCCGCGGCGTGCAGGACGACGCCGCTGTCGCGGTCCACGACCAGGTTGCCGCGGCACAGCGGGCAGCACACGTCGAGCTTGCCGTCGTCGCGCTTGGTGTCGGACATGCAGCCTCCGGGGAAGGACTTTGCGCGCGCGCGCCCCGGAAATCAAGAAAGGCGGGCGATGACGGAGCCGGGTCCGGGGGCGCCCCCGGACCCGGTCCGCTCCCCGGATCTCCGAACTACTGACAGCCCGTCGGCACCGTGCGCTCGTTGCCCGAGCTGTCGCTGCCCGCGGTGCCCTGACCCCCCGCGTACTGGCCGACGACGAGGTAGTACCGCGCACGGCCCGCGCCCACGGCCTGCGGCACGTCGGCGAAGGGCGTGGTCGTGCCGGGCACGAGACACGTGCCGTAGACACCGCCCGCGTGCAGGTTCGCGACGTCGTCGGAGTACACCGAGTAACCCTTGGCACCCGGCGTGCGCGGCCACTGCAGGCGCGTCGTCTTCTTCGCGAAGGTGATCCACCGCACTTCGCTGCTCGCGTCGTTGAAGTCGCAGGCGTCGCCGACGCCGTCGCCGTCGCTGTCGGTCTGCGGCGGATTGAACGTGAGCGGGCAGTTGTCGGCCGCGTTGGCGACCCCGTCGCCGTCCTTGTCGGGGTCGGTTGCGTTCGGGATGCCGTCGCCGTCGGTGTCGGGATCACACGCGTCGCCCAGGCCGTTCCGGTTCTCGTCGAGCTGCGCGGGATCGTAGTTCGCCGGGCAGTCGTCGCACGCGTCGCCGACACCGTCCGCATCCGCGTCGGCCTGCCCCGGGTTCGAAACGAACGGGCAGTTGTCGACGTCGGCGCCGGTGCCGTCGTGATCGCCGGCATCGTCGGTCGGATCGCCGGGGAACGCGTCGCAGAGATCGCCCTTGCCGTCCCTGTCGCGGTCCGCCTGGTCGACGTTGACGTCGAAGCGGCAGTTGTCCGCGTAGTTGAGCGCGCCGTCGTTGTCCCAGTCCGAGGCCAGCGCCGCGCTGCACGCGGGGGTCGGACGCGGGGTGCCGTCGCTGCGCAGACCGGGGCTGCCCTCGGTGGTCGCGTTGCGTGCGGTCACGAGATACCAGAACACCTTGCCCGGCTCGGGGTTCACGGCGAGGTGCTCGGCGTAGAACGGGATCCCGAACGCGTAGCAGTAGCCCGGCTGCCCGGCCTTGAGCCGGTCCGCGAGCCCGAAGTACACGTTGTACGCGGTGGCCCCGGGCTCCTTGTCCCACAGCGCGCGGTCGGGCTGCGGGCGATCGTGCGCGATCTTGAGGTTCGACACGATGAGGTCGGCCGTATCGCAGTCGTCGCCGATCCCGTTGTTGTTCTGGTCGAGCTGGCGCCGGTTGGGCACGAACTTGCAGTTGTCGTCGCAGTTCGTGGTGTTGCCGCCGGTGCACGCGCCCGCCGATCCGGAGGGGTGGTCGAGGATGCCGTCGTTGTCGTTGTCCGGATCCGCGGCGTTGAGCGTGCCGTCCCCGTCGGTGTCGGTATCGCACGCGTCGCCCGTGCCGTCGCCGTCGAGATCGCGCTGCAGCACGTCCACCGTTCCCGGGCAGCGATCACAGGTATCGCCCCAGCCGTCGGCGTCGGAGTCGGTCTGGTCGGAGTTCGCCGAGAACGGGCAGTTGTCCCGGTTGGACGCGAAGCCGTCGAGGTCGTGGTCGTTGTCGGGATCGGTGACGAACGCGTCGCACGCGTCGCCGAGCCCGTCGGAGTCGGTGTCGACCTGCGAGGCGTTGGGGAAGTCGGGGCAGTTGTCGCGTCCGAGCGGAACCGCGTCGAGGTCCGCGTCCTGCGGGTCGATGCTCGAGCCGAAACCGCCGACGAAGAAGTTCGGCGTGGGCCAGTCCTGCGGCGCCGGCGGTGCGGGCGGCACCCAGCGGCAGTTCGGCTGGTCGCTGTTGCGGCAGTCCTGGTAGAACGCGATGTAACCGCCGTTCCCGGCGCCGACGTTGACGTTGATCGAGTCGGCGACCGCCGGGCCGGTTCCGAGGTCGAGGCGCGTCGCGAACGTCGCGAAGGTCGCGCCGCCGTCCGTCGAGCGGTTGATGAACACGTCGCGCCGCGGGTTGGTGTCGGTGCCGCCGCGGTTGTCGGCCCACGCGACGACGACGTTCGCGCCGTCGGCGGACATGTCCCAGCTGTCGACCGGACCGCCGCTGGCGGGCAGCCCCGCCGGGCCGGCGTTGAGCGGCACCTCGGGCGACCACGTCAGGCCGTCCGCGCTGCGGGAGAAGTACAGGTCCTTGGCGGTCGCGCCGTTGCGGTTGTCTTCCCACGCGACGTAGATCGGCGCGGGGTTGCCGCTGCCGAGGGCGACCTTGATGTTGCGTGCCGCGGTTCCCGCGGGACGATTCGCGTCGACCCGCGTCTCCGACGGCTGCCACGTCACGCCGCCGTCGCGCGACACGATGCTGTACACGTTCCACGTCGTGCCGCCGGCGCGGTTGTCTTCCCACGCCACGACGACGGTGCCGCTGCCGTCGCACGCGATCGCGGGCTTCTGCGATTCGGTGCTCGTGGCGTCGGCGCGATCGAGGCGGGTCTCCGCCGTCGCCGGCAGGTAGGTGGTGCCGCCGTCCGCGGAGTACTTCAGCAGGATGCGTCCCGGCGTTTCCTTGAACGAGTTCGGGTCCGCCGGATTGCGCTTGTCCTTCCACGCGACGTAGACGCGCGACGTGCCGTCCGCGCAGATCACGGGCTCGGTCGAGCGCTCGCGCGGATCGGAGGGCGGCAGCGTCGGCGGTTCCGCGAAGTTGATCTGCTGCCGCGCGACCCACGTCGCGCCGCCGTCGGTCGTGCGGCGCACGAAGATCGAGCGGTCGAACTGGTCGTTGATGCTGTTGTCGCGCCACACCACGTAGGCGCGGCCGCTCGAGGCCGCCGCGATCCCGAACTCGTAGCGCGAGAAGAAGTCGTACGTCGTCAGGTCCACGTTGGGGGTGGGCCATGTCTGGCCGCCGTCCGACGACACGACCACCGACGGCACGGACTGCGGGCCGTCGTTGGTGACGAGCAGGACGTAGACGCGGCCGTCGCCCGCGGTGCGCGGAATGGCGGTGGTGTAGTCACCGGTCGGGTCGCCGGGGTTCTCCCGGTTGAGCCGGTGGTCGTTCGCGTTCCACGTCGCGCCCTGGTTGGTGGAGATGTTGATGTAGGGCTCCATCGCCAGGAAGTAGCGCCGCGACAGGTACGTCGCGTAGACGCGGTCGCCGAGGACCTGCAGGCGCGGCGCCTGGGCGCGCGCCTTCGGATAGAACGAGTGGGTGCTGTCGATGCGCACGTCGGGATCGCGGGTGACGGGCGGACCTGCGAGCGCCGCTCCGGTGAGCGTGACCACCAGCGCCAGGGTCAACGCGAGGGCAAAGATCCCACCGGCGTCCCGCGCGCGGGAACGGGAACCCAGGAGAACGTGCATCGACGGCCCTTTCTGTCTTTCCGCCAGGTTCCCCCGTCCTTAGCGGGCCATGCCGTGCGCCGCCCTAAGCCCCATATTGAGCGGTGTGCCGTTGATATACGTCGATACCGCACATAGGCACGTGGTGATCGAGGTTTCCTTCGCGACGACGCCACGGTTTCGAAATCGTTCGCGAGATTCCCGTTAGCACGCGCCTCGACGGCACGAAGAACTTGGTGTAGTTCGGACGGCGGATTGCGGCAGACGAAAACGCACGCCGACGAACGTTGGCCAACCAGGACCGGCCCTGCAAACGCCACATCCGGGCCGTGTTCCCGGTTTTTTTTCTTGCACCTTTGGACGGATGCGAGTCTATTTCAGGGCGCTAGGCCGAGTGGGGTCACCAGTCGTTCCCGAACCCGAGCTGCCCGGGATCAGGAAAGATGGTGTCTCGGCTCGGGGGGCGGTTCCAGGGCCACCAAGCCCCTCACGGGGAAGGCGCAGGGGGTGCGTTGGTTCTGGAGCCTGGCCGGGTTGCCAGGGTAATTCCCTGCCCTCGGGCCGCCCCACAACACCAAGACGGTTGGGGTTGAGGTACAGGTCGACAACGCAAGTGAAGCGAAACACCCGTGGTTCCCCTGCGCCTCGAGGAAAGGAGCTCAAGACGATGCGTCCGGCAGCTGTTAACAAGGTCGTGAGCGCGACCCTGCTGGTTCTCGCGGTGTTGGCGCTCAGTCCGGTAGTCCTGGCTGGTAGCCCGGATCCGGCCTGCGTCCAGCAGTGTGCGGATCAGTGGGCCGCCGACAAGCAGGCGTGTCTCGACGCGCTGAACGCCCAGTTGGCCGTGATCGATGGGAAGACTCAGGACTGCCTGAACGATCCCGCCAACGACACCCCTGTCAAGCAGGGCCTCTGCATTCACAATGCGAACGTTCAGCGTTTCGCCGCCAACAACGATTACCGGAAGTGCATTAACCGGGCCAACACCACGGCCTGGAATTGCTACCGGGCCTGCCCCCCTACGTCCCGCTATAAGCCCTGAGGCGGACGCGTAGGCTGGCCAGCCAACAAATCTCGCGAGTGTTCTAGGGGACGGGCCCGGCGCAAGCCGGGCCTTTCCCATTTCCGGCTCCCGTTCCGGTGGGACGAACGCGCGCTGTCCGGTGGCCGCAGGCGCGATTCGCGCGCGTTTCCCGCGGTCTTCAGTTCATCGCCCGCGTGCCGATACGGTCGGTGCGGCCGGAGGTTGCCGCCCGAGGGTTGGCGCGTGTCCCAGGTCATGGATCAGACGGCGGCAGACGCCATCAAGAAGCTCCTGTCCGGCGGCACGGAACTCCCCGTCCTGCCGACGGTGGCCGTGAAGATCCTCGAAGAGCTGCGCTCCCCCCAGACCAACGCCCGCCGCATGGCCGAATTCGTCAGCAAGGACCCGGTGCTCGCGAGCGCCGTGCTCCGCGTCGCGAACTCCGCGCTCTACGGTGGCCGGACCGAGATCACCGACCTGCCCTACGCGATGGTGCGCATCGGCCTGCAGCAGGTGAAGAACCTCGTGCTGGCGCTGGTGCTGCGCTCGCGCATGGCCGATCCGCAGGTGTACGGGACGGTCGGCGCGGCGCTGATGGACCACGCGCTCGCCGTGGCGTTCGGCTCGCGGCTCGTGGCGGACACGATCCAGTGCGACGCCGAGCAGGCGTTCCTCTGCGGCCTCCTGCACGATTTCGGCCGCCTCGCGCTGATCAAGGCGCTGCGGGACAACGCACCCAAGAAGGCCCCGCTCACGCCGGAGCTGATGGAACTCGTCGACCAGCACCACACCCAGGCCGGCGCGCTCCTGGCCGCGCACTGGCGGCTGCCCGAGATGGTCGCGCACGTCGCGCGGCACCACCACGCGCCCGAGCGCGCGTCCGAGCACCAGCAGATGACGTGCGTCGTCGCGTTCGCGAACCAGCTCGCGCACCGTCTCGGGCTCGGCAGCGATCCGGACGGCACGATCGATCTCGTCACCCTGCCGGCGGCGCAGCTCCTGAAGCTGGACGAAAAGGCGATCGACGACCTGGCGGGTCACCTGCCCGGTCTGTTCAGCACCGCGCGCGCCGCGATGGGCGCGTGAGCCGAAACACGGAGGCGAGGGAACGACAGATCCCCCCGCAATAGGCGTTCCTTCCCTTCGGCACCCCCGCCATCGTGGCGGGGGTGCTTTTTTCTACTGCGCCCGCTCCATCTCGATCGAGTGCAGCACGACCTGCGCCGCCTCGCCCGCGCCGAACTTGTCGGCCATGCCGGCGGCGCGCTTTGCCTCGTCGTAGCGGCCGAGGCGCAGGAGCGCCTGCGCGTACATGACGTAGGCGTTGGCGTCGGTGGGCTTGCGCTTGAGCGTGCGCTCGAGGTGCTGCGCGGCCTTGTCCCAGGCCTGGTCGCGGACGTAGTTGCTGCCGACGATGAAGTTCACGTCGGGATCGTCGGGCACGAGCTCCGCGACGCGCTGCCAGATCTGCGTCGAGCGCTCGTACTCGCCGAGCCCCTCGAGCTGGCGCGCGATCGTCACGAGCTGCTTCGGGTCCTTCGACCCCTTGTCGGCGGCCTGCGCGAGGACGCCGATGCCTTCACCGCGGCGCTTCGTGCTGAGGAGGAACGAGCCGAGGTTCGACAGCGCGGACGCGTTCTCGGGATCGACCTTGACCGACTGCCGGAGCAGCTTCTCCGCGCCCACCACGTCCTGCAGCTCCCAGCGCGCGGCGCCCGCGACACGGAACGCCTCGCTCGCGTCGCGCGGCGTCGCGAGCGGGGAGTTCCCCGCGCGCTGCGCGGCGTCCGAGGCCTCCTCGAGCTTGCCCGCCTTCCACAGTCCGCGCGCCTGGAACAGCAGGACCTTCGGCTCGTCCGGCGCCATGCCCGCGGCGCGCTGCAGCAGGCCCACGCCCTCCTCGATCTTGCCGACGCGCGTCAGGCGGTAGCCGTACTCGGCGAGCTTCACGGCGTCGTCCGGGTGCGCCTTGACGTCCTGCGCCATCTTGTCCAGCTTGGCCCGGATTTCGTCGGTCATCGGGACGTTGATGTCGCGGATCGGCTTGAGCTTGCCCGAGTCGTCCGTCATGTCCTCGGCCGGCGCGGCCGCCGCCGGGCCGGGGGCCGGGACCGGGGACTGGACCTGGGCCTGGACGCGCGGGGGCAGCGTCACCGCCGCGACGGCGAACAGGACGAGGGGAACGCGGGACGACCAGCCGAGCGTGCGCATCCGGGCCTCCGTGGGAACGCCGATAGGGTACGGCGTCAGGAGTTCTCGTGCTGCGACCGCGCGAGGCGGGCGAGCCCGTGGTGCTCCAGTCGCTTGTAGAGGTTCGAGCGCGGCGTGCCGATCGCCTGCGCCGTGCGGGTCACGTTCCAGCCGTGCAGCTCGAGCTGCCGGCGGAGGTATTCCTTCTCGGAGCGTTCCTTGAAGTCGCGCAGCGTCGCGGCGTCGAGCCAGTCCGGCCCGGGACGCACGCCCGCGGGCTCGGCGTCGGGCAGGTCCGCCGCCTCGACGGGATCGGCCGGCGCGAGGATCAGCGCGCGCTCGAGCGTGTTCCGAAGCTCGCGCACGTTGCCCGGCCAGTCGCGCGCCCTCAGCCCGTCGATCGCCGAGGGCGCGAAGCGCCGCGGGCGCATGTTGTTCTCGCGGCCGATGAGTGCCGTGAAGTGTTCGACCAGCGCGGGGATGTCCTCGCGCCGCTCGCGCAGCGGCGGCACCTGGATCGGCAGCCGGCTGAGCCTGTAGTAGAGGTCCTCGCGGAACTGCGCGGCCGTGATCGCCTCGCGCAGGTCCTTGTTGGTCGCCGCGATCACGCGCACGTCGACGCGCACGGGACCGCCCGCACCGAGCGGCTCGATCTCGCCGTCCTGCAGCGCACGCAGCACCTTGGCCTGCGTGCGCAGCGACATGTCGCCGATCTCGTCGAGGAAGATCGTGCCGCCGTGGGCGCGTGCGAAGCGGCCCCGCTGCCGTGCGGCCGCGCCGGTGAAGGCGCCCTTCTCGTGGCCGAACAGCTCCGACTCGATCAGCTCGTCGGGCACCGCCGCGCAGTTGACCTTGATGAACGGGCCCTCGACGCGCGCCGACGCGTCGTGGATCGCGCGCGCGACGAGCTCCTTGCCCGTGCCCGACTCGCCGGTGATCAGCACCGTGGCCTGCGTCGGCCCGGCGCGCCGGATCAGGTCGCGCAGCCTGTTCATCGTGCCCGACTCGCCGACCAGCCGGAAGCGCTGCTCGTCGTCGTGACGGCGCGAGACGGCCTCTTCGTGCAGGCGGGCGCGCTCGAGCACGGTCTCGATGCGCCGCAGCACGACTTCGCGCTCGAGCGGCTTCTCGAGGAAGTCCTGCGCGCCGGCGCGCAACGCCTCGACGGCGGTCTCGATGGTGCCGTGGCCCGAGATCATCAGCACCGGCAGCTCGGGCGTGAGGATGTGCAGCCGGGCCAGCGCTTCGAGGCCGGACATGCGCGGCATGCGGATGTCGAGGAGGACGGCGTCGGGGTGGGCGGTCTCGACGAGACGCACCGCCTGCTCACCGTCGGGTGCCTCGAGCACACGGTAACCCTCGTGCTCGAGGACCAGGCGCAACGCGTCGCGGATCGCCGCTTCGTCGTCCGCGACGAGGATCGCGGCGCCTTTCGTGCGGGAGGCCATCGTTCCCCACCCCCGGATGCTGCGGGGCCCGCCGGACGGGCGGGCCCCTGGTCGTTGCCGGGACGTGATCGCGCGATGCGCGATCCGGGCGGGGCGAGCCCCGCCCCTACGGTCTATTTCTTGGGTGCGCGGAAGAAGACGGTCGCCTCGTCGCCGCGGCCGTCGAGGATGCGGACGCGCACGACCTGGCCCGGCTTCACGTCGGAGGCGGCCTTGCGGTACGCGTCGACGCTCGGGGTCGGGCGTCCGTTGAGGTCCATGACGATCATCCCCTCGCCGACGCCCTTGTTGGCGGCCTCGGAGGCGGGGTCGACGTCGGTGATGAGCACGCCCTTCACCGGCGGGTCCATCTCCTTGAGGCGCTCGCGCAGCTGCGGGGTGAGCGGCCCGACGGTGAACCCGAGCGCGGTCGCGCTGCCGCCCTCCGGCTCCGGCGCGGACTCGGACTTGGCCGGCTCTTCCTTCTCGATGCCGACGGTGCGCTCGGCCAGGGTGACGGTGATGTCCGACTTCTTGCCGTCGCGCCAGATGCCGAGCTTGACCTTCTCGCCCGGGTGGTGCGAGGAGATCTCGCTCACCAGCTCCTCGCTCGTGGCGACCGGCTGGTCGTCGACGGTGAGGATCACGTCGTCCTTCGCGAGGCCCGCCTTCGACGCCGGCCCGTCCTTCTCGACGCGCGCGACGTAAGCGCCCCGGCCGCCGGGCACCTTGAGGAACTCGGCCGCGTCCGAGGAGAGCGGCGTCACGCTGACGCCGAGGTAACCGCGCTTCACGGTGCCGGTCGACGCGATCTGGCTCAGCACGCGCTTGACCGCGGAGATCGGCAGCGCGAACCCGATGCCCTGCACGTAGCCGCCGCGGCCCGACATCGCCTCGGTCGGATCGTCGCGGATGATCGCGGTGTTGATGCCGATCACCTCGCCCTTGGCGTTCAGGAGCGGTCCGCCCGAGTTGCCGAAGTTGATCGCCGCGTCGGTCTGGATGTAGTCCCCCAGGCTCGACGGATCGCCCTCGGCGAGCCGGCGGCCCTTGCCGCTGATCACGCCGGTCGTCACGGAGTTGCGGAACACGATCGGGTTGCCGATCGCGATCGACCACTCGCCGACGCGCAGCTTGTCGGAATCGCCGAGCGGCAGCGCGGGCCAGTCGTTCTTGCCCTCGATCTTGATCAGCGCGACGTCGAGGTACGGGTCCTGCCCGACGACCTTCGCCGGGATCCCGTCCTCGAGCTGGGTCATCGAGCTCGTGCGGACGAAGACCGTCTCCGCGTCCTCGATCACGTGCTTGTTGGTGAGGATGTAGCCGTCGCTCGTGATGAAGAAGCCCGAGCCGCCCCACTGGCGCTTCTGGCGCCGGTTCTTCGGCTGGGCGTTGTTGTTCTGGTCGTCCCCGAACGGCTCGCCGCGGAAGAAGCGGCGGAAGAACGGGTTGTCGAAGAACTGCTCGTGCGGGTCCTTGGCCGACTCGATCTTCGAGGCGGTGATGCCCACCACCGAGGGGATGGCGCGCTCGGCGAGGTCCGCGAACGACGGGACCACCACGGCCGGAGCGGTCGACGGCGGCGCGAGTTTGAGGTCGACGGCGGCGTTTGCGGTGGACACTCCGGGGACCAGTGTCGCGACGAGGGCGCCGGCCGCGAGGGCGACGGTCACCATGCCGGTCACGACGAAGAACCTTCCACGATTCATGCGTTACCTCCAGGGCGGCGAGACCGCCCGCTTTCAACGTCTCAGAACGCCGCGACTCGCGTTCAGGTTGCACTCTCCCGCGGCGGGCTGCAAAAAAGCGCCCGGTCAGTCGCCGATGTCGGCGCCCATGACGGGGTAGCCCTCCGCCCGGTACTGTTTGATCTTGCGCTGCAGCGTCCGCAGCCCGATCCCGAGCATTTCGGCCGCCTGCGTGCGGTTTCCGGCGGTCCGTTCGAGCGTCTTGAGGATCACCTCGCGCTCGATCTCCTCCATCGTCCGGCCGACCAGCGTGCCGCCCGCGGGCAGGGGGCTGTCCCCCGCCCCGACCTCGGCCTCGCGCGCGACGCGGCGCAGCTCCTCGGGCAGGTGCTGCGCCTGGATTTCCTCGCCCGCATGAAGGATGACGAGCGACTCCATCAGGTTGCGCAGCTCGCGCACGTTCCCCGGCCAGGGCGCGTGCTTGAGCACCTGCAGCGCTTCCGCGGTGAGGAACGGCGTCTTGCGGCCGTTCTCGCGCGCGAAGCGGTCGAGGAAGTACGCCGCGACCAGCGGAATGTCCGCCGCGCGCTCGCGCAGCGAGGGGATGCGCAGCGTGACCACCGCCAGCCGGTAGTACAGGTCCTGGCGGAAGCCGCCGCCGTCGGCCATGCGTCCGAGGTCGCGGTTGGTCGCGGCGAGGACGCGCACGTCGACCTTCACCTCCTCGGTGCCGCCCACGCGCATGAACGTCTGCGACTCGAGGGCGCGCAGCAGCTTGGCCTGCAGCCCGAGCGGCAGCTCGCCGATCTCGTCGAGGAACAGCGTGCCGTTGTTGGCCAGCTCGAATTTGCCCGGCTTGCGCAGCTGCGCCCCCGTGAACGCGCCGCGCTCGTGACCGAACAGCTCGGACTCGAGGATCTCCGCGGGGATCGCCGCGCAGTCCACGGGAAGGAAGGTCTGCCGTGCGCGCGAGGAGTGGCGGTGAATCGCCCGCGCGACGAGTTCCTTGCCCGTGCCCGACTCGCCGAGGATCAGGACCGACGAGCGCGCGGGCGCGACCTGCTGGATCTTGCGGAACAGCTCCAGCATCGCGGGCGCCTGTCCGACCATGCCCTCGAAGGAGCCCTGCTCGGTCATGATGCGCTCGACCTCGCGGAACTCGTTCACCTCGCGCCCGAGGCGCACCTTCTCCACGAGGTTCGTCACGCGGCCGCGCAGCACCTCGAGGTTCACCGGCTTCTCGAGGTAGTCCTCCGCGCCGTACTTCATCGCGCCGACCGCGGTCTCGACCGATCCGTGCGCGGTGATCATCAGGACGCCCACGTCGGGCACCATCTCGCGCGCGCGACGCAGCACCTCGAGCCCGTCGATGCCGGGCATGCGGAGGTCGGTGAGGACGAGCTCCGTGTCGGGGTGCTCGCGCAGGTACGCGAGCGCCTCGAGCCCGTCCGCGAACGGCGACACCTCGAAACCGACGCGCTCGAGCGCGCGCGCCATCGCCTGCCGCCCGCCCGCATCGTCGTCGACGATGACGATGCGGCCGCGGCCTTCCTCGCCGTTCATGACGCGTCTCCCAGCATCCCCGTGAATTCGTCTTCGCCCAGCACGGCGACGCCCAGCTCGCGTGCCTTGTCGAGCTTGCTGCCGGCATCGGCGCCGGCGACCACGTAGTCGGTCTTCCGGCTGACCGAGCCCGACACGCGCGCGCCCGCCGCCTCGAGGCGCGCCTTGGCCTCGTCGCGGCTGAAGCCGGCGAGCGTGCCCGTGAGCACGACGACCTTGCCCGCGAACGGCCCGTCCGCGGCGAGGGGCGCCGCCTCGGGCTCGTCCACGCGCACCCCCGCGGCGACCAGCTTGTCGAGCAGCGCGCGTCCCGCGGCGCCGCGCACGAAGGCGAGCAGCGACGCGGTCGTCTCCGGACCGATGTCCGGGAGCAGCGCCATCCGGGCCGCGGCGTCCTCGCGCTGCGCCTCGGCGACCAGCCGGTCCAGCGTGTGGAAGTGCCGCGCCAGCGTCTTCGCCGCGCGCTCGCCGACCTGCCGGATGCCGAGCGCGAAGAGCAGCCGCGAGAGGGGCCGCGTGCGGCTCGCCGCGATCTGCGCGACGACGTTCGCGGCCGACTTCCCGCCCATGCGTTCGAGCCCCGCGAGCGCCCCGGCCTCGAGCGCGTAGAGGTCGGCGACGTCCTTCACGTGGCCGCCGTCGACGAGCTGCTCGACGAGCGCGGGGCCGAGGCCCTCGATGTCCATCGCCGTGCGCCGCGCGTAGTGCCGCAGCGCTTCCTTGACGCGCGCCGGGCAGACCGGGTTCACGCAGCGCAGCGCGACCTCTCCCTCGTTGCGCACGACCGGCTCGCCGCACACCGGGCAGGCGGTCGGAGGGACCGGCGCGGCCGCGTCCGCGGGCCGCTTCGCGGGCACCGGACCGACGACCTTGGGAATCACCTCGCCGCCCTTCTCGACGACCACGGTGTCGCCGAGGCGCAGGTCGAGGCGCGCGATCTCCTCGTAGTTGTGCAGCGTGGCGCGCGCGACGGTCGAGCCTGCCAGCCGCACGGGCGTGAGCGCGGCCACGGGCGTGAGGACGCCGGTGCGCCCGACCTGCACGAGCACGTCCTCGAGCACGGTCGTGGCCTGCTCCGCCGGGTACTTGAAGGCGACGGCCCAGCGCGGCGCCTTCGACGTGGCGCCGGCGCGCTGCCGCACGTCCTGCGCGTCGGCCTTCACGACGATGCCGTCGACCTCGTACGGCAGGTCCTGCCGCTTGCCGCGCCACGCCTCCACGTACTCGAGCACGCCCGCGAAATCGGGTACCACGCGGCGGAACGGGTTCGTGAGCAGGCCCGCGCGCGCGAGCAGGTCGAGCCCCTCGGAGTGCCGCACGGGCCGCTCGCCGTCGACCTGCACGGCCTGCCAGAAGTGCAGCTCGAGGCGGCGCCGCGCGACGTTCTCGGGCTTCTGCTGGCGCAGGGTGCCGCCCGCCGCGTTGCGCGGGTTGGCGTACAGCGGCTTGCCGGCCTCCTCCTGTTCGCGGTTCATCGCGAGAAAGCCGTCCTTCGGGAAGAACACCTCGCCGCGCGCCTCGAGCCGCCGGAACGGCGCGTTCAGCCGGAACGGCAGCGAGCGGATCGTGCGGACGTTGTTCGTGATCTCCTCGCCGGTGCTGCCGTCGCCGCGCGACACCGCGCGCACGAGGACGCCGTCCTCGTAGATCACCGCGACCGAGATCCCGTCGATCTTGTGCTCGACCGAGTACTGCACCGGCTCGCCGTCGGCGATTGCGGCCGCGCGGCGCAGGCGCGCCTCCCACTCGGTCAGCTCGCCCTCGTCGTAGGTGTTCTCGAGCGAGAGCATCGGCTCGGTGTGCCGCGCCTGCGGAAAATCGCCCTGCACCGGGAAGCCGACGCGCTGGGTCGGAGAATCGGGCGTGACGAGCTCGGGCCGTGCGGCCTCGAGCTGCTGCAGTTCGCGCTCGAGCGCGTCGTACTCGCCGTCGGCGATCTCCGGCCGCGCGAGCACGTAGTACAGGTAGCGGTGCCGCCACAGCGCGTCGCGCAGCTCGGCGGCGCGCGCCGCGGCGCGGGAGGCGTCGTTCACTTGACCCCCGGCGTCGCCGTGCCCGGGGCGGGCTGCGGCTGCGCTTCGGCGACGAACGCCGAGGGCAGCACGATGCGGAACGTGCTGCCCTTCCCCGTCTCCGACTCGACCTCGATCCGGCCCCCGTGGCCCTCGACCACGCGCTGCGCGATCGGCAGGCCGAGGCCCGAACCGGCGGGCTTCTTCGACCAGAACACCTCGAAGATGCGGCCCCGCGCCTCCTCCGAGATGCCCGGCCCCTCGTCGCGGACGGCGATGCGCGCCTCGCCGCGCGGGGTCGCGCCCACGGACACCGTGACGGTGCCCTGGCGCGGGCTGGCCTCGAGCGCGTTCTGCAGGATGTTGAGCAGCGCCTGGCGGATCTGCTCGGGGTCGACCCGCACGACGGGCGCTCCCGGCTCCTGCTGCAGCTCGAGCGCGACGCCCGCCTCCTGGAACGCCGGGCGCACGAAACGGATCACGTCCGCGACGAGCCCGGCCGGGGCGATCTCCTGCCGCCGCGTCGACTGCGGCCGCGCGTAGGCGAGGAAGTCCTTCACCAGGCGCTCGAGCCGCAGCACCTCGCTGCGCGACGAGCGCAGCAGGTCGAGCGGCTCCTCGGAGAGCTGCGCCTCGTCGAGCTCCTCCTCGAGCATCTGCAGGTTGATGTTCATCGCGTTGAGCGGGTTCCGGATCTCGTGCGCGAGGCCCGAGGCGAGCGTGCCGAGGTACGCGAGCTGCTCGGCGCGCTGGGCGTCGGCCTCGAGGCGGCGCGTCTTGTGCACCAGGCGGAGCACGTAGAGGAACGCGACGGCGAGGAGCACGAGGCTGATCACGCCGCCGAACACGAGCTCGACGACGAGCGTGCGGCGCAGCCGCGAGACCTCCTGCTCGAGCGGGCCGGAGATCACGCCGAGGTTCAGCGTCCCCGTCGTCCCCAGCGGAACCTGCACCTGCCGCACGCTCGCCGCGGCCGGCAGCAGGAACTGCTGGCCCTCGGACAGGCCGGGGAGCGGCGGCGGGGAGTCCGGGGTGGGCGGTGCCTCGCCGCCGAACGCCCCGCCGGTGTGGATCTGCCAGTGCCCCGGCTCGCCCACGATCTTGCGGAACACGAGCCGCCCGGTGCGGTCGCGGATGTCGAGGAATTTCACGAACTTCAGCTGGGCCGTGTACTGGTCGATGATCTGGCCCAGCGCGAAGCGCCGCTCGATGATCCGGACGAAATCGAACGCCCCGGCCGGGGCCATCTCGCGCGAGAGGTTGTTCGCCAGGACCGTGCCGGTGTCCGCCGCTTCCTTGAGCTTGTCGCTGATCGTCCGGCGGTCGAAGTCGTGGAACAGCAACCAGCCGAAGATCACCACGTTGAGCGTGAACAGCACGAGGAACAGGCCGACCGCGCGCATGAACATGCGGCGGACCAGCTGCTCACGTCCCGCGGCGTTCGGGGAGGGCACGGGGGGCTCCGCCGGCGATCGCGCCGGTGGAGGGAGTGTGCGCGCGACAGGTCGACCTGTCAAATCGGCGTACCATTATGGGGACGGATCATTATTCGGAGACACAATTGATTCGGAGACCCGGTAATCGCCCCGGGACCCCTCTGCCTGTATCCTTATGGAACCGATCTCTCCAGGATTTGACGATAGCGAGGCGAGGAAAGCTGCTGCGTCCGCACCGCACGATCGTAGCGGCGATTCCAAACCTGTCCGTCCCTCTCTTGGTACGTTCCAGCCACCAAGAGAGGAGGGCAGGAGATGGAGCCAGCGCTGTCGAGATTCCCGGATGAGGTCAGGCCACTCGGGGAGCCGATCATGCCGGACCTCAAGGGCAGTCCGAAGCTGGGTCAGTACCTGAAGAACCTCCGCGTCGGGTACGGCTATTCGCTGCGCAAGGTCGAGGAGAAGGCGCGCCAGCAGGGCGGCGACATCGACAACTCGCAGCTCTCGCGTTACGAGAAGGGCGTCTGTTACCCCTCGTTCGACAAGCTGCGCACGCTCGCCCGCATCTTCAACGTGTCGATCCAGACCTTCTCCGACGTGGTCGACCTCGAAGAGATCGAGAAGAACCAGCCCCCCGGCGACGACCCCGAGCTCCTCCTCAAGAACGGCAACGGCGACTTCCAGCTCGGCGACTACGGCCGCGCGTACGTGCACTACCAGAAAGCGCGCACGCTGCTCGAAGAGCGCGACCCCGAGATGGCCCCGGCGACCGTGCGGCTCGTCGCGAAGGCCCGCCTGGCCGCGGCGATCACGCTGTACCGCATGGGCAAGATCAGCCTCTCCGAGTACGAGATCCGCCAGCTGCTCCGCCTCGAGCGCCAGCTCGAGCAGGGCATCGTCGTGCGCGCGCTGCTGCAGCTGTCGAACGTCCACTCCTCGTTCGGCGACTACCTGCTCGCCGAGATGGAGGCGCTGCGCTCGCTCTCGATCGCGGAGAAGAGCGGCGACGTGCTCCTGATGGCGTACGCGCACCACGCGCTGGGCCGCATCCACCAGGACCGCGACGAGCTCGACGAGGCGCTGCACCACCACCACGAGGCCCTCGCCCGCTACCGCACCGCCGGCGACATGCACGAGGCGCTCAAGGTCAAGCTGAACCTCGGACCGCTGTACGCGTCGCGCGGCCAGTTCCGCGAGGGCGTGCGGCTCCTCAAGGAAGCGCGCGACGAGGCCCGGAACCTGGGGCACCGCTGGACCGTCGCCTCGGCCTGCGCGTGGCTCGCGGAAATCCACTACCGCCGCGGCGACCACCAGACCGCGCGGCACTTCATGCGCGAGTCGAACGGCATCGCCAGCAACGGCGAGGTCCAGTACGTCGACATCCTGTTCCTCAACGCCTACTACCTGTGGAAGATCGCGCAGGCGGAGTCGAACGCCGCCGAGGCCAAGATCGCGCTCGGCCGGCTGAAGTTCCTCCGCCCGCACCTCGAGCAGAACATCGCCGAGGTCCGCGACTTCGACCGCTTCATGGAGAAAGGGGGGGGACAATGAGACCCCGCGTCTTCGTATGCGTGACCGTCGCGATGGCGGCGCTCACGGGTGCGCTGGCCGCCGGTAGCCGGACACCGTCGACGACGACGGGCTCCGCCGATCGCGTGCCGGCCACCGACTACCGGTCCGCGCAGGATGGGCCGTCGTTCATGGCCCAGAGCCCGAGCGGCCAGACCTGGAGCGTGTGGTCCTACCGCCGCGGGGCGGAGCTCGACGTCGCGATCTCGCGCGCCGTCGGCCGCACGTGGACCGCGCCCGAGCTGGTCGGGACGGCGGGCGTCGACGACCTCGACCCGCGCCTCGCGTTCCTGTCGGACGGGACCGCGATCCTGGCCTGGTGGCAGCACACCCCCGGGAGTCCCGATCGCGTGCTCGTGTCGGCGCTCGGCCCCGGCGCGACGGCGTGGACTGCACCGACGGTCGTCTCGGGCGGACCGGCGAGCCAGCCGAACATCTTCGTCAACGGCGACGGGCTGTTCACCGTCGGCTTCCTCAATCCCGACGGCTCGGTGACGATGCTGCCGATGACGGTGAAGACGGTCGATCCGAAGAACCCGCCGCCGCCGAACCCGGACACCGGCACCAACGGTCCCGATCCGATCCCGTCGCTGCTCGTCACGCCGAAGCACTGATCCGCGTCGACCGGAGTGACGGAGAGGCCCGCCGCACGGCGGGCCTCTCGCTGTCCGGTGTTCAGGAGCGGCGGTCCGCGGCGCGGGCGTGGGCCTCGAGCCCTTCGAGCCGCGCGAGGGACGCGGCGTCCCGGGCCAGTTCCCGCGCACCGGGCACGTCGTCGAGTTCGAGCCACGTCCGCACGCGCAGGAAGTCGAACACCGACAGGCCGCCGCTGAAGCGCGCGGTGCGGCCGGTGGGCAGGACGTGGTTGGGTCCCGCACCGTAGTCGCCGATCACTTCCGCCGAACGCGGCCCGACGAACAGCGCGCCGTAGTGCGCGAGCCGCACCGCGACCCGCGCGTCGTCGGCGGTCATGATCTCGAGGTGCTCGGGGGCCAGGAGGTCGCACGCGTCGACGCCCTCGTCGATCGAGCCCACGACCACGGCGAAGCCGTTGGCGAGCGCGCGCCGCGCGTTCTCCGCGGTCGGCAGCGACGCGAGCTGCGCCTCGAGCGCGGCGTCGACATCCGCCGCCAGCGCGCCGCTCGTCGTGACCAGCGCGGGGATCGCGTCGGGGTCGTGTTCGGCCTGCGCGAGGAGATCGGCCGCGACGAGCGCGGGATCGGCGGTGTCGTCGGCGAACACGACCAGCTCCGACGGGCCGGCCAGCATGTCGATGCGCACGCGTCCCGAGACGAGCTGCTTGGCGGCCGTGACCCAGCGGTTCCCCGGCCCGACCACGACGTCGCACGCGGGCACCGTGCCCGCGCCGAAGGCCAGGGCCGCCACGGCCTGCGCGCCGCCCGCGGCGAGCAGCGCCGTGGCGCCCGCGACCGCGGCCGCCCCGAGCGTGATCGGCGCGGGGCGCGGCGAGGCGACCCACACGTCGGACACCGCCGCCGCACGCGCCGTGACGGCGGTCATCAGCACCGAGGACGGGAGCGGGAACCGGCCGCCCGGCGCGTAGCATCCGGCGCGCTCGACGGCACTCACGGTGTGTCCCGCGCGCCCGCCGGGCACCGGCACCGTGATCTCGGACAGTGCGGCGCGCTGCGCGGCCGCGAAGTTTCCTATGCGCTCGGCCGTGCGCTCGAGAAGCTCGTGCTCCTCGGCGGTGAGCAGGTTCAGCGCCTGCCGGAGGTCGTCGGCGTCGTAGATCAGCCGGCCGCCCTGGTCGAGGTCGCCGAGCCGTCGCGCGTGCTCGATCAGCGCCGCCTCGCCGCGCAGGCGCACGTCCTCGACGATGCGCGACGCGGCCGTGAGCGTCTCGCGATCGACGGGGTCCTGCCGCACGGCCCCCGCGAGATCGGCGAGCGCGACGCGGCGCAACAGCGGCTCGGTCATCCCCGTGTCCCCCCGTCGCCCCCGGACGGCGGCGCCTTCGCGTCCCCCGCCCGGCGCGACACGTTGAGCGCGCGCCGGTCCAGCGCGGCTTCGACCTCTTCGAGCGAGCCGCCGCCCCGCGCGAGCGCCACCAGCGCGAAGTACAGCACGTCCGCGGTTTCGTGCACGACGTCTTCCCGCGCCTGCGCCGCGGAGAGTTCGCCGGCCTCCTCGAGCAGCTTCGCACGCAGGAGCTGCGGGTCGTCCAGGAGGCGCCGGGTGTACGAGCCCGCGGGCGCGTCCTCGAGCCGCCGCGCGAGCAGGCGCAGGAGCGGCGCGAGCCCGCGGTCGGCGCCCCAGCACGTCCGCGTGCCGGTGTGGCAGAAGCCCGTGCCGTGCTGCCGCACGGTGAACCGCAGCGCGTCGCGATCGCAGTCCGCCGCGACCTGCAGGAGCTCCTGCGTGTCGCCCGACGCCTCGCCCTTGATCCACAGCCCGCGCGAGCGCGAGTGGTACACGCCGCGGCGCCGTTCGAACGCGGCGCGCAGGCTGTCGAGATTCGAGTAGGCGAGCCCGAGCGCGGTGCCGCGCTCGTCGACCACGACGGTGGGCCACAGCCCGTCGGGGCGGTCCGACACGAGCGGCGCCGCGAACGCGTCCGCGAGCGGCAGCCGGCCCGTGTACAGCGCCATGCCGACCTGCGCCTCGCAGCCCGCGCGGTCGATCGCGGCGACGTCCTCCGTCGTCGTGACGCCGCCGGCGATCGTCAGGCGCGCGTCTCCGGCCGCCTCGCGCAGCACCTTCACCTGTTCGAGGTCGAGCCCCTGCATGCGGCCCTCCTTCTCGACGAAGGTGACCAGGAACCCGCCGACGAGTCCCGCCAGCTCGCGCATGCGCTCGACCACGGTGCGGCCGGTGCCGGTCTGCCAGCCCTCGACCACGACCTCGCCGTGACGCGCGTCGAGCGCGGCCACGACGCGTTCCTTCGGCAGCTCGCGCAGCAGCTCCGGGCGCGCCGCGGTGCCGATCACGATCTGCACCGCGCCGGCGTCGAGCCACGCGCGCGCGGCCGCGAGGTCGCGGATGCCGCCGCCGACCCGGCACGGCGCGATGCGGCACAGCGCGCGGATCAGCTCCGCGTTCGAGCCGCGGCCGAGCGCCGCGTCGAGGTCGACGACTGCAACGTCGCCGGCGAGCCGGAAGCGCTCGGCGAGCGGGCGCGGGTCGCCGGCGTCGAGCGCGTGGTCGCGCCCGCCGATCAGCTGCACCGCCTGCCCGCCCATGAGGTCGATCGAGGGAACGATCACGGCCGCACCTCCGCGCCGCCCGCGGCGAGCACGCGCTTGACGTCGGCCACGGTGAGGTCGCCGTCGTGGAAGATCGACGCGGCGAGCACGGCGTCCGCGCCCGCGCGCAATGCCTCGAGCAGGTGCTGCGGCGTGTCCGCGCCGCCCGACGCGATCACCGGCACGCGCACCGCGCGCGCGACGGCGCCCACGAGCTCGAGGTCGTAGCCGCTGCGCGTGCCGTCGCGGTCGAAGCTCGTGAGGAGGATCTCCCCCGCCCCCTCGTCGACGGCCTCGCGCGCCCAGGCGAGCGCGTCCTTGCCGGTGCGTTCCTTGCCCGAGCGCACGACGGTTTCCCAGCCGCCGCCCGGTGCGCGTGCGGCGTCGAGCGCGAGCACCGCGCACTGTGCGCCGAAGCGCGTGGCGATCTCGCGGATCAGCGCGGGCCGTTCCACCGCGGCGGTGTTGACCGACACCTTGTCGGCGCCGGCCTCGAGCAGCGCTCCCGCATCGTCCGCGGTGCGCACGCCGCCGCCCACGGTCATCGGGATCGCGAGCACGCGCCGCACGGCGCGCACGGTCGAGAGTGCGTTGCCGCGGCCCTCGGGCGTCGCGGAGACGTCGAGCAGGACGAGTTCGTCGGCGCCCTGCGCCTCGTACGCGGCCGCACGCTCGACGGGGTCGCCCGCGTCGCGCAGGCCCGCGAACCGGATCCCCTTCACGACGCGCCCGTCCTTCGTGTCGAGGCACGGGATGATGCGCGCGGTCAGCATGCGGCCTCCGCGGCGGAGAGCCAGCGCACCAAGAGCGCGAGGCCCCACGCGCCGGACAGCTCGGGGTGGAACTGGCACAGCAGCTGCGGCCCGCGCTCGAGCGCCGCCACGAACGGGCCGCCGTGCTCGGTCAGCGCGGCGCTCCAGCCCGCCGGCGCCTTCTGGAGGCAGTACGAGTTGGCGAAGTACGCGTGCCCCGGCTTCAAGAGCGCGCAGCCGTCCTGCGGCGCGACCGTGTTCCACCCGAGCTGCGGAACGCGCACGTCGCCGGTGATGCGGCGCACCGTGTCGGGGATCACGCCGAGGCCGCGCGCGCCGGGCGATTCCTCGCTCGCCTCGGCCACGACCTGCAGCCCGAGGCAGATCGCGAGCAGCGGCCGGCCGCTCACGAGGCGCTCGCGCAGCACCCCGTCGAGTCCGTCCGCGCGCAGGTTGTCCATCGCCGCGCCGAACGAGCCGACGCCCGGCAGCACGACGCGCCGGGCCGCCGCCACCTCGCGCGGATCGGACGCGAGCCGCGGCGCCGCGCCGGCGCGCGCGAGGCCCGCGAGCACCGAGGCGAGGTTCGCGGTGCCGGTGCGGACGACGAGGACGTCCCGTCCGCTCACAGCACCCCCTTCGTGCTCGGCACGTCGCCCCCGGTGCGCGCCTTGGCCTCGCGCAGCGCGAGGGCGAGCGCCTTGAACGCGGCCTCGGCGCGGTGGTGGTCGTTCGCGCCACGCAGCACGTCGACGTGGATCGTCGCGCGCGCCGCCGCGGCGAGCGACACGAACACGTGGACCACGTTCTCGCAGGCGAGCCCGCCGATCGCGTCGCGGGTGAGGCCGAGGTCGACGACCGCGAGCGGCCGGCCGGAGAAGTCGATCACCGCGCGCGCGAGCGCCTCGTCGAGCGGCGCGTACGCCGAGCCGAAGCGCGCGATTCCCGCGCGGTCGCCGAGCGCCCGGTCGAGCGCCTGCCCGAGCGCGAGCGCGCAGTCCTCGGCCGTGTGGTGGTCGTCCACGGAGAGATCCCCCGTGCAGGAGAGCTCCGCGTCGAAGCCCGCGTGCTTGCACAGCGCCTCCAGCATGTGGTCGAGGAACCCGATGCCCGTGCGGCACGTCGCGCGGCCCGTACCGTCGAGCTCGAACGACAGCGTGATCTCGGTCTCGCGGGTCTTGCGGGTCACGTCGGCGCGGCGGGTCGTGGTCGTCATGGCAGGAATCCCTCCAGCTGCGAGAGCGAGTCGAGGAGGCGGGCGGCGCCCGCCCCGAGGAGCGCGGGGCGCGAGATCGCACCGTCGTCGCCGGGCGCGAGGATCGCGAGCGGCACCACGCCCGCCGCGCGCGCGGCGCGCACGTCGTCGGGCGTGTCGCCGATCATGAGCGCGCGACGCACGCCGAGCCGCTCGAGCGCGAGGCGCACCGGGGCCGGATCCGGCTTCAGCGGCGCGTCGTCCATCGTGACCACGGTCCCGAACAGGTCGGCGAGGCCCGCGTCGCCGAGGAACCGGTCCGCGTCCTTCTTCGGCCGCCCGGTGACGATGCCGAGCTTCGTGCGCCGCGCGAGCCGTTCGAGCCACGCGCGCTCGACGAGGCAGCGCTCGGTGCGGCACAGCCCGGCGCGTCCCGGCGTGTCCTGGTAGAAGCCCTCGAAGCGCAGGGTCACCTCGGAGAGCGGCACGTCGACCCCGCGCGCGGCCATCAGGCGCTGCGTGAGGTCCCAGTCGTTGTTGGCCCCGCCCGCAGCCTTGGCGAGCGCGATGTCCTCGGGCGCGAGCACGACGCCGTACGATTCCGCGGTCTCGAGGATCGCGCGGCGGAACGAGCCGCCGACGTCGGCGAGCACGCCGTCGAGGTCGAACAGCAGCGCCTCCGGCGCGAGCGCGGACTCGAGCGCCGCGACCACGCGCGCGAGGCGCACGGCGTCGCCCGGGCAGGTGATGCGCAGCGCGTCCTCGAGCCCCGGCCGGCCGGCGAACCAGCGCACCGCGATCCCGAGCCCGGCGAGCGCGTCGCGCACCCACTCGGGATCGTCGAAGCGCGCGAGCACGAAGTTCGCCTGCGAGGGCAAGGGGTGCGCCCCGAGCCGTGCCAGCGCGGCCGCGAGCACGGGCCGCTCGGCACGGATCGTCGCGACGAACGCCTCGACCCCGGGCCCGCCGGTGCGCAGCCACGCGCTCGCGAGCGCGACCGACGGGCCGCTGACGTTGTACGGGCTGCCCGCGGCGCGGATCGCGGCGATCAGCTCCTCGGGACCCGCGACGCAGCCCGTGCGCAGGCCCGCGAGCCCCCAGGCCTTCGACAGGGTGCGCGTGATCACCGCGTTGGGCAGCGCGAGCGCGGAGCGCGACAGGTCGACGTCGGCGAACTCGACGTACGCGAGGTCGACGAGGAGCAGCGCGTGCGGCGCCGCCGCGGACAGCCGCGCGAGATCGTCCGCGGTCGCGACCGCGCCGGTCGGATTGTTCGGCGAGACGACCGCGATCACCGCGGTGCGCGGCGTCATGCGCGCGAGCACGTCGGCCACCGGGTACGGTCCCTCGTTCCACGTGACGGGCACGAGGTTCCCGCCGGCGAACGCCGCGTAGCGGTCGAGCATCTCGAACGTCGGCAGCGGCAGGATCATCTCGCGCCCCGGCGAGAGGAACGCGCGCACGGTGCGCTCGAGCGCCTCGTCCGCGCCCGCCGTGGCGAGCACCTGCGCGGGCGCGACCCCGAGCCGCTCCGCCCACGCCTCTTCGAGCGCGCGCGGGGACGGGTAGCGCCGCAGGATCTCGGGGTCGCCCGCGATCCCGTCCCACAGCGCCGGCGGCGGCGCGGCGCCCTCGTTGCCGTCGAGGAACAGGTCGATCGGCGCCACGGGGCGCGGCACGCGGTACGCCTGCACCCGGTCGAGGCGCGGCGCGGGCTGCGGGCCGAGGGTCTTCTTCACGAACTCGCTCATCGCCCGTCCCTCGCGCTCACGCGACGATGTTCGACAGCGCGGTGACCACGATGTCGGTGCCGCCCGCGGCCTTGATGCGCGGGACCACGACCGCGAGATCGGCGCGCGGCACCGCGGCCTTGATCGCGTACCCCGCCCCGCCGTGGAGCGGCGCGATCGTCGGCTCGCGCATGCACGGCAGCACGGCGCACACGGCCTCGAGCAGGTCGGGAGCGACGTTGACCTCGAGCATCACGCGCCCGCGCGCGTCGAGCACCGAGCGCAGCAGCATCACGATGCGCTCGATCGGCTCGCGCTTGGCGGGCTCGTCCATCGCGCGCGGGTTCGCGAACAGGCGCGTGGTCGACAGCATCAGCTCGTCGACGATGACGAGGTCGTTGGCCTCGAGCGTCGCGCCGGTCGCGGTGTTGTCGACGATGAGGTCGGCGTCCTCGGGCGGGAAGACCTCGGTCGCACCGTACGAGCGCAGGTAGGTCGCGTCGAGACCGCGGCGCGCGATCCAGGCCCGCGTCACCTGCTCGTACTCCGAGGCCACGACCAGCGGGCGCCGCGGAATCGCCCCGTTCTCGAGGAGGGCGGCCGGCGCGGCGGCGACGAGGCGCACGGGATCGAGCCCCGTGTCGAGCAGCTCGGTCACCTCGGCGCCCAGCTCGTGGACCCAGTCGGCCCCGGCGAAGCCGATGTCGCGCGACCCGGCCTGCAGCATTTCGATGATGTTCTGCGGCTTCAGCAGCTTGACCTCGCAGCCCGGCCACGACACCGCGGGACGGTAGCCGCGGCTGCCGGCGCGGACGCGGATCCCCGCGTCGCCGAGCAGGCGGAAGACCTCGTCCTGCATGCGCCCCTTGGGGAGCGCCAGCCGGAGCGTCGTGCGGTCGGAGACGGGTGTCATGGGCGGGGTCCTCGCGGCGTGTGCGGAGCCCCTGGAGCGCGACGCTGGCCCTCTAGAAGCCAGAACGCCGGCCCCGGGGGCCGGCGTGAAGGGCTGGTCGTCCTACCAGCAATCCATCAACGCCCGGCCCGGGGGCTGGTGTGATGGTGATGATGGTGGCGGCTGATCGACATTACCTTTCCATTAGTACACGCGGGTCGGCGGGCCGTCAACCCGAAATGTAGCGGGTGACCCAGGCGGCGATGACGTCCGCGATCAGCTGCGTGTCGGCCTCCGCGTCGAGCATCAGGTGGTCCGCGCCGTCGAGCGAGACGAACGACCGCGGCTCCCGGGCGGCCTCGAACAGCCGCAGCCCCTCCGCGGGATCGACGGTGTCGTCCTGCGGGGACTGGAACACGATCAGTGCGCGGCCGAGGGTCGCGACCGCGGCCCGCACGTCGTGCGCGAGGAGGTCGTCGAGCAGCTCGCGGCGCACGGGAAAGCGCCGCCCGCCGAGCACGATCTCGCCCGACCCGCCCGCGGCCAGGCCGGGCACGAGGCGCAGGAGCGTCGCGCGGAACGGCACGGTGTCGCTGGGCGCGGCGATCGTCGCGACGAGCCGGCATTCGGGCACGTCCTTCGCGGCGACGAGCGTGGCCGCGCCGCCGAGGCTGTGCCCGATCAGGACCTGCGGCACGAGCTTCTCGGTGCGCAGGAACGCGGCCGCCGCGACCACGTCGCCGACGTTCGAGGTGAAGCTCGTCCTCGCGAAGTCCCCCTCGCTCTCGCCGATGCCGGTGAAGTCGAAGCGCAGGCAGGCGATCCCGTGCGCGGCGAGCGCCCGCGCGAGGCGGACGAGCGACTTGAGGTCCTTGCCGCAGGTGAAGCAGTGCGACAGCACCGCGGCGGCGCGCGGGGGCGCCGGCGACGCGGACTGTGCGGACGGCGCGGGCGGCGCGGGCGGCGCGGGCGGCCACTCGAGCTGGCCGACGAGCGACGCGCCGAGCGCCCCGGGGAAACGGCTCTTGACCGACGGCACGGGGTCCTCCCGCGAGCGGGTCGTCCCGCGGGCGGCACGTTACCGCGATTCGGCGGCGCGTGCTTTACTCTGGACCCATGTCCACGCCCGAACCCATCCGGGTGTACCGCTGGAACACGCGGGTCACGGCCGTGGGGCCCCCGCCCCGGCTGGAACCGCGCGACGCGCGCCGGCTCGAGAACACCCGGCTCCTCGTCTGGCTGCTGGACAGCGCGTTCCGCGTGCCCGGCACGCGCTGGCGCTTCGGCTTCGACCCCCTGATCGGCCTCGTGCCGGGCCTCGGCGACCTCGCCGGGGCGGTGCTCTCGTTCCTCGTGATCTGGAACGCGGTGCGGCTCGGGGTGCCGCGGCTGATCCAGCTGCGGATGGCGCTCAACGTGCTCGTGTACGCGGCGATCGGGACGATCCCGGTCGCGGGCGACGCGTTCGACTTCTTCTTCAAGGCCAACCGCCGCAACTACGCGCTGCTCGAGCGCGCCCTCGCCGACGGCGGGCACGCCACGCGGGCCTCGGACCGGCTGATCCTCGGAGTGCTCGCGTTCCTCGTGCTGGCCGTCCTGGGCACGGTCGCCGCGCTGGTCGTCGCGCTGTTCTGGTCGGTGGGTCGCGCGTTGTTTTGACGTGATCGCGCTACGATCGTCGTGCGACAGAACCTAGAATTCCCGTCATGAACGCCCGACCGCTGCCGCTCGCCGCCTGCGCCGCGCTCGCCCTGGCCGCGCTCCCCGCTCCCGCCGAATCCCCCGACAAGGCGTCTCCGTCGACGACGGCGACCACCTCGCCGCGCGACCCGCTCGGCGGGGACACGCTGCTCGAGACCGTGCGCATCCTCGCGGGCACCGATTTCGGCGGCCGCCTCGCCGGCAGCGCGGGCTACGACGCCGCGGCGAGCTGGGCCGCGGACCGCTTCCGCGCGCTCGGGCTCGAGCCCTTCGGCGGCGACGCCTACTTCCAGCAGTTCCCGATCGAGCTGAACGAGATCGACACCTGCGAGCTCGCGCTCGTGCCCGCGGGCGGGCTCGCGCCGGAGTTCCACCTCGGCCCCGACTACGTCTGCCGCGGATTCACCGGCTCGGGCACGTTCACGGCGCCCCTGACGTTCGTGGGCTGGGGCCTCTCGCTGCCCGGCAAGTACGACGACTACCGCGACGTCGACGTGCACGGCCGCGTCGTCGTGGCCTTCAAGGACGCGCCGTCGTGGACCGTCGACAAGGACGGCTGGGGCGACGCCGGCAAGCCGCGCCCGAAGTCGATCGCGGCCGCGGCCCACGGCGCGCTGGGCCTGATTCTCGTCACGCCGCCGTCGGAAAAGCAGCGCAACCCGATCGGCAGCGTGCTGCACGGCCCGGGCGCGCAGCCCGTGTCGTTCCCGCAGTTCCACGTGGCGCCGCGCGTCGCGGAGGAACTGCTGCGCGGCTCGGCGCTCAAGCTCGAGGACGTGCAGAAGGCGATCGAGGAGAAGAAGGCGCCGCAGTCGTTCGAGCTGCCCGGCCTCGTGAAGATGAACGTGCACGCGCGGTACCGCCCCGACGCGCCGGGCCGCAACGTGGTCGGCGTGCTGCGCGGGAGCCACGCGAAGCGTGGGGACGAGTACCTCGTGATCGGCGCGCACCTCGACCACGTCGGGACGCAGGGCCGCTCGGACGGCGCGCACGTGATGTTCCCCGGCGCGAACGACAACGCGTCGGGCTCGGCGACGCTGCTCGGCCTCGCCGAGGCGTTCGCGGCGCTGCCGGAGCGGCCACGGCGCTCGGTGATCTTCGTGCTGTTCGCGGGCGAGGAGCAGGGCATCGACGGCTCGCGCTGGTTCGCGGACCATCCGCCGGTGCCGCTCGACAAGGTCGTCGCGATGCTCAACGTCGACTGCGTCGGCCACGGCGCGGGCCAGGTCGAGCTGGGCGGCGGCAAGAGCGCGCCGAAGCTGTACAAGCTCGCGCTCGCGTTCGACAAGAAGAACGGCGCGCACCTGACCGGCGACAGCTGGCACGGCGGCGGCGCGGACGCCGAGCCGTTCTTCCTGAAGGGCCTGCCGACGCTGTACGCGCACGCGAAGGACAGCTACGAGTTCCTGCACCTGCCCGGCGACACCGCGGAGACGATCAACCCCGCGCTGCTCGAGAACGCGGCACGCCTCGTGTTCGGGGTCGCGCGCGAGGTCGCCGACGGCGGGTACAAGCGCGAGAAGCTGGCGCCGAAGCCGAAGTCCTGACGGCGCACGCGCCCGTGGCCGCGGACGTCGCGCGGCCTCCGCGACGATCCCGCGGAGGTCGCGCGGCGGCGCCCGACACGGGGCACCCTCGAACGCCCGCTGGACGGCACGGGCCCCGGTCGAGTGCCCGCCGGCTCGGGGTCCATACCCGTGCGAATGCCCCGTGCACCCTCAAATTCGACAGGGGACCGGCGCGAACGACCGCTGCGCACCTTGGTGGGCCAGTGTCGTCGTGCGGTCGCGGGCATTGAACCCGGCCCCGTGTCGCGCACCGGGCATTCGACCCCCTCCCCTGTCCACGGGCCCGCCCTGAATGACCGCCGCGACCCCGTGGGCTGGCCCTTGGTCCGGCTCCGTTTCAAACCGCGGGCGTCGAGGGCCGCTCCGTCGACGGGGCCCGCGGTCACCCGACCTGGGCCACGTAGGGGCGGGGCTCGCCCCGCCCTGCCACCGCGGCCGCGCGGTGCCGGTCGAACCACCAGCCCCACAGCGGGATCAGCCACGCCGACAGCGCGACCACGCGCAGCGCCCCGACGTCGGGCGGCGGCGGACCGAAGAGGTTCATGAGGTAGATCACGACCGCCGCGCCCACGAAGCTGCGGAACCCCCAGCGCCCCGCGGTGTCGCGCGCGACCGTCGCACGCGCGTACAGGAGCGCCGCGCCCGCGAACAGCAGCCCCTCGACCGCGAGCGTCGCCGCGACCGAGCGCCACAGCCCGAACCCGACGAGCGTCGTCCCCGCGGGCACGAGCGGCAGGTCCGGCCGGTGCGCGATCGCGTCGAGCACCCAGTGACTGAGCACCGCGCCGCCGACGACCACGGCCGCAACGCGATCACGGCGCCACGCGAAGTACAGCGCGCCCGCGAGCACCGACCACCCGAGCACCATCACGAGGCTGTGCGACCACGGGTAGCTGACGAAATCGAGCGGCGTGACCGCGGTGTTTCCCGGGTCGATGCGCACCTGCTCCCACCCGAGGAACAGGAAGACCGGCCAGAGGAGATCGAGCAGCGTCGCCGCGGCGAGCATGACGCCCAGCGACGCGCGTGGCGCCGCGCGCTTGGCGGCGAAGGCGGCGGCGAAGTGACCGATGAACATGCGATCGTCCGCTTCGAGCGCCGGTCGCAGGGCGGGCGATCGGCGACGCGGCATCTTACCCCGCGCGGCAGCGGCAGCGACCGCACCACCCCTGGCTCCTTCGGTGCTAGGGTTCGCGCCATGGAGCGAGAGCCGCAAGGACTGCGCAGCCTCCTGTACTTCTGCGCCGGCGCCCTGATCGGCGTGCCGATCGCGTGGACGCTCGCGATCCACTGGAGCGTGTGGATCGTCGTGACGGTCGCGTGCGGCGCTCTCGCCGTGCGATACGGTGAGGATTTCTTTGACCGCATCGCCGACAGCGCGTGGTGGCGAGCGCTCTTCGGCCGGTGGCTGTAGGGGCGGGTTTAGCGAGCGGAGCGAGCGTAACCCGCCCGGTCGTCCGTGCGCGGAGCCATCGGGCGGGTTACGGCGCCTGCGGCGCCTAAACCCGCCCCTACGAACAGCGTGACGATTACCGCACCTGTCGCCGCCCCATCTCCGTCCCGTCGACGCCGACGACCAGGAGCTCGACCGGCACGTTCGCGCCCGCGGCGTCCATGCCGCGCAGCACCGCCATCGGCAGCGACTGGCAGCACGGCACTTCCATCACGGCGACCACGACCTTCTTCACCTTCGCGGTCGCGAAGAGCTGCGCGAAGCGCTGCGTGTACATGTCGAGGTCGTCGAACTTGGGGCAGCCGATCATCACGGCACGGCCGGTGAGGAGGTCGGCGTGGAAGTTCGGCATCGCCACGGGGACGCAGTCGGCGGCGACGAGGAGCTCGGCGTCGTCGAGGAACGGCGCGTGCGGCGGCACGAGGCGGATCTGGACCGGCCAGTGGCCGAGCGGCGAGGACGACGCGGCGGCGCGCGCGGCGATCGCAGGCGGCGGCGACGGCGCGGTGGGCAGCGGCTTCAGCACGCGCATCTGCGAGCCGGGGCAGCCGCCGCCGTGCGCGGCGTGCGCGTGGTGCGGCGCCGGAGCCGGTGCGGGTGCGGGTGCGAAGGTGGGCGCGAAGGCGGGCGCGGACGCGGGCGCGGCCGACGGCGAGGGCCGCGACGCGGCGGCGACGGCCGCGAGCGCGGCGGCGGCGGCCTGCGGGTCCATGTGCGGCGGCGGCACGAAGTCGGGGGCCTCGCGCTCGACGATCTTGAGCGCGCCGGTGGGGCAGTCGCCGACGCAGGCGCCGAGGCCGTCGCAGAGCTGGTCGGCGACCACGCGGGCCTTGCCGTCGCGGATCACGAGCGCGCCCTCGTGGCACGAGGGAACGCACTGGCCGCAGCCGTCACAGAGCGCTTCGTCGATTTCGATCATCGGCCGGACCATGCCCATGGATTCCTCCTGACGGGCCGGATCATGCGGCCGTGGGCGGGGGGTGCGCCTTGACGCGGATCAAGACCGGCGATAATCGGCGCATGCCGCAGCGTGACGAGATCCGCGCCATCCCGCTGTTCGAGGAGCTGGACGACCGCGCCCTCGACCTCCTCGCCGGGCTTGCGCGAACGCGCAAGTTCGAGTCCTGACAGGAGATCTTCGCCGAAGGCGACACGGGCGCAGGCTTCCACGTCGTCGCGGCCGGCCGCGTGAAGGTCTACAAGCTCTCCCCCGGCGGCAAGGAACAGATCCTCCACGTGTGGGGCCCGGGCGAGCCGTTCGGGGAGGTCGCCGTGTTCGAGGGCGGCGCGTTCCCCGCGCACGCGGCCGCGCTCGAACCGACGCGCACGCTGTTCTTCCCGCGCGCCGGGCTCGTCGAGCTGATCCGCGCCGAGCCCGAGCTCGCGCTGCGCTGGCTCGCGGTGCTCTCGCGCCGGCTGCGGCGCTTCGCGGTGCAGGTCGAGACGCTCACCCTGCGCGAGGTGCCCGAGCGTCTCGCCGCGTGGCTGCTCCTCCTCGACGAGGAGCAGGGCGGGCGCGGCGAGGTGACGCTCGACCTCGCCAAGAACCAGCTCGCGAACCTCCTCGGCGCGACGCCCGAGACGTTCTCGCGCGTGCTCGCGCGGCTCGCGAAGGAGGGGCTCATCGAGACGCGCGGCCGCGCGGTCACGATTCTCGACGCGAAGGCGCTCGCCGACGTCGCCGACGGCCGGCGGCGCCTTGGCTGAGCGCGGCGACCCGAGCGATCGCGACGCGTCGCGCAACGCGGTGCGCGCCATGGCCGCCGCGCCGCCGCCGCGCGCGAAGGTGCTGCTCGCCTTCGCGGCGGTGTACCTCGTCTGGGGCTCGACGTACATCGCGATCCGCTACGCGATCGAGACGATCCCGCCGCTCGTGATGGCCGGCGCGCGCAACGCGACCGCGGGCCTGATGCTGTACGCGTGGGCGCGGACGCGCGGCGGGTCGCCGCGGCCGTCGCGCGCCGACTGGATGTCCACCGCGCTGATCGGCGTCCTCATGCTGACCGGCGGCAACGGCGGCGTCTCGTGGGCCGAGACGCGCGTCGCCTCGGGGCTCGTCGCGGTGGTGGTCGCGACGGTGCCGCTGTGGATCGTCGTGCTCTCGGGGAAGCGGCCCGGCCTGCCCGTGCTCACGGGCATCGCGCTCGGGCTCGCGGGGATCGTGATCCTCGTCGGCCCCTCGCACTTCGCGGGCGCGGGCCGCATCGACGTCACGGGCACGGTCGTGGTGCTGCTCGGCTCGCTCAGCTGGTCGATCGGCTCGCTGCTCGCGCGGCGCCTGCACCTGCCGGGCTCGCCGCACACCGCGACCGGCATGGAGATGGCCGCGGGCGGGATCGGGCTCCTCGTCGCGGGGTTCGTGACCGGCGAGTTCCACGGCTGGGACCCCACGGCGATCACCCTGCGCTCGGCGCTCTCCGTCGTGTACCTGGTGTTCATGGGCTCGCTGGTGGGCTTCTCGGCGTACGTGTGGCTCCTGCGCCACGTGCCGCCGGCGCGCGTCGCGACCTACGCGTTCGTGAACCCCATCGTGGCCGTGCTGCTCGGCTGGGGTCTCGGCGGCGAGGCACTCTCGCCGCGGACGCTGCTCGCGACCGGGGTGATCGTGGCCGGCGTCGCGTTCATCGTGACGCACCCC
>JABLTH010068751.1_pt1 | contig 80817 bp, 76 predicted proteins | sample 7875711 | NCBI WGS metagenome assembly JABLTH01 (sample SAMN14941262, study PRJNA633318) | bioreactor metagenome | isolation source: bioreactor | place: China | collected 2019-03-05 | reverse complement strand
GCTCCCGGCGGTAAATCGCCGCTTCGCGGTGCCTTCGGCTTATTCCTTCCGGCTTATCGGGGACGGGCGGATGTAACGTCCCTGTAAGGCCGCCCTCTCGGCGCATCCCTGCGCCTCGCCCCGGCCTGCAGGAAACGCCTCAGCGATTTACAGCCGGACCAGGGCGTCGCTGTAAGTCATTCATTTTCCTGAAACAACGTTCATCGCTTTCGGTAAACATTACTGGGGATCCCTCTCCCGTTGGGAGAGGGTTAGGGTGAGGGAAATCACACTCTGCGATCTCTCGCGAAAAGTACCTGCCGTTGTCCCAATCGTCCCTTCACGTTCCGCCCCTCTCACGCTTCAATTAAACAACAAAAACAAAACATAAATTTAACAAACCAATTCCGATACGAGGTCCCTATGAAGCCTGAAGAGTTCCGCGCTGATACCAAACGCCCGTTAACCGGCGAAGAGTATTTAAAAAGCCTGCAGGATGGCCGCGAGATTTATATCTACGGCGAGCGCGTTAAAGACGTCACCACCCATCCGGCGTTTCGCAATGCGGCGGCCTCCATCGCGCAGATGTACGACGCGCTGCACAAACCGGACATGCAGGATACGCTGTGCTGGGGCACCGACACCGGCAGCGGCGGTTACACCCATAAGTTCTTCCGCGTGGCGAAAAGCGCCGACGACCTGCGTCAGCAGCGAGACGCCATCGCCGAGTGGTCTCGCCTGAGCTACGGCTGGATGGGCCGCACGCCGGACTACAAAGCCGCGTTCGGCTGCGCGCTCGGCGCAAACCCGGCCTTCTACGGCCAGTTTGAGCAAAATGCCCGTAACTGGTATACCCGCATTCAGGAAACCGGCCTGTACTTTAACCACGCTATCGTCAACCCGCCTATCGACCGCCACAAACCGGCGGACGAGGTGAAAGACGTCTATATCAAGCTGGAAAAAGAGACCGACGCCGGGATCATCGTCAGCGGTGCCAAAGTAGTTGCCACCAACTCGGCGCTGACCCACTACAACATGATCGGCTTTGGCTCCGCGCAGGTGATGGGCGAAAACCCGGACTTTGCGCTGATGTTCGTCGCGCCAATGGACGCCGAAGGGGTGAAGCTGATCTCCCGCGCCTCCTACGAGATGGTGGCTGGCGCTACCGGCTCGCCGTACGACTACCCGCTCTCCAGCCGTTTTGATGAGAACGACGCGATCCTGGTGATGGATAATGTACTGATCCCATGGGAAAACGTGCTGATCTACCGCGATTTCGACCGCTGCCGTCGCTGGACTATGGAAGGCGGTTTTGCCCGCATGTACCCGCTGCAGGCCTGCGTGCGTCTGGCGGTGAAGCTCGACTTCATCACCGCCCTGCTGAAAAAATCGCTGGAGTGTACCGGCACCCTGGAGTTCCGCGGCGTGCAGGCAGATCTCGGCGAAGTGGTCGCCTGGCGCAATATGTTCTGGGCGCTGAGCGACTCCATGTGTTCCGAAGCCACGCCGTGGGTGAACGGTGCGTACCTGCCGGATCACGCGGCGCTGCAAACCTATCGCGTGATGGCGCCAATGGCCTACGCGAAGATTAAAAACATCATCGAACGCAACGTCACCAGCGGGCTGATCTACCTGCCATCCAGCGCACGGGATCTGAACAACCCGCAGATCGATCAGTATCTGGCGAAGTACGTGCGCGGCTCCAACGGCATGGATCACGTCGAACGCATCAAGATTTTGAAGCTGATGTGGGATGCCATCGGCAGCGAATTTGGCGGCCGTCACGAGCTGTATGAGATCAATTACTCCGGCAGCCAGGACGAAATTCGCCTGCAGTGTCTGCGCCAGGCGCAAAGCTCCGGCAACATGGACAAAATGATGGCGATGGTCGACCGCTGCATGTCTGAGTACGACCAACACGGCTGGACGGTGCCACACCTGCACAACAACAGCGATATCAACATGCTGGACAAGCTGCTGAAATAACGCAGCGGGAGGTTTCAATGCATTCAGATGAACAACGCCTGCGTTTTCGCGACGCCATGGCCAGCCTGTCGGCCGCGGTGAATGTCATCACCACGGCGGGCGATGCCGGACGCTGCGGGATCACCGCCACTGCCGTCTGCTCGGTAACGGATTCCCCGCCGTCGGTCATGGTCTGTATCAACGCCAACAGCGCCATGAACCCGGTGTTTCAGGGCAACGGCAAACTGTGCGTGAACGTGCTCAACCACGAGCAGGAGATCATGGCTCGCCACTTCGCCGGTATGACCGGGATGGCCATGGAGGAGCGCTTTACCCTCTCCTGCTGGCAGAAAGGTCCTCTGGCGCAACCGGTGCTGAAAGGGGCGCTGGCAAGCCTGGAAGGCGAGATAAGTCAGGTGCAAACCATCGGCACGCATCTGGTTTATCTTGTTGAAATTAAAAATATCATCCTCAGTGAAGAGGGCCACGGCCTGATCTATTTCAAACGTCGTTTCCACCCGGTAATGATGGAGCCGGAAGCAGCCGTGTGATCCCCTCTCGCGCTGGCCCTCCTGAGGCCAGCGCGCCTTTCTGCAAAAATTCCTAAGGTTTCCGCTAAATCACGCCGTTATATAGCCATAAGAGAAATTTTCTGTGCCTGAATACTGACACGCTGTGTCAGTGCTACCCGCATCATTCAGCGCATACCCTAATATACAGGAAGACCTTATGGCTAAAACGACGCGGAGCCGCTCGGCTGAACGTCTGGTCGATATTCTCCTTGAGCTACATTTAAACGGTGTGATAAACCGCAGTGCGCTGATGGAGAAATTTAATATTACCGAGCGTACCGTCTACCGGGATTTAAATGCGCTCTCCCCGATTGTGGAACATACCGGAAACGGGCTATATCGACTGATCCATTCCGCTCAATCGCCCGGCGGACAAGGATTACACCATACCCTTGCTAACTTCCTGAATGCTGATAGCTTTTTCCCCGAAAGAAACGCGGAGTTTTGGGAGAAACTCGAAAACCGCGTTGACGAAAATCATATTCTTATTCTCGCCAACGAGGCGGAGCGCACGGCGGAACGTGATATTCGTCGCCATTTATCCAACATTGAAAAATCGATTAAAAACTGTAATGTTTGCCAGATCGTTTATAAAGGCAAAACCCGGCTGATTAACCCCTATAAACTCATTAACAAAAAAAATATATGGTATTTACAAGCTACCGAAAATAGCCGGTTAAAATCCTTCTCATTGAGTCAGATTCGCTGGCTTGATATTCAGAAACGCACCTTTACGCCGGACGAAAATGTGATCGGGCTGTTGGAAAAAAACCTCGATCCGTGGGTATCGGAAGATACTTTCGAGGTGAAAATATTTATTAAGGATAATATTTCACACTACTTCCTGCGCCGCGATCTCCTCCCTGCACAAGAGCTGCTGGAGGAGCAACACGACGGCGTGACGCTGCGCTGTCAGGCAGCACATGAAAACCAGATCCTGCCGCTGCTGTTCTACTGGTTACCCAACATTCAGATCCTGGAGCCAGCCTGGCTTAAGGAAAAGCTGGTTAAAACGCTGGAAGGCTACCTGGCGGGGAGCGCAGCCACGGTAACCGGGTGATCTGTATCACATTATTTCTCCCGCTGGCGGCGAGCCTGAACCACTCGCCGCCCCCTTTGACCGCTCACCAGGCACTTTCAACCACTCACCCATTTTCTCCCCTTTACGCGCGCAAGCTTCTGGCACGATCGCTCCAGCATTACTCAATACCTCCTCACAACGAACCCTGACCCTTTTTTCTTTACATAAAAAACCAGGTCTTACTATGGATACTAAAAAACTACTGAAGCACGTGCCCTGGGCCTTACTCGGGATCCTCGGCGCTTTCTGTCTGGCGGTTGTCGCATTACGCCGGGGCGAACACGTAAGCGCCCTGTGGATCGTGGTCGCGTCGGTTTCCGTCTACCTTGTGGCTTATCGCTACTACAGCTTATACATCGCGCAGAAGGTCATGAAACTCGACCCGACGCGTGCCACCCCGGCGGTCATTAACAATGACGGCCTGAACTACGTGCCAACCAACCGCTATGTGCTGTTTGGTCACCACTTTGCCGCCATTGCAGGCGCTGGCCCGCTGGTCGGCCCGGTACTGGCCGCGCAGATGGGCTACCTGCCGGGTACCCTGTGGCTGCTCGCTGGTGTAGTGCTGGCGGGTGCGGTGCAGGACTTTATGGTGCTGTTTATCTCCTCGCGCCGTAACGGTTCGTCGCTGGGTGAGATGATCAAAGAAGAGATGGGCCGCGTGCCGGGTACCATCGCCCTCTTCGGCTGCTTCCTGATTATGATCATCATCCTCGCGGTGCTGGCATTAATCGTGGTGAAAGCGCTGGCTGAAAGTCCGTGGGGCGTCTTTACCGTCTGCTCTACCGTGCCGATTGCGCTGTTCATGGGGATCTACATGCGCTTCCTGCGCCCTGGCCGCGTCGGCGAGGTGTCGGTCATTGGTATCGTGCTGCTGGTTGCCTCTATCTACTTCGGCGGTGTGATTGCGCACGACCCGTACTGGGGGCCGGCGCTGACCTTCAAAGACACCACCATCACCTTTGCCCTGATTGGTTACGCGTTTATTTCTGCCCTTCTGCCGGTATGGCTGATTCTGGCTCCGCGTGACTATCTGGCGACCTTCCTGAAAATCGGCGTCATCGTCGGGCTGGCGATCGGTATTGTGATCATCAACCCTGAACTGAAAATGCCGGCGGTGACCCAGTACATTGACGGTACCGGTCCGCTGTGGAAAGGCGCCCTGTTCCCGTTCCTGTTTATCACCATCGCCTGTGGTGCCGTTTCTGGCTTCCACGCGCTGATCTCCTCCGGCACCACGCCGAAGCTGATGGCCAACGAAACCGACGCGCGTTTCATCGGTTACGGTGCCATGCTGATGGAATCCTTCGTGGCGATCATGGCGCTGGTGGCTGCGTCTATCATCGAACCGGGTCTTTACTTCGCGATGAACACCCCGCCGGCAGGCCTGGGCATCACCATGCCAAACCTGCATGAGATGGGCGGTGACAACGCGGCGCTGATTATGGCGCAGTTGAAGGACGCCAGCGCCCACGCGGCGGCGACCGTCAGCTCCTGGGGCTTTGTGATTTCGCCTGAGCAGATCATGCAGACCGCGAAAGACATCGGCGAACCGTCCGTGCTGAACCGCGCCGGTGGCGCACCGACGCTGGCGGTAGGTATTGCACACGTGTTCCACAAAGTGCTGCCGTGGGCAGACATGGGCTTCTGGTACCACTTCGGTATTCTGTTCGAAGCGCTGTTCATCCTCACCGCGCTGGACGCCGGTACCCGTGCAGGCCGCTTTATGCTGCAGGATCTGTTGGGTAACTTCGTGCCGTTCCTGAAGAAAACCGACTCGCTGGTGGCGGGCGTGCTGGGTACCGCGGGCTGCGTTGGCCTGTGGGGTTACCTGCTGTACCAGGGCGTTGTTGACCCACTCGGCGGCGTGAAGAGCCTGTGGCCGCTGTTCGGTATCTCTAACCAGATGCTGGCAGCCGTTGCCCTGGTGCTCGGCACCGTGGTACTGGTGAAGATGAAACGCACCAAATACATCTGGGTCACCGTGGTGCCTGCGCTGTGGCTGCTGCTCTGCACCACCTGGGCGCTGGGTCTGAAACTGTTCAGCAGCAACCCGCAGCTGGAAGGCTTCTTCTACATGGCTAACCAGTACAAAGCGAAAATTGCCGCCGGTGGCGCGGATCTCACCGCCCAGCAGATTGCCAACATGAACCATATCGTGGTGAACAACTACACCAACGCGGGTCTGAGCATTCTGTTCCTGGTGGTGGTGTACAGCATTATCTTCTACGGCATCAAAACCTGGATGAAAGTGCGTAACGCTGAAGGTCGTACGGACAAAGAGACCCCGTACGTGCCGGTACCGGAAGGCGGCGTGAAGACCTCTTCGCACCATTAATCTACTAATACCCCTCACCCCAGCCCTCTCCCCATAGGGGAGAGGGTGTAAAAGTTCCCTCTCCCCTATGGGGAGAGGGTTAGGGTGAGGGGCTTTTCCTGTCTGGAATCCACAATGTTTGGTAACTTAGGCGAAGCAAAAAAATACCTCGGTCAGGCAGCGAAAATGCTGATTGGCATTCCGGACTATGACAACTACGTTGAGCATATGAAAACCAACCACCCGGATAAGCCCTACATGACCTACACTGAATTCGTCCGCGAGCGTCAGGAAGCGCGCTACGGCGGAAGTGGAGAAGGCGGCGTCCGCTGCTGCTAAAGGAGAGACCATGACCCCGATTGCCGTCACCCTGTTGACCGGTTTCCTCGGCGCCGGTAAAACCACCCTGCTGCGCCACATTCTCAACGCGCAGCACGGTTTCAAAATCGCCGTGATCGAAAACGAGTTCGGCGAAGTCTCCGTTGACGACCAGCTGATTGGCGATCGCGCCACGCAGATCAAAACCCTGACCAACGGCTGCATCTGCTGTACCCGCTCTAACGAACTGGAAGATGCCCTGCTGGACCTGCTCGACAGCCGCGATCGTGGGGACATCCACTTCGACCGCCTGGTGATTGAATGCACCGGCATGGCCGACCCCGGCCCGATTATTCAGACCTTTTTCTCGCATGACATCCTTTGCCAGCGCTACCTGCTGGACGGCGTGATTGCCCTGGTCGACGCGGTTCACGCCAACGATCAGATGAACCAGTTCACCATCGCCCAGTCTCAGGTGGGCTACGCCGACCGCATCCTGCTGACCAAAACCGACGTGGCGGGCGAGAGCGTTAAACTGCGCGAGCGCCTGGCACGCATCAACGCCCGCGCACCGGTATACACCGTGACGCACGGCGATATCGACCTGTCTCAGCTGTTCAACACCAACGGTTTTATGCTGGAAGAGCATGTCACCTCAAAACCGCGTTTTCACTTTATGGCGGATAAGCAGAACGACGTAGCGTCGATTGTGGTGGAGCTGGATTACCCGGTAGACATCAGCGAGGTCTCCCGCGTGATGGAGAACCTGCTCCTGTCGTTTGCCGATAAACTGCTGCGCTACAAAGGCATGCTGTGGATCGACGGCGAACCAAACCGCCTGCTGTTCCAGGGCGTACAGCGGCTGTACAGCGCGGACTGGGACAGACCCTGGGGCGACGAGACACCGCGCAGCGTGATGGTATTTATCGGTATCCAGCTGCCGGAAGAGGAAATCCGGGCGGCGTTTGCGGGGCTGAAGAGATAACCGCCCGGCATTCCCTCTCCCTTTGGGAGAGGGTTAGGGTGAGGGGTAAGAGATAAACTTATTTCACCGCCTCCGGCAGCGTCACAATCCACAGCTCACTGTCAGACTCCGGTTTCTCCAGCGGCTTCACGCTGAGGGTCGTTTTAACCGGCTTATCATCCAGCGTCAGCTTTCCTTCCGCGTTCACCCGATAATCCTTGAGCTTCTTGCCCTCGACCGGATGTTGCATCGCCACCTTCACGCCAAAATCGTTATCGTTCGCCACCGCCAGCGTTTTGCTGTCGATCAGCGCCAGCCCTTCAGCCTTTTCCTGCTGCCAGCCCAGGGCGCGCAGATCAACAACCTGCGTTTTCTGCGCAAGGGTAATGCCGCGCTGTGCCAGGGTTTTCTCATCATCAAACTCCGGATACTCGCCCGGCTTGTCGAAACCTGACAGGTCGCTCGCCTTACTGAGATCGACCTTGTAAATCAGGTTACGCATTCCGTCGTTTTTATCACTCCCCTGTTCGATCAGCAGGATGTGCTGGTTATCGAGCGCCACGATGTCGCCGGTTTTAGCGTCGCTGTTTTTGCTGTAAGCCGCGCTGTCGATGGGATAACCGTACATCGCGGTTTTTCCGCTTGCCGGGTCAAAGCTCACCAGACGCGTAAACAGCGCCTTTTTCTTGCTCTTACCGTCGATATCCAGCGTACTTTGCACGGCGGCAATAATACGCCCGTCCGGCATACGGGTGAGGCCTTCAAAGCCGCGGTTCGCCTGACGCCATTTGAGGATATTTGGCAAACCGCCCGCAATTGCTTTTTCCCCTTCCGCCGCCTGCGGACCGTGGATCGCCAGGATTTTCCCTTTACTGTCGATGTTAATCAGGAACGGGCCATACTCATCGCACAGCCAGTAACCGCCTTTACCGTCCGGGGTGATCCCTTCCGTATCCAGCCCGCGATTATCCCCCTTCAGCCTCTTTAACGTGTCGCTGAAGGCCACTTCATTGGTGGATCCAATCACGTCGCTTTCCAGCGGCAGACCGTTGATCGCGCCTTTATCGTCATGCAGAGGACGGGCATCAATGGCCTCCGCTTTGCCGTTTTGTACACGAATCGTCATCAGCAGCGGCGCGAAATCTGGCGTAACGAAAATTTTGGCTTCGTTTTTACCCACTTTCGGTGAATCCGCGTTCGGACCGCGATCGGTAATGGTGGCGAAGGTCAGGGCATCGCCCTGTTTCCCGGTGAACAGCAGGCCAGAACCTATCCCAACCGGAAGGCCGTTCGGGAATGCACTGGCAAATGCGCCGGTGTAGTTCACGTGTGTGCCTTCTGGAAAACTGACGACATAGCGCTCAGCCGTAGGCTGCGCCGCGAGGGCAGAGAAAGAGAGCACACAACCGATTAGCACAGGAATAATTTTTCTTTTCATATTGTTAGCTTCCATAAAGTGAAGCACACACCGTAAAGAAGAAACGTGTCAGGAAAATGACATCGAATGGCAACATTGCGCGGGCCGGAGCGCCAAAGAAATGTAAAGCTCTGTTGTTATCTGTAACAGCGGAAACATTTCTGGAAATTATTAGAAACCCAATTAATTCGCTGCGAACCACTCTTTCTGCTCTCGTTCAGATTATGTTTAGCTAAAAAAATAAACACTTTCTAAACGCCAAATCATTACCCGTTGACGACCTCGCAACCCAACACTCTCGCAACACCACCAAATTAAAAAATTAACAAAACCAGCATAAAACGGCGACTTTCATCACATTTGCAGTCATTAACATCGCTTGTTAAGGTGCGCCCAGATTAAATTGATGACGAGGCATATGAGATGAAAAAACTGAATATCCTTCTGCTGACTGCGTTGACTGCGGTATCGGGTTCTGCACTCGCTCTGGGTGGCAGCGTTGAGCAGGGTAAAAACTTTACCAACCTCAACCTGGAGATGGGTAAATCCTCATCCGGCCTGTATGTGGAAAGCAACTGGCTGAAAAACACCGATGACGGTACGCAGACCGGCGGTGTGGGTGCGGGTTATAACCTGGGTCTTGGCCCGGTCATGCTGAACGCCGGAGCAAAAGCTATCTATATCGGACCGAAAAAAGGCGATAACGGCGTGGCGTTCCCGATTGGTGGTGGCGTAAACGTTGCCCTGACCGACAGCATTCATCTGTATGGTGAAGGCTACGTGGCACCAGAAGGGATGAACAACAGCGTGAAAAACTACGTTGAAGCCAACGGCGGCGTAAGCTGGACGCCAGTTACACCTGTGACCCTGAAAGTGGGTTACCGCCACGTGAGCGTTGATGGTAAAGACGGTCGTCCAGGCCACACCCTGATTGACGGTGCGTATGTTGGCGGTGGAGTCACCTTCTGATGAAACACCGCATTACCGCGCTTTGCGTTCTGAGCCTCACGCTTCTGCTCACCGGCTGCGTCCAGTACAAATGGGTGAAACCGGGCGTCAGCGACGCTGAAATGAACAAAAAGCTCACGGAATGTGAAGCGCAGGCGCTGATCGATCTGCCCCCGGATAACGTCGTAACCGGTTCGGACTCGGAAAAAACGGATCTGAAGAACAAGAAAAAGGATATTTCCACGAGCTACACGGTTGAAGACGCCAATGAGGATCGCAGGGCGACCCTCGTAGACAGCTGCATGTTCAAAAGCGGCTGGGATAAAATTGAAGTGCAATAATCTCTAAAAAACCTGCCTACTGGCAGGTTTTTTATTGCTGCTTACTTACGCACCACCACCAGCTTCTGGTTCACAAACTCTTTGATCCCCAGATCCGACAGCTCGCGTCCGTAACCGGAGCGCTTCACGCCGCCAAACGGCAGCTCTGGCGCGGTATCGGTGAGCCAGTTGATATACACCATCCCGGTCTCAATCCGTGACGCCATTTTCTTCGCGCGTTCAATATCCTGACTGAACACCGCACCGCCCAGTCCGTAGTGAGAGTCGTTCGCCAGGGCGACCGCCTCGTCATCGTTTTTCACCACATATATCTGCGCCACCGGGCCGAAGAACTCCTCGAAGTACGCCGGGTTGTCGCGGGAGATATTCGTCAGGATCGTCGGCTCAAAGAAGCTCCCGTCGCGCTGCACCGGTTTACCGCCATAGTGTAACGTCGCGCCCTTTTTCACCGCCTCGTTGACCTGTTTTGTCAGCGTTTCGAGCGCATCTTTAGACGACAGTGGCCCAAGCGTGGTGCTTTCATCCAGCGGGTCGCCAATTTTCACCTGCTTAAAGGCGTCGGTGAATTTGCTCAGGAAGGCATCGGCAATTTTCTCATGCAGGATAAAGCGCTTCGCTGCGGTACAGACCTGACCGGCGTTGTTAAGTCGCGCGTTCACGCCTGTCTTCACCGCTTTATCAAGATCCGCGTCGTCCAGCACCACGAAAACGTCGTTACCGCCCAGCTCAAGGGTGGATTTCTTGATGTGCTTCGCCGCCTGCGCGGCCACCACGCTGCCTGCTTTCTCAGAGCCGGTTAGCGCGGCCCCCTGTACGCGGTCGTCAGCGATGATGTTCGCCACCTGCTCAGACGAGATAAAGAGATTGGTCCATGCCCCTTCCGGCGCCCCTGCCTCACGCACCAGATGAGCAAAGGTTTCGGCACAGTGCGGCACGATGCTGGCATGTTTAGCCAGCACCGGGTTACCCGCCGCCAGGTTAGGTGCCAGAACACGCATCAGCTGATAATACGGGAAATTCCACGGGTCCACGGCCATCAGCACGCCGATGGGGTGATGCTCCACCCACGCTTCTCCGAGTTCAGACGGGTACTTCACCGGGGCCAGGAACTGCTTCGCGTTATCGGCATAGTAGCGGGCGATTTGCGCGCATAGCTTCACCTCACCGCGGCTTTGTTCGATGAGCTTACCCATCTCCTGACTGGCAATTTTAGCCAGCTCCTCGGTGCGTTCGTCGATCAGGTCAGCAAGCTTATGCAGCACCGGCAGGCGCTGTTCAATGTCGCCTTTCGCCCACTGCGAATGGTAAAGGGCGTCGGCCGCTTTCAGCGCCGCTTCGATATCCGCGTCGGTATGAGAGGGATATTCTTTGATGAGCTGGTTGGTGGCAGGATTTACTGTCTGATAAGCCATATCGAATCTCCATGTTTTACCGCTTAGGGTAGTAAGGGTAGACAACATGACGGGTGATGGACGTAAAGTTGGGTATATCCGGAAGGTTCTTAGTAGGGCCAGGGCATGGTATAAAAATGTTCCTGACAGGAGCGCCTATGACCCATACCCGACACATCCGCCAGACCTTTAACCGCCTTCCGGGCCTTGAGCTGCGCAGCACGTGGCAGAGTACCGTGGCGTATAAACGTCATTGTCACCCCCAACTCTCGATTGGCGCGATAGTGGAAGGCCAGACCTGCTGCCGGTGCAATGACACGCAGTACATCCTCCACCCCGGCGATCTCATCGTGATCCCGGCGCATGTGCCGCACAGCTGCAACCCCGTTTCGGGCCAGCCCCGCAGCTATCATATGCTCTATATCGACACGGATTATCCCCTGGCAGAACAGGTCATACGCGACAGCACGTTGTTTGCTCTTTACCAGAACGTTGTTGAGAACATGTCGGCTAATTCCCTGAACATGCTGATTTCTGCCCTTCCGCGCTGCGCCAGCCGCACGGGTGAATTACGCTCAACCAGCCAGCACATTCAGCAGGCGTTTCTTGCCGATTTAACCAGCCCGCCGTCACTCGACGACCTTGCCCACCGCTTCTCGCTGCGCAAAGAGACGCTGATCCGCACCTTCAGGCAGGACACTGGCCTGACGCCGGGCAGCTTTCTCAACATCTCCCGCGTGGAATACGCCAAAGCGCGGCTGCGTGCCGGGGATGATATTGCCGATGTCGGCTACCAGAGCGGATTTGCCGATCAGAGCCATTTTCATAAGACCTTTGTGAGCTATACCGCCGCCACGCCGCGCCAGTACGCCACGGGCCGATCAATATCGGACAATAAATAGCGTTTGCATCGCCGTAGTCTGACCTCGGTTTTTTACACAGAGGTTGCTATGGAACTGTTATTCCCTTCCGCTTTTCTCGCTCTGGCGCTGGCGCATTTTGTCGCCCTGTTAAGCCCGGGCCCGGATTTCTTCCTGCTGGTGGGCTACGCGGCGCGCTACCGGGTCCGCGGCAGCGCCGGGCTGTGCCTCGGCATCGCTGCGGGCAACGGGTTGTATATCCTGCTGGTGATTATTGGCTGGAGCGCGCTGCGCCAGTTTACGTGGCTGTTTACCCTTATCGAGCTTTGCGGGGCGCTGTATCTGCTGTGGATCGGTTCGCATCTGGTGCGCAGCCGCCCGCAAGCACTGGCGCTGAATGAAACCCACCAGCGCTTCCCTTCACTGCGTAAGCAGATCCTGCTGGGACTCGGCTCGGCGTTGTTAAATCCAAAGAACGCCCTGTTCTATCTGGCGCTGATGACGGCGCTACTGGGGCCAAACGTCACGCTGCTTCAGCAGGCGACCTGCGGCGTCTGGATGGTGATGGTAGTGCTGGTGTGGGATCTGGCGCTGGTATCACTGATGGGGCTGCCCGCGGTGCAACAGAGGCTCAGCCGTTCGCTGTGGCTAATTGAGCGGGCGGCGGGGGTTGTACTAATGGGGTTTGGCGGGTGGGTACTGTGGCGGCTGCTGGAGCTGATAAGCTGAAATAAGGGGCAGCCCAACGCTGCCCGTGGTCTATTTTTTGTTTTGATCGCGCAGCATCGCTTCACGCAATATGGCGTTTAGCCGCGTCTGGTAACCCTTTCCAGGCCGTTTCAGCCACTCCATCACGTCGGCGTCAATGCGTACAGATGCCTGCGTTTTAAGTGGCCGATAGAACTTCCCTCGCACCGCCCCGGACCACTGTTTATCGTCCGTGGCAGGAATATCGCTGTAATCGATTTCTGCTTCTGGTTTTTCAGCTAATGCTTTTAGCTCAGCGTCACGACGAGCGCTAACCTCAGGCGAACTACCTCGTTTATGTTTAACGATGCTCATAACGGCTCCTCTCTTTACGGTCCGCCTTACGTGCGCTAATGATACGAATAATTTCGCCTCCGCTTTCGAAACGTACCGTATGTGCGACCAGGATAACAATGACGCCTTGCACAAGGCCGATGGTTTGCCAGCGAAACTCACCGTTCTCATAGCGATCCTGAACAGACAAATGATAAGGATCGTCGAAAACCAAAACCGCATCCTCAAAGCGTATGCCATGTTTTTGCTGGTTACTTTTCGCCTTATCGCTATCCCACTCATACTCCGTTGGCATAGTGTACCCTTCCCTGATTGTATATACAAAAAAGCATATACAAACTGCGCAAGGATTAAACCAATTAAGCAAAAGCGGTGTTTAATTTCGGAAGGCGGATTCCAGAAGCGAAGATGGTGTAACGCTCCCGTCTTTGCACTTTCCCCCCGTCTCCCTCTATCCTTAACCCATGGAAAAAATCGCTGAACTCAAACGCGCCAAGCTGCTGGCGCTGTCGCTGCTGCTGATTGCCGTCGCGGCGTTTATCACCACCCTGTTTCTGCCGCAAACCTTCTGGGTGCGCGGCGTGAAGGCCATTGCCGAGGCGGAGATGGTTGGCGCGCTGGCGGACTGGTTTGCGGTCGTCGCGCTGTTTCGCCGGGTGCCCATTCCGTTTATCTCGCGCCATACGGCGATTATCCCGCGCAATAAAGACCGGATTGGCGATAATCTCGGCCAGTTCGTGCAGGAGAAGTTTCTCGACACCCAGTCGCTGGTGGCGCTGATCCGCCGTTATGAGCCGGCGCAGATGATTGGCACCTGGTTCAGTAAGCCCGACAATGCCCAGCGTGTCGGGCAGCATCTGATTCAGGTGATGGGTGGTTTTCTTGAGCTGACCGATGACGGGCGTATTCAGCGCCTGCTCAAACGCGCGGTGCATAAGGCCATCGACAAGGTCGATTTCACCGAAACCAGCGCAGTGATGCTGGAGAGCATGACCAAAAACAACCGCCATCAGGTACTGCTGGACGCCATCATCAACCGCCTGATCACCTTGATTCAACGCGATAGCACGCGGGAATTTATTTCAGACCAGATCGTCCACTGGCTTAAGACCGAGCATCCGCGCAAGGCGATGGTGCTGCCCACCGAGTGGCTGGGCGATCAGAGCGCGGAGATGGTGTCAAACGCGGTGAATACCCTGCTGGACGACGTTAGTCATGACCGCACCCACCAGATCCGCCAGGCGTTCGACCGCGCCACGCTGAAGCTTATCGACAACCTGAAAAACGATCCGGAGATGGCCGCAAAGGCAGAGAACATCAAGCATTACCTGAAGAACGACGACGCGTTTAACCGCTATCTGGGTGAGATGTGGGCTGACCTGCGCCAGTGGCTGAAGGCGGATATGCAACGTGAGGATTCCCGCGTGAAGCAGCGCATCGCCAACGCCGGGCAGTGGTTCGGCGAAACGCTGCTCGGTGACGACAGCCTGCGGGCATCGCTCAATGAGCATCTGGAGCAGGCGGCGCACCGCGTGGCACCGGATTTCGCGGCGTTTCTCACTCGCCATATCAGCGACACGGTAAAAAGCTGGGACGCCAAAGATATGTCCCGCCAGATCGAGCTTAATATCGGCAAAGATCTGCAGTTTATCCGCGTCAACGGCACCCTGGTGGGCGGGACAATTGGCCTGATTCTGTTTTTACTCTCGCAACTGCCCGCCGTGCTTGCGCATTACTCCGTTTTGGGTGGTGCAATGACGTAGCGCGTCGCCTCAAAGCGATTGAGGATCAAGTGCACCAGAAACACCATCGTCAGCGTCGCCACCAGAGAAAAGGTCACCGAGGTGATGCGGTAGAGATCGCTGAACACCAGGTCGCTGTCCGGGTGCATGTTCTGACCGAACATAATCCCGATGGTGGTGATGCTGGCAAACCCAACGCCGGCTCCCACCTTCTCCATCACATGCAGACGCGCACCAAACGCCAGCCCGAGGCCGATAAGCGGCATCATCAGTAGCATGTGGCTGCTGTGATCGTAGAGGATAAGCTGCACCACCAGAATATAGAGACAGCCCAGCACCACGCCAGCCACGCGCCAGATAGAGCTCATCACCGCGCCGCGATAGTGCATCGGGAACAGAATCAACACACCGGCCATCAGCGCCGAAAGCGAATCGCTTAAATCGCTTATCTGGAAGATAACAAAAATCATCGTCGCAACGGTGCCGGAGAGCAGAGACTCGTGCCGCACGCGGGCATCATCTTTCTCGATCAGCGGCGGCGGCTTGCGCGGTTCAACGTCCGGCAGGAGGTAGTTCATCAGCGCGCTCAGGCATACCGCCATCACACTCGCTTCAATGTTGGAAAACAGCAGCGTGTGCCAGTCGGTGGTGGGATAGCTCATAAAGTTGAGCATCACGCTCTGGCACACCACGCCCATCGACCCGAACAGGAACAGCGGCCCCTTACTCATAAAGCGAAAACGCATGACATACAGGGCAAAAACTACCAGCGTCATGATCACCGGCCACTGGGACAGATAGCCGATGATAATCACCATTTCGACGCAGTTTAGCGATGCGCTGAAGATAAACTGCTTCGCCACATGGCGGTTAAAGACCGGCACCAGCGACAGCAGCATGATGGGGTAGACCACATAAAACACGCCGTAGCTGGTGTTATAGAAACTTGAAATACTCAGCGCGATCATCCCGGCAAAGACGATGCGCAGGGTCTGGCGAAAGTCATTGGCCGTATAGACGATGTTGCCGTGCGGGGTAAAGACCCGCGCCAGCGTGCTAATAGACATAGTGGAGCAGGCTCACCAGGTGGATTTGCATCCCGGAGAAGAAGCGCGCAAACGGCCCTTCGCTGTTGTAGAGCTGCACGGTGGCACGAGCGCCGGTCGGGAGCGGTTTCGGCAGCGTCTCATCCAGCGCCACGTGAATGCGCATTCGCTGAGCGTCGCGCACCCAACGGTTGGAGGTTTCCGGCGCGGACAGTTCGCCGCTCACCGCCTCCTGTCCGGCAAGGATCCCCGCATCGCTGCTGGTCACGTGGGCGCGGAAAACCTGTCCCGGAAAGGCGTCAAATACCACGGCGGCATCGGTCCCCTGATGGGTATGGCGCAGACTCTTCTCACGAAAATCGGCCACAATATCGGTCTGATTATTCACCAGCGCCAGCGCCGCCGAGCCGGACGAGGCATAAAACCCGGGGCTCAACTGCAGGTTGCTGACCGTACCATCCGCCTGGGCGTAAACCTTCGTCCAGCCGAGGTTCAGCTCCGCCTCATCCAGCGCGTTACGGTATTTTTGCAGCGTCACGTTGCGGTGCTCTTCCCGCTCGCCGCGCTGGATGCGCAGGTTATGGATGTTCGCCTGAATCGAGCTCACGGACTGCTCGCTGCTCTGCCAGGTGGTACGGACCTTATCCAGATCCGCCTGCGAGACGTTCTGTAACGTGCTCAGCTTCTGGTAGCGGTCAAAGGTCACTTTGTCGTTACGCGCGGTCAGCACGGCGGTTTTCAGGCTGGCCTGGGCGGCGGCGATCTGCGCGTCCAGCTGTTCATTGGACAGGCGTGCCTGCTCAAGCGCGATTTGCGCCGCTTCCACTTTATTGCGAAACGGCGTGTCATCCAGCTCAAACAGCAGGTCGCCCCGCGTCACCTGGCTGTTGTTGTGTACGTGCACGGCCGACACATACCCGGAGACGCGCGGAGAAACCGGCGTCACCACGCGCATGACGGTGGAGTCCGGCGTCAGCGGGATCCAGATATCGGCGACGACAAAGTAGACAAACATCAGCAGGAAAGAGGCAATACTCACCCTTACCCAGCGGGCAAACTTTTGTTCAGGAGTCATTATTTTTCGGTCTTGTTATCTTCTTCGCGGATTGTCCGCAAATTGCAGGCGATTTGATTCAAGGTGGCGCTGAAAATTTCGATATGCTCAGGCGCGATGTTTTGCGATACGCGTGTCTGGTACGTCTCAATCACCTGGGTGAGCCTTTTTAGGATGGCTTTTCCCTCAGGCGTCAGCGTCAGAAGCCGGATGCGCTTGTCATAAGGCGATACGGTGCGCAGCAGGTATCCCTGCTTTTCCAGCTGTGTCAGGGTGCGCATCAGCGGCGGCAGTTCAATGCCCTGCACCTCCGCCAGTTCACTCACCGAGACGTTATCCCCCAGTTGATGAAGCTGCATCATTACCGTCCAGCTCGACTGGGTTAACCCGGTATCGAGAATGGCGTCGTCAATAACGGCGCGCCACTGGCGCACAATCATCGCCATCCGCATGCCCATCGGCCTGCGGCAAAACAGTTGTTCTTCACTCATGGGGGGAACCTCTCGAAACACGTCGTCAAGATAATAGTTATCAGGGTAAGTATCAAGAAACGCGAGGCGAAAGAGCAGGAATTGCGAAAGGATATCTCCCTCTCCCGGCGGGCTGAGGGTTCCCCATACAATAATGCCTGCACGGAGGACCCCCTCTCCCTTAAGGGAGAGGGTTGGGGTGAGGGCACAGCCCGCAGCGGAGTTTAGCGGCTAAAATGTCGGGTAATGGCGCCCTTCCCCGAAGCCGTAAGCACCACTTCCCGATACCCCGCTACCCGCTGGATCCAGCCCTTGCTTTCCAGATGCATGAGCAGCGCCGCACCGGCTTCACCGCCCAGATGAAACCGCCGCTCGCTCCAGTCCAGACAGGCGCAACAGGCCTTTCGCCGGGGATGGGTGCTTAACGGGATACCGAGTTTCAGAAACTGCTCCCGGCCATACAGCGTCAATACTGAACCGTCTGGCTCCAGCCAACTTTCGGCTTGCATGAAATCGTAGATCTGCACCGCCACCGCGCCCGCCAGATGGTCGTAGCAGGTGCGGGCTTCACGCAGGGCTTTTGGCGCGCTGGTTTCCGGCGGAGAAATGCGGTGCCACGACAGCCCCATCATCTGCTCCACCAGCTCCGCTACGTCATGCCCTGCCAGGCGATAATAGCGATGGCGCCCCTGCGACAGGCAAGTAATGAGCTTTCCGTCCAGCAGTCGCGCAAGGTGCCCGCTGGCGGTAGACGGCGCCACATCCGCCGCCGTACTCAGCTCGGTGGCCGTCCACGCCCGCCCGTCCATCAGCGCACAAAGCATTTTCACGCGCGACGGATCGGCCATTGCGGCTGCTACTGCGGCAATGGCCTGCTCCAGCGCTGCGCTGTTATCTGGCGGTAAGCTCGTCTTTAACATAGGTTGCCCAGGGTTCGGTGATTGCTGCGGCCAGCTTATCATTATCCGTCAGCAGAATGAGGTGATTCGCGTGGTCGCTGTACTGGGTAAAAATAGACACCCCGCGAGCCGCCAGTGCAGCAGCTATCTCCCCCAGTTCGCCGGGGCGTTCCTGCCTCAGTTTTCTGATGATGGGCTGACGAACCGCTTTCAGGTTAAATCCGGCCTCAAGCAGAACATGGCGGGCTTTTTCGCCGTCTTCCACCAGAAAATGCGCCTCAACGCCGAATACGCCACCGCCTTCCAGTCCAATCCCCTTACTGCCCAACAGCTGACCAAAGCGTGCCAGTTCACCCGGCATATCGTTAAAAATCACATGAACATCATACATCCGCGTGCCCTCCGTTTTCGGCGCTGTATTCCCGCACCAGCTGTGCCACCCGAATGCGGTAGTACGTAAAAATCGACTCCCGCCCCTCGGCCTGCGCGGCCTGATGAAAAACGTTCTGCTTCCAGTTGCGGATAGCCTCTTCGTCCCGCCACCAGGAGAGCGAGAGAATTTTGCCGTCGGTGGTCAGGCTCTGGAAACGTTCGATATCGATAAAACCGTCAATATCCGCCAGCAGGGGTTTAAGTTCGGCCGCGAGCTGCAGGTAGCGCGCCTGATGCGCCGGCGCGGCTTTGGCTTCGAAAATGACTGCGATCATGAAGGTCTCTCCGTTGTGATGGTGTGGAGAGAATGCAGGACAGATGACAAGGATGCTTCGGTATGGAGCGAAGTGTTGTGCCGGATGGTGCTGCGCTCAATTTCCCGTTGAAATCCGACGATGACAGACATATGATTTATGTACGGTAAAATTCCGTACATAATATTATTATGCAACCGGGGCATTAACCCCAGGTCACGATGAAGAGCGAATCATGTCAGCACTAAAGAAACAGCGCATCGATCTACGCTTAACCGAAGACGACAAAAGCCTGATCGAAGAAGCAGCGGCAATGACGAACCAGTCAATTTCACAATTCATGGTAAGTACAGCCTCCGAGCGCGCAGCAGAAGTGATTGAACAGCACCGCCGCCTGATCCTCAACGAGGCATCATGGAACCAGGTGATGGATGCGATCAGTAACCCGCCAACGCCAAATGAACGACTGAAGCGAGCAGCCAGGCGTCTCCAGGATCTGGAGTGATACGTGAATAACATGAAAATAGGGATTTTTTCAGATGACGTTGAGTATGATCTAAGCCATTTCGATTGCGGAGAAGAGAGCCTAAACACCTTTCTGACGGCGCACCTGAAACGCCAGCATCGTGGGAAATTTTTGCGGGGTTACGTTCTTGTCGCATCCGGGGAAAAGCCGCGGGTGTTGGGTTATTACACGCTGTCCGGGAGCTGCTTTGAAAAGGCGTACCTTCCTTCTAAAACCCAGCAGAAGCGAGTGCCTTACAAAAATGTTCCCAGCGTCACGCTGGGCCGCCTGGCGATTGATAAACGCTTCCAGGGGCAAGGATTGGGGGAGTTGCTGGTCACCCATGCTCTGAAAACGGTCTACCTGGCGTCTTTTGCCGTGGGTATCCATGGGATATTCGTAGAAGCGCTGAACGACAGCGCCAAAAACTTTTACCTTAAACTGGGGTTTATCGCCCTTCAGGCAGAGAATGAAAATACTCTCTTCCTGCCGACTAAAACCATCGAAAGACTGTTTGCAGATTAAGTCTGTTACTCACGCCCCGCGAACCGGGCGTGAGTAACACGTAATGGGTTTAACCCACAATCGACTTCGGCTCCATAAACGCCCCAATTCCCCATTCGCCCATCTCGCGTCCCACGCCGGAGTGTTTAAACCCGCCAAACGGGGCTTTTGGCTCATGCGCGAGGGTGTTTACCAGCACGCGCCCGGAAACAATCTGCTGCGCCACGCGACGCGCACGCCCGGTGTCACGCCCCAGCACCATCGCGCTCAGGCCGTACTCGGTATCGTTGGCAATCGCGACAGCCTCCGCCTCGTCCTGATAAGGAATAATGCACAGCACCGGGCCAAAAATTTCCTCACGCGCGATGGTCATCTGGTTGTTCACATCAGTAAACAGCGTCGGGCGCACAAACCAGCCGTCCCGCGTCCCGTCCGGTCGCCCTTCGCCGCCCGCCAGCAGTCGCGCGCCTTCGTCGAGCCCTTTGCGAATATATCCCTGCACCCGCAGCCACTGCTTTTCGCTGACCATCGGGCCAATCTCTGTCGCGCTTTCGCGCGGGTCGCCGGATTTCACCGCCGTCACCGCCTGCGCCAGGGCGGTTTCCATCTCGGCCTTGCGCGACTGCGGCACCAGAATACGCGTGCCGGCCACGCACGCCTGCCCGCTGTTCATAAACCCGGCCTGAATCACCAGCGGGATCGCCCGTGCAAGATCGACATCATCCAGCAAAATCGTCGGCGATTTACCGCCTAACTCCAGCGTGACGCGCTTAAAACCCTCCGCCGCGTTATGCAGGATCGCTTTGCCGGTATTCGTCGACCCCGTAAACGAGATTTTCGCCACGTCCGGGTGGCGGCTAATGGTCTCCCCCACCGTCTCGCCGCGCCCGGTGATGATATTAAACACGCCCGCTGGCAATGCGGCATCACGCAGCGCCTCGGTGATGATCTGCGTTTGCAGAGCACTCATTTCGCTGGGTTTGATCACCGCCGTGCAGCCCGCCGCGAGCGCCGCCGCCAGTTTGCCGCAGATAAACCCCGCATCGCTGTTCCACGGCGTGATCAGACCCGCTACGCCTAGCGGCGTCATCTGCACCGATGCCGCCCCCGCTGAAAATGCGAATTCAAACGCCTCCAGGGCCTCAATCGCCTGGGCTATGACATCGGTCGGATAACTGGCCATCCACGCCGAACGTGCGGCCGGTGCGCCGTACTCTTCGATTATCGCCTCCAGCAGTTCGTCATGACGGGCGGCAACAGCGGCATGCATACGTGTTAACGCAGCAATCCGTTCCTGTTTTGTGGTTTGCGACCACGCCGGAAACGCCACTTTGGCGGCCGCAATGGCGCGTTCAGCGTCGACCTCATCTGCCAGACGCACCTGCCCTATGACCTGTGCCGTCGCCGGGTTGTATAAATCAAAACGCTCGGTGCCGTGCGGGGTAACAAATTCGCCGTTGATAAAAATCTGTTCGATGTGGTGCATATAAACCTCCTCAGGCTGTGTGGACACAGTCTGGCACGACTACTCCGTTGCGATAATCCACGCTATGCTGCAAGGGTTGTTTCGATTTTCAGGATAATCTATGCATCGTTCAGGTTTGACAGAGCTGGAAGTGGTGATGGCGGTGGTACGACGCGGCAGCTTTCGCGGTGCCGCCCAGGAGCTGGGCATGTCTGCCACGGCGGTGAGTAACGCCATCGCCGGGCTGGAGAGCCGCCTCGAGACGCGTCTTTTTAACCGCACTACCCGCAGCGTGGCGCTCACCGACGCCGGGCAGCGTTATGTGGCGCGCATCGGTCCGGCGCTGCAGGAAATTCGTCAGGCCGGGGAAGAGATCCACAGCGACACCGGCGAACCCGCAGGCACCCTGCGCCTGAACGTGCCGAACAATATTGGCTCCCTGTTTCTGGACCAGCTGCTGATCGACTTTATGATCCGCTACCCGAAAATGCGCGTGGAAACGGTGAGCGAGGCGCGAATGATCGATATCGTCGCCGAAGGCTACGACGCCGGGATCCGCCTTGAAGAGGCGGTGCCGCAGGATATGATCGCCGTACCGCTGACCGGAGAGATCCGCCAGCTCGTGACCGCCACACCGGACTATTTTGCCCGCCACGGTGTCCCGCAAACGCCGGAGGATCTGCTGTTGCATCAGGGGATCGGGATGCGCATGGCCCACGGTGGGATCTACCGCTGGGAGCTGGCCCGTCGGGGAGTCCAGTATGCGCTGGCCGTGCCGCCGCGTTTTGCGACATCCGATCTTTTTGCCTCGATCCGCGCGGTCAAAGCAGGGCTGGGGATTGGCTTTTTACCGGAACTCTATATCCGTGACGAGCTGAAAAGCGGGGAACTGCTGAGCGTGTTAAACGACTGGACGCAGCCGTTTGCCGGGCTGCGTCTTTACTATCCAGGCCATCGCCACGTCCCGCCGGGGTTGCGGGCGCTGGTGGCGATGATCCGCGAGCGCGGGATTATTCCAGGTTAGCCTTGTTCAGTCCGTAAGCTGCGTCCAGCGAGCCGGGGGCCATGCGCGAGGTAATGCCTAAACGGTTCCAGGCGTTGATCGCCACGATGGCAAAGTTCAGCTCTGAAATCTCCACGTCAGAAAAGTGTTCCGCCACGCTGCGGTACAGCGCGTCGCTCACCCCGTGAACGCCAATCTGGGTCAACGCTTCGGCGAAGGCCAGCGCCGCTTTCTCGCGAGCGCTGAACAGCGGAGATTCGCGCCAGGCCGCCAGGTGGTAAAGGCGCAGTTCGCGCTCCCCGGCAATTTTGGCCTCTTTGGAGTGCATATCCAGACAGAAGGTACAACCGTTCAGCTGGGAAACGCGAATGTCGATCAGGTGCTTCAGCGCCGGGTCGATGGAGGTTTTCGCCACTTCCATGCTCAGGGCGGACAGCGCGTTGGCAAGGGCTGGAGTGACTTTATGGTGGTTTACGCGAGTGCTCATTGTCTTTCCTCTTATTTACACGGTATGTGTCATGCGATGAGGACAATCTACGCGGGTCATGACATAGTAAAAAGATACAAAAACCATAAAATGAGGTAGGACATGAAGCCGGGCTATCACGACATTTACACCCGCTATCTCGACAACATTACGCGCGGCGTGCTGAAGCCTGGCGATAAGGTGCCCGCCATTCGCGTACTGGCCGAAGAGCTCAAGGTGGCGCGCAAAACCGTCGAAACGGCGTATGCTATTTTAATCGGCGAAGGGTACCTGATGAGCCAGGGCGCGCGCGGCACGCGGGTCAATCCCGATCTCTTGCTGCCCGCGACGCCGGCTCCAGCGGATCACACCACCGGTACACTCCCGGCATCGCTTATCAGCCAGCGTGAACGAGCGGGTTTTCTGCGCCCCGGCATTCCCTCCCTCGACAGCTTCCCCTATAAAAAATGGTTACTGCTGGCAGGCCAGGCGACGCGCTCGATGCGCCCGGAAGAGATGCTCAACCCGCCGGTGCTGGGCTGGTATCCCCTGCGCCAGGCTATCGCCCGCTATCTGAATATCTCCCGCGGGCTCTCGTGTACCGCCGAACAGGTGTTGATCACCAGCGGCTACAGCGGCAGTCTGCGCCTGATCCTCGATACGCTCGCCAGCCGCAGCGACAAAGTGGTGTTTGAAGATCCGGGCTATTTTATGGGCCAGCAGCTGCTTAAGCGGATTGTGCCACGTCTGCACACCGTGCCGGTCGATCGATGCGGCATCGACACGGAGTACCTGTTGCACCATCACCGCGACGCCCGTTTTGCTATCGTGACGCCCTCTCACCAGAGCCCCCTGGCGGTAACGCTCTCTCTGCCGCGTAAACAGCAGCTTCTCGACTGGGCGAGCCAGAATGGGGCGTGGATTATTGAAGATGATTACGACGGAGAATTTCACTATACCCGCAAGGTGCTGCCGTCGCTGAAAAGCCTCGATCGCCATGATCGGGTGATCTTTATGGGCACTTTCAGTAAAACCATTATGCCCTCCTTGCGCATGGGCTACATCGTGATGCCCGCCAGCACGGTTGAGGCATTTACCGACTGCGCGGACATCGTCGCCAGCGGCCAGCCGGTATTGACGCAAAAAATCCTCACCACCTTTCTCAACGAGGGCCATTTTTTCCGTCATCTTAAGAAGATGCGCGCGCTGTACCAGACCCGCCGGGAGTGGATGATTGCCGCCCTGCGTGAGGTATATGGCGATCTGTTTTTCACCGAGCAGAACGACGGCGGAATGCATATCGTGGCGTTTCTGGCGAAAGGCAGCAACGATCGGGAGGTGGCGTGCTGCTGGCAAGCGCAGCAGCTGCAGGTGAATGCCCTTTCAGAGTGGTATCGCGGGTCGGGCAAACGTTACGGGCTGGTGATGGGCTATAACAACGTGCGGTCATATCAGGAGGCGGTGGATTTGCTGGAAAGACCGAAGCGGCAGACGCTTGCGCTGTTGAGCTAAACATCGCCCGGTGGCGCTACGCTTACCGGGCCTACGGGATCGAGTAGGCCGGGTAAGGCGCAGCCGCCACCCGGCGGCGACGTGTCTCACACATCATACCGCGACAATCCAACGTCCTTGAGCTGCTCATCGCTCATCTGGCTCAGAATGCGGCGGGTACGGTTGATGCGATACCAGTTGCAGATCGTTTTGCCGATCCAGACGAAGACAATAAACGGACGTTTTGAACGATTCTCATAGAATTCCATGATGCTCTCCTCACCGTGTCAGTGGGGCTATGATCGTGGAAAACGGCTTTAGCAATACAGACTCAAAAACAACTTTTGTTTAACATACAGATCCGCTAAAACGGTATCTGCATGCCGTTTTTTGCGGCAATCTGTACTGGTTTTGTAATCTGTATGGTGACAACAAAGGATACAGCATGACGCGCTACCAACATCTGGCCAATCTACTGGCAGAACGCATTGAACAAGGGCTGTATCGCAGCGGTGAACGTCTGCCGTCGGTACGCGCGCTGAGCCAGGAGCATGGCGTGAGCATCAGCACCATACAGCAGGCCTATCAGATCCTCGAAAACCTGCAGCTCATCACTCCCCAGCCGCGTTCCGGCTATTTTGTGTCTAAGCGCAAGGCCCAGCCGCCGATGCCGGCCATGACGCGCCCGGTGCAGCGCCCGGTGGACGTCACCCAGTGGGATGAGGTGATGATGCTGCTGGATGCCCGCGCCGACAAAGAGATGATCTCCTTTGGCGGCGGTTCGCCAGACGTTAACCAGCCGAGCCTGAAGCCCCTGTGGCGTGAGATGAGCCGCATCGCACAGCACAACCCCGCCGAAATGCTGAGCTATGACGTACTCGACGGGCGCCTTGAGCTGCGCGAGCAGATCGCCCGGCTGATGCTCGACGGGGGCTCCACCGTGGCGGCGAACGAGATTGTGATCACCAACGGCTGCCACGGCGCGCTCTCCATCGCCCTGCTGTCGGTCTGTAAACCAGGAGACATTGTGGCGGTGGAGTCGCCGTCGTTCCACGGCACCATGCAGATGTTGCGCGGGTTTGACATCAAGGCGATAGAAATTCCGACCGATTCGCAAACCGGGATCAGCATTGAGGCATTAGAGCTGGCGCTGGAGCAGTGGCCCATCAAAGCAGTCATCCTGGTGCCTAACTGCAATAATCCGCTTGGGTTTATCATGCCGGAGTCGCGTAAGAAGCAGGTGCTGGCCCTGGCCCAGCGGCACGATATCGTGATCGTCGAGGATGATATCTACGGCGAGCTGGCGGCGGAATACCCGCGCCCGCGGACCATTCACTCCATGGATATTGATGGCCGCGTGATCCTCTGCAGTTCGTTTACCAAAACCGTGGCGCCAGGGTTACGCGTCGGCTGGATTGTGCCGGGACGCTACTACGACCGGGTGATGCACATGAAATACGCCGCGGGCGGGTTTAACGTGCCGGGCACGCAGATGGCGGTGGCGGCGTTTATCCGCGACGGCCATTATCATCGCCACGTGCGCCGTATGCGCCAGATTTATCAGCAGAATATGGAAACCTATACCTGCTGGGTACGGCAATATTTTCCGGCAGACATATGCGTGACGCGCCCGCAGGGCAGTTTTTTGCTGTGGGTGGAGCTACCGGAGAAGGTCGACATGGTGTGCGTCAGCAAGCAGCTGTGCCGCCTGAAGATCCAGGCCGCGGCCGGGTCGCTGTTTTCCGCCTCCGGGAAGTACCGCAACTGCCTGCGGATTAACGTGACATTACCGCCGACGGATAAGCATCGCGAGGCATTGAAGAAGATGGGTGAAGCGATTGTGATTGCGATGGAGGAATAGTGCGGTTTTTTGCCGGGTGGCGGCTTCGCCTTACCCGGCCTACGCTCTTGCCGTTGTAGGCCCGGTAAGCGCAGCGCCACCGGGCAACAGGCCGCACTACTCGTCGAAATACCAGTACCCCTGGTTAATCAGCCCGGTGAGCTCCTCGACAAACGCCGGGTTGTTCAGCGCATCGCCCAGCTCGGCCTGGCCCAGCTCAGTGTAGCGGCACAGCGCGTCCGCCGCCTTCGCGTCGACTGTCTCGAGCTGTTCACTGTTGATAAAGAAACTGCCGTTGATATTCAGCACGCGCAGGCCGCTCAGGCGAGACAATCTCTCGCCGCCCTGCAGCGCGTCCAGCACCTCATCGGGCGCATACGGCGGCTCGGCGGCGGCGATATCCAGCTCGTGACGTGGCGTGGAGACAAAGCTGCCGAACCATTTTGTGAAATCATCCGGCTTACCTATCATGTCGATCATCATCTGGCGAATGCGATCGAGCTCGTACTGCTCAATGCGCCCAGGGTGTTCGCGACAGGTCAGATCCGGATCGCTGTAATGCTCCCCACCCAGATCGTTTTCCAGCGCGTAATCGGCAAAGCTGCTGATCAGATCGCGGCCGTTTGGCCCCCGGAAACCCACAGAGTAGTTCAGCGCGGTTTCATGGGTGAAGCCGTCGTGCGGGAATCCAGGTGGAATGTAGAGAATATCGCCCGGCGCCAGATCTTCGTCGATGATCGGTTCAAACGGATCCACGTGCAGCAGCGCCGGATGTGGGCAGAACTGACGCATCGGCAGCTTGTCACCCACGCGCCAGCGACGGCTGCCCATCCCCTGAATGATGAACACATCGTACTGATCGATATGCGGGCCCACGCCGCCGCCCGGCACGGAGAAGGAGATCATGAGATCATCCAGACGCCAGTCCGGCAGCACGCGGAACGGGCGCACCAGCTACGCCGCCGGCATGTGCCAGTGGTTCACCGCCTGCGCCAGCAGCGACCAGCCGGTTTCGCCCAGGCCGTCAAAGTGCTCAAACGGACCATTGCTGGCCTGCCATTTGCCGTTGAAATGGCTCACCAGACGGCTATCGACCTCCGGCTCCATCGCCAGGCCTGCCAGCTCGTCCGGGGTAATCGGGTCGACAAAATTCGGGAAGGCATTTTTCAGCACAACGGGTTTTTTTTGCCAGTATTTCTCAAGAAATTCCGGCCAGTTCAGGTTCAGTTGATACGCCATGGATAGCACCAGTGAGAGGGGAAACAGGCGCGATTATAGGCAAGAAGGCAGAGGGGGAACTTGTCATGGGTCAAACCAGCACGCGTAGGTCGGGTAAGGCGTAGCCGCCACCCGACACGTACACGGCGTTAAAAACTTAATCCAGCTTCAGATCGTCATAATGGGTAATCAGTTTACCCACAATGCCGTAATCCAGCGCTTCGGCCGGAGACATCCAGAAGTTGCGGTCGGTGTCTTTTTTCACTTTTTCCAGCGGCTGGCCGGTGGCGTCGGCGATCAGTTTGTTTACCCGGTCCAGCATGCGGATGATCTCGCGCGCTTCAATCTCAATATCCGTCGCCTGACCGCGCACGCCGCCCAGCGGCTGGTGGATCATAAAGCGGGTGTTTGGCAGCGAGTAGCGATGCTCTTTTTTCGCCGCCAGGAAGATGGTGATCCCGGCGCTCGCCACCCAGCCGGTACCGATCACGTGTACATCCGGGCGGATGAACTTGATGAAGTCGTGAATGGTATCACCGGCTTCCACGTGACCGCCCTGGCTGTTGATGTACAGTTTGATCGGATCGTTGCTCACGCTTTGCAGCAGGATCAGCTGGGTGATGACTTTCTCTGCCAGCGCCTGGTTGATTTCACCGGAGATAACAATCGAGCGGGATTCCAGCAGCTTCTGCTGCAGTGCGCTCTGTGTCCCTTCCGCTTTATCCTTATCGCCGTCTTTCAGTATGTAGTGCATTGTTATGTCCTCAGCATTTAGCGCTCAAAACCAGAGTGTAGCCTGTTTTACCCGTGAAAGTCCTCAGGCGCACACAATGCGAATGTCCTGGGCCGCAAACGCGTCGACAACGCCCTGTTCCAGCGCCTCTTCTACCACCAGCACATCAATGTCCTGGCACGTCGCCACCACAAAGCGCGCCACGCCGGGAAGTTTGTCTGCCGTCAGAGCCACGATGGTCTGGTTGCTCTGGGCGATAACCGCCTTTTTGAATTCGCAGTCGGCAAAGTCAAAGCCAGTGAGCCCCATCTGCGGATCCATCGCGCAGCCGCCAATAAAGGCCTGATCGAAGATAATGCCCTGGATCTGACCCGCGGCCGTGGCGCCCACCGACCCGCCGGATGCCCGCTGGATCTGCCCGCCGGTGATGATCACCTCGCACAGGGGATGGCGCAGCAGTTCCGTGGCGATGGCCGGGGAGTTGGTCACCACCGTGACGTTGAGATCCGCCGGGAGGGCTTTCGCCAGCGCCAGGTTTGTTGTCCCCGCGTCAATAAAAATGCACCCGCCCGCCTGAACCAGCGTTGCTGCTTTCTGCGCGATTGTGTGCTTTTCTGCACTTATTTTCTGCTCGCGGCTTAAAAAATTACCCGCATCCGGAAGCTGAAGCACCGCGCCGCCGTAGACCTTTTTGCAATACCCCTCTTTGCTAAGTTCATGTAAATCACGGCGAATCGTGTGCTCGGATACGTTCATCTGGCTCGCCAGCTCGGTACAGACCACCCTTCCGCTCTTCTGAAGGATCTGGCGGATCCGCGCTTGTCGCTGTTCAGGAAAAGCTGCATAATCGAGCATTGAAAGTCCTTTAATAATTCTAATCGAGTATCAATGCGCATAATGTTGCATAACCGCGCAACACAAACAACGAGGGTTACAATGAATATTGCACATGTCGCACTCTGGACCCGCAGCCTTAACGCCCAGGTTCAGTTCTGGGAAACGGTGTTTAATGGCCGCAGCAACGCACGCTACGTCAGTAAAAATCGTCCGGGTTTTGAATCCCATTTTATTACCCTTGATGAGGGGCCGACGATTGAGCTGATGACCATTCCGGACCTGCCCGACGCGCCTGCCCACCCTGAATTTATCGGTTGGGCGCATATCGCCATCAACGTCGGCGGAAAAGCACAGGTGGACAGCATGGCGGCACAGGCAAGGGCAAACGGCACGCTGCTTAGCGCCCCGCGGATGACCGGGGACGGCTTCTATGAAGCGGTAATCGCGGACCCGGACGGCAATCGCATTGAGCTTGTCGGTGCATAAAAACAGCGTTTCGTTCCTTCACCGCCCCTGCTCCGGCTCGCTATACTTCATATGGTTATCATATTGTTAAATGATAATGATATTTAATGTGTTAAGATGAAAGTCAGCATAAACAGTCTCTTACGTAACCGAAGGGACGGTTTGCATCCTCGACATTTAAATCAGCACCGGGGCGGTGAATGGAACACATTGTGTATGTGGTTGATGACGATGACGCCGTCAGGCAGTCCGTGACCGGGCTACTGGAATCGGCAGACCTGAACGCTATCGGCTTTTCATCGGCAGAAGCATTTCTTCAGCACCGCTTCGAGGATCTGCCTTCGTGCGTGATCCTCGATATGCAAATGCCCACCATCTCCGGTTTTGAGGTGGCTGATGCCCTCAGGGACAGCGGGCGTGAGATCCCGATTATTTTCCTCCCCGGCCACGGCACCATCCCGATGTCGGTTCGCGCCATCAAAGGCGGGGCCTATGAGTTTCTGACCAAACCGGTTGAATCCGCCGCGCTTATCGACGCCATTGAATCCGCGCTCCGGCTGGCGGAAAACAACGCCGTGCGTAACAAAGAGCACTACGCCCTGAAGCAGCGCCATATGTCTCTTACCCCGCGCGAACATGAAGTGCTCCAGCTGGCGATAAGCGGCCTGCTGAACAAGCAGATCGCCGCCGAGCTTGGGGTGAGCGAAATCACGGTGAAAGTCCATCGCCGCCGCGTGATGGAGAAGATGCAGGTGCGCTCCGTGGCAGAGCTGGTCAGGGTCGTGGAACGCCTGAGCAAAAGTCTGCCAACGGAATAACCGTTACCCTTCCTGTGCCGCAAGCGGCAGCGCAAAGGCAAAGACGGTGCCGTGCGGCTCCCGGCGGCGCGCGCTCAGTTTCCCGCAGTGCCGCTCAATGATGCTGGCGCTGATGGTCAGCCCCATCCCCATGCCCTGCGCTTTGGTGGAATAGAACTAGTCAAAAATCTTCTCCAGCCGCTCAGGCTCTATGCCGCTGCCGGTATCGGCTATCTCCACCAGCACTCTCCCTTCTGCATTGCTGCTGCTGATGGTGATGGTGCAAGAGCGATCTTTCACCTCGGCCATCGCCTCTACCGCGTTCATCACCAGGTTGAGCAGCACCTGCTGGATCTGCACGCTGTCGCCAGTGATAAAGCTATCCTGCGCCTGCAAAAGGTAATCGACGCTAATGTGTCGCTGCTCAAGCTCGCTGCGCGACAGCGCGATGATATGGTGGACCAGGTAGTGCAGATCGATGCGTGAGAAGGTCGGATCCTGCTTGCGCGTCAGGGACTGAATGCTGCGGATGATCTCCCCCGCCCGCGCCCCTTCAGCGGCGATCTCCTCCAGCCCTTCACGCACTTTATCCAGCCGGGCTGGCTCCCGGTTGAGCCAGCGCAGGCTCGCCCCGGCGTTGGAGACGATCGACATCAGCGGCTGGTTGATCTCATGGGCAATCGAAGAGGTCAATTGCCCGACGGTGGTCGCCCGGGAAACGCGCGCCAGATCTGCCTGCGCCACCCGCATCGCATCTTCCGCCGCCCGCTGGCTGGTAATGTCGGTGATGATGCCGTAATACTCGTTCACCTCGCTGCCCACGCCCACCGGATCGCCAATCCCGAGAATATAGCGGGTTGAGCCATCGGTACGGTTAATGCGGAACTCCGCCCGCATGGAGAGCCCTTCGCGTACGCTTTGGGTGACGATGGTACTGATCCGGGCGTAATCATCCTGATGCACAAAGGTCAAAAACTCCGCCATGGAGATCTTCTTTTGCTGTTCAGGCAGGCCGAGGATTCGGGCGTACTCCTCGGAGATAAACATCAGATCCTGCTCCAGTTCCCAGCGCCAGCTGCCGGTGTGGCTGATCTGCTCGCCCAGCATCAGCGAGGTCTGGCTGGATCGCAGCTCTTTCTCCACGCGACGACGCTGGATGTTTTCCGCCAGCAGCTCGGCATACAGGCGCGCCGTCTCCAGCGAGACCGCCGCCTGCGCCCCCAGCAGGCTCACCACGCGGGAGTGCTCGGCGGTAAAGACCTCCGGCATCAGGCGATTTTCCAGGTAGAGCACGCCCACCAGACGCGCCTGTTTGAACATCGGGACGCACATCACGGCCGCCCCCGAGGTCACGAGATAAGGATCCTGGCTGAAGGGGTGGAACTCTTCCGGCTTGCCGGTGCGGATCTCCTGTCCGGTGCGGATCACCGCCGCCAGCACCGACAGCGGCATATCGGTCGCCATCGGGACCTCTTTCAGGATCCGCACCCGCACGCCGTCAGTACTGGTCCACGCGCTGGCCTCGATCTCCGGGATATGGTTGTCGCTCACGCGCAGCAGCAGACCGCGCTGCGCCCCGGCCCGTTCAAGCAGCAGCGTCATCAGGTTTTCGATCAACCGCTCAAGGTTAATTTCTTCAGACAGCGCGCGTGACGCCTTGATCACGCTTTGCAGATCGCGAATCACTTCATTCTGCGCGAAAGCCACCGTGTCGTACGCGCTGGCCTGGGCGGAGCTCAGGAGATGCGGGAAATCCTGCTCAAGCTGGCGCACTTTTGCCTGTGCACCGGCGCGGCCCCAGGCGGCGATCGCCCCGCGGAAGTGGGCGTCCGAGGCGGTCGGATAGCCGCAGGCAAGGGCAAAGCGCCCTGCCAGCTCGTGGGCCAGCGCGTTCAGCGGATTAAAACCGCCCTCCCGCGAGAGGCGCACCGCTTTCTCATACTGCTCAAGCGCAATGCTGTTCATCCCGTCCAGACGCACGATTTCGGCGTAAATCAGCGCCTCTTTGTCGGCAAACGTGCCCGGATTAATCCGCGCCCAGAGGGCGATTTTGTCGTAGTGGGCGTGAATGCTGCGACGGTGATTCGCCGAGAAGGTCTCCGGCGTCAGCTGTCTGGAAAGCGACAGGGCGCTGTAGAGATGGTAATCCAGCAGGTGAATGTGGCCGGGCGCAGACCATGCGAACCAGCCCGCCTGCTCCAGCTCCGCCTGCGCGGCGGCATACTCCCCGCAGGTAAAGTGCGCCATCCCACGGTACAGCCAGTACCAGAACAGCATGGTCGAGGTCTGCTCCGGGGCCTGCTCAGGCGCCGCTGGCAGCATCGCTTCAGGGAGCACCTGCGCGGCGCTCCAGGTGCCGATGACCGGCGTACGCAGAAACTCAACGTAGCCGCGCTGGAGCATCAAAATCGTTTCGATGTCCTGGAAGTGGGTTTTACGGACAAAGGCCAGACCGCGATCGATGCTGGTCAGCACCCCGTCCAGATGATCGCCCCGCGAGAGGAAGTTGATCACCTGATGGCAGGCCGCAAAGCAGGCCACCGTCATATCACCGTGAGTGACGGCGGCGGTAAAGCAGGCCTTCGCGCACTCGATGGTGAACGACAGCGGCTGGGTCCAGACGCTGAGCTGATCGAGCGGCAGCAGGGTTTTGGCTTCAAAGGCATCATAGCCGTGACGGTTTACCAGCTCGCGGGCCAGCGTGCCGTACTGGAACCCAAGGCGATACTCGGCGTAGCGTTGGCCAATCAACACCCCAAACCAGGCCATCGCCGTGGTGGAGGCGCCGGTGATACCGTGGTCGAGGGTCAGATGCATCATGCGACAGAGCAGCAAAAAGTGCAGGCGCGGACAGATAAAACTGGCGCAAATGCTGGCGCTATACAGCAGGTTCATCACCGCTTCGGTTTGCGGGTTGTCCATTTGCGAGAGCTGGACAAATTGCTGTTGCGGCGCGTCACCCACGCGGTTGCAGAAGTGTTTCCAGGCTTCGTCGCACTCGACGTCTTCCGGGTAGTGGCTGATCTGGATACCAAAAATCCCCAGCCAGCACAGCGCCGCCTCCAGCGCCAGACGGCTGTCGGACTGGCGAATGTAGACTTCCACCAGCAGGTTAGCCGCCAGCGCTTTTTCAGTCAGCCCGCCGGGGCAGCCGAGGATCGCGTCACACAGCTCGCGGGTTCGCTCCAGGTGGCCGAGCGCAAATTCACAGCCCGCCTCTTCGATGTCGAGCATAAAGTCAGACACCGCCCCGGCATTGCCCAGCGCTCTGGCGGTCTGAATGTAGCTCAGGGCCGAATGATAATCGCCGGTGCGCTTCGCCCGCCGTGCGGCCAGCAGGCTGAGCTCGCGGAACATCTGGCGCTGCGGCGCGGGCTGAATGCTATCCAGCGCGGCCGTCACGTGGTGCACGGCGCGGAACAGCAGTTCGTTCCCCGCCGCCTGACGCGCGGCCTCGGCCAGCAGGCTGGCGGTGGTCAGGTGCAGGTGGCTCCTCTCACGCTGATCCAGCAGTGCGAAAGCAGCCTCCTGCACCCTGTCGTGGGTAAAGGCATACGCTTTTTCCGTCAGCACAATCAACTGCGCCATCACCGCCGGGTGCAGCGCATAACGGATTTCCGCCACCGACATCCCGACCACGCGGCACAGCATCTCCAGCTCGCCCGTGCCGCCAAGACAGGCAATGCTGCCCAGCAGACGACGCGTCTCGTCGGGCATCTCTTCGAGCTTTTCCAGCACCAGGGTGACGACGTTTTCAGTGTAATGCCGGGCGCGGATCGCCTGCAGATCGTACTGCCATTTGTCCTGATACTTGTTATGCACCACCAGCCCGTCATCAACAATGCGGCGGAAAAACTCATGCACGAACAGCGGGTTGCCGCCGGTTTTCTCGTGGATAAGCGTGGCGAGGTCGGTTGTTGTGGCGCTGCGCACGCGAAACAGCGTGCCCAGCCAGCGTGCTACCGCCTTCACCGTCAGCGGCTGCGGGATAATCTCGATGGCGTGTTGCGCCGACGCCGGCAGGCTCGCGAGCTGCTGCTGTAACGCGGGATCGGACAACGAGGCGATGTCCCGGTGCGCCACCACCAGCAATAGCGGAATGGCACCGCAGGTCGCCAGCAGGTGCTTCAACGTTTGCAGGCTGGCGGCGTCGCTCCACTGCAGATCGTCAAGCAGCAAGACCAGCGGACAGCCCTGCGAGGCAAAGGTTTTAACCAGCGCCAGCACCATATGGCTGAAGCGGGCCCGGGCATCAATGGAAAATGTATCTGCCGAGAAGCGAGGTTTACTCTCCAGCAGCAACCCCAGCTCGGGCACCAGGCTGACGGCCGGCTCTTCATATCCTTCCAGGGCGCGCGCGAGGCGGATTTTCCACTTCGCCACCTCTTCCGCAGGCAGCCCGAGCAGGTGCAGCGTCAGGGTGCGAAACGCCGAGCTTAATACGCCGTAGGGTAACGTCGGCGAAAACTGATCGACCTTGCCCACCGCCAGCAGCACCCTGCGCTGCTGCAACGTTTTTAACGCCGTGGCGATAATCGAGGATTTACCGATCCCCGACGGCCCGCCGATCGTCACCAGCTCCGGCACAATGTTTTGCCCCACCCGCTCAAACGCGGCGATGACGTCGTTTGCCTGCGGATGCGCCGCAAACAGGGAGTCCGCCAGATGGATCGCCGGCGTCCGGTCCTGCTGGCCGGGCGTAAAGGCGACGATCTCGCCTTCGGAGGTTAACGTCGCCTGACAGCGTCGAAGATCGGCAATCAGCCCGTCGACGGTCTGGTAGCGGTTATCGGGTTGCTTCTCCAGCAGCTTGAGGATGATGGTCGACAGCATGTCGGGCACATCCGGGCGCAACACGGCGGGAGAAAGCGGCTCAGAGGCAATGTGGTAATGCGCCCAGTTGGTCTGCTCGTTCTCGCCCAGCTCAAACGGCAGGCGTCCGGTCAGGAGCTCATAAAGCACAATGCCGAGGCTGTAGAGATCGCTGCGGCAATCGACGGCCCGCTGTGTGCGGGTGGTGTGCTCCGGGGACATATAGGCGGGCGTACCGCCAGAGACGGCCAGCCGTGTCTGGGAAAAGGCCCCGGAGATACTGCATGACAGGCCAAAGCTGCCCAGACGGCAGGTTGAATCGTGATGAACAAAGATATTGCCGGGCTTGATATCGCCGTGGATCAGGTTCTGCAGATGCATCTGACGCAGCGGCGTGCAGATCTGGATCGCCAGCTCGATAAACCGGGCGATCCCCGAGATCGCCCTGCCCGCGCGTCGCGCCAGCAGCTCAAACGAAAATGGCGCGTACACCAGTGCAAAACGCCCCCGGTACTGGGTGGAGGCCACGGCGCGAATGGCCCAGCTGTCCTGAAGGTGATCGCGCAACGCAAACTCATTTTTGAGCAGCCGGGTGGCCCGCTCTTCCTCTTCGTCGCTGACCGCGGTGGCAATGATAAAGGAGCCGCCAGACTGGGGATGTCGGGCGTTCATCCAGGAGATCCCGCCCTCCTGCGCCAGCACGGTAAAAATGACATCCTCTTTAAGGACAAAAACCCGCCCATCATGGAGATTTCCCTGGGCGGGCCAGAATGCAGGCAGCTCGTTTTCGTTCATCCGCGATCCTTATTGTCGGCGGGCCAGCTCCCGCTGAATATGATCCAGCAGAATATCGATGTTAATAGGCTTACGCAAAAATGCAGCGGCGCCCAAATCAAGAGCGTACCGCTGCATATTTTCATCAGCATGACCGGAGATAAAGAGTACGGGGGGAGGCGGGGCAGCCAACAGCCGCAGCTTTTCAAACAGCTCCAGGCCGTTCATGCCCCGCAGCTTGATATCGGTGATCACCAGCGCCGCGCCGGACAGGGCGAACGGGTGGCTCAGAAACACCTCTGCCGAATCAAACGTGTCGGTCGCATACCCTTCCGACTCCAGGAGGTTACTCAGCCCGCTGCGGACAGAACGTTCGTCATCAATGATGGCAATGCGCCACGGCAGCGTCATGCTGTTATTCCTCAAAAAATCATTAAACGTCGCGGTTTTCCTTCACGGGCGCGGGAGGCGCCGTGCCGCTGATTTTCGGCACACACTCGTGACGAAACCAGGCCAGAGTCAGCGGTTCGCGATTCAGTATGCGACGTCCCACCGGGATCAGCTGTTCGCCCACCAGCATACCAAACAGGCCAAGCAGGGCGACAACCGGCGGTGCCGGAGAGTGGACGTTGAGCAGAGCGTAAATTACCCCAGCCAGCACGCCGCACACCAGCGAAATTATCCAGGCCTTCATGATGACTCTCCTGCCGGATGGTGAACCACTGCCGGAACGCTCACCACGCTGTCGCGGGCTAACAGATGGCGCGTCGCCTGCTCCCCGGCCAGCATCCCCAGCAGGCCAATCAGCGCCAGCGCGGGCGGCGCGGGGGAGCGTACCTTCAGCGCGGCATACATCAGGCCGATCAACACGCCTGCCGCAAGGGATATCAACCCTGTACTCATAGAGAACTCCAGAAAGCAGTCAGTGGCAGGCCGGATGAGGGACCAGCCTGCCGCCGGGACTTAGCGGGCCGGGACCGGCGCTAAGGTACGGTGCTCGCTCTTCTGGCGAGACGGCGCTTTGTGCACCATGGTGTAAGCGTAATCCACGCCCATGCCGTACGCGCCGGAGTGCTCGCGCACGATATCCATCACCGCGGTGTAGGTCTCTTTACGCGCCCAGTCGCGCTGCCACTCCAGCATCACCTGCTGCCAGGTCACCGGGATCACGCCCGCCTGGATCATGCGCTGCATGGCAAAGTCGTGGGCTTCTTTGGTGGTACCGCCAGACGCGTCCGCCACCATATAAATTTCGTAGTCACCTTCCAGCATTGCGCACAGGGCAAAGCTGTTGTTGCACACTTCGGTCCACAGACCGGCAACCACCACCTTCTTCTTGCCGTTGGCTTTCAGCGCGTCGCGCACCTTCTGGTCATCCCAGGAGTTCATGGAGGTACGCTCCAGAATGTCCTGGCCCGGGAACACGTCCAGCAGCTCCGGGTAGGTGTTACCGGAGAAGCTTTCAGTCTCTACGGTGGTGATGATGGTCGGGATGTTGAACACTTTGGCCGCTTTCGCCAGCGCCACGGTGTTGTTTTTCAGCACCTGGCGGTCAATAGACTGCACGCCAAACGCCATCTGTGGCTGGTGGTCGATGAAAATAATCTGACAGTTCGCAGGGGTTAATACTTCGAGCTTTGAAGAGGTCATAGCATTTTCCAGTGGTTAAGGGTGAAATCGCCGTGAGTGCCACGCCGATAAAGTCGTCCCCATCCTGCGGCCTTCTGCGCCTGTGCGTAATTATCTCTTCGTATAGTTAACCTTAGGTATAGTTATACTTTGGTATACCTATCCTATTGTATAACTGGATCTTTGCCGAAACCGGTTCCCATAATTCTGACCATTCCCCTCTCAGTCAGGAGCAGTTATGGTTACCCTTGGAAAAGCCGATCTCATTCTGGTTAACGGCCAGTTTCACACCGTCGATCGCGAGAATCCTGTGGCGGAAGCCGTCGCCGTGCGCGACGGAAAATTTCTGGAAGTGGGTACCGTCGCCGAGGTGATGCAACACCACTGCGACGGCACTAAAGTGGTGGATTTAAAAGGCCACACCGCCATCCCCGGCCTGAACGACTCCCACCTGCACCTCATTCGCGGCGGGCTGAACTACAACCTCGAGCTGCGCTGGGAAGGCGTGCCGTCTCTGGCCGATGCCCTGCGGATGCTGAAAGAACAAGCCCTGCGCACGCCATCGCCACAGTGGGTGCGCGTGGTGGGCGGCTGGAGCGAGTTCCAGTTTGCCGAACGCCGCATGCCAACCCTGGATGAAATTAACGACGCCGCGCCGGACACCCCGGTCTTTATCCTGCACCTCTACGACCGCGCCCTGCTCAACCGCGCCGCACTGAAGGTGGTTGGCTACACCAAAGACACGCCAAACCCGCCGGGCGGCGAGATCCAGCGCGACGCCAACGGCAACCCGACCGGGATGCTGATCGCCCGTCCGAACGCCATGATCCTCTACGCCACGCTGGCCAAAGGGCCGAAGCTGCCGCTGGAGCAGCAGGTTAACTCCACCCGCCAGTTTATGCGCGAGCTGAACCGTCTGGGGCTGACCAGCGCCATCGACGCGGGCGGCGGCTTCCAGAACTACCCGGAAGATTACGAGGTGATTGCCGAGCTGCACGAGAAGAAGCAGATGACCGTCCGCATCGCCTACAACCTCTTTACCCAGCGTCCGGGCCACGAGCTGGAAGACTTTGAGAAATGGACCGACATGCTCACGCCGGGCCAGGGCAGCGACTTCTTCCGCCATAACGGCGCGGGCGAGATGCTGGTCTTCTCCGCCGCCGATTTTGAAGATTTTCTCGAACCACGCCCGGATCTCGCGCCGGGCATGGAGGATGAGCTGGAGCGCGTGGTGCGCCATCTGGTTGAGCACCGCTGGCCGTTCCGCCTGCACGCCACCTACAACGAGTCCATCAGCCGCATGCTGGACGTGTTCGAAAAAGTTAACCGCGATATTCCGTTTAACGGCCTGCACTGGTTCTTCGACCATGCAGAGACCGTCACCCAGGCCAACATCGACCGCATCAAAGCGCTCGGCGGCGGCATTGCCGTGCAGCACCGTATGGCCTTCCAGGGCGAATACTTTGCCGAGCGTTACGGCATTGAAGCCACCCGCCATACGCCACCGGTGGCAAAAATGCTGGAGACCGGCGTACCGGTGGGCTTAGGCACCGATGCCACCCGCGTGGCGAGCTACAACCCGTGGACCGCCCTCTACTGGCTGGTCTCTGGCCGTACCGTCGGCGGGATGCAGATGTACGATCACAGCGCCCGTCTGGATCGCGACACCGCCCTGATGCTCTGGACCCAGGGCAGCGCATGGTTCTCCAGCGAACAAAACCAGAAAGGGCAGATCAAAGTTGGCCAGCTCGCCGACCTGGCGGTGCTGAGCAAAGACTACTTCCGCGTGCCGGAAGAGGAGATCAAGGGCATCGAATCCGTCCTGACGGTGGTCAACGGCGATATCGTCTACGCCGCAGGCAGCTTTGGCCCGCTGGCCCCGCCTGCCATTCCGGTCCTGCCCGAGTGGTCCCCGGTGGTGAAGGTGCCGGGCCACTACCGCAGCGCGCCGCCGCAGGCCCCACGCGTGGGTATGAACGCCGTCCACCACTGCAGCGGCCCGTGCGGGGTGCACAGCCACCAGCATGATTTTGCCCGCACGTCAGAGGTACCGGTGTCGGACGATAACGCATTCTGGGGGGCGCTGGGCTGCAGCTGCTGTGCATTCTGATGAAAAACACCTTTGCTCCGCCCCGGGTCGACCTGGGGCTGTTTTTCCTGCGCCTGACCGGCAGCCTGCTGTTGCTGTACGTGCACGGCCTGCCGAAGGTGCTGCACTTCAGCGAAGAGCTGACGCGCATTGAAGATCCGTTCGGCTTTGGGCCCTGGGCGAGCCTGATCCCGTCGATTGTCGCCGAGGTGATCTGCCCGCTGTTTATCATTGCGGGCGTCTACACCCGCCTGGCGTGCCTGCCGATTATCGCCGTGCTGCTGGTGGCGATGCTGGCGGTTCACCCCAACTGGTCGATTGCCGAAGGGCAGTTTGGCTGGCTGCTGCTGATTATCTTCACCACCCTTGCCCTGACCGGGCCGGGCCAGTGGCGGCTGCAGCGTAAGGTAACGGAGAAATTTGCATGACCCAGGTTAACGACGTTCGTGACGCCCACGTCGAGACGACGCCCGCACCGACGGTTTCGCCCTGGCAGCCGCTTAGCCAGCCGGTATTCCGCATGCTGTGGATCGCCACGGTGGTCTCTAACGTCGGCTCATGGATGAGCGACGTCGGTATTAACTGGAGCATGCTGAGCCTGAGCGCCGATCCGCTGGATATCGCGCTGGTACAGGCGGCCAGCAGCCTGCCGATGTTCCTCTTCGCCCTGCCGTCCGGGGTGATGGCGGACATCGTCGACCGACGTAAATACCTGCTCTTCTCCCAGCTGTGGGTGTTCATCGCCGCCGCCGGGCTGGCGGTGCTCTCCTTCACCGGCCACGTCACGCCTGCGGTTCTGCTGGTGACGACGTTTCTGCTGAGCGTGGGGGCGGCGATGAGCTCGCCGCCGTTCCAGGCGGTGGTGCCCGACCTGGTGAGCAAGCCGGAGCTGGGTGCCGCCGTGGCGCTCAACTCGCTCGGGGTGAACATCAGCCGGGCGATTGGCCCTGCGCTGGGCGGTTTTCTGCTGTCACTGGCCGGGCCGTGGATGGTGTTTGCCCTGAACGCGCTCTCCGTGGTCGGCGTAGCGTGGGTGCTGTGGCGCTGGCGTCCCGCACCGACAGTGCAGCGTCTGCCGCCGGAGCACTTCTTCTCGGCGGTGCGCTCTGGCATCCGTTACGTGCACGCCGCGCCGGTGCTGCGCAACGTGCTGGTGCGCACGGTGGCCTTCTTCGTTTTCGGCAGCGCGGGCTGGGCCCTGCTGCCGCTGGTGGCGCGCCGCGAGCTGGGTTTAGGCCCGGCGGGCTACGGCGTGATGCTGGCGTGCATTGGCCTGGGGGCGATCGCCGGGGCCATCCTGCTGCCGCGACTGCGCCAGCGGCTGAACGCCGACCGCCTGATGGTGGCCGCCAGCCTGACATTTGCTCTTACCATGCTGGCGCTGGCGTTCGTACGCCACTTCTGGCTGCTGAACCTGTTTGAGTTCTTCACCGGCTTCGCGTGGATTGCGGTGCTCTCTACCCTCAATCTCGGCGCGCAGCGCAGTGCGGCACGCTGGGTGAAAGCCCGCGCGCTGGCGGTTTATCTGACGGTGTTCTTCGGCTCGATGACCGCCGGCAGCGCCCTCTGGGGACAGATCGCTTCGCAGTTTGGCACCCCGACTTCGCTGGTGGTCGCCACGCTGGGAATGGTGCTGGCGAGCGCGACGGTGTTCCGCTGGAAGCTGGAGAAAGATCCTGATTTAAATCTCGACCTCAGCGGCCAGCCGCTGGACGGCATCGAGATCGACCTGCCGAACGAGCGCGGCCCGGTGCTGGTGTCGCACGAGTACATCATCGACCCGCACAACGCGAAAGCGTTTTTGCAGGCGGTGCACGAGCTGCGCCGGGTGCGCCGCCGCGCCGGAGCGATGAGCTGGGCGGTGTACGAGGATATCGAACGCCCCGGACTGTTTATCGAGACCTTCCTGATGGGCTCCTGGATTGAGCATCTGCGCCAGCAGGAGCGCCACACCATGAATGACCTCCTGCTGCAGAGCCGCGTTCTGGCTTTTCATCAGGGCACAACATCACCGGCTATTCGCTACCTGGTCGCGCCGGTATAACCATAACCATCACCTGTACAGGAACACACTATGGCAACGTTTAAGGCAAAAGACGGCACGCAGATTTACTACAAAGACTGCGGCGCGGGTAAACCGGTTCTCTTCAGCCACGGCTGGCCGCTGGACGGCGACATGTGGGACAGCCAGCTGAACTATCTGGCCGAACGCGGCTTCCGCGCCATCGCCTTTGACCGTCGCGGTTTTGGCCGCTCGGATCAGCCGTGGAACGGCTACGACTACGACACCTTTGCATCCGACATCAACGACCTGATTACCACCCTGGACCTGCAGGACGTGACGCTGGTGGGCTTCTCCATGGGCGGCGGCGACGTGACCCGCTACATCAACAACTACGGCAGCGCGCGCGTGGCCGGTCTGGCGCTGCTGGGCGCGGTCACGCCGATCTTCGGTAAATCCGACTCCTTCCCGCAGGGTGTGGATCAGAGCGTATTCGACGGCATTCGCGACGGCCTGCGTAAAGATCGCGCCCAGTTCATCAGCGACTTCGCCACCCCGTTCTACGGCATCAATGCCGGGCAGACCGTCTCTGCCGGTGCCCTGACCCAGACGCTGAACATCGCCCTGCTGGCGTCACTGAAGGGCACCATCGACTGCGTGACCGCGTTCGGCGAAACCGACTTCCGCCCGGATATGGCGAAAATCGACGTGCCGACGCTGGTGATTCACGGCAGCAACGACCAGATCGTGCCGTTTGAAAGCACCGGCAAGCTGGCGGCAGAGATGATCAAAAACGCCACGCTGAAGGTGTACGACAACGCGCCGCACGGCTTCGCGCTGACCCACCAGGACCAGCTCAACGAAGATCTGCTGGCGTTTGTGAAGTCGCTGTAATTTTCTGTAGGCCGGGTAAGGCGCAGCCGCCACCCGGCGCTTTCGCAGACGCGTTCCGCTCCGCCAGCAGCCGACAAATCTCCGCATGCTTCTCCTCGGTAAAGGTAAAGCGCGACATAAAGCCCATGCGGATCAACGAGCCAATCGCCGGTAACAAACAAATCCCGAAGAACAGTCCCGACAGCACGCCTTGGCTCTGAAGTTGCGCCTGCGGCACGTAACCGATCATCGTCAGAAACACGCCGATGAGCCCACCGCCCACCGCCACCGACATCTTGCCGGTAAAGGTCTGCCCGGAGAAGGTGATCGCCGCGCAGCGCTTGTGGGTGTGGTACTCCGCGTACTCGATGGTGTCGGCAATCATCGACGAGGTGAGGATGTTGGTCATCATCACGAACAGCGTGCTCAGGCCGAGCAGAATAAACAGCATCGTCACCTGCTGATAGCCGATGAACCACATCACCACGCGCACCGCCACGTCCAGCCCGCAGAGGATCATAAACAGCTTCCGCTTCTGCATCCGGCGCGTCAGCATTGGGGCCACCAGGCACAACACCGCCGCCACAATCCCCATCACGCCAATCGCCATCTGCAGGCTGCCGTCGCCCAGGTTATTGATAAAAAAGTAGATATACAGCCCGCCCGCCACGTTGTGGAACACGCAGAAAAAGAACGACAGCAGGACAATAAACAGCGGCTTGTTCTGGCGCAGGTTGTGGAAGGTGTCGCGGATGGTCACCTTTTCCGGGCTCGGCGGCACGCGCTCTTTGATCTGCATAAAGCCGTTGAGCATCAGCGGCAGGCCCACCAGCATCATCACCAGCGCCGCCATAAAGTAGCCTTTATCATTGCTGTACTGGGCGAAGAACGCCGCCAGCTTCGGGAAGAAGATGTTGGCGCAGGCAATGCCCGCGTTCACCCCAAGCATCGCCGCCGTCACCGCGCGGGTGCGCTGGGCGGAGTCGTTGGTCATCACCGACGACATCGACCAGAACGGGATATCGGAGATGGCATACAGCGTCCCCCACAGGATATACGTCACCCCGGCGTAGAGGATTTTGGTGGTCATGTCTGCTTCGATTTTATAGAACGACAGCAGCGTGACGCCGGTGATCAGCAGCGGCGCAATCAGCAAAAAGTGGCGAAACTTGCCGAACCGGCTGTTAATGGTGTCCATAATGCTGGCAAACAGCGGATCGTGAACCGCGTCCCACGCGCGGGCAATCAGGAAGATGGTACTCGCCGCCAGCGCCGAGATCCCCAGCACGTCGGTGTAAAAATAGTTAATAAACGAACCCACTAAACCAAAGCTAAAACACTGACCTAAACCATAGCCAAAATAAGACCACAACTCGCGAGACGGTATTTTCATTGTCATTGCCATTGTTATATGCCTGCCTGGTTGCCCGGCGGTCGGCCGCCGGGTCGATATTATTAGCCCTGCGCCTGCGGGGCGATCTTGCGCAGCTGCTGCATTAGTGCGATTTCACGGCGTGAGAACGGAATGCCGTTCTCCTCGAACACGTCGTGGAACCAGAGGCGGCAGTAGTCCGTGGACTCCTTCATCACCACCGGCCACGGCAGCCACGTCTGGGTTTGCCGCGCACCAGCCCCCACTGATACGGCGCGACCTTCGCCGCGTACATCAGCGGTAGCTGCTCCTCGATGGTGCTACCCACGTGGCGCGCCAGCCATTCGGTGCAGAACAGCGGCCGACCAAGCTTTTGCAGTTGCTGAATAATCGCCGTCATACGGCCGGTGTGGGTGTAGGCGTGGAAGCTCACCACGTCCGAGAGCGCCAGTGCGGTCTGGTCCAGCGGATGCTGGAAGAACGTCTCGCCCTCCTCTTCCGGCGGCAGACGCCACGCGCAGACGGTGAGCGGCTGGGTCGGGTCTTCTTCACGCACCCACTTGAACGCCAGCTTCATCAACTCGTGCGCGCAGGTCTCCAGCTTCGCGTCGTACTGCACCTCCTGCGTGCCGGTCGCGAAAATGCCGCGGTTGCCCGGCTCGTTATAGAGATCCCACAGCAGCACGCGCTTATCGTCGCGGAACTGGCGGACAACGTCGCGGATATAGCGCGCAATCTGCGGCCAGCAGTCGGGATCGCACACCTTGTCGCGCCCCGGGCTCGCCGCCGCCTGACTGTTGTGCTTGCCCGGTACCGGCGGCTTTTGCGGGCCGAGGTACGGCTCGTCGCCGGAGAAGCCGCAGTCATCCATCAGGGTCAGCATGGTGCTGAAGCCGCGACCGTCGGCAATCGTCAAAAAGCGGTCAATGCGCGCCATCAGCCCGTCGCGGTCGTGCTCCCAGACGATAAACGGCAGATTAATGCGCAGGGTGTTATAGCCCGCCTCCGCCGCCCAGCCCAGCTCGCGCTCGATGGTGACGGCATCGAAGGTCTCTTCCTGCCAGATATCGGTCCAGTTCACCGCCGTCGACGGCAGGTAATTAAACCCGCACAGCCAGCCTTTTTGCTGATACCACGCCTGTGCCTGCTCCCTGCTCCACTGCTCTTTCATTACGCGTCCTCTTACTGATAATATTTAGCTAATAAATATTAGTTGCAGGATAAATGCGCAAATCACGGCGTTGAGAAAAGCGACGGCCCTCACAAAGTTCACGCTTCGATGAATGAGAAACGTGATCGACGGCGCTAAAGCGTGCGGTTAGGGTATGATGCGAAATCGCGAAAGGGAGAGGACGGATGAAGCGAAAAACGAAAGTGACGATGAACGATATTGCGCGGGCGGCAGGGGTGTCGCAGGCGACGGTATCGCTGGTGCTTAACCAGTCCCGCAACATCAAGCTCAGCGACGACACCCGCCAGCGGGTGATTAATGTGGCCACCGAGCTCGGCTACGACCGCCTCCCCGCCGTTCACGCCCCGCGCAACCAGGAAGAGATCGCCCTGCTGGTGAGCTCTATGCAGAGCTTCGACCCGTTTATCGACGCCATCAGCCAGGCGCGGGAAGCCGCGTGGCGCAACGAGACCCTGCTCACCGTCTACGACTACGGCGACGACATCGAACTGGCGCTGAACATCATCCGCCAGCTGGAGAAGCGCAACTGCATCGGGATTATTCTCGCCTCCCCGGTCACCACGCTGGTGGACATGACGGCATTCCAGGACTGCACCCGCATCCCGCTGGTGCTGCTTAACCAGCGCGACCCCGGCTCGCCGCTGCTGCCGTCGTTTATCCCGGACGACTACGCCAACGCCTTCCAGGTGACAAAACATCTCATCGCCTGCGGGGCCACGCGCATCGCCCACATCACCGGCGAGAGCTGGATGGAGGCCTCCCGCCAGCGTCTGGCAGGCTACCAGGCGGCGCTGCAGCAGGCCGGACTCGCGTGCGACGACAGCCTGGTGCGCCAGACCAACTGGCAGTTCAGCGAATCCTTTACCGCGACAGCTTCCCTGCTGGAACTGGCCGAGCGCCCGGACGCCATCTTCTGCGCCAGCGACTGGCTGGCGATTGGCTGCTATCAGGCGCTGGCGGTGAACGGCGTGCGCATCCCGCAGGACATGCTGCTGGCGGGCTACGACGACCAGAAGATCTCCGAGCAGCTCACCCCGCCGCTGACCAGTATCCAGCTGCCCTACAGCGAGCTGGGACGGCTGGCGGTGGAGTACCTGTGTAATCAGGAAGATGCCGCCACGCACGTGACGCTGGCGGGCAGGCTGAAGGTGCGCGCCTCAAGCCCCGTCTGAGGTAAACCCCATGCCCGCGTAGGGCTTCTCGCGACACGCCGCCAGCCGCGCGGCGAGGCTGCCCACGTGCAGCTCCAGCTTGTGCCCGTCCGGGTCGAGAAAATAGAACGACGCCCCCTCGCTTTTGTTCTGCTTCCAGACGGTGACGCCCGCCTGCTCAAGCCTGTGCGAGAACGGTTCAAAATCATCTTCCGCGACGGTAAACGCGTAGTGGGTGTAGTCGCTCTCCTGCGGCGGCACGTTCCTGCGCGCCTCGTCGTACGACAGGCAGACCCACAGATCGCCGCAGGTGAGGTAGGCCCCGGTATTCCAGCGGGCATGCAGCGCTAACCCCAGCAGCTCGTGCCAGAAGGTAACGCTCTTTTGCAGGTCGCTGACCGCGAGGGTCAGGTGGTTGAGAGATTGCAGCATGACGTGCCCTTTTGTTTTTCGCGCCGGACGTGATACGGTAAAAGCATGAACATAAACCACGCCGTGCTCACCGTAAACCGCTGGTGGCTGCCTTCTTAAAGGCGGCACGGAGTAGTTTTCCCCATTTTCAGATAGCCGCCGAAAGGCGGCTTTCTCACATCTCAGACCCCTTTCGGCATTACAACGTTAAGGAGTCTTTATGAACCCGCAAACCATCCTCACCGGCGACCGCCCAACCTGCCCGCTGCACCTTGGCCACTTCGTCGGATCGCTGCGCCAGCGCGTGGCGTTGCAGCAGACGCACAACCAGTTTGTGCTGATTGCCGACCTGCAGGGGCTGACCGACAACGGCAGCAACCCGCAGAAAATTCGCGACAACATTCCCGAAGTGCTGGCCGACTACCTCGCCGCCGGCATCGACCCGAACCTGACCACGATCTGCCTGCAGTCCGCCCTGCCCGCCCTCGCCGAGCTGACGATGCTGTATATGAACATCGTCACCGTCGCCCGCGTGGAGCGTAACCCGACGGTGAAAAACGAGATTGTGCAGAAGGGCTTCGCCCGCTCTCTGCCGGTCGGGTTTATGGCCTACCCCATCAGCCAGGCGGCGGACATCACCGCGTTTAAGGCCGAGTGCGTGCCCGTCGGCGACGACCAGCTGCCGATGATTGAGCAGACCAACGAGATTGTACACAAGATGAACAGCCTGTTGCCCGCTCCGGTGCTGCGCCACTGTAAGGCGATGCTGAGCGACACCAGCCGCCTGCCCGGCATCGACGGCAGCGCCAAGATGTCGAAGTCGCTGGGCAACACGCTGCACCTTTCTGCCAGCGAAGAGACGATTCACCGTGCGGTGAGCGCCATGTACACCGACCCGAACCACCTGAAGGTGAGCGACCCGGGGCAGATTGAGGGGAACGTGGTGTTTACGTACCTCGACGCGTTTCATCCGGACAAGGAGAAAGTGGCGGCGATGAAGGCGCATTACCAGGCGGGCGGGCTGGGTGACCGGGTGTGCAAGAACGAGCTGGAGGCTTGTTTGCAGGAGTTGATTGCGCCGATGCGGGAGCGCAGGGCGATGTATATGCGTGACAGGGGCGAGTTGATGGCGATGCTGAAGCGCGGGACCGAACGGGCGCAGGGGGTGACGCAGGCGACGTTGAGGGAGGTAAAGGTTGGGTTGGGGGTGCCGGTGTTTTAAAACACCGCTTAAATAATAATCCCGGCGCAGGGCCGGGATATTTATCAGACGTTGCGCTTAATCACAGGAATATCACCGGTGTCATTTAACGCGCCCGGAAACGTTTTTAACCACTGCGCGACTTTCTGCTTATTTATATTCACTACGCTCATCCCTTCCAGGCACCCCCATAATTCTCTTGTATGCTGTGGTGTGATCACGATGCAGTCTTTCATGGCGCGGATTTTTACGGGCATGCTGTTGATAAAGCCCGCACGGGTTAACCAGTCGCCACCCAGCAGAAGGTATTTCATGTCTATGCGTGCATACAGTTCGCAGCAGGCGGCACTGTCCTGCGGCGTTTCCGCGCGGGGATGGACGGGGGCCGCGTTGGTCTGGTTGCTGTGTAAACGGCGGGCGCTGTTTTTGCGTACCAGCTCGCGGTTTTCAATCATGCCGGTGAAAGCGTCTGATTCTGTTTTGCAAACAGTAAACTCTGGCTTAAAATTCGTCGCAGCCATTTTCAACTCCTGATTAGTTGTTTGTGGTTAGCGGTATGGGGGTGTTGCAGCACCTTCATATCGCGAATTCTTCTTTAAATATTCTTTGATACTTCCTTTTGCCGGTCGGCGTAATTTCTGGTGACCATTATACAGGGCTGAATATAAATACAGCGGTTTGGTGTGGGGTAAATTTGGAATTTGCGAGGGGGATTCAGGAAATAGGGTTGTGTGCGGTAAGGCCATGTTTTTGTTTATTGAGGGTTGATTGCTCTGGGTTTTGCGAGCATCATCGCAATTATTTACCTTCTTCCGTAACGCGATGACTTCCAGCAAAATTCTCGAACAGGCAATTGCAGACATCACCATCTGGCGCAAAGGCGAACAGCGTGCGCCGCATAAGCCTTTATTGCTTCTGTACGTGCTGGCGAGCTATCAGCAGGGGCATGCGCGACTGTTTGATTTCGGTACGGAAGTTCGCGATCAGTTGCACAGCCTGTTGGAACGTTTTGGACCACAGCGTGCACAGTACCGTCCTGATATGCCGTTCTGGCGTTTACAAGGTGATGGCTTTTGGGAACTACAAAATGCGGAGCGCTGTTCCACATCAGGTACCAGCAAACAACCTCCTGCGGGAGAACTGGTTGAAAATCATGTTGCAGGCGGTTTTGACGAGCCGCATTACACTCGTTTGATAAACAGTAAGAATCTGATTAACTCTATAGCTCAGCAAATCCTCGAAGCACACTTTACCGAAAGCATCCAGGAAGAACTCGCCGACGAGTTGGGATTCGATCTCCTGCAAATTCGCAAACAGCGCGATCCCTTATTTCGACAGCAGGTACTGCGAGTCTATAACTATCAGTGCGCCGTTTGCGGTTTCAATATGCGACATGATAATACCTCTGTCGCACTTGAAGCCGCTCATATCAAATGGAAGCAATTTGGAGGGCCATGTGAGATCGCGAATGGCTTAGCTCTCTGCTCAATCCATCATAAAGCCATTGATAAAGGCTCTCTTGGAGTGGATGAGAACATGCGCGTTCAAATATCTTCCGCTGTAAATGGTAATAGCGTTGTATCCAGATTCTTTTGGGACTTCGCAGGTGCTCAAATTCACCTCCCACTACAAAAAGAAAATTATCCGCAGGATAGTTATATTGAGTGGCATATACGCGAAATTTTCAGAAAGTAACTTATTAATTTTGATGGTGATAAGCATGGCATTCCCAAGTTATAAAGAGATTGAAATCCCCTTACTTTTGAATATTTATAACCGAGGGGGAGAAGTTAGTTCTTCCTCATGTTATGAACCATTGGGGAGGGAGTTCGGCCTTACCGATGAAGAAATGAGCATCTTACTTCCTGATGATAGCAACCGTCCGCAATGGAACAACATGGTCCAATGGGCGCGAAAAAAGCTTGTTGATTACAAGTATCTTCATAATGCCAAAGAATCAGGCCTTGGCATCTGGAAACTCACTCATGAGGGCATCAAAAAAGCAGAATCACTTTCTTCCAAGTTAGATATCGATTATCCAGATGATGTGCCCGAAACCTTTTATGAAGGGGCCGTAAAAAAGATCAAAGTTAACAAATACGAACGTAGCAAAACAGCAAGAGACAAATGTATAGACCATTACGGTTGCCATTGTAGCGTGTGCAATATGGACTTTGAGAAAACGTATGGTGAAACCGGCAAGGACTATATTCACGTCCACCATATCACCCCTCTCTCTGAGATTGGAGAGCGCTACAAACTCGATCCTGTAAATGATCTTCGCCCTGTCTGTCCCAATTGCCATGCAATGATCCACAGGCGAAAACCCTCACTTACTATTGAGGAATTGAAGGCCTTGATGACCAAAGCACAAAAAAATGAATCGGCACAGAGCAAGTTAACTCAGTAATTCATCACTTTGGTCAGATCAACTTCCCCCGTAGCGGCGTTAAAGTACAGATAGAAGATGTCACCTTTTAACTGATCGGGTTTTGACCAGATTTCCTTATCCCCCAGGCGACGCTTTTCCTTTGAGTATCCCAGCGTTTCGAGATACGCACGCAATGGTGCAGCCCTGGTAGCCCCTTTAAAAATGATGCTATTTGAAGGGGCATAACCATCGCCGGGATGCGCCTCGAAATAGTAGTCGTCCGTGATACGCGGGGCGTTTTCAATATCCTTGTCAGTCAGCGTGTGGTAGTGGAAAAAGTCATTTTCTGTGTAAACCGTTGTTTCATCCGAACCCGATGCCACGAGCCAGACAAACAGCCATCCGAGGATAAAGACTGTGGCGACCGAGAGTGCACACCACTTCAGGGCTTTTAAAAGGATTGTCATAGTTTAGCTCCCATGAATGAGAGCGATGTCCCATCGTTTGTAATGACCTTCACCACTCCGGATGCAAAATCATCCCACGGCCGAAGCCATGTCATAAAATGCGGAAGATTGTCCGTATACGGCTGATGCCGCACACATTGTTCCTGTGGATCAGGAAAGAGAATCGGGCGAAAACCACGGTTTTTATGGGAACCGATAGCACCGTAATAATCCCAGCGGCGAACGGCTGATTCATAGCTCACAGGCTTAAGGCGATAGCCGTACCGGCCAGGAATAATTGCCCGGTAGAACCCGAACAGGTCAGACACTAAATCCTCACCGCTAAAGCCGCTGTCCGTATACCAGGAGAATAAACGCAGGCTTTGCAGACCTTCGAATCTGGATGCGGTGTTCATCATCATCGCCAGCATGATTCTGTTAATGTCTTCGGTGCTCCGGCCACGCTTAATTTCCCAGTGAGAGAATTTCCCGACGCCGAGCCGCGATTTGAATTTTAAGACGCCCATATCTTGCCGATACACTCGAGGCTCGCATGAGAAAAACTACATTGAACTGGAGCAAGCCGAACTGATATTACTTCTGCTTCAAGTATTCATTCTGCAAAGTAGAAAAAATATTCTTCACTATGAATTTATAATTCCCATTCTGCCAGTTAAGACTCAAGAAAGCTCAGGTGTAATTTGATCGTCATCATTATGTTCGCCAGCAAGCCCAGCGAATTTCCAAAGCCCTAATTCAGCATCGTAGATTGCATCAATATTTTGTAAGATGCCGCTAAATTGTTGCCGGTTTATTTTACGCTTTGCAAGCCGCTCCACATACAGCTGTAACTCGTTTTTAGGCAGGCCCTCAGGGTGATCTTTGAGGATCGAAGTAGCCGCTTCCCCTACGGAAATGCGACGCGATTGGCCCCATGAATGTAAATAACAATACTGCCCCTTGTCCATCCGTAGCCCATTCTTGTTGCCGACTGATGTAAGCATCAATATATCACCCTCACAGTCCAGACCAAGGAATTTCGCGGCCTCAGAGATGTGCATTCCTTCTTGCCTGACTGAAAGCTCTTTGAGCAAGTGGGAAGCCCTTACGCGAGCTTGTTGCATGTCTAAATCTCTTTTTTCTAATCCCCATAGCCCAGAACCAAGTCTGACCAGCGGGCTGGAAGCCCATATCTGGAAATAGGTATTGAGGCCTCGTCCTTCAGTCAGCTTCGACCGGATCTGTATTGTGCTCATGGGCTTACCTTCCTCTTCAAGCAATGAAATGATGGCTTGCTTTATATCAAGGCGAGCGGCTGCGTTCGCCGTCCATTTACCACGAACCCCCCAAACCATGCGGCGTAAGTAAACAAGAGAGGAGGAACTAGTCAAAGCTATATTGACGATATATTTCGTGAGTTGCCCATCGTATGAGAACCCACGATTGAGAAGTTCATCATAAATCTCGCTGCTGTGCCATTGCTTCGAAGATACTCCACCTGAGACAATGTCTTCAGCCTCCGCTCTTAGCGCCAACATCTGTTCGGAGTTGAGTGGGCAGTGCTTCATTAGTCCATATGTCCCTCTTCCAAAGAGAATACCAACTTCGGAAGCTAGCCTGCGAATGTTTGGCTCGTTTAAAATCTCTCCAGTGGAATGCTCATGAATACGTTTCTGTATATCGTCAATGTGTAATGGTGTGTCGGATGCCTGCAAAATACCTGAGATCAAAGCGGCCGATGACTTACCAAAACCTGTCAGAATCCGAGTCCCATCGGGCAGAGTGGACCAGATGCAGAATTTAGAAACCTCCTCCTGCAAAGCCTCACGCATATCTTCCCCTTTGCCGATAAGGATACTTGAAATTTGTAAAAGAACCTCGCTCTCGCTCAAATTATGTTTCGCAATAGATACAATTATACTTTTGGCATTATCTAATGCTTCGCTCCATTGTTTTTGATTGATGCGCGAAATCACAGGTAAATCATTCCAAGTAAGGATATTGAAGCCAAGACGTGGAATATGCTCAGACACTTCCTTCAGGGGGTGAGCAAGCCTTTCCGCTCCCTCAAACCAAGGATCAATTGCAGAAAGACCTGTAAGAAATAGGGGGGTGATTCTTTCATGCAAGTGCTGCTGCACTTTTAATGCAAGCTCATCCCAAAAAGGGTGGCAATCGATCTTCCTGAAAACCTTAGATTCGATTTGTCTAATACGCTCACGGGTCAAGCCAAGTTGATCCCCTATATGCTGGAGCGTCATAGGCTCGCAGTGAAAGCCTATACGCCCAGTCCAAGTAACACGTTCTTTTGACGATAATTTTTGAGCTACTTTTATGAAACCATCGGTGATACTTGCTGATAAACACGTTTCATATCTATATTGGTTTTCTTCATTCGATTTAAAACACCCAAAATTCTTATTTAAGTTCGATATGAAGTTTCCCTTTTCCCTAGGGATAGTCCATGCAAGGCCAGGCGTTATTGCCTTCAAAGGACGCCCGGTTATAAATAGATTGTCTATTTCACGAGTTATCTCATTGATCGATTTAAGGCCGAGATTCGGAAGCTTGTGCAGACCTTTGAGCCCATATTTGGCAAAATCGCCGATTGTTTTTATCTTATATGTTTCGCAGACGTTACTCGCACGAATCGACAGATTAAGTAATCCTATTGAGGCGTTTAAGATCCATGGAGGGGCAGACCCGAGATGCTCAATAAGAGTAGCAGAGTCGAGTGATTGCCCTTCTAATATTTCATACCGATGAATGCCAGCGAAATAGCGACTATCAATGTCCAGTTCCATTTCGTGAAGCAAATAGGAGTCTTCGTCCACAATTCCAGCAAACCGAAGTTTTTCGGCCAAATTTGGCTCATACTTGAAGAGTGTCGCCATCCAGTCTTTGAATTCAGCGTTTTTAATCGGCTGTGACTGACATGGAGCGGGCGTAGATTCGTCGACCTGATACCCGAAACCATCAAGAGCTGCATAGAATGCACATTCACCGATTGTTCCGATCGATGTCTGGCTTGCTCGAACGGGTAGGGGCATAGTCCCAATTGCTCCGCTCGATAAGAAAACCAGGCCTTTTTGTTCGGCGAGCAATTCTCCTACGGAATGAGTGTCAGGTCGCTCGAATCCGATATGCAATCCCACAGGAGATTTCGCTCCATCGTTGGCTACGATGGCAGCTTCAAGGAGCGGTTCGAAATCTCGGAATACTCGGCAGTTCCATTCATTGTTCTCGCTTTTGGCGAACAAGAAAGCGCGAATAGGTCTCATAGACTTAAGTTACCTTATCTGATGCCGGGGTTATCAAGGATGCGACATCCAAGAAGCCACCTTTGAACCTCTCCTGCATCTCCTTAATCCCCCAATCTGCTAATCGTTCTGCATAACCATACACACTTTGCCCTTCGAGATTAGCCAGTATACGAATGGCTGCTCCGAGTTCGCCAGTGGGATCAAGTGTGGAGACGGCTATAAAATTTCGGCTCTCAACGGATAATTCGTCAGGAGTAATTCCCATTGAAAGAGCCAATGCAATTCCTAATCGATATCCGTCCGTCATTTCAGCCAAGTAACCATCCTCTTTCATTTGAGTAAGGATGGAGTGCCCTTTATTACTCAAGCGTACTTGCGTTCGTTCCGATGCATTCACTGTTTCGCTCATTAGCTGATCCTTTCAATTTGTGAGTGCCTTAGGCTCACTTCCTTGATTTCATAAACGCAGCCGACCCTTGATTTGAGTTCAGCCAAGTCAGTGGTTTTGTCCACTTCTCCCTCATGGACGAAAAGAACCAGTTGAGATGTAGTCGTTGGCAAATAGGTCAAAATGTTCGCTCGGTGCTTTTTGTCTAATCGCCCGAATGGTGTATCCATAACAACAGGGCCTGCAGAGCGTCCAGCATGTGCCAAGCCATCGATAAGGGAGAGGGCGACAATCTGTTCGGCGCCAGCGCTTCGAATGGGGACTTCTCGGGCACGCTCGTCTAGGATGGTTAAACCATAGTTACCATTAATACGTAGACCAGAATACTGACTTTGAGTGGTGAGCTTACGGAACGCTTCGCTAGCTAACATTTCCACCGTTGCTTTAAGGTCATCGCGTAATTGGTCAATGCTTCGTGAATAGACTTTCTCCAACGCTGAGGCCAGTTTGACTAAGCGTGAGCTTTTTGCAGAACGGGCTTTAGGTAAGTTTTCCAGTATCTTTGAAATAACCGCCAAATCACGCTGAAATCCCGTGAGCTTCTCCTGGCTCATATTGATTTCTCCCGTGATACGTGCTGATTCCTTAATAAGACCATCACGTTTGAATCGTTTACGGGCGATCTCAGCAGTATCCTGGCCTTCGATCAACTCGTTTAATTCATCAATTTGATTATCCAACTTGGTTAACTCAACACTCAGGCGGTTAACCTCATTATCGATAAATGAAATTTGTCCTGCATCGTTAGGCTTTAATAGTTTATCCAAGGATTGCAATTCGGTAGAGAGAGTAGAAAAAAATTCCATATCAATATTGAAACCCATTAGTTCGGCCTCAAGCTTTCCAAGTTCTTCAGCTGCAGCAATCCGCTCTTTATCATGCAACGCCTGTCCGCAGGCGTAACAAATCTCCGATTTAACAGCCTCCTTGAGTTGGCTGATACTATTCTCCACTTTGGCGCGAGCAAGCATTTGTTTGGTGAACTTCAAATGTTCATCATGTAAATGTTCACGCTTCAGAGTCAGCAGAGGGCGAAGGACTTCCTTCCATGCATCTCGGACAAGCCTCAGCCTCTGCTGCTGTAATTCATCTTGGCGCTTAGTGGCCTTGTCACGTAATGAAATCGAGTCGTCAAGCTTCTGCTTGGCTTGATATAAGCCCTCTACTTTAGTCAGTTCGTCGTCGAGTTCTTCGCGCTCTGCATTGACGCTTTTCAAGCGTTCATTCTGACCTTTAATATCTTTTTCTATAGACTCAATCTGCACTTGATAATGGCGCTGTTTTTCAGCCTGGGACTCCAATCCCCCCATCTTCTGGAGGTCCATCGTCTGCTGTCGTTGAGCTGCTTTCAAAATTGTTTGCGCATCGTCACGGCCCCGAATTAACGTGGGTACGCCCAAGACTTGTTCGATAGCCTCTTTAATCATTTTGCTTTGCTCACTACCATCGATCAAAAGTTGCTCATATTCGTCCAACAATTCTCCGTCGAATAGGAAGAAACGAGAAGTTTGCTCAGGTGCGAACCGATTTATTTCGGAATCAATAAGATGGTCTCCAAGAGGAATGTCGTCTTTGCGCATGGCTCTTTCCATAACCAGGTCCTCAGACCGGGTAGGCTTAGACACTAAAGCACGTTTCGTAGCTGTGCGACGTAATTCGTACCGGTGGCCGCTGTCTTCAAAGGTAACTACCACTTCCATCGACCAATCACCTTCCATAGTGGCTTCCGAATTAACTAAGTCGATGAGGGCGATTTCACGTGAATGCCGTCCAATGGCCTTGCCGTAGAACACCCATCGCAGGGCGTTGAGCAAGCTAGTTTTGCCGCGCATATTGTCACCAAAAACTAGCATCACATTGCGGTCTTTATCGGTCGGGAAGGAAAGCGACATCTGACCCCGATAGGGCATAAAGTTCTTTGTCGAAAGCGTTTTTAGAATCATGCTGATATCTCCTCATCGACCATTGCTTCTAAAAGAGACTTTAACTCCTGCATAGATAACTCACGAGTGTCGTCACGGTCGAATTGATGCCGTCTTTCAATAGCGTAGGATTTTCGTAGTAGTTCGCTTGATAACGAAGGATCCGCTTCCGCTGCTTTGAGCAAAGCCATAAGGGCCATGTCATTATCATCTGTCATTCTTCCTCCAAATTTTCCTCAATGGCTGTCTCGCCTTCGCGCGAGGGGTCAATTCCCATTTCAAGTGCAATACGACGTAGATCAGCACCAGCCCCTTTATTTAGGGCCGAGTCAGCAAACTCAAGTGCTCGTATTAATTCGGCCTTTAAAAGTGAGATTTGTTCACTATCATTTTCTTGGTCCACCGGTACAACAATAGCGTCGTGAATGACCGCCAAATCCTTACCTGCCGATTTACGCAATACTCGCCCGCGACGTTGAATGAACTGCCTTGGATTCTGGCTAGATGCCAAAATAAAAGCGTGGCTTATTGCTGGAATGTCCACGCCTTCATCTAAACACTTGATGGACAACAAAATTCCACCAAATTTTTTGAACCAATTGAGAGACTCAATCTTATCTCCAGACATGTTCGAGTAGTATTCAAGGGGACTGAAGCCTTCTACGCGAAGCATTAATAACATTTCATCAAGTTGTCCCGAATCTTCGCAATACACCAACCAGCTTTGGCCTTCTCGAAATTCCTCTTTGATCACTCTTGTGGCCAACCCTGTCTTACTTTTGGCCTTCTTAGCTATGCGAGAACGTTGGATCAGTAGCATCTTGACTTTTTCAGTTAGACGAGCATTGCTGTCATTTTTTTTGTCTTTTGCTAACTCGAATCGAATTTTTTTGGTGAATGTTTTCCAAAGTTCGGACTCTTCTCCACTAAGATGGACCACGTGGGGAAAATATTCATAGTTGACCAAGCGTCCTGCAACAATAGCATCCTGCAGTGTAATAGCCGGTGGAATCACTGGCCCAAAACGGTCGAAGATTCGCTGAGTGCCCTCAGGATCTCCATATCTAATAGGTGTGGCCGACAAACCAAGACTTGAACCTGAACGAATGGCCATTGCGAGGGAGTTTTTGGGGCTGCCTATCTGGTGGATTTCGTCAGCAACAATGAGTAGATGATCTCCTTGGCTGAGTCCGCTGATAAATGCGTCGGTTGATGCTGTTTGCATTGTAGCTATAACCACCCGATTCATACCAAGTGCAGGACTAGTGTGCGACCTCAAACGGCCACGCACGTTCCATTTGAGATGTCCCCCGCCAGCCATTAAAATGGAAGCATCAGGTATCTCTTCAAATATTTCACTCTTCCATTGTTCGAGAAGTAATTGGCTAGGCACCAGCACGATTGCTGGTTCACCTGTGGCTAAATGCTTTTTGATCGCCTCAATGGCGGTAAATGTCTTTCCACTGCCTGTGGCATGCTCAAACACCCCTCGCCGGCCCGCTTTATTCCAGAGATCAATTGCAGTTGCCTGATGAGGCAATAGCCTTCGCTGCTTTGATTTATTAGCCTGAATCGGTTCGATTTCTTTGGCATCAAGGCTTGGGGCTGCGGCAGTCAGAAGTCTGCGATGATGAGCCTCGGGAAAGTCTATTGTATATATCCCCGGCGTTTTGCCATTCCACAAAAGATTAAAAATATTCCTATGTGATTGAACCCGGGATTCATCGGCCAGCAACCAACTACTGAAAACCTCGATGGATTCGTGATTTCCCTCTGCATGCCATGCATTCCAAGTCTCGTTGGCTGATCCCAAAAAGCTTACCTGATGGCCTTGCCCATCATCGAAGATACCGAGCTTTTCATGGTAGATGCCATTACCCCCGCTGCGTATAGCAAACTTGATGTCTAATGCCCCATATTTGATAAAGGTGGCCAATAATTTTGCATGATACATTTCTGCAGGGTCAGACAACAAAGCGTCAATATCTCGCGAGATTGCTAACTCCAATACTTCTTCGCGTTGAACATACCCCAATGTAATGGCTCGGGCATCATCTTCAGTAATGGATGGGGAGCAAATGAATCGTGCTTTACCGCCCCGGCGTGCGAAATCTAAAAAGTGCTGACCTATGATGGCGAAAACGCTAGAACGAAAATATCCTACTGCTCTGTCATATAAAACGGCAGCATCTAAGCAAGGTTTGTAAAAGCCGGAAACAGGATCTTTTCCTCCCGTCCGATAGTGGGCATCAAGAGTTAGAGCCGACAATTTTCCTGCTTGGTTATTATAATCAGATTTCAACATAAACCCTTCCACAGCTGGAGCTGGTTTGCGAGTTTTTCACGTTGGATATAATCCCTGTATTGAGCCTTAACCGGATTTGAGCCCTTTGAATTAAAAGGAGCATTTGTCCTTGTATGTACACATACCATCTTGCCTTGTTGTGCTTAGAATCGTTTACATACCGGCGAGTCATGATTGGTATGAAGCTTCTCTGCCCCCACCTTCTACGTTGTAACCTATTTTATTAATCGCAAACAAGAGCTGGGAGTAGAAGACATCGCACCTCTACGTCTATACTTCTATTGACTGATCGTATCGCGAGTCGAGCCAAGCTCCCACTGAGTAGCATGGGTCGCTTAATCAGAGTAATAACAAAATTCCAACCTTATCTCAACGTTCAGAGAAACAACCGAGATGCAAGTGATAATCATTGCCGTTCAGAACGAACCCACTCGTGACCGAGTGATGTGCTATGGAACACTTCCAGTAGATCTCACGAATTGCTTTTGCCAGTTCGTCTAAAGATGGAAATAATAACAACTCCTAACCAAAGTGTAACATGCCAGAACTTGCCACCAAAGGAAAGCGGTTGCTCGCAAAATCAACTTACGAAACTTTTTGACACAAACTAAACAGTAACGATCAGCAATTACTGCCCCTGTACAAATCCAGATGTACACAACCATAACTTCCGTTATTATCTTACCCAGCTACCACCACTCTCCCTCGTCTAAGCTTTTATGCCAAGCGAGAAGGGTTCAACAGTCTCATGATTTACCTTGAATGTTGGGGTGGGGGTATGGCAGTTGTAGTGGTGGAATTATAATCTAGGTGTGAAGATAGCAAGTAGGGAGATCTTTAATTTTTGTGGGAAAGACCATTAGGGAATATTAATTAATATTAACTCTCAGGTTCTTGACCAACCTTAGTAAGGTATTTTATTAAATCAGGAGTAAAATTAGCAAATGAAACTTCTTAATACTTATGAAAATAAAGATGAAGCAGAAGAAGCCTTGTCTAAAATCTCTGGAGAGAAAAGACTCGCTAGTGAGAGAGATGGTACGGTTACAATTTACAATCTTTTCGGTCAATCTACTTGGGCAAACTTTTATAAGCTTGATTTATTTAACTTAACCGAATTACAAGGAATATTAGAATTGCGTAAAGTGGGGCAACCTTTTGATCAAAAGAGATATGAGGAGATTCTTGTCACGCTACACTATGTAGCAAGGTCATTTGATTTATCTATCCCAGAGCACTGGTTATAAAAAAGCATAATTTTATCTGTATATGTTGTAAATATACACAGTGCATCGTAGCGAGTTACAGATGGCAACGCATAGATTTTGTGAGAAACTTGTGTCGGAGGAGCGTTTTCTTCGTTTTTTTCTCTTAAACCAATGACCTTTACTCATTTGTTTGACGTCATATGGTTGACCTTGAGGCATAGAACTGGAAAATTACTGTATCCGGAGATAACAGTGCAGTGTAGGAAGGGAAAATTATGGCAACCTTGCTGAAAACGCAAAACATACTTGGGCTGTTTAAGGCACTAAAAGACGATATTCAATCAACAGTGTTGAAACCGAGAGGATTGTCGATCAAAAGCGCGGGTACAAAGAGTCTTGCACTTAACGAACCATTGAATCCTGAGACAGGCTTTTGGCAAAATCCGCAGGCGATGTCAAATAAACCCTTACGCTGGATTCCCCAAGTTGAAGTTAACGCTGAAAATGTTGTTGCAAGATTCGCTCAAACTGCTGAGGGACAGAGCTTCGGAATGGCTAAAAGTGTCGGTTACATTAATAACCGCGATGGCTCCTGCTCTATTTGTGTGTTTCGCGTTCTCCCTGCGATTAAACCTTCAGTCAATGATTCAAGTTGGGAAGTCCCTGAGGGTTGGGAGTACCTACTCATTCTCGGCTTTGCGCAGCCTCTTCCTGCAGGTACGTCTGGCGACCCTTTAAGCAACTTCGAACCAAGTAAAGGGACTATTGATTTCGGTGGCGGTGCATTAAAGGGAACATTTCCGATAAACTTCCGTGCTCTGGTAAAAGCCCCGGTCGCAGAAGAGCATGCAGCTGGCACAACATATTCGGTTGTTGGAAATGCAATAGCACAGTTAGTTGGAGCAACAGTATACGATGGAACTCAAGCATCAGCGCGAGATGAATTGGTTACTGACCTCTCAAATATCTTTGCACCTCAGACAACTGAAGGTCCGTTTACGCTCGATGAAAATACCTCTCTTGTAGGGATCGATCCGGATGTATATCAACAGATAGAAGCGGCAATCAATTCTGGTAAGCGCCATATAATTTTATATGGTCCTCCAGGTACAGGTAAAACGACGTTAGCGGAATATCTGGCATCAGAGGTTTCCGAGCGGGATGATGGCGATGGTTCTTATCTAATGCTCACTGCCTCGTCTGCTTGGAGTTCTCAAGATCTTGTCGGCGGGTATCAGCCTCTTGGTAATGGAGCTATTGGCTTTGTTCCTGGTGCATTACTTCGTAATTTTGATAAACCTGTAATAATTGACGAATTAAATCGTTGTCCGATTGATAAAGTTTTGGGGCCATTGTTCTCTATTCTCTCAGGGCAGTCTTCAGCACTACCCTGTAGGGTCGACGTGGCAGATCCTGCAAGTCCATTCCATGTAATTTATCCTAAACCGCACTTAGGAATGGAATCTCACGAACATGCACCAGAGCCTGCATGGCGTATGATCTGTACTTTGAATACCTATGATAAAACTCAGCTTGGTCAAATTTCCTATGCTTTGAGCCGTCGTTTTGCATGGATCAAAATAGGAGCGCCAGCGGATTCTGATGGATTCGTAAGGGAAATGGCAACACGTCTTGGCGCTACAGTAACAGAACCTATAGCTTCAAATCCGATTGGTGCTTTGTGGAAGGCTGTTAATTCATCACGCGAAATTGGAGGTGCTCCTATTGTTGACTTCATAAAAACAATGATCGCATTCAAATCTGATGTAAATCTATTTGTACAGCCAGATGGTGATATTGCAGACTTGTTTTTGTCTGCGTTTCGTATGTGCGTTCTTCCTTTGATGGATGGTTTGTCGCCAAGAGAAGCATGGGATCTAGCAGAATCTATTTCAGTTGCCTGGGGCTTAGATGCTAATAGAGCTGCTTCTTTATCTCGTGATTGTGCGGAGTTTTCTGCTTAATGAACTCCATGAGCCTTGATGAAATTTGTCTTCGAGGTCTTCTTCGCTGGGTAGGGAAGGCTTCCCCTTCACCTTACGCGGGAAGTGTGGAGACTTTAAAATATGAAGATTTAGATGCTTTGAGAATGTGGTGGGCACTTTCTGAACCTGTGGGCAGGTTAGCCTCAAGATTAGTGGAAAAACAGAGAGAAGTTTCACCCACTTTAGATGACTTCAGAAGAGAGGTATCTGGCGACCTCCCTGGCCCTCCTGATGCAGCTGCTTCTATGTTGCTTCAAACCGTCACCCTTGATCCTGCTGCTTTTGTGGTTATGGAGGCATCTTCTTCATGGCTTTCAGGGCCAAACAAGGTTCTTGCAAAAACGCTGAAAACTGCTCAAGTCGCTTTGAAAGCAGGTGCCTTACATGCAAGAGGGGGGATTTTCGATCAGCATGCAAATAAAAGATTAGCTCTTCTAGATAGCGCCCTAAAAGTCGCACCTATACGAGAAGTCCTGAATACGCCCGAAGGGAGATCTCGTATCGTTGCTTATGAAAAAAGGCAGGCTTCAAAGGCCAGGAGCCCGTTGTACAAGCAATCTTGGATCTGCGCATCCATTTTATCAAAAATAGAAGCTTTCGAAGTCGATACTATTAAGGCTTTACTTGCCTCCGATTTACTTCCCGGAATGGAGGTTTGGAGGAAATTTGAGCTTGCAACTATTTTGGAGGTAGCAGAGGCACTTTCAGGCGCAACTGGAGATCCTGTTAAACTTGATGCTTCGTTTGCCCCAGGTAGGCCTGCGGCGACTGTTGGAAATTTGGAATTGCGTTGGCAGAGGTCTATGCCTAAGAGACCGAACGCGGCTCTTGATCCGGGCGAAATTTTAGCGTCTGAATTAGCTTTATCCCTTGGGGTTGGCAAAGGTACGGCTCGGGCAGATTTAACTATTGAAAGGTCTGGACGCATCCTTTCCATTATTGAGTGTAAATGGTTTTCCTCTCCCAATTCAGCATCCTCAGCAATACTTGAGGCTACAAGTCAGATTGTAGGCTATGCACGAGACGTAGCACATACTCAGGGTGAGAGTGCATCAGATATTCTTGCTCGCAGCGTAATTGCTCTTGCGTACAGGGGCCCTGCGGAAATGCATTTCGGGGCCCCTGTTAACTGTATTGATTTTTCTGATTTCGGTGCTGCTAAATTGCTTCCTTGGGCAGTGAGGATATCAGGAATATACTAAACTATTTTTTTGGTCGGGCTGCGCCGCCATCTGCTACCAGAGGAACTGCTTCTTCCGCTAACTGTGCGGCACATGGTGTATGTATCGAATATGTAGATGGTTTATCCATGGCTAAAACGATAGGCTCACCCTCGAAGCGAGCCAAAGCCCCCTCAAGATAAGCTGAATTCATTTCTACACAAGCCCAATTGCGGCCAAGCGCCTCAGATACAGCCCCTGTCATACACGATCCGCCGAATGGATCGAAGACAAAATCGCCTGGATCGGTAGTCATGCGGATAAAATATTCTGGAAGTGCTGATGGAAAACGTGCAGGATGGATATCCAATCCCCGTTTACGGCAATAATCCTGATAAGTGCCGTTTGATTCTGTATTAGCTATTGCAAGTAAATTTGGAGGAACAGAGCCACCATTATCTTTGCCAAACTTTTCAGAAATAACATGGCCGGAAGGGCGAGTCTTTGCTTGGTAACCGTTTTTAAGCAGAGATTTCATTGAGTCAGAATATGGCGCTAGAACGCGTCTGTTGCTTGCTTTTGGGAATGGTGTTTTTGATAACCACCATACACAGTTTACAGCATCTTTAGGGCGCACTCGTCGTACATTCACCCATTCTGCTGGAGTTGGTAATTTAGCGGGGTTCCACCAAAATGCTCAAGCGCTAAATGAAAGCCATACTCATTACAAAGCATCAGCAGCAATTCATAATGATAAAGAGATCGTGTGGGAGTTCCAGCCTTCCATGCCCCACCAATATCTATTACCAGACTTCCATCTTCCTTCAGGATTTTCTTAAATCCTTCTGCAAAAGGACGAAACCAATCACAGTATTCATGCGCATCCTCATTACCATAAGATTTTTTTCTTACAAGGCCAAATGGGGGAGATGTCATGATGAGATTCACGCTATCTGCTTCTCGCGCATTCATCCAATCCAAAGAGTCGCCATTCCACATTGTTCCTAGAGCGGTTTCATGAAAACGAGTAACCGGACGTGTTTCTCTCCGCTGCTTCACAACTGGAATGGCCGCTTTCATATCTGACGTAGCTAATGCCCGGAGATAGTCACTCAGCGATTTGTAGCCCAAGGATTTAGCTCTTTGCTCTGCCGAACTTTTTTCTGCAATACTCATTCGTACGGAGGCTGTGGTTTCCTTCGGTTCTGCTGACACGGGTCGCACCATATTTTTCTCCATATTTGAATTATTAGCTTTATTTTTTGTAATACAAAAACTAGCCAGTTTAATGTATTTAGCGATGAACTCATTTTCCCGCTAGTTAACAACAAGCGCAAGGCATTTCTTTGCCTATGTGGGAAGAAAGAGTGTGCTAAGCATTCGACGATGGATCTAGCCTCCCCCCCTAGGTCAAACCCTACCTTAAAGAGACCCGTTTTAGTCCCGCGCACTTTTTAAGATCCTTGCCAGTGTCAGAGAAAAAATTCTGGACAGTTAATCCAAGTTGACGTCGGTTGATTGAAGCAGATCAAATCTTGCGTGGCGCGGATTTCAGACACAAAAAAGCCGCCCTTAAGCGACTTTGATTTGCATCTTTTGGTGCCGAAGGCCGGACTCGAACCGGCACGTATTTCTACGGTTGATTTTGAATCAACTGCGTCTACCGATTTCGCCACTTCGGCACTGAAGGGGATGCGGAAACGTTGTGGATTATACCTGTCGCGCGCCGCCATGCAAGCGACGACGCGCGAAACCCGCGCTAAGTGCCCAAAAAACCAGCGCCCTTCGTCAGTCCAGCTCAGACACCGCCAGCCGAATCACCCTCGCCGCCTTCTGCTCCGGCAGCGCCAGCACCTTCGCCCACATCTCCTGCACCATATCGCAGGAGAGCTTCTCTTTGCCCGCCGCCTTCTCCGGCATCTGCAGCAGCTGGATGTCCTCGCCGTACTTATCGGCAAGTTGCTTCATAATCGGCCGCACATCCTCGACAGCCGCCTCACGCTCGGCCGGGGTCACGGTGTGGCGGTTTTTGCCGTAGGCCGCGCGCATCATGTCGGCGTCGGCCTGCATGCGCCGCGCCATCAGGTCTTTATCCAGCATGCGCATCGGGTTGATGCCGCCCTTCACCATCGGGTAGAGGAAGCGGAAGCAGGCGTCGTCGCTCACCTTCTGGATGGCGGCGGTCTGCTCCATGTTGATGGTCATGTAGTTCACCACGTTGGCGTCCGGGGCGTTCTGCAGGCGCGTCATCTGCAGATGCAGGATCTGCGGCTGGATGGTGTCGATAATCTGCTGCTCCGGCTCGCCCGCTTTTTGCAGGGCAGCCATCTGGTCAAGGATACGCTGATGCAGCGCGGGCTCCTGCTCCTTAATCACCTGCCAGGCGGGCATCGCGTTGAGGGCGTTATCCATCTGCCGTTCCGGGGCGCGCTGCCTGTCGAAAAACACCCAGAACGCCACGGCGGCAGCCGCAATGACGACAATCACAATACGGGTCCACGTTTTATTCATCTCGCATCCTTATCCTTGAGTTATGCCGGTTTACACCGGCACGCCGCTGTGGAAGCGAAATTCGTTGTCCGGTGTCGAGATAAGTGTGGCTTCAATTTCGCCAAAAAGCTTTATGCGCGGTGAGATATCGTCGTCGCTCACCTGCTGGGCCAGCGTCAGGTAGTCCTGATAATGGCGCGCTTCCGAGCGCAGCAGCGAGAGATAGAACTTCTGCAGGTCGTCGTCGAGGAACGGGGCCAGCGCGGCGAAGCGTTCGCAGGAGCGGGCTTCGATGTAGGCGCCGCAGATGAGCTTGTCGATCAGCGTCAGCGGTTCGTGGGTGCGCACGTCCTTGAGCATCCCTTTGGCGTAGCGGCTGGCGGTGATTTTGACGTACGGAATGTCGCGTGCCAGCATCGCCTCGCGCACCTGCCAGAAGTGGTGCAGCTCCTCTTTAATCAGCAGCACCATGCTGTCGATGAGCGCCTGGCCCCACGGGTCGTCGGTTTTGGGCATCACGCTTTTGCCAATCTGCCTGTGCAGGGCGATGAAGTCCGGCTCCGGGCCGTCGCGGAAGGTGAACTGTTCGTAGGGTTTGAGCCAGTCGAGCAGCGCGTCGGCACCGCTTTCGTCGGCGACGTATTTACGCACCAGCAGAAGCGCGGTCTGGGCGGCCTTGAGCTCGCACACCATGTGGTCGGTGAGCAGCAGCGGCAGGTTCGCCGGGTCGCGGGCTTTATCAATCCATGCTTGCGGGGTCGGGCACTGGAGGAAGTTAAGTACGGGGGAGAGTATCTGCGGGTAATCCATGGTTCTGCCTTGAAAAAGCGGTGGCGCGCGCCACCGCCTGAAACGCTTAGTGACGCACGCCGTCGTCGTCTTCGTCGACGTAATCTTCGTCGTCGCCTTCTTCGCCGTCTTCACCGTTCGGATCTTCGAAGTAGGTTCCCCAGCCGTCGTACTCCACGTCAAACTTCTCGGCCAGGTTCATCAGCTGTTCTACCTGCGCGTCGATCAGCTCCGCCTTCAGCGCGCCTTCGCTCAGGATGTCGCAGCAGATGACGGTATCGCCCTCTTCCACTTCCAGTTCTTCCGGCTCAGTCACTTCGTAACCCAGTTTAAAAGCTTCCACCGCCATTTTTTCCAGCGCGTCGAAATCATCCGCAGAGAAATGGTGCTCGATGGTGTACAGCGCGTCCGGATCGCTACCGTCTTCCAGCAGCTCTTCAATAATCAGACGCGTCTCTTCGCGTTGTTCTTCCAGGTGTTCCGGGTTTGCCATGGCTCATTCCTCTTTAAAGTGCGGCAGATACTTCTATTTTCACACACGGACGTGTTTGCCTCCACCTTTGTGAGAAAGATTTGTTAAACGGGGTTGCAAATGAATAATTACACATATAAAGTGAATTTTAATTCAATAAGTGGCGTTCGCCATGTGAGGATAAAATGTCTGATCTGTACAAGAAACACTTTCTGAAATTGCTCGACTTTACCCCTGCACAGTTCACTTCTCTGCTGACACTTGCCGCACAGCTCAAAGCCGATAAAAAAAATGGCAAGGAAGTACAAAAGCTTACTGGCAAAAACATCGCGCTCATCTTCGAAAAAGACTCAACCCGTACACGATGCTCTTTCGAAGTTGCCGCATTTGACCAGGGCGCGCGCGTCACCTATTTAGGGCCGAGCGGCAGCCAGATTGGGCATAAAGAGTCAATTAAGGACACCGCGCGCGTGCTCGGGCGGATGTACGACGGCATTCAGTATCGCGGTCACGGCCAGGAAGTGGTCGAGACGCTGGCGCAGTACGCGGGCGTGCCGGTGTGGAACGGGCTGACCAACGAGTTCCACCCAACGCAGCTGCTGGCGGACCTGCTGACCATGCAGGAGCACCTGCCGGGCAAGGCGTTTAACGAGATGACGCTGGTCTACGCGGGCGACGCGCGCAACAACATGGGCAACTCAATGCTGGAAGCGGCGGCGCTGACCGGGCTGGATCTGCGTCTGGTGGCCCCGAAGGCCTGCTGGCCGGAAGAGAGCCTGGTGGCGGAATGCAGCGCGCTGGCCCAGAAGCACGGCGGGAAGATCACCCTGACGGAAGACGTAGCGGCGGGCGTGAAGGGTGCGGACTTTATCTATACCGATGTGTGGGTGTCGATGGGCGAAGCCAAAGAGAAGTGGGCGGAGCGAATTGCGCTGCTGCGCGGGTATCAGGTGAACGCGCAGATGATGGCGCTCACCGGCAACCCGAACGTGAAGTTCCTGCACTGTCTGCCCGCGTTCCATGACGACCAGACCACGCTCGGCAAGCAGATGGCGAAGGAGTTCGATCTGCACGGCGGGATGGAAGTGACGGACGAGGTGTTTGAGTCGGCGGCGAGCATTGTGTTTGACCAGGCGGAAAACCGGATGCATACGATTAAGGCGGTGATGGTGGCGACGCTTGGGGGTTGAGTCCTCTGCGGTCTGGTGCCCTCACCCCGGCCCTCTCCCACAGGGAGAGGGGGAAAACACTAAAAAACGACAACAGGGTTGTCGTTTTTGCTTTTACCTCCATTTCATTGATTTTTCACCCCGAAAAAGGTACGTTTTCGCCTTAATTCCAGCGTGGACATACCAGCATTATGCCGATTATTCAGTCTGTTGAACGTGCGTTGCAGATCCTCGACCTGTTCAACGAGCAGGCCACCGAGCTTAAGATCACCGACATCAGCAAACTGATGGGGCTGAGTAAGAGTACCCTCCACTCGCTGCTGAAAACTCTTCAGCTTCACGGCTATATCGATCAGAACCCGGAGAACGGCAAGTATCGCCTCGGCATGAAGCTGGTCGAGCGCGGTCATTTCGTTGTGGGCTCCATCGATATTCGCCAGAAGGCGAAAGGCTGGCTGACTGAGCTGTCCCGGCGGACCGGGCAGACGACCCATCTGGGGATCCTGGACGGGCGTGAAGGGGTTTATATCGAGAAGATTGAAGGCAAGCTGGCCGCCATCGCCTATTCGCGCATTGGCCGCCGCCTGCCGGTTCACGCCACCGCCATCGGCAAGGTGTTGATTGCCTGGCTGGGCGAGACCGAGCTGAACGCCCTGCTTGAGGGCTATCAGTACACCACCTATACCCCTTCCACCCTCGCCTCTCGCGAAGCATTAATGGCCGCCCTGGCGCAGACCCGCGAGCAGGGCTATGCCCTGGACAGCGAAGAGAACGAGCAGGGCGTGCGCTGCGTGGCGGTGCCGGTGTGGAACCATGAATCCCGCGTGATTGCCGCCCTGAGCCTGTCGACGCTGACCTCGCGCGTGGACGATGCCGGGCTGGCTGATTTCCGCGAGCAGCTCCAGCAGGCCGGGCTCCAGCTCTCACGCGCGCTGGGCTACCCGGCCTGAGCCGTTAAACCGGCTCGTAGGTGAAGTAGTCGAAGTCCGCGTGGCAGCCGTCGCCGCTGATGTCCTCGCAGTGCAGCCCCACAAACGCGCCGGTGAAGAAGCCGCGCCCGCCGATGTAGTCATCCGAAAGTTTCCACGCGTCATACGTTACCGGCACGGTGTGCCACGTCTCGCCATCGAACGAGTAGCTGTAGCGGTAGACCAGCGTATCCACATCCACCCGCAGCCAGACGCTCTCCGCACTCTCCGGCACCGGAATCGGCTGCTCGTGCAGCGGCCATGACGGCACGTTGTGGTCGAGCTGAATAACCTTGATGGTTCTCCCCTGCCCCTCCTCGTAGTCCACAAAGCAGTAGCTCCAGTTTTTACTGTTGTAGTAGCAGGTCAGCCCCGCGCTTTGCTGGAAGTGGACCGGCGAGAACTGCATCCGTGTTTCGGAGCGGAAGGCGAAGTGCTGCCAGCGGCGCGCCACGGTCGACTGGGTAAAGGTCGAGTTGAGCGAGTCGTTGCCGTAGAGCCGTAAATAGCCGGGGCGCGCGGTGAGCGAGCCGAGGGTGTCGTCGAACGGGATGCGCAGGGTCTGCAGTTCCGGGTCAAGCGTGCTGCCGTCGAAGTCCTCCCGCCAGTTGCCCTGAACGGATGCAGGCTGTTCCGCCACCTGCGGGCCTTTCACGGTCAGCTGCGCGTGCTTGCCGCCTTCCACGTATGGCCAGCCGTCGCGCCATTCAATGCGGGCGATACCGGTCTCGCGCCCCAGCGGACAGTAGCCGCGTCCGCCGGAGGCCAGCAGCGGCACGCCGGGCAGGCGCAGCGGGCGGCTGGTGAGGTAGGCCATGTACCACTCCCCGGTGTGGGTCTGCAGCAGCGAGCCGTGGCCGCTCTTCTGCAGCGGATTCTCCGGCAGGTGCCAGCTGGTCATCATTGTCACCTCCGGGTGCAACTCGTACGGCCCGTCGATGGTTTTTGAACGCAGCACCACAACCGCGTGCTCGTAGCTGGTGCCGCCTTCGGCGACCATCAGGTAGTACCATCCCGCGTGGCGGTACAGGTGCGCGCCTTCGGTGTAGCAGAGCGACGTGCCGGTAAACAGGGTTTTGCGCTCCGGCGAGAGGGTGCCGGTCTGCGGGTCAAACTCCTGCATCACAATGGTGTTGTGCGGGTTACTGTGGTGGCGCGGCCCCCACGGACGATAGAGGTAGTACTTACGGCCATCGTCGTCGTGGAACAAGGATGGGTCAAACCCGCCGTTGCCCATCGGGATCGGCTCGCTCCACGGCCCTTCGATGGACGGCGCGGTGACGAGGAAGTTACGGCCATTTTTCCACGGCGAGTCGACAATCTTTACGTCGGTGTAGAGCAGCCAGAATTTGCCGTCGGCGTAGCTCAGGCACGGCGCCCAGATGCCGCCGGAGTCCGGATTGCCCTTCATGTCCAGCATCGACACGCGGTCCAGCGGGGTGCTGACCAGCGACCAGTTTTTCAGGTCACGGGAGTGATAGATGCGCACGCCCGGGAACCACTCGAAGGTCGAGGTGGCGATGTAGTAGTCCTCGCCCTGACGACATAAAGACGGATCCGGGTTGAAGCCGGTGAGTATTGGGTTGGTGATTTCCATATTGCCTCCGGTTAATGGGATGCGGCTGTCGCGGCGTCGGGAACGGCCTCGCCCTGCGCCGCGCGGTGCTTGATCAGCTGCTGGCTGATGGCCTCCACGCGGGCATCGGTGAGCTTATAGAACGACAGCATGATGAACATGCCCACGTAGAGCACCACCGGCACCACGCAGAACAGAATTTTGATGGTGGTCAGCACCTCCACCGGCTGCACGCTGCTGCTGGCGGAGTAGTTGACGTACGCGAGGATCCAGCCCACCACCGCCCCGCCAATTGCCAGGCCTATCTTCAGGCTGAACAGATAGGTGGAGAACACCAGCCCGTCGAGGCGTCGCCCGCTGCGGCTCTCCTCGTAATCCACCACGTCAGAGGCCATCAGCCACTGCAGCGGCGTGGTGGTGTTGAAGACGAACAGGAACAGGATGTTGAGGGCGAAAATCAGGACGATATGCTCCGCCGGGGTGACGAAAATCAGCAGGCTGATCAGCGAGTAGGCGACGATGATCCACTTGAAGGCTTTTACCCGGTCAAAGCGGCCCAGCAAACGGGAGGAGCAGAGCGAGCCGAACATGGTGGCGAGGCTACCGTAGAGTAAAAACTGGGTCGCCATCTCCGGGTGATCCATCACGTATTTGACGAAGTAGAGCGTGGCCCCGCCGCGTACCACGTTAGAGCAGGTCGCCATCATCTTGAACGCGCACATGATCCGCCACTGGCCGTTGCCCAGCAGCAGCTTAAGGTCTTTCGCCACCGACGAGCCCGGCTGAACCTCAAAGGTGTAGCGCTCTTTGGTGGTAAAGAAGCAGACGTAGAGCAGCACCACGCCGGTCAGCCCCAGCACGCACATGGCGCCGAAATAGCCCACCTGCTCGTCCCCTTTGCCGATGATGCTCACCAGCGGCAGCGCGATGCCGCTAATGGCAAGCGAGCCCGCCGCCGCCAGGAAGAAACGCCACGACTGTAGGGCGTGACGCTCTTTCGGGTCGGCGGTAATCACGCCCGGCATGGCGCAATACGGCACGTTAACGAAGGTGTAGACCAGGGTCAGCAGAATGTAGGTTACGCAGGCGTAGATGATTTTGCCCTGCGCAGAGAAATCCGGCGTGTAGAAGGTCAGCATGCAGACGATGCCAAACGGGATCGCCCCCCACAGCAGGAACGGGCGGAACTGGCCGTAGCGCGTGCGGGTGCGGTCCACCAGCAGCCCCATCAGCGGGTCGGTCACGGCGTCGAGCACACGGGAGACCAAAAACAGCGTGCCCATAATGCCCGCCGACAGGCCAAACACGTCGGTATAAAAGTAGGCCAGCAGGAACATGGTGGCCTGCCAGACAAAGCCGCAGGCGGTGTCACCCAGCCCGTAGCCAATTTTATCTTTCATGGTTAATTCCATCATCATCGCACCTTTATTTTCGTATGCTGATTTCACAACATCGTGTTAATGGAGTGTAATGAGCTGTTCAATTAACCAGCAATGGTCATATCTTATTTCAGAATTACGATATTTTGCTTTTGTGACGCCACCGATATATCGCAACGTATTGTTTAAATTGATAAATTTACGATACGCGAAAACCGTCCACGGGATATTTCCCGTAGACGGTATCGCTCAGAAAATAATTAAAGTCCGAGTGCTTTTTTACCGGCGTTAATTACCTCGATAATTTTATCGGTGTCATAAATACAGCCTTTCCAGGTGCCGCCGCTCACTGACTGTAATGCTGCCCACAGGCGGGTATCGTCCGGCAAAAAGTCGTGAGGGTGCAGATCCGGGTGCGTCTGTCTTACTGCCAGCTCGCGCGCGCCCTCTTCCGGCGTCAGCGGGTTTTCTGCGGTGCCGATAAAGTTGACGCTGCCCGTCAGGGTCAGGCGATCCACGGCAATCTCAATGATGTCGTTGTCGCGCAGCTTGCCAATCGGCCCGCCTGCCAGCGCTTCCGGCGACACGTGGCCGAAGCAGGCGCCCGTCGACACGCCAGAGAAGCGCGCATCGGTGATTAACGACACCGTCTTGCCCCACGAGATATGCTTCAGCGCAGAGGTGAGCTGGTAGGTCTCTTCCATGCCGGTACCGGACGGCCCACCGCCGATCACCACCATGATATCGCCCTGTTTAATCTCTTCCTGCTTGATGGCTTTAATCGCCTGTGCTTCCGAGACAAACACCCTTGCCCGGCCCGTATGACGGTAAACGCCATCGGCACCCACCACCGACGGGTCAATGGCCGTGGCCTTGATCACCGAGCCTTCCGGCGCGATGTTGCCCGTCGGGAAGCAGACCGTCGAGGTCAGCCCTCTCGCTTTTGCCTTCTCCGGCGGGAGGATCACATCATCCGGATCCACGCCGTCCTGCTCGCGCAGGCACTGGCGGAAGCGCTTACGGCGCTCGGACGCCTGCCACCAGTCGAGGTTCTCGCCCACCGTCTGGCCGGTGACGGTCATGGCATCGAGGTGCAGCAGGCCGAGATCGCGCAGGTGGAGCATCACCTCCGGCACACCGCCCGCAAGGAAGGCGCGCACGGTCGGGTGATAGTCCGGGCCGTTGGGCAGCACGCTGACCAGGCGCGGCACCCTGCGGTTGACGCGCGTCCAGTGTTCTACGTCCGGGATCGTGCAGCCCGCCGCGTGGGCGATGGCCGGGATGTGCAGCAGTAAATTGGTGGAGCCGCCGAACGCCGCGTGGATCACCATGGCGTTTTCGATGGCTTTATCGGTGAGGATATCGCGCGTGGTGATGCCGCGGTTATCCAGCTCGCTCACCGCCCGCGCCGACTGGCGGGCAATTTCCAGCCACACCGCCTGTCCGGACGGCGCCAGCGCGGAGTGCGGCAGCGCCAGACCCAGCGCTTCGGCCACCACCTGCGAGGTGCCCGCCGTGCCGAGGAACTGACATCCGCCGCCCGGCGACGCGCAGGCGCGACAGCCCAGCTCGGCGGCCTCCTGCAGGGAGAGTTCATGGTTAGCAAAGCGCGCGCCGATGGTCTGCACCTTGCCCGCGTCTTCCCCCACGGTCGGCGGCAGCGTCGCCCCGCCCGGCACCAGAATGGTCGGAAGATTGTGCATCTAGGCCAGCGCAATCATGGTGGCAGGCAGCCCTTTATCGCAGGTCGCCACGCCAATGACCGCCCGGCGCGTCGGCAGGGAGCGAATCAGACGACGAAACACAATCGCCGCATCGTTGCGGTACGGCAGGGAATCAAACATGCCGTGCGTGCCCTGAGAACGTCCGTCACACGGATCGCTGACGAAGGCCGCAAACGGGATCCCGCCGTTGCGGGTGATCTCCTTCGCCGCCGCCTGCATCTGCATGCCGATCTCCCAGTGCCCGGTATGGTAGCCCAGCGCAACCGGTCGTCCGTCCCCGGCGCGGATGCCGCCCTGGGTGCCAATAATCAGCACCTCTTTGCCGGTCAGCTTGTTGGCGTCCCAGCCCATCCCGGCGTTCTGGGTCATGCCGAACAGATTGCCGCTGGGGGATTCCATCAGCATCTGCGGAGTCAGCGGCAGCGCGCCCTGCGGCCCCGCCGCGTGGGTGATCACTGCATAAAACGCATCATCCTGCGGGGTGTAAATTTTCTCGATGGTCATGGTTATCGTCCGGCTCAGCAGAGCTTGAGCTGTTGCAGCAGGGTTTTCAGCTGCGCCTTACGCGGCTCGTCCAGCGCAGAGGCGGGCGGCAGCACGTGGGTGGAAATCGGGCGGCCGCAGAGCACAATCGCCTCTTTAATGACATTCACAAACGGCGTATCCAGCTGATACATCTGCGGTATTTGCAGTAAGGTCTGATGATACTCAGCCGCTTTCGCCACGTCTTTATCCCGCCAGGCTTTCAGAAGATTCACCGACACCTGCGGAGCAAAGTTGCCGCTGGCCGAGATCGCCCCATCGCCGCCGAGCAGCAGGGTATTAAACAGATGATCGTCGTAGCCGCACAGCACGGTGAAGTGCGGATGGGCGGCTTTGACGGTGTGGATCATGCTGCGCAGATGGGCCACGGAGTCGATGGTGTCTTTAATGCCGACGATGTTGCTGCGCGAGTCGGCCAGGGTTTTCACCAGCGCCGGCGTCAGATCCTGCCCGGTCAGCGCCGGGAAGTTATAGAGCATCACCGGCAGCGTGACGCTGTCGTCCACCTGCTCGAAATAGCGGATCAGGTTCGCTTCCGATACCTTCCAGTAGTAGGGGTTGATCACCACGATACCGTCCGCCCCCGCCTGCTGGGCGTGCTGGCTCAGTTCAATGGTTTCCCGGGCGTTGGTGCCACCGGTGCCGATCAGCACCGGCACACGACGATCGACGTGATCGATAGCAAAGCGGGCAATGGTTTTACGCTCTTCGGCGCTGAGCTGGGAGAACTCACCGCCGCTGCCCAGGAAGAAAAGGCCGTCAACGCCTGCCGCGATCAGATCGTCGATCAGCGCGGCGGTGCCCTGCTTATCAAGCTGGCCATCGGCGGTAAAAATGGTGGAGACAGGGGGAATGATTCCCGTGAACAACGCGGACTGCGGCATGAGATCTCCTTGCTGAATCATTTTGTTCTACATTATAGAACAGCGTTCATTAATTTAACGATCATACTATGACGCAGAAAAAGCACAGGTAAATGAGAAGGGAAGAGGGAGTGCGGGAAGTTTAAGCTGGATCACATTATGCGTGGGTGCGGTCTGGTGCCCTCACCCTAACCCTCTCCCACAGGGAGAGGGAACTTTTACACCCTCTCCCCTTGGGAGAGGGCCGGGGTGAGGGAAAATTACTCCACCAACATCTTAACAACCACTTTCCTGACCTTAGCAGGCGCCCCCACCGCGCACAGCGGCTTATGTACTTCACCCGGCCAGAACACCACGAAATCCCCTTCGCTCAGCACCACGGTTTTCTCCTGCTCGCCTTCCGGCAGGAACGCGATGTCTTTATCCGCCAGCCAGTCGGTGTCCGGCGTGCCGTGTGGCAAGGTACTGAACGTCATCCCTTCCTGCCCTTTGAGCACAATCTGAATGTCCAGATAGCGCGCATGGTACTCCGCGCGGCGCTCGGCAAACGGCTGGGTCATGTCTTCGGAGACCAGATAAAACAGGTTGTTGCCGTTGATGTCGTGTTTGCCCGACGGGGTGGCGTCGGTGACGTGGGCTTTAACGTGCTCGATGGCCTGACGCAGGGGTTCCGGTAGCCAGGCTTGCAGATGGTGGATGTTGCCGATAATCATAATTAAACCCTCATAATAAAACACCGTTTCATTTTTATCTTTTATACGAGAATTCAAACTGCCATACCAGCCCTTTTTCGCGGAGAGTTGCGCGAACGCATGTTTATCGGGAAAGGTGTTAATCTGCTGTTAATCCCTCACAGGCATTTATGCAGTTGTTATGCATAACCTCAGCGCGTCGTGACGATGCCGTGTCGCTAACTCACTGATTGTACTGCCTTCATCATAAAACTCGCGCCAGCTTCACACTTTATCATTTTGATTATTTGCTATTAAATTCCATAATTATTTATTGATTTTTCTTAAGTCAAAAATAGTTAATTGGCTATTCTGCATAGCCATTCCGCACATGAAATAAAATCATTTAAAATCAATAGCATAACTAAATATGTCAAAACATTAAATTCTACAAAATAATAACAACCTCAAATAATGCCAACGGATCCTGCTTAGCTATTCACCGGCTAATAATATCAAATTAATCATTATCTGATGCGAATCATGCAAATGAAAACAAACCACTCAATACCTAATTTCACGTGAGCAACATCACAATACGGTTTATTTAAGCGCCTACTATTGACCACGAAATCAATTGAGCTTAGCCGCCATATCATTACACGAATATGGCGCATGCCCTTTTTATTCTGAAAAACAGTTAAAGGAATAATTATGGAAAAGCATTATGTCGGTTCTGAAATTGGTCAATTGCGTAGCGTGATGCTGCACCGCCCTAATTTAAGTCTTAAGCGCTTAACGCCATCAAACTGTCAGGAGCTGTTATTTGATGATGTGCTCTCGGTTGAGCGGGCGGGTGAAGAGCATGACATTTTCGCAAACACGCTGCGCGAGCAGGGTGTGGAAGTCCTGCTGTTGACCGACCTTCTCACTCAAACGCTTGATATTGCAGAGGCGAAAGCCTGGCTGCTGGAGACGTAAATCTCTGACTACCGTCTCGGCCCAACCTTTGCCAGCGACGTGCGCGGCTGGCTGGCGGATATGCCGCACCGGGAACTGGCGCGCAGACTGAGCGGCGGATTAACCTACGGTGAAATTCCGGCGGCGATTAAAAATATGGTGGTGGATACCCACACGGCGAATGATTTTATTATGAAGCCGCTGCCAAACCATTTATTTACCCGCGATACCTCGTGCTGGATTTATAACGGCGTCTCCATTAACCCGATGGCCAAACCGGCCCGCCAGCGTGAAACCAATAACCTGCGAGCCATATATCGCTGGCACCCGGCATTCGCCGATGGCGAATTTATTAAGTATTTCGGCGACGAGAATATTAATTATGACCACGCCACCCTGGAGGGCGGCGACGTATTAGTGATTGGCCGCGGTGCGGTATTAATTGGCATGTCTGAACGCACCACCCCGCAGGGCGTGGAGTTCCTCGCTAATAGCCTGTTTAAACATCGCCAGGCCGAGCGCGTGATTGCCGTTGAGCTGCCAAAACACCGCTCCTGCATGCACCTCGACACCGTCATGACCCACATCGACGTGGACACCTTCTCCGTCTACCCGGAAGTGGTGCGTAAAGACGCCCAGTGCTGGACGCTCACCCCGGACGGACGCGGCGGCCTGCTGCGCACCCAGGAAACCGACCTGCTGCACGCCATCGAGAAAGCGCTCGGTATTAATCAGGTACGCCTGATCACCACCGGCGGCGACGCCTTTGAAGCTGAACGCGAGCAGTGGAACGACGCCAATAACGTGCTCACTATCCGCCCGGGCGTGGTGATCGGCTACGAGCGCAACGTCTGGACCAACGAGAAATACGACAAAGCGGGGATCACCGTGCTGCCTATCCCGGGCGACGAACTGGGACGCGGTCGCGGCGGCGCGCGCTGCATGAGCTGCCCACTGGAACGCGACGGAATTTAAGGAGCCACTATGGAACGAAAACCCACTCTGGTTGTGGCCCTGGGCGGCAACGCATTGCTCAAACGCGGCGAACCGCTAGAAGCCGAGATCCAGCGTAAAAACATCGATCTCGCGGCCCGTACCATCGCCGGGCTGACGGAGCAGTGGCGCGTGGTGCTGGTGCACGGCAACGGGCCGCAGGTCGGGCTGCTGGCGTTGCAGAACAGCGCCTACGACAAAGTCGCCCCCTACCCGCTGGACGTTCTCGGTGCCGAAAGCCAGGGGATGATCGGCTACATGCTCCAGCAGGCGCTGAAAAACAGCCTGCCCCAGCGCGAGGTGAGCGTCCTGCTCACCCAGGTGGAGGTGGACGCCGCCGACCCGGCCTTCAGCAACCCGACCAAGTACATCGGCCCGGTCTACAGCGAAGCCCAGGCAAAAACGCTACAGGCAGAGAAAGGCTGGGTGTTCAAGGCCGACGGCAGCTACTTCCGCCGCGTGGTGCCCTCTCCGCAGCCGAAACGCATCGTTGAGAGCGATGCCATCGCGGCGCTGATCCAGCGCGACCACCTGGTGATTTGCAACGGCGGTGGCGGCGTGCCGGTGGTGGAAAACGCCAATGGCTATCACGGCATTGAGGCGGTGATCGACAAAGACCTCTCCGCCGCCCTGCTGGCGCGCCAGATTGAGGCGGATGCCCTGCTGATCCTCACCGATGCCGACGCGGTGTACCTCGACTGGGGCAAACCAACCCAGCGTCCGCTGGCACAGGTGACGCCGGAACTGCTCAAGGGCATGGCGTTCGACGCCGGTTCAATGGGGCCGAAAGTGGCCGCCTGCCGCGAGTTTGTTGAGGCCTGCAACGGGATTGCCGGGATCGGCGCGCTGGCCGACGGCGCGGAGATCCTCGCGGGCGAGAAAGGCACGTTGATTCGTAACTGAATAACTTCCCCCTCACCCGACTCTCCCTCTCCCCGTGGGAGAGGGCCGGGGTGAGGGCACCAGACAGCAAAATTTTAAAAAGGATTTCCCACATGACCATCAACCTGAAAAACCGCAACTTCCTCAAACTGCTGGACTATACCCCGGCGGAGATCCAGTACCTGATCGACCTCGCCATCGAACTGAAGGCCGCCAAAAAAGCCGGACGTGAGAAGCAAACCCTGGTCGGGAAAAACATCGCCCTGATTTTTGAAAAAACCTCCACCCGTACCCGCTGCGCCTTTGAAGTGGGCGCATTTGACCAGGGCGCGCAGGTCACCTACCTCGGCCCAAGCGGCTCGCAGATTGGCCATAAAGAGTCGATGAAAGACACCGCCCGCGTGCTGGGCCGCATGTATGACGGCATCGAGTATCGCGGCTACGGCCAGGCCATCGTCGAAGAGCTGGGCGAGTACGCGGGCGTGCCGGTATGGAACGGCCTGACTGACGAGTTCCACCCCACTCAAATCCTCGCCGATCTGATGACCATGCTGGAGCACTCGCCGGGCAAAACCCTGCCGGAGCTGAGCTTTGCCTATCTGGGCGACGCGCGCAACAACATGGGCAACTCGCTGATGGTCGGTGCGGCCAAGATGGGGATGGATATCCGCCTGGTGGCACCAAAGTCCTTCTGGCCGGAAGCGGGGCTGGTTGAGCAGTGCCGCGCCATCGCCAAAGAAACGGGCGCACGCATCACCCTTACCGACGACGTAGAAGAAGGTGTGCAGGGAGCCGATTTCCTCTACACCGACGTGTGGGTCTCCATGGGCGAGCCGAAGGAAGCCTGGGCCGAGCGCGTCAGCCTGATGAAGCCGTATCAAATCAATGCGCAGGTGATGAAGGCCACCGGCAACCCGAACGTCAAGTTTATGCACTGCCTGCCGGCGTTCCACAACGAACACACCAAAGTGGGCCGCGAAATTGAGATGGCTTACGGCCTGAAAGGACTGGAGGTGACGGAAGAGGTCTTTGAATCACCAAACTCTATTGTCTTCGACGAAGCAGAAAACCGTATGCACACCATAAAAGCCGTCATGGTGGCGACACTCGGCGACTAATCACCGCCCGGCGCGCCACGGGGTGCGCCGGGGTTCAGGAGAACATCATGGGCAAGTTTAAGTTTCCCTCCGCTTACACCATTCTCTTTTTTCTGATTGCCGTCGTGGCCGTGCTGACGTGGATTATTCCGGCCGGACAGTACCATATGGCAATGAACGAGGCGCTCGGCAAGGACGTGCCGGTTGCCGGGACCTATGCGCACGTGGCGGCCCACCCGCAGGGGCTGGTTTCCGTACTGATGGCTCCCATTGCCGGGCTGTACGATCCGGAGTCCGGCCAGGCCGGGGCGATCGACGTAGCGCTGTTTATCCTGATCATCGGGGGATTTCTCGGGATCGTCACCAAAACCGGGGCGATCGACGCCGGGATCGAGCGCGTCACCACGCGATTACGCGGGCGTGAAGAGTGGATGATCCCGATCCTGATGGCGCTGTTCGCCGCAGGCGGCACCATCTACGGCATGGCCGAAGAGTCACTGCCGTTCTACACCCTGCTGGTGCCGGTAATGCTGGCCGCCCGTTTTGATCCGGGTGTCGCGGCCTCCACCGTGTTGCTCGGCGCGGGGATCGGCACGCTCGGCTCTACCATCAACCCCTTCGCCACGGTGATCGCCGCCAACGCCGCCGGGATCCCCTTCACCAACGGGATCGCCCTGCGCGTGGCGCTGCTGGTCATCGGCTGGATCATCTGCGTGGCGTGGGTAATGCGTTACGCCCGTAAGGTGCGCCAGGATCCGTCTCTCTCCATCGTTGCAGACAAACAGGAAGAGAACCGCGCCCATTTCCTCGGTAACAAAGACGCACAGACGCTGGAATTTACCCCGGTGCGCAAAATCATCCTGGTCATTTTCGCCCTCGCCTTCGCGGTGATGATTTACGGCGTGGCGGTGCTGGGCTGGTGGATGGCGGAGATCTCGGCGGTGTTTCTCGCCAGCGCTATTATCGTGGGGCTTATCGCCCGCCTGAGCGAAGAGGAGCTGACCTCAACGTTTATTAACGGCGCACGAGATTTGCTGGGCGTCGCGCTGATTATCGGCATCGCCCGCGGTATCGTAGTCATCATGGATAAGGGCATGATTACCCACACCATTTTGCACAGCGCGGAAGGGCTGGTCAGCGGGTTATCCACGGTGGCGTTTATCAACGTGATGTACTGGCTGGAGGTGGTGCTGTCGTTTCTTGTGCCTTCTT